>Ga0075021_10001099_pt1 | contig 13854 bp, 14 predicted proteins | sample ColStrG_CSR_2012_FD_72749 | JGI IMG/M metagenome (GOLD analysis project Ga0075021, IMG submission 72749) | Freshwater sediment microbial communities in response to fracking from Pennsylvania, USA - Cold Stream Run_MetaG_CSR_2012 | ecosystem: Environmental > Aquatic > Freshwater > Creek >...
CCAGCCGTTAGCAACTCATCGATCAACCGCTTGTAGAAATCCAACCCCTTCGGATTCGCTTTCCCCACGCCTTCCGGCTGAATACGCGGCCACGCGATCGAGAAGCGGTAGCTGTTCAGGTGCAGCGACTTCATCAGCGCAACGTCTTCGCGATAACGATGATAATGGTCGCAAGCGACATCGCCCGTGTCGCCGTTCTTAATCTTTCCCGGAGTGTGCGCGAACCGATCCCACACGGATTCCCCGCGCCCATCCTCGCCCACCGCACCCTCAATCTGGTACGCGGCGGTAGCGGTACCCCAGTAGAAATTCTTCGGAAACATGATTGGACTCTGTGCCTGACCTGTAACCGCCGCCGCCAGAGATCCCCACGGTCGCACCGCGAAGCTTGACACTGCCGCGATCCCCGCCAGCGATAAACTCCGGGAAACGAACTGGCGACGGTTCATAGAGAGCGATTCATCCGTGACAATTCAAGAACACTGCAATCCAAGCATCGACTAGTTGTGCCGAACAAATTTCCCGCTCTTCTGCCCCGTGAGTGAGTTGTAAAGTGTATCGATGAAGGCATCCGACGTAATAAAGTCTCCGCTGTACTTCTTCCATGGCTCCAGGATTTTCTCTTGCTTCATCTGGTCCAGCGTCTTGTGCTTTTGAATCGCCTTGGCCACGACTTCCCGGGTTTCTTTCAGCATCTTCACATACGCGCGCACATCGTCCAAATTCGAAACAGGGCCATGCCCAGGAATCACTTTCACATCCGGCGGAAGCTGTGCAATCGCTTTCTCCACGCCATCGATCATGCCATCAATGCTGCCGCCGCTGGTGACATCGATAAACGGAAACCCATAGGTCACGAAATCGTCTCCCATATGCACCACGTTCGATTGTGGAAAATAGATCACGGAATCGCCGTCCGTATGCCCGGCTGGGAAGTGCAGAGCGCGAATGTCTTCGCCATTCAAATGCACTGTTACGTCGTGCTCAAACGTAATAATCGGCAACGCACCCTTCTCGGCGGGCTTGCGGTCCATACTCACAGAGCCGCCGTTGCCCGCCTTCCCACCTTCCTCCAGCCGCTTACGAACATTGTCTTGCGCAATCACCGGCGCATCTTTCTGGAAGATGGCGTTCCCGCCCGTATGGTCTCCGTGGTAGTGCGTGTTGATGACGAAACGAACTGGCTTGTCGGTAATGCCCTTCAGCGCTGCGCGAATCTTGTCCGCCAGCGGCGCATATTGGTCGTCCACGATGACGATGCCGTCGTCGCCCACGGACGCGCCAATGTTGCCTCCCGCGTCGCCCTTCGCGGCGTCGAGCATGTACACGTTCCCAGCCACCTTCGTGACCCGCAACTCAACCTTGCTGACATCGTCATCTTGCGCGAACGCGCGAGACAAAGGGAGGACTGCAAAACAGCCTGCAAGAAACAGGAATAGCCTGATGCGCATCGTTGTTCTCCGGCACAACATTCCGACGCCGAATTGTATCCGGTTTGCCGAAACTGGGTTTCCACAGGAGCGCAGCGGCACAACCTTGCATTTATGAAACAAATTCTAGCTTTTGGGTGGAGCAGGCCTTCAGGCCTGCATTATGCTGCCCAAAGATGTCCGGCTTTAGCCGCTGAGGTAAGGTTGTGACGATTCCATACCGAGAAATACCGGCCTGGGGAGAACTCCCAGTGCCGGGAACCCTTTCGTCTGAATCCAAATAAGGTAGCACTAGTAATTCCGCACACTGTCGAAAACCGGCCAAAGCTTGTCCAGTCCCGCTCGATACACAACAAACCCCTGCGTACCGTCAGAGCTCTCGCGAAACACCAATTCGCCAGCACCGTCGCCATCAGCGTCGACCGCGTCCAGAAACTCCAGTCGTGGATAAAGGTCAAGATGATGATCATCCGTCGCCTCGGCCAGCAGTTTCCGCAGCTCTCCGTAGATATCGACCCGTGCGACGACCGTGACAGTAAGCTTTCCGGCGGTTGCCGCAACCTTCTCGGACGGATCCACAGTCGCCGTGAACACAATCACGGGATCGTTACTGTTCGTAAGGTCGAAGACCAGCATTCGCGAGTCACTAAATTTCAAAATATGCGCCGCCGGCTTCTTCGCGCGCGTCGACGTTGCGGCTTGGGCTCCGGCAGCTGGGTAGAGCGAGGCAACCGCCTGGGATGCCATTTCCACAACTTTCTTGTTGTACGCCAGAATTTCGTCCGGCTTGCGCTCCATCAGGTAGGGTCGTGGCTCAGGACCTGCCGCGTCGGAGATCGCTAACAGCCGATCCTTGATTGGAACGGTTGCCGAAAAATCCTTATCTTCAAATTTCTGCGGCGCATCTCCCGGCTTGCTCCTGCGGAGCAAAGGACGATCCAGCGTCGAGTCGGATGGAGCGGACTGAGGAGCTGGCGAGCCCTTGTCGCTCGACGCCGGAGCCGCGGGAGCCTTCGTGCCATCTCCAGCTTTCTCAGGCGAACTCTTTTCGGTAGGCTTCGAGTCCGAAGTTTTGGAGTCGGTCGATTTAGCATCCACTGGTTTAGCATCCACCGGTTTCGAGTCTGCCTTGGGCGCGTCGCCCGCTCCACGCCGCAAAATCGGAGGCGCGTCATCGTCCACCGGCTTCGTCACCGTCGGAATGATTTTGCGCTTCTCACTGCCAGCCGCCACCCATCGCCCTTCCGCAAACCAGTTCCCGCGTACCTTGCGCGCATCGGTGACCGTGAAGAGTCCCTGCGAAATCCCGTTCCGCGTCCCTTCGTAAACCGTCTCCGCACCTAGCGACATGGGAATCGGCGTCGCCTTGTAGGTGCCCGCATCGTACAGCTTGCCATCCACCATGATGCAAATGGCTTGCATGCGAGTCTTGCCGTTGGTCAAGTGCTCCACCAACCCCAGCGCCCGTGGACCCGTGGACTTCGGAGTCTTCTTGGCAATCTGCGCCACCGTACTGCCACAGATGGCAATACTGATGACGCTCCATAGCAGGGTGCGGTATAACTGAGGCGAGGAAGGTATGCGCATGAAAGTCAATGATAAAGCCCCGGCGTTTAGTTTGCTTGATCAGGATGGCAACAAAGTCTCACTCAAGGATTTCGCCGGTAAGACGGTAGTTCTGTTCTTTTATCCCAAAGCCGATACGCCGGGCTGCACAGTGGAAGCCTGCGGCTTCCGCGACACCTACAAAAAGCTGCAAGCAACAGGCGCGGTGATCTTGGGCATCTCAGCCGACACCAGCGAGAAGCAGAAGAAATTCGAGACAAAGTTCTCCCTGCAATATCCCCTTCTAGCCGACATAGACAAGAAAGTTTGCGAAGCTTACGGCGTCATCCAGGAAAAAAGTATGTACGGAAAGAAATATATGGGGATCGCTCGCATGACGTTTGTGATTGGCCCCACCGGCAAGATTCAGCACATCTATGAAAAAGTTAAGCCGGATGGCCACGCCGAAGAAGTTCTGGCTTACCTAAAGTCTGCGGCATAAACTGCCGAAGGAACGTGGCTGCCAACGCAGTAAGTCAGTAGATCCAGATGGACCGAAAGCAGGACTGGCATGCGATTCACGGTCTCGATCACCACGAACGACAACGACTACCAAATCGAGCAGGCTGCCGCCGCGCGGCAGTCGGCACAACGCTTGGGAGTGGAACTGGATCTTCTCCACGCCAACAATGACGCCATCGAACAAAGCCAGCAGATCCTGAAAGCCATCCAAGCGCCGCCCGACCAGCGTCCGTCCGCCATCGTATTTGAGCCCGTGGGAACACCCCTTCCGCAAGCGGCCCACGCCGCGGTCGCCGCTGGAATTGGATGGGTCGTTCTCAACCGCGAGGCCAGCTACATCGCGGAATTGCGCTCGAGAACTAAAGCCCCTGTGTTCGTGTTGAGCTCTGATCACCATGAAATCGGACGCATGCAGGGCCGTCAAATCGCCGCGCTACTTCCCAAGGGCGGCAGCGTCCTCTATGTCCTGGGCGCATCGGGAGACGCTTCCGCCCACCGCACCGAAGGCATGATGGAAACCAAACCGAAAAGCGTTCTGGTCAAGACCCTGCGCGGAAACTGGACCGAAGAGAGCGCTCACAAGTCTGTCACTTCGTGGCTCAAACTCTCCACCTCGCGGAAGGAAACGATTGATCTAATAGCGGCCCAGGATGATTCCATGGCTATGGGTGCTCGCCGTGCAGTTGAGGCGCAATTCACCGGAGCCGAGAGAGACAAGTGGAAGGCATTACCCTTCATCGGCTGCGATGGCCTTCCGAAGACAGGGCAAGCTTGGGTCAAGAGCGGCATGCTGGCGGCGACAGTAGTGCTCCCTCCGAATGCGGGTTTAGCTCTCGAAATGTTGGTGCACGCCATGAAGACCGGCGAACAACCCCGTGAGCTCGTCTTCACACCGACAACTTCCCTGCCTACGATTGAGGCGTTACAGGCGAAAACCAAAAAGTGATTGGACAGCCGCCTGCGTAAAAAAGACGGGGGCTTATGGCCGCGCCTCGATTCAAAAAAAGCTAACAATTTCTTGTGGCTCTTTCGTGCTACGGTAACGCCTCCAATGGTCACGATAGTTCGGTTACGGGTGCCATCTGTTCATTCCAGCAAAACTCCTCCATTATCTATGTAGTGATCCCGTGGAATGCGGGGGCACCTCATCGGACGTGTGCAAGCTGGTTTTCTTAAGGGCCGGAGGGTTTTGACGGGTGTCTGACTGGCGAAAAATCGTGGCTGCCGCGTGTGCTCTCTTAACCGCACACGCCGCCGTGCTTCTACGCTTCAACACGACCCGGCTCGGATATTTTCTCTCCGACATGATCGAGTTGATGCTGGGCGTGGCATTGGTGATTTTTGCGCTACAAGCTTCCCGCCGTTCCTCCAGCCTAGGTCGCTACTTTTGGCGTTTGACTGCCGCTGCGTACTCCCTATGGGTTTTCGCGCAAATACTGGGAACCTACGACGACATGTGGATTGCACCGGCGCTGGCAGTCCGGATCTCGAACACCTTGTTCTCGCTTTGGTTCATTCCGTTGGGCATGGCTTTGTTCCTGGACCCGGATTACGAACCCCGCGGTTTTGATTGGGTGCTGATTCTCGATTCATTGCAGTCCATGATTTTCGGCTTGGCTGCCTACTTGTACTTCTTCCACATCCCATTGCTGGCCGGGACCGGGCTTGACTTGGTCCACTCGATGTTGCCGCCTTATTTTGTGTACTACGCCGTCTTGATCGCAGGTTTTTGTTTGCGGGCTTTGTTAACCCAATCCCTGGTTGTGCGCGCTCTTTTCGGACGCATGGGTATTTTCCTATTCTTTTCCTGTCTGGGAGATATCCTCTATTTCTACAGCAAGAACGGCGAGGCTTTTGGAATATGGTTCAACATGCTCTGGAGCGTGTTGCTGGTGTTGCCGTTGATGATTGCCGCCACCTGGGATGAAGCGAAGCTGTCGCGATCGGATGAACCGGCAACCGGAAGGGCGCAGAAACTGCTGGTGACGCAGCTCTTCCCTCTTCTTTACCCGTTCCTCATTCTGGTGATGTCGGCGGTAATCGCCAGGAGCCACACGCTCATAGCGGCGATTGTGGTCCTGACTTCCTTCGCCGGTTCCAGCGCGCGCCTGCTCGTCACACAGCACCGCATGTTCCAGGCGCAGGAAGCCCTTCGCCGCGAAGCCAGTCACGACGGCCTCACGAATCTTTGGAATCGCATGGCAATCCTGGACATCCTGCAACACGAACTCTTTCGCGCAGAACGCAGCGGAACTACGGTTGGGATCATCATGGCCGACGTGGATCACTTCAAGTCCGTCAACGACACGCACGGGCACCCCGCTGGCGACGCAGTCCTTCGCGCCATGGCCACAGAAGTGAGCGCGATCTTGCGCCCCTATGACTCCCTGGGACGCTACGGCGGCGAAGAGTTCTTGATCGTAGCTCCGGGCTGTGGCCTGTTGGAGACAGCGGAACTCGCCGAACGAGTCCGGGCTCACATCCAGAACCACGTCACAGTTGTAAAAGACCACCACCTTGCCGTTACGCTGAGTCTCGGCATTGCGACCGGAAGTCTTTCCAGCGATTTGGATCAACTCTTGCACACCGCCGATGAAACGCTCTACGAAGCGAAAAATCGCGGCCGCAACCGTGTCGAACCTGCCCTGACCCCACGAATACCACCCCTGCAACAACCCTCGAAATAACAGAACAGCTCTACCCTGCCCGTAGTGTTTTTGCGCTATTGCCCGCGCCCCGAGCGCTCATCTAGTCTTTCCCAAACATCATGCGTGTCAGCTTGCCCAGACTCAGCCCGCGTGTTCGTAAGATCTCTCTCCGCGTCTTCGGATGCTTGCTGGCAGCGTATTTAGCTTTTGCTGGCCTCGTGCTGTGGGCCATGCGGCAACCTCCGGAAACGTTTGGCAAGGTCATGGCCAAAATGCCCGGCCCAGTTCCCTTCCTTCTGTTCCCGTTTGAAACAGCGTGGCTGCGCGCCCGCGCAGGCGCTCTCCAAGTCGGGGACCCTGCGCCGGATTTTGTCCTTACCAAACTGGATAAGACAGCCATCGTGCATCTGGCCGAGGTGAACCAGACGCAGCCGGTTGTTCTGGTTTTCGGCAGCTACACTTGACCGCCCTTTCGGCGGGAGGTTCCCGCCCTCAACAAGCTCTACGATCAGTACGGAAGTCGCGTCGCGTTTCTGGTCGTGTACATCACCGAAGCGCATCCCAGCGACGTCTGGCAGATGCAAAGCAACGTCAAAGACAGCGTCGTCTTCGCCAGTCCGAAAAATGAAGAGGAACGCGCGGCTGTCGCGGGCGCGTGTGTGCGCAAGTTGGGCATCAAGTTCCCTGCGGTGCTGGATGAGTTTGGAAATTCCACCGAGCGCGCCTACACTGGCTGGCCCGATCGCATCTACTTGATCGACCGGCAGGGACGCGTGGCCTTCAAGACCGCACCGGGACCGTTCGGCTTCAAACCGGAAATGCTGGGCGCGGCTCTGGCGCGAGTTGCGCCGCCATCTCACTAAGGCGGAGACGACGGCGCCGTTCGCGGCTCGATCCTAGTTACCTGCTATCCCCGCTACTTGCTATCCCCGTCGTGGTCTCGGTCGCCGGAAGCCTGCTTGGCTTGCGCGGCCGTGCTGATGCTGACCCGGTCCTGTGGGACCGGTGCAGGTTGCCTGGGTGCATTGGCTGGCTTTGCCGCTACCGGAGCTTCCTGAACGGGTGCTGGGCCGCTGATGGCTTGGACTGACATAGTTCACCTCATATGAGGCATCGGCGAGGTCGCTTGAGGCATTAGGCTCCAGAAGTAACCCTGGCTCCCGCCGAAAATGTTCCACGTGGAACATTTTGAAATAAAGCCAGCCGCGTCCACCAGTTAGCAAAACAATCTGTAGATCCTCCACTGAGCCGGGCTGTAGCTTTCCCAGAATGGGAACGCCTAAGTGCCGGTATTTCGGCACTGGCGCTCTAAGCGCTGAGCGAGACGCCACTCAGCAGGGACGAAATATCCGGCTGACTGGAGACTCCATTGCTCTGTGCGAACTGCTGCAATGCCCCCTGGAACGTGCTGTAGGCCTGCTGGGCGGCTGTTAGGCCTCCGGCCCGGGTCACAGGGTCGAGGTGGTCGATGATTGGGCTGAGGACGGGACCGAGCGCGCTGGCTACACCAGCGCCGCCTCCGCCGTGATGATGATGGTGGTGGGTTTGCGCGCTTTGCGTTGAACCCTGAGAATCTTGCTGAAGTTTGATGAGATCCTGCTGGGCGCCTGCAATATTTCCCGACTTCAGGTCTTGCCCAAGTTGGTTGAGGTCCGTGGTAAGGGGACTGGCGCTGAACGCCGTCGCAGCCGGGAAAGAAGCAGCAGGACTAGAGACTCCCCCGAGCTTCTGTAAGGCCGCGAAGTCCGCTTGTGACGCGGAGAGGTTCCCCGCCTGCAGATCCTGACTGAGTTGCTGCAGCTCTTTTTGAAATTGCAACTTCTTGTTCTGAAAACTCTGCGTGATGCTGGGGTCAAAGAAACTTGAAATGCCAATTCCAGCTACCGACATAGCGGCCTCCGTTCGGCGGAACTATCCGCTCCGCTTGTTCACGGCACGAGCAAATTGAGACGCGGGCGCCGTTACTTCGGAATGAGTAGGGCAAGTCAGGGGCCGAAGGTATTACTCCTTGTTGCGGCCAGAAGTCGTTTCGTTGCCGCTATTTCCGCCAGCGGCGATGCTAAGGTTCTCCGTACCTCCGATCCAACTGGGCAAGGCATGCCGTCAGCGGTGGGCCGGAGATGCCCAGGCGCGTTGCGACGGAAATGCACGACTCGCGAGAAATGTCCTCATGTAAATCGACGTTGAATCGCGATTGTACGCTACAACTTTCTGGCCGGATTTGTTTCTGAGGATACAGATCCGATTCCCAACCTCCGCGATTTCAATTGGCGCGGATTTGAAGTTGAACGTCCAACTCATCAGTCATATTCGCTATCGCAAGGAATTCTCACCGCGAAGCATCCGCGACTCTGGGGAGTGAGTGGTGAGAATGCCTCTGAGCGGTATCGTACCATCAGCAGTAAGGGGTCCTTCGCTGGCGCTCAGGATGACAGAGTTGATTTTCGACATTCTTGCCGTCGGCAGCAGCGCTAAGAGGGACCGGGGTGGGAGAATTATGAAGATCAAGAAGCTCGTTGTCATTTTGCTCACGGTATTCGTGACCTGCGGTTCGACAACCGCGATGGAAGAGCGAGTCCAATTTGTTCAGCGACATTTTAGCGCTGAAGATACAGGAGTGAAACGGCCGATCCCTGTTCCCGAGGACGTGCTGGACATCTTGAGGAAGGACGAGCGGGTTCGCGCAGTACTCGAAGGGCAAAAGATATTGCAGGAGGCGCTGCCTCCATCCTGGTTTGCGGCATCTGCGATCCACTTGGGCACTCGCACCACATCCGACTATGTTCTGCAAGGAGAAGGTCCGATCTCAGGTGCCAACGTGACGACCTTTTGGATTTTTCGTTCTACCGCTCGCGGCCACCAACTAATCCTGACGGCAACCGCGCATGACTTAGTGGTGGGCCACAAGCGCAGAAACGGATATCTGGAAATAGAGACGATGAGCACAACCGCTTCCGAGGTCACAACTGTGTGGTACAAGTTCGGGAGCGGGCGTTACGTACCGTATCGCGAGCGGACGGAGCCTAGACGTTAGGCAAGACCTTGCCTCATTCCTGCTTCGCATAATTCGGCGACGTCTGGCGGCAGGGCTTTGATTTGATGCAGGGAATGCCGCCAAGGCCCAGAGCTGTGCGTGCCCGCGATTTTCCTACTACTGGCAGTTGCTGCCATCGCTGGTACCTGCCGGCACGGCGGACCTCCCAGAATGATCCCATGCTGCTTTGCGACGGGAGTAGCGCGGTCCTGATGGAGGACACGCAGACGCTAGTGGCCCCGCGAGCCGAACACCGGAGGGAGAGCCTCCGATTGACACCCCCACCCCTACCCGCTACCCTTTAGAGGGTCGGTCTGGCGAACCTTTCCAGCCCCTGGGACATCCAATACTCATGCGTTTTCTTACCATTTGGTGGCGGTTTTTCACGGCTTTGCAGCTCTTGCCTGTGATTGAGAACGGCGAGGAAACTACCCTCGTCGGCGGGCAGGCTGTGCTGGAAGGCGTGATGATGCGTACGCCCCATGCCTGGGCGATTTCCTGCCGGAAGCCCTCGGGTGAGGTGGTAACGCATTCTGAGCCGCTGGAGAGGCAGTCCGAGAAGCATCCGTGGATGGGCTGGCCCATGCTGCGCGGCTTTATGACGCTGGGCAATGCGATGGTGCTGGGCTACCGGGCGCTGAAGTTTTCGGCCAACGCCGCGCTGGAAGAGATTCCTCTCAACGACGACGGCAAGAAGCTGGAGTTCAGCGGATGGCTCGCTGGGCTGAACGTTGCGTTTTCCGTGGCCTTCTTCATTTTCATGTACAAGTTTCTGCCCTTAGCCGCGGCGACCAAGATTGGCAAGATCTATCCCATGTTCAGTGGGCGCATTGGCCTGAATTTTGTGGATGGCGTGATTCGTATTCTGCTGTTCCTGCTGTTCATTTGGGGTGTTTCGCTGTTTAAAGATATTCGCCGCGTGTATCAATATCACGGCGCGGAACACAAGACAGTGTTCGCTTTCGAGGCGGGCAAGCCCCTGGAAGTTGAGGAGGCGCAGAAGTTTGAGACGTTCCATCCGCGTTGCGGGACCAGCTTTTTGATGACCGTGATGCTGATCTCGATGGTCGTCTACATGTTCGTGCCAGCGACGACATTCTGGGCGCGCTTTGCCTCGCGCATCGTGTTGCTGCCCGTGATTACGGGGCTTTCTTACGAAATTATTCGCTTTGCGGCGAAGCATCGCGGATCGCTGTTTGCCATGCTCACTGCCCCGGGGCTCTGGCTGCAGCGGATCACCACGCAGCCGCCGTCGGATACCCAGGTAGAATGCGCCATTACCGCCCTTGATCACGCCATGAAGCTGGAAGCCACACACGGCGGCGAACTTGTGATTGCCTAGCGGGCTCCCCGCAAACCTTGCTTCCAATCCCCAATTAGCATGCGCTCACCAGCTCCGGCACTATAGCTGGGAACCATAGCTGAGACCCCAAGCGCTATGTTTCCGAGCGCTGGACGTTTTACACTGACATCTGAAAGCTGGCGACTGAAAATGTTTGATCGACTGACACAAATTGAAGCGCGTTACGAAGAGCTGACCCAGGCCATGTCCATGCCGGACCTCGTCAACGACTCGGCGAAGTTCCAGAAGACCGCGAAGACTCAGAGCGACCTGACGCCGGTCGTCGAAAGATTCCGCGAGTACAAGGAACTCAAGAAGGGCATTGAAGAGAGCAAGTCGCTGCTGGAGGGAGAAACCGATCCGGAGATGCGGGCCTACGCCAGCGACGAGATGGCGCATATGGAAAAGCGCATCGTCGAGGTCGAGCAGGAGTTGAAGGTGATGCTTCTGCCGAAGGATCCCAACGACGAGAAGAACGTCATCCTGGAAATTCGGGCCGGCACGGGCGGCGACGAAGCTACCCTGTTTGTGGCGGAGGTATTTCGCATGTACACGCGTTTTGCCGAACTTCAGGGCTGGAAAGTGGAAATCATGTCGAGTTCGGAATCGTCGGCAGGCGGATTGAAAGAAGTGATTGCCATGATCGAAGGCAAGCGCGTGTATTCGCGAATGAAGTACGAAAGCGGCGTGCACCGGGTGCAGCGGGTTCCTGAAACGGAGCAGCAAGGGCGAGTGCATACTTCGGCGATCACCGTGGCCGTACTGCCGGAAGCCGAGGAAGTGGACGTTAAGATCGAAGCGAAAGACCTGCGCATCGATACGTTCTGCTCGTCGGGGCCGGGCGGACAGTCGGTCAATACAACGTACTCCGCGGTTCGCATTACGCACCTTCCCACAAACACGGTGGTGAGCTGCCAGGACGAAAAATCGCAGATCAAGAACAAAGACAAGGCCTTGCGCGTCCTCCGATCGCGGCTTTATGAAGTCGAGATGGAAAAACAGCAGCAGGCGCTCGCCGTCGAGCGTCGCTCCCAGGTGAAGACGGGTGACCGCAGCGAGAAGATTCGCACCTACAACTTCCCGCAGAACCGCATCACCGACCACCGTATCGGCTTCACGCTGCATCAGTTGGAAACCGTGATGGACGGTAAGATCGATGCGCTGGTCGAAGCTTTGTCGGCCCACTACCAGGCTGAAAACCTGAAGCGGGACGGCGACGCGGCGTAAACGCTGGTAGCTTTCTTGCAATACCAAACACTTCGGACCCGCCATGCAATTGCGCGAAGCCCTGATTTCCGCCACCGAACGACTGACCATGGCGGGCAGCGCCGATTCGCGCAGGGACGCTGAACTCCTGCTCATGTTTACGCTTGGGCGCGATCGCAGTTTTCTCTATAGCCACCCCGAGCGCTCGCTCACGAACGAAGAGTCTGCGCAGTACGACGATGCATTGGGAAAACGCTCCCGAGGCATGCCACCTCAGTACATCACCGGGCATCAGGAGTTCTGGGGCATGGATTTTGTTGTATCCCCCGCCGTGCTGATTCCACGACCCGAAACGGAACATCTGGTGGAAACTGTGCTGGAACTGGCGCAAGCTACGGAGCGGCCGCGCATTGTGGATGTCGGCACGGGGTCGGGCTGCATTGCCCTCGCTCTCGCTAAAGAGTTGCGACACGCCGAGATTCATGCGGTCGATATTTCTCCCGCAGCGCTGGAGGTTGCCCGCTCGAATGCGACGCGGCATGGATTGGAGGATGGGGTACGCTTTCAAGACAGCGATCTCCTTGGCGCTTTCTCCCAGGATGTGGCGCGCTTCGATTTTGTGGTTTCGAACCCACCCTACGTGAGCGAAACTGAACGGGACAGCTTGCAACGCGAAGTACGCGACTTCGAGCCGCCGCTAGCGCTGTTCGCTGGAGCAAACGGACTTGGTGTGATCGACCGACTAATCCTTCAGGCCGAAGCTGCTCTCAAACCCGGCGGATGGCTGATGATGGAAATCGGCAAGGGCCAGGAGGAATTTCTGCGGCAGCGGCTGACTGGCTGGGGCAAGGTGCGGTTTAGGAACGACCTTCAGCAAATTCCGCGCGTCGTGGCGGCCCAAAAGCGATAGTGCGCGTTTACCAAGCTTCTCGCACAAGACCCGGAATGTCATCGAAGTGCGTATCCCGGCTGGCTAGAATCAGGCCGTGTTGTGCGGCAATCGCCCCAATCCATACGTCGTTCTCGGGGATGGGCCGACCCTTCTCGCGCAGCAATAACTTGACATCCCCGTAGCTCCTGGCCGTCTGGGCGTCACAAACCAGTACATCGGACACTCTTACCAACTCTTCAATGCGTTGCAAGTTGGCTGCCTTGCGGCCCGAGGCTAACGCCCCGTAGTAGAGTTCACCGATCACAACGCTGGGAAGAAAGAGTATGGATTCTCGTTCGAGATGCCTGCGAACCGAAGGCTCGCCGGCAAACAAAGCAATCACGATATTTGTGTCGAGAAGATACCTACCACTCACGGGTGTCCACTCGCTCACAGCCCTGGCGGATGGCATCGGTCATGTTCTGGGCTTCTTGCGCGGGTATCGACCCAAAGAATTGGAGTAGGAATTTTCCTTGTACGCCGGAACCCGAAGGCGATGCGTTGGAAACTCGCGGGGTATTGCCGCCGCTGAGGTCGTATTCGTTTTCGTACCACGCCACCAGGTAGCGGTACCTTTCCGGCAGCTCATCGGCAGAGGGATGCGTCCGTCCATTGCGTCGGTTGGGATGATAGTCATCGCCCGTGCGAAACAAGCGACGGCGTCCGCGTCCTGTTTCGTGCAGAAAACGATGTACGGCTGGATTCGGGGCCTTGGAAGCTACGCAGTGATTGGAAGCGTGGATCGGCATACCGGGGCGATATTCATCGAGATGCTCCCGCAAAATCCGCTCAACGACCTCCTGTATGGAAAAGTCGGATCGACCCTCGCGATGAAGGAGCGCGGCGGAAATCCATACGTCTTGGGCAATTGTGATGGCCATTTCGCACTCGTCCCCTACTTAAGTTTACAACATACATACATACTAACAATACGCCACTGCGTGTCAAGCTCCTGAAACCGAATTGAAGTAACTTGTTGATTTAACTAGATCTTAGCGCGCCGACCGGCAGAATCTCTTCTACATCAATCAACCGGGTGGGGTAGTTTCCTGTATAGCAGGCCGTGCAGTAGGAAGTCTTCTCGCCTTCGCCGCAGGCTTTCTTCAGCCCTTCGAGAGAAAGATAGCTCAACGAATCGGCTTCTAGAAACTCGCGAATCTCTTCGACAGACTTTACCGCAGCAATGAGTTGACTCT
>Ga0075021_10001101_pt1 | contig 13824 bp, 15 predicted proteins | sample ColStrG_CSR_2012_FD_72749 | JGI IMG/M metagenome (GOLD analysis project Ga0075021, IMG submission 72749) | Freshwater sediment microbial communities in response to fracking from Pennsylvania, USA - Cold Stream Run_MetaG_CSR_2012 | ecosystem: Environmental > Aquatic > Freshwater > Creek >...
CCATCATCGCCAGCGACACCACGAACGAGCCGAAATGCGCCCATGAGCCGATGGAGAACAGCCGCATGATGGCGATCTGCAGCTCGATGACGGCGCCCGCGACCAGCCCGACCGCGAGATAGATCGGCACGGTCGGGATCAGCTCGTCCTTGGCCGCTTCGACCGGCGCCACTGCCGGCGGAGTATCGATGATGAGCGCGTCCTGCGGCATCGGTTATTCGCCTAGCTTCAATCGACGGCGTTGCATTGTCGCAAATTGCCTTGACGCGCCACCCTCATCCTGAGGAGACCCGTCTTCGGGCCGTCTCGAATGATGGTGAGGGACCTTCGGGGGCCATCCTTGGAGACGCGCCTAAAAGGCGCTCCTCAGGATGAGGTCGGCGGGTGCTTCCCCAATACACCCCTTACTGATTGTGCGTCCCCTTGATGGCGTCGCCCTCTAGCTTGGTGAAAGGCACGAAAGGCACGATCTTGCCGGCGAAAATATCCGACCGCTTCACCGAGATCGAATTGTCGGCTGCGACGATCTTCTCCACCTTCAGCACATGCTGGGCGCCGGGCGGCCCGACCGGGATCACCATGATGCCGCCCGGCTTCAACTGTTGCAGCAATGGCGGCGGGATGTGGTCGATGCCGCAGGTGACGATGATCTTGTCGAACGGCGCATTCTCTTCCCAGCCATAATAGCCGTCGGCGTTCTTGGTGTTCACCGCCTTGAACTCGCTGTAGCCGCGCGCGATCAGCCCGTCATAGGTCGCGCGCGTGCGCTCGGCGAGCGGCTTGATGATCTCGATGGTGTAGACCTTGTCGGTGAGGTGCGAGAGGTAGGCCGACTGGTAGCCCGAGCCGGTGCCGACCTCCATCACCTTGTCGCCCTTGGCGACGCCAAGCGTCGAGGTCATGCGGCCGACCAGATGCGGCCCCGAAATGGTGACGCCAAAACCGATATCGAGAAAGGCGTGCTCGTAGGCGCGCGGCCAGTTGGCTTTCAGGCAGAATTCCTCGCGCGGCGTCATCAGAAACGCGCGCATGTCCGGCTTGTCCCACAGATCGCGGTTGTGGATCAGCGCCTCATAACGGTCGAAGCGCTGGCGCAGGAAATCCGGCTTCTCGCCCCTGTTCTTGGCCATCCAGGCGATGAACGTCTCGCGGTTGTCGGACGGCACTTCGATATTGAAATCGTAAGGCAACGGCACTGTTGGGACAGCCGCGGTTTCGGCCAAGGCCAACCGCATACAAGTGCTGCTGGCAAACAGGGAGCCAGCCATTTTCAAAAGTGTTCGTCTCAGCACGTCACCCTCCCGGGTCGGCGAATCTGCTTCGGCCGCCACAATGTCTCGCCTTTGGTCGACTCAATATCCGCCGCTTGTCCCTATGGCACCAATCGGCTTGGCTTGCGCTAGGTCGACCTGCCGCAGCGAAGGGCTGCCTGTGGACTGTGGCGATTGGGTGACAGGGTCCAAGTCACAGAGCCGCGATAGGCTGGCTTTACAGGCGTGACCACCCTCTTCATAACTCCGCCGCCGTCGCCAGACCAGGGTTGGGAAACCGCAAGGAGAGAGCAGATGCAGTATGCCCGTTTGCTTGGAACTTCCTTCGCTGCGGTCTTGAGCTTGGCCGTCGCCAGCGCTCCAACCCGGGCCAGGGCAGGCACTGAACCCATCGCCAAATGGTGCTCGGGCATCAAGATCGCGGCATTCGCCGGTGGGCCCGACGGGGCACCCTTTGCAGACCAGGTCGCTAACGGGTTCAAGCAGGCCGAACTCGACCTCGGTCCCACTGTCACCATCAATTTCTCCGATTGGGACCCCAACAAGATACTGTCCCAGATCAAGGATGCAGCAGCAGCTAAGGTCGACGGCATTGCCGCGTTCGGTATCGCGGGGGACAGCGCGACCGATCCCTTGATCGACCGGGTCTTCGGCCAGAGCGGCACATTTACAAGCCTCCACACCGCGCTGCCTAAGGCCCAGAGCCGTTATGCCTCGGCTGGCATGGGTTTTGTCGGCGCCCCCGCCTACAAGCTCGGCTTCGCGCTCGCCAGCGAGGCTTTCGCCCGCAGCAAGCTGCTCAAGGGGGAGGAAGCGCTGGTTTGGGGCTTCAAAAGCCAAGGCGGCGAACGTGCCCAGCGAACGATGGGCATATTGGACTCTTTAGCCAAGGCAGGTGCCAAAGTTACCTACCAGGAGATCGATGCCGCCACGAGCGCCAATCCCAGTGCCGGAACCTCAATATTCGTTGGGCTCTTGGCCAAGAACCCCAAACTGAAGCTCATCATCACCGACCATGGTGGCCTGACCGCAAATACCAGTGTGCTGGGCAAGGCGGCGGGGCTGCGGCCTGGCCAAGTCTTCTTTGCTGGGTTCGATCTATCTCCCGACAGCGCCAAGGCCCTAACCGAGGGTTACGAAAGCCTGATCATCGACCCACAACCATACCTGATGGGGTATCTTTCAATATTGAACGTCTGCTTGACGCGGAAATTCGGGTTTTCCGGGATGGATATCGACACCGTGGGCGCGTTCGTGGACAAGAACAATTTAGGCGCGATCGCGCCCCTGGTCGAAAGCCACATTCGCTAAGGCCACTCGGACCAGATGGCTTCGCCTCCCCTTGAAACTTCCCGGCCGCTTCCCATCTCCCCTGCTGTAGCGCAGGCCATGATGGCGGCGCGACATTCGACGATCTGGCCCAGTTGGGCAGGTCATTCCACGGGTCGCTTCCTCAGGAGGATCATGTGATGCGACAGTTTGATTTTTCCCCCCTTTATCGTTCGACCGTCGGCTTCGACAATCTGTTGGGATTGCTCAATGGCGTTGCCGGAGTGCCGGCTGAGACTTCATCCTATCCGCCCTACAATATCGAGCGGCTGAGTGAGAACAGCTATCGTATTTCGATGGCCGTGGCCGGGTTCAGCCAGTCCGACCTCAAGATCGAGGCCAAGGAGAGCCTGCTGACAGTCCGCGGTGAGAAAACCGAGGATGCCGCGGCAAAGCGGGAATTCCTGCATCGAGGCATAGCGGCGCGCAGCTTCGAGCGACGGTTCCAGTTGGCCGACTATGTCGAGGTCAAGGGAGCCGACGTGCGTGACGGCATGTTGCACATCGATCTGGTCCGCGAGGTGCCTGAGAAGGCCAAGCCCCGCACGATCGTGATCGGCTCGTCTGCCAACAGTGACAAGGTGATCGAGCACAAGCAGGCCGCCTAACGCATGCGGCCAGGTCGCAGCTTCACACAATTGCAGAAGTTGCATCGCCACCCGAGGGCACCCCAAATGGGTGCCCTCATTTGTCTGCGGCAGACTTGTTCAGACAGCGTTCAGGTGGCTGGTTGCATGTTAACGCTGTAACCACCCAATGGGACATGGCCATGCGCAGGTCAATTCGCTTGATTGCCTTGACGGCCACCGCCCTTGTGATGACGGCCGTCGCGGTGGTTGCCCTGCTCGGCACGGAGGCGACAGTCGCGCGGGCCGACGCCAAATGCGCCACCGCCTGCAATGCCACCCACGATCAATGTATGAAGGCTTCCAGCGACAGTTACACCTGCGACAACCAGCGCAATCAATGTTTGAAGAAATGCGTTCGCGGGTGACATTCCAGTTCTTCGGGGACTGACCTGAGAGCAACGGCAGGCGCTTCCGCAGCTTATTGACGGAGCGCCTGCCTGCGCCGTGTCAAGAAGCCTCGAACCGCCGGGTCAGCCTCAAGACCAATGGCCACGGCATAGGCCTCGTCAGCCCCCGCAGCATCGCCGCAGCGCGCCAGTAGGTCGGCCTTGGCCGCCCAATAGGGCTGGTACTGTATGATCGCGGCGTCGGTGCTAATTTCGGCCAGCGCGGCCAACCCCGCCTCAGCCCCCCGCACCTCCGCAACGCCAATGGCCCGGTTGATCGCCACCACCGGCGAGGCAGTCATTGTCAGCAGCACGTCATAGAGCTGCACGATGGCCTGCCAATCAGTCTCACCGGTGATCCGTCGCGCTATGTGCGCCGACTGAATCGCGGCCTGGACCTGAAAGGGGCCCATTTCCTCAAGCCGGCTTGCTTCAAACAACAATGCTTCGGCCCTGCCAATCAGTAAACCAATCCAATCGCCGGGATCCTGCTCGGATAGCGGCACATAGTCCCCGTGAGCATTGCGCCGCGCAGGGCGTCGCGACTCGACATAGAGCATCAAAGCGAGCAGACTCATTGCCTCGGGTTGTCCGGGCAGCAGACTGACCACCAGTTCGCCAAGCCAGATCGCCTCCTCCGAGTGGTCCCGCCTGCCGGAATCACCACCTTCGGCGTCCGACCATCCGTCCGTGAAACAGGCATAAATCGCGTCCAGTACGGCCTCCAACCGCCGGGGCAATTCGGCGGGCTCGGGGATGGCGAAGGGTATGCCCGCCTCCTTGAGCTTAAACTTAGCCCGCACCAACCGCTGGCTCATGGTGGCGGGCGATACCAGGAATGCCGATGCAATGGTCGCTGCATCAAAGCCGAGAACGGTTTGCAGGATGAGAGGCGTACGCACTGCTGGATCGATCGCCGGGTGTGCGCAAGCGAACATCAGGGCAAGCCTTTTATCGGGAATGGCCGTGGCACTAGCCTCCGCGGCGGCGATCTCCTCCGCCATTAAATGCAAATGTGGCGCAGCCAGCGTGCCTGATATGCGCCGCCGGGCCGCATCGATCTGCTTGCGGCGAGCCACCGTCAGCAACCAGGCTTCGGGATTGCCAGGGGGGCCTGTCCTGGGCCACTCTTGCAGTGCGCTGGTGAAAGCCTCAGCCAGGGCATCCTCGGCCGAAGCGACATCGCGATTGCGAGCGGCGAGATAAGCAACGAGCTTGCCGTAGCTGGAGCGGGCGACCCGCTCGGCCGTTTGAGCCGCAAGTTCGTTGCTGATCGACGTCATCGGCCGCACTACATTTCTGCTTCCCAAACGGGACGAACCTCTATCGTGCCATGCTGGGCACCAGGGCATTTAGCCGCCCACTTCAGGGCCGCATCGAGATCGGCGACATTGATGAGGTAGTAGCCGCCCAATTGTTCCTTGGTCTCGGCAAACGGTCCGTCTTGAACCTTTGTCTTGCCATCGACCACGCGGACTGTGCTGGTGGATGTCGATGGGCGGAGCCGCTCGCCGCCAACCCAGACCTTGGCTTTCTTCAGCGCCTCGGTATAAGCGCTGTAGGCCGACATCGCCTTTTCCGCGACGTCCCTGGGCAAGGCGGCAAAACCGGATTCATTGGCGTGGATCAAAAGCAGATACTGCATGACTTGTTCCTCCGGGCGATTTGGCAGGACACAGTGCCCTGTCGCGACAATGACGTGCAAGACGGGGCGATTTCGACAGCCCTGTGCAGAATTCTTTGAGCGCGACGCGAGAAGCGCATCGCAGCGCGGGCCGAGGGCGCTTGCATATGTATCGCCGGGTATCAGGCCGAGCTTGTATTCATTGACCGCCGGGCTTTCGGTTGCGACACTTGCCCTTGGTACGTGTCAACTTTGATTGAGCCATGCCCCCTCCGGCCGTCCCAGACCCGACCCGTGACGATTGGCTCCGTTTGATCGGCGGCGAGATAGGGTTGGCTGACCTGCGGACGAGAACGCTTGATGGTATCGTCCTCGATCCAATTTTCGCTCGAACGCAAGAGAACCCGCTCCATGGCCGCGCCGACCCGGCGATCTGGGACATCAGTTGCTTGCACGCCGGCGACGACCCGGTGCTGGTCCAAGCAGCTATAGCCGACGACATCGCGGGTGGGGCCACATCCATTGCCCTCAAACTTGCCACACCCGGCGAATTCGGCCTGGCGCCGCGCTACCAGGCGATCACCGCAGCGCTTGCCGGTGTTGCGATTGAACACACGGAGATTTCGTTCGCATCGGGCGACCAGTATTTTGGAGCCGCACAGGTGCTGATGGCGCTGTGGGAGAAGACAGGCCGGCACCCGGCCGACCTCCGCGCGGGGTTGCATGCCGATCCACTTGGCGCACTCGCCCGCACCGGCGCGCTCGAGGCGGGGCTGTGGCCATCGCTGGAGCTGCTGGGGCAATTCGTCGCCACCAACATATTGCCGTGGCCCGAGGTTCGGTTGCTGCTGGCGGATGGCACGCTTTATCACGATGCCGGTGCCAGCGAAGCGCAGGAGCTGGCGGCGATGTTGGCGACGGTAATCGAATATCTGCGCGTCCTCGACTTCGAGGGGGTCAGCGGAGAGGAGCTGTTTCCGCATTTGACGGTCGGTCTTGCCGCCGATGCGGATTTGTTCTCGACCATCGCCAAGTTGCGAGCCGCCCGCCTGTTGTTGGCGCGACTGGCGGACACGATCAAGGGCACCACTGGCGTGCACAGGATCAAGCTTTGGGTGACGACCTCTCAACGAATGCTGACCATTCGCGCAGTCCACGGTAACATATTGCGCAATTCCATCGCTGCGATCGGCGCGGTCTTGGGCGGTGCCGACGCTATCACGGTGTTGCCGCACACTTGGGTGGCGGGCCGGCCCGATGCCGGCGCTCAGCGCCTCGCGCGAAATACGCATCTGCTGATGGCGGAGGAAAGTGGCCTTGCCCGAGTGCTCGATCCCGGTGCCGGCAGCGGCCACATCGCGGCGCTGACGGACGCCTTGGCTCGGCGGGCTTGGGTGCTGTTCCAGGAGATCGAGGAGTCGGGTGGCATGGCGCGATCGCTACTCGACGGTTCGGTGCAAGAGGGCATCGCCAGCACGGCGGCCCGGCGCGAAAAGGCGCTGATCGAGGGGGAACTGGCGATCACCGGCGTTACCTCGTTTGCGGCTGACGAGAGCCTGTTGGCAATCGCACCACATCCAATGCCGGCTCCGATCGAGCGAGCCGAGACCCGTGTGCCTGCGTTGCCCGTGCGCAGGGTATCCGCAGCATTTGAAACCAAGGAGTCAACGTAATGACGGCCCGTCAACCTGTGCTCACCGGTGGCTGCCAATGTGGCGCTGTGCGCTATGTTCTGTACGCCCTGCCCAAGCAATTCAACGTCTGCCACTGCCGTATGTGCCAAAAGGCGGTCGGCGGTCCATATGCTGCGTTGGTGCCCAATCAGGCCACCGAATTCGCTTGGACGCGGGGCACGCCGGGCACATTCTTGTCCTCCAGCATCGCCAGCCGCGATTTCTGCCGCGACTGCGGCACGCCGTTGACCTATCGCGGACCATCGGGCCGCGTGAACGTTACCCACGGCAGTCTGGACGAACCGGGCCGGGTGCGACCGAGCAAGCAATTCGGCATGGAGGGCCGCCAGGGTTGGATCGACCACCTGGCGGCGCTGCCGGGCGTACGCACGGATCAGGACATGACCCCGGCGGAACTTGCGTCTGTCGTGAGCCATCAACATCCGGATCATGAGACTGGCTCGGATTGGAAAGCATGAGCCTTCCCGATTTCACCAAGCTCCCGTTTGCGCCTGGCGTTGTAAGGCCAAGGGTCGATGAGGGTGGTGCTCGCTCTTTTCCAAGCCCCGAGGGCATCGTTCTCAAGCCCCGCTATACTCCCTCCGATCTCGCGGGGCTCCCCAACCTCGACACCTTCCCCGGGCTACCGCCGTTCGTTCGCGGGCCCTATCCCACCATGTATGTCCAGAAACCCTGGACCATTCGGCAATACGCCGGATTTTCGACCGCCGAGGACTCCAACGCCTTCTACCGTCGCAATCTCGCCGCAGGCCAGCAGGGCGTATCGGTTGCCTTCGACCTTGCCACCCATCGCGGCTACGACAGCGATCACCCGCGCGTCGCCGGCGATGTGGGCATGGCTGGTGTCGCGATTTCCTCGATCTTCGACATGCGCACTCTGTTCGCCGGCATCCCGCTTGAAAACGTGAGCGTGTCGATGACCATGAACGGCGCGGTGCTGCCGATTCTGGCGCTGTTTATCATCGCTGCCGAGGAACAGGGTGTACCCGCCGCCAAGCTCCAGGGGACGATTCAGAACGACATCCTCAAGGAGTTCATGGTCCGCAACACCTATATCTACCCGCCCACGCCATCGATGCGGATCGTTTCGGACATCATTGCCTATACGGCCAAGGAGATGCCGAAATTCAACTCGATCTCGATCTCCGGCTATCACATGCAGGAGGCTGGGGCACCGGCCGACCTTGAACTCGCCTACACCCTTGCAGATGGCATCGAGTATGTGCGCGCAGGGTGTGCGGCGGGACTCAAGGTGGACGATTTCGCGCCGCGCCTCTCGTTCTTTTTCGGCATCGGCATGAACTTCTTCATGGAGATCGCCAAGCTGCGCGCCGCACGATTGGCTTGGTGCGAACTCATGCAGTCCGAATTCGCGCCCACCGATCCGCGCTCGCTCAGTCTGCGCACCCATTGCCAGACTTCCGGCTGGAGTCTGACGGCTCAAGACGTGCAGAATAACATCGTTCGCACCATGATCGAAGCCATGGCTGCGACCCAGGGCGGCACGCAATCGCTGCACACCAATGCCCAGGACGAGGCTTTGGCGCTGCCCACGGATCAGTCCGCCCGGATCGCCCGCGACACCCAACTCCTGTTGCAACTTGAAAGCGGCACAAGCCGCGTCATCGATCCTTGGGGCGGTAGTTATTTTGTCGAGCGCTTGACTCACGATCTGGCTGCTCGCGCCCGCATCCACATCGCCGAGGTCGAAGCCCTTGGCGGCATGACCAAGGCCATTGCCCAGGGCTTGCCGAAGCGCCGCATCGAGGAGGCCGCCGCGCGCACCCAGGCGCGCATTGACAGCCGTGGGCAGACCATCGTCGGAGTCAACAAATACCGGGCAAAGGACGACAGTCCGCTCGCCATTCGCAAGATCGACAATGCGGCGGTGCGCGAGGCGCAGATCAGGCGGCTGGAGCGGTTGCGCGCTGAACGCGATGAGCCAAGGACACTGGCCGCACTGGCAGCGCTCTCCGAGGTCGCGCTGAGCGGCGTCGGTAACCTGCTCGCGGCCTCGATCGAGGCTGCGCGAGCACACGCGACAGTTGGCGAGATCACGGCCGCGATGGAGTCCGTGTTTGGGCGTCACCGTGCTGAGACCACGGTGATCAGCGGCGTCTATGTGGCGGCAGCTGGAGCAAGCAGCGCTTCCCTTGCAGAAGCGCGGAGAAGTGTCACCCGATTCACCGCCCAGCAAGGGCGCGCGCCCAGAATCCTCATCGCCAAGATCGGCCAGGACGGTCATGACCGGGGCCAGAAGGTGGTGGCCTCGGCGCTCGCCGATCTCGGCTTCGAGGTGATCATCGGCCCTCTTTTCGCCACTCCGGCCGAGGTCGCGCGACTGGCAATCGAGAAGGACGTCAACATCGTCGGCGTCTCCTCGCTCGCGGCCGGACATCTGGCCTTGGTGCCGGAACTCAAGCGCGAACTGGAGGCCGGCGAGCGCCCGGACATCATGATCGCGGTCGGCGGCGTCATTCCGATTGCCGACTATCCCGCACTGGAAGCCGCTGGGGCCAAGGCCATGTTTGGCCCTGGAACCGTCATTGCCGAGGCCGCAATGGAATTATTGGCGACCTTCAGTGCCAGCCGATCGACCTGGCCCAAGAACCGTTAGGACTCCTCATGCCTCAAGCCTGGCTCAATGTCATTGGTCTGGCCCTCGACTTCCTGGGTGTGCTGCTGTTTTCCAACGAGTGGTGGACCGCGCTGAAAGCCGAGCGCACCGAGGCCGAGTTGGAGGAGCGAAAATCGAGGTTCAAGCCCAATCCCATGATGCCCAACAACAACATGCCTCAGCAGGCGGTGTTCGATTGGATGACCGAGCAGCGAGAAGAGCGTCAGCGGCAATTGCGGCTCGCGACCGCGCGCACCGCGCGCTGGCATTTCTACCTGATGGCCCTCATCCTGGTCGCACTCGGCTTCCTTTTCCAACTCGCCGGTAGTTGGCCTGGATGCTGCGGGTTCGCTGGCATTCTTCCGGGGGGCTGATCCAATGGCGTCTCAGGCTCGGATCCTTGTCACCGGATTTGGACCGTTTCCCGGCATCCTCGACAATGCGAGCGGTGACTTCGCACGCCGATTGGCTGACTGTGCGAACAAGCGCCTTCCCGACGCCGAAACGGTCGCGGCGGTCCTGCCAGTCGAGTGGGAGGCCGCTCCCCGGCTGTTGCGGCAGCTACTTGCCGAATTGCAACCGGCGATCTGCCTGCACCTTGGAGTGTCCAGTCACGCCCAAGCCCCGGTGATCGAAACCGTCGCCCGCAACTCGGCCAATCCACGGCCGGACGCGGCTGACCGGCTCCCGGCCTGCAAACAGCTGCTGAATGAGGCCCCGCCGCTGCTGCGAAATGCAGACCCCTTCCGACTGCTTTCGGCGGCAGCACGAGCGGGACTGCCACTTGAAGTCTCGGATGGGCCCGGCGGGTATCTGTGTAATGCCATCTACTTTCATTCGCTGTGGCTGGCCAGAAAGCAGGCATCCGCCAGCCATCTGTGGCGGCCGGTCGCGTTTATGCATCTGCCGGTGCGCATCGGCGAACTTGGCGTTCCCGAGCAAGGAAAATTCAGCTCCCCACCGATGGCAGTCGACGTTGCCCTCGGCACGGCAATCTGTGTGCTGTCAACCCTCCTCGAACTCGACCGGGCGCGGGCAGTGCTCAAAGTCCAGTGCTGAATCGACTCTCGCGCGAACCTATTTCCGGGGAGTGTCCGGAGTCCAATAGATCGACGCGATGGTCACCACTGCAGTCAGCACGATGGTGCCAAGAATATCCGAGCGCCTGATGAAGGCGAACCAGAGATCAAATCCCTGGCGCCAGCCACTATGGGTTGTCAGCACGTTGTCCAAAGCCAGGATCGCTAATGAGGCTAGCGCTGTCAGCACCACCGCCATCAGCACTTGCGCCGCGCGCTTGGTGAGCCGAGGCACCGAATAGGTTGAGCGGCCGAAAAGGAGCATGGTTCTGTCAGACATAGTTAAAGCCCCAAAAGGTTCGTGAACGTTGGGGTAGTGTAGCTGATTCGGTGGCGAAACCTCGAATGTGAGTTTCTCAACGGTTTCGACATCCTGCGATCAGGCAGCGTCGCCCTTGATCTGCGGCCAGCCAAAAGCCCGCTCCGAGGGTCCATTGGCCGCGAAGTCCGCCAACCGCGACGCGGCCTCCGCAAGGCTCGGTACATGCCCCGGTGCGACGTGCCAAAGCACCAAATGCGGCGCTGGCACAGGCTCAAACCAGGTCCGGCGGCGGCGGAGGAAGCTGATGTGGACGGTCTTGTAGACATAGGCCTGAAGCGCCTCGACCGTCTCCCAGACACTGAGATTGACTGCCACCATCGGATCGTCATTCAAGCGGAAATTGGTGGCATCGCCGCCATCGTCCTTGAGCCGCCAGACAAAGCCTGGCATTCGCTCCGCAATGGCGTTGACGCGCTCGAGATTGTCAAAAAATTCCGCCGCCCGCGGATCACCCTTGGGATAGCGCAATCGGCCAATGTTGAGCTGGGCAAGGTAGAACACGGCAATAGTCATTTCTCGCTCACGTATTCATTCGCCGAGCCCCCTCGCCCGCTACCCGTAAGCAGCGTCGCGGATGTCCTCGCGGAAGGGACCCATGCAGCCTTCAAAGGCGACATTCGTACACGTTACGATGGTAAGCCGGTTGACTGGATCGACGATCCAGTTGTGCCCCCAGGCGCCGCCCCAATCCACTGTGCCAACCGGACAGGGGGAATGCGCGGCTTTCGGGTCATCAATCACCGCGCCGATCAAGCCGAACCGCTTGCCGGCATCGTCCACCCGCCGCGGGATCGCGCCGATCTGGTTGGCGAGCGCTGCTGCAATCGTCGCCGGCTTCAGGATCGGATTGGTGCCGTTGTAGCTGTCGAGCATCGTCATCACATCGTCCGCCGTACCCGCCATGCCCGCGCCGCCCGACTGCGGCGCTTCGGCGTTGAGGATGCGGGCGGGGGAAAACGTGACGAGCCCGTCGCCGTCGTGGATCATCTCGGGCTCCCCCATCCACTTGGGCGGGTGGCCATCGGCGTAGGGCGCGGCGAGCCGCTTGGCGTCCGTGATGTGAAAATGCGTATCTGTCATACCCAACGGCGCGCCGACATATCTGGTCAGCACCGCGTCAAGGCTTGAGCCGTTGATCGCAGCGATCACGCCGCCGAGCACGTCGATGCCCATGCCATAGGTCCAGCCGGTGCCCGGCGAGAAGGCGAGCGGCACCCTGGCGAGGCGGCGCAGGTTTTCCTCAAGGCTGATAGATGGCCCCGACAGGCCGGGGGCGACATCGGCGGGCACGTCGTAGGTGATGCCGGACGTATGCGTCAGCAGGTGGTGGATGGTGATTTGCGGCGTGCTGCGGTCGGGCGCGGACGGCCTGAACCAGGGCAGCACCTTGGTCACCGGGTCGTCCAGCTTCAGCAGCCCCAGATCGGCCATGCGTAGCACGGCGGTGGCGACAACCGGCTTGGTGACGGAGGCGAGCCGGAAGATCGCGTCCCGAGTCATCGCCCGCCCGGCCTCCCGGTCGGCAAACCCGGCCGCGCGTGCGTAAATCTCCTCGCCGCCCCGGCGCACCAGAACGACACAGCCGACGATGCGGGAGACAAGCGCGGCGTCAATGGCGGCGTCGAGGCGTTGGGCAAGGGTCATGGGGCGGGCTCCGGTGCGCGGCTCGGGTGAGATCCCCGATTGCTACGCCGCAGCCCGCCGCCACGCAATCCCGGCGATCAGCCAGCGGCTAAAATTGGGTCGATGCTTAAGACCAATCCTGGCGGATCGAGCCGCAACTCGCCGCCATGCAAAATGCTGGTCCGGATTTCTCCGCGCTCGCCGCGAGCGTGATGAACAATCGCCTTTTCAACCGGCCGGACGATCACGTAGTGGCGGATGCTCGGCACCAAAAAATATTCGAGCAGCTTGACGCCCGTGTCGTCGCGCTCGGACGTGGGCGACACGACTTCGACCACGACCAGGGGGTCGATGAGATAAAGCGCTTCGAGATCGGCAACGGGCGTTGCCGTCACTGCCGCGTCCGGCTCGCGGCCGTGCCGCTCGTCGATACGGACAGTCATGCCGTCGGTGAAGACCGTGCCCGCGAATTTCGCCTTTTGCGCGGCGTCCTGAAGCGCCCGGAAAACGGCGCCTTTCACCAGATTGTGCCGCCCGCCCTCGCTGGGCATGGTTATGACCTCCCCGTTGACCAGCTCATAGCGGCCCTGCGGCTGGGCGGCGGACCAGACGACGAATTCATCGAACGTCATTTTGGGTGTGGCGTGGGCGAGTGACATGGGGTGACGGTATCACGAGCGAGCGCCGAAGGCATAGTCGCGGCTTTCGACCTTGGGGACATGATGTTCATATTTGGCGGCGCGGCTGGCGCGGCAAACCGATCTCCCAGCGGCCGAATATGGACTTTGTGTCCCCGTTGAGTCCGGATTCAACGGGGACACGAAGTTCATCTTCCGCACCGCCCGGTTTCCAGGAAGCGGGTATTGGCGTGTAGGGCCGAACTGTAGCCTGAAAGTTGGGTCAAGCACTTCTGCGCGACCCAACACCCCGGAACATGCTACACGATGTTGGGTCGCCTGAAGGCTTGACCCAACCTTCGCTCAACTTCAGCAATCGGATGGGCCAATATTGAATTCGGAAAGCTTTTCGCCAGTTTCGCGTTCATAAGTCAGGTGGATTTTCATGCCGCGACGAAGGCTGTCACCAAACTTAGAGCACATGTAGCCTAGAATGACGCCTTTGGTTTGTTGGATACTCGCGCTGAAGAAGCTTTCGAACGCCGGCACAACTACAGTGTAGCGTTGCTCAACGGTTCCGTTTTTTGCTTCAAGCTGCTTGACCGCGAGTCCATTTTTGGTTTGCTGTGCCTT
>Ga0075021_10001103_pt1 | contig 13807 bp, 10 predicted proteins | sample ColStrG_CSR_2012_FD_72749 | JGI IMG/M metagenome (GOLD analysis project Ga0075021, IMG submission 72749) | Freshwater sediment microbial communities in response to fracking from Pennsylvania, USA - Cold Stream Run_MetaG_CSR_2012 | ecosystem: Environmental > Aquatic > Freshwater > Creek >...
GGTTGTCGGCCCGGAGCAGGTGCAGGGCCAGCCGGTACTCGGCCCGCGCCTGCTGGTGAGCCTGCGACGGCGGCACCTGGCCGGCCCGGATCTCGTCGCCCGACAGCGGGGCCACGTCGTCGAGCACCCAGCGGCGCAGCGCTTCGTGGTGGGGCTTGGAGTCGACGCCGTGGAACTCGATGAACTGATCGTCGCCGAAGGCGACGTCGTTGGGCCGCACCAGGTTGTTCTCTTCGTCGATCCACACGACGGTCGGCACGTTGACGATGCTGTAGCGCTCGGTGATGACGTGGTCGCGGTCCAACAGCACGGGGAAGGTGGCGTCGGCCTCCTCGGTCCACGGGCGGACGGCCTCCGGGTCCTCGTCCACGGCCACGGCGAGGATCGACAACCCGTGGGGCTCGAGCTCGCGGTGGATGGCCTCCCACGCCGGCAGGTCGTAGCGACAGCCGCACCACGAGGAGAACGTCATGAGTAGCTTCTTGCGGCCGCTGAAGTCGTCCAGGGAGACCGGCTGGCCATCGATGGTGTCGACGGTGAAGGGCTGGGCCCGCAACGAGGCCATGGCCGACGACCGCTCATCGGCCCCCGGCACCAGCACGGCGACGGCCTCGGTGGGATCGACAGCCACCACCTGGCCGGTCATGGCGGCCAGGGCACCCAGTTCGATCTCGTCGCCGGCGAGCGCGTCGACCCACAGGGAGCGGGGCACGCACACCTCACCCCGGCACAGTCCTTCGGGCTTGATCGTCCATCCGGTGGCCTCGGCCACGGCGGCAGGCCCCAGCCGGACCTCGTCCCCGGCCACGATGGCGGGCACCGACGTGGTGGCGTCCTCGGTGATGATGGTGAAGCGGCCCACGATGACTCCCTTTTGCACCCCGGCGAAGCGAATCGCAGCGTACCGGGCGGCGGGTACTACGCTCACCGCCGATGGCGAGCGGCTCGAAGAAGAAGACCCGGAACAAGAAGCAGCAGCGTAAGCCCCAGCACCACCTTCCCAAGGTGGGAACGCCGGCGGACAACGCCTATCGCCAACGCGAGAGCCGCGAGGACCTCTTCGACTTCGGCCTGGCCCGCCCGAAGAGCGGGGCCATGAACATCGTGCTCATCGTCGTGGTCCTGGCCTTCCTGGCCCTCGGCGTCTTGGCGCTCCTGCGTTTCACCTGACGACGCCACGGCTGCCCCGGGCCACGAGGCCACCCGCTCATTTCTGACTGGTCGTCAGAGTCTTTCGGCAGCCCGCCGCACCTGCCACTAGCCTGTTGGACGGAGTAGAGGCCGGGGACTGATGGGCGCGTGTCACGCGAGCATTCAGAACCTGGCGGGAAGGCAGGCCAGACGGTGCAGGCTGAGAAGCCCGCAGCACAGTCGGGAACAACGGGCGAGTGGGAGGTCGACGGCCTCACACCTACTCTGGCGCGCCACCTCGAGGCTCTGACTTCGCTCTTCAAAGCGGCGCCGGTGGGGGCGGCGGTCTGGTCAGTCGACGGCGAACTCATCTGGGCGAATCCCGTACTCCTCGACCTGGTCGAGTTGCCTACTGACGAGAGTACGCCGGTCCGCTTCGAGCGGTTCACCGACCCCGCACAAGGCGTTGCCCTCAAGACTCACCTCGGTGAGGTGCTGAGCGGGCGCCGCAACTACCTGGAGTGCGACTTCCGCTGTCGGAGGCCCGACGGTGAGCCCCACTGGGTTCGCACCATGGTGACGCCCGTCTATGGCCCTCACGGTCGCCCGGACTTTCTGCTGTCCCAGGTCTTCGACTTCTCCAACCCGCGCACCCGTGAGGCGACGGCCCACCGCCTCGTCAACGAGACGCCGGTCCTGCTGTGGCTGACCGACGAGCGGGGGGTTCCCCGGATCGGGAACCGGGCCAGTTTCGAATTCCTCGGCCTCACCCCCGACGATCCCGATTTGCAGCAGAGCATCTTCGGGACCTTCCACCCCGACGACTTTGCGCTGATCGGCGATGACCTGGCCAGCTCGATCCGCGATCGGGCGCCATTCGAGTTCACCGCTCGACTGGCTCGGCGTGACGGGGCCTACCGATGGCTGCACCATCGGGCCCTGCCCTTCTTCGACGCTGACGGGGAGTACGAGGGGTATGCCGGGGCCAGCCTCGACGTGACCGAAGCCGAGGAACTCCGCCTCGAGTTGGACAGCGTGCGCGAGCTCTTCGCCACGGTCACCGAGGCCGGGCCGATTGCCGTGCTGCGTACGGATCGAGACGGAAACATCGTCTACGCCAATGGCGGCTGGCCTGAATTCCTCGAAGGCGAGGACGATCTGGTCGGCTTGAACTGGCAGTCCGAGCTCGTCCCCGAACATGTCGAGGAACTCGTCACCCGCGGTCTGGCCGCCGTGGAATCCCGCGAGCCCTATTCGGTGCGTGTCCGCACTCGTGACATCGATCCGAACGTCGACAGTCTCATGGGGAGCGCGGACTCGGCCTGGGCAGAGATCCGGGTGGCGCCGGTCTTCAACAAGGAGGGCGCCCACGACGGGTACGTGGCCACCCTGGCGGATGTGTCGGCCGAGGTCGCGGCAGGGGCTCGAGCCGACCAGCTCGCCCGGGTCCTCGACGCCGGATCCGACTTCCTGATGATCGCCGACCACAAGGGCGACGTGTCCTATGTGAACGACGCCGCCCATCAGACGCTCGGCGTGCGCGCCCCCAGCCCGGGTGTGGTGCCCAGTGCGCTCCATGATGTGCTCGAGGCCGAATCACGCGATCTGTTCCACACCGTTGTGGAACCCGCGCTCGCCTTGGACGGCATCTGGCGGGGTGAGCTCACGTTCCGCAGTCGTTGGGGCCAACCGATCCCGGTGTCGGCGCTGTTCCTCGCCCATCAGAACCACATGGGCCGCATCGAGTCGGTCTCGGCGGTGGCCCGCGACATCACCGATCTGAAGGATGCCGAGCGGCGCTTGCGCAAGTTGGCGACACACGACTACCTCACCGGCCTGCCCAATCGGGTCTTGCTCTACGACCGGCTCGAACAGGCGGTCGCCCGCTTCCAGCGCCACGGCCGATCGGTCGCGCTGCTCTACCTCGACCTCGACAACTTCAAGCCCATCAACGATGAGTTCGGTCATCAGGTCGGTGATGCCGTGTTGATGCAGATCGGCGACCGCATCCACAAAGTGATCCGGGAGACCGACACCGCCGCCCGGATCGGCGGCGATGAGTTCGCGGTGCTCGTCGAGGCCTTCGACGATTCGGATCATCTGCGCGACGTGGCCAACCGGCTGATCGACGCCATCGGTATGCCGATGACGGTCGAGGAGCATGTGACGACGGTGGGCGTGTCGATCGGCGTCGTGGAGGCGGGTTCATCGGCCGATGCGGCCGACTCCCTGATGGCCGCGGCCGACGAGGCGATGTACCGAGCCAAGGCCGCGGGCCGGGGCCGCTACGAATTCGTCGGACGCGACGGCGCCACGACACCCCCCGCGACGCACGCTGCGGCGGACCCCAAGGTGCACCCCGCCTCGCACCCCACGACGGAATCGGCGTAGGAAGTGGTCGCCCTGGCGACCACTTCCTACGCCGGTTGGGGTTACGGGTGGAGGCCGCACACCGCGAGGGCGTCGCCGTACATCAGCCGCTTGTGCTCGGCGATGACCTCACGGGATTTCCCGGCCGACTCGGCGGCCAATACCACGGCCCGGTCGACCACGTCGTCAGCGGCGGCCAGTTCGTCGACGATCCCCATGGCCAGGGCGTTCGGTCCGTCGTAGCGCCTGCCGGTAAGCGCCGCCTCAGCGAGGGCCGGCCGCGGGAGATGCGCGGCCAGCACCGCGTACATGCCCGGCGTCAGCGGCAGGCCGAGGTCGACCTCGGGAAGGCACCAGTAGCCGCGATCTTCCCGCATCACCCGGAAGTCGTGAGCGCTGGCCAACATGGCTCCACCGGCAAAGGCATGGCCGTTGATGGCGGCGACCGTGACCACGTTGAGCCCTAGAACCCGGCCGAGCAGGCGGTGGACGTCAGGGAGAAATCCCTCGGTCTCGTCGCCGCCGGCCATGAGCCAGTCGAGGTCCAAGCCGTTGGAATAGAACTTCCCGTCGCCCGTGGTGACCAACGCCGACGGTCCGCCGGTGGCCTCGATCTCGTCCAGGGCGCCGTGAAGCGCCCCGATCGATGCACGGTTGAAGCGGTTCTCGTCGTGGCAGAGCCGAAGGACCCACACGTCTCCTCGCCGCTCCAACTCGATCAGCTGGTCGCTCATCCGACGCTCCCCCCCGACTGCCGGCGACCCACGGCAAGGATGCGTGGATTCGGACCGGTGGCCGGTCTCTTTCTACGCAAGATGGTGGCGATGGGCCAAACCTGGGTGTTGGCCAAGGCCCCGTCCCGGGAACGGTGTGCAGTTTCGCCGGGCCGCGACGCCGGTCTACCGTCTCAGCGTGGCTGACTACCGACCCCCCATGACCGATATTGCGTTCGTCCTCGACAACTTGGTCGATCTCGACGCGGTGTGCCGACTCGACCCCTATGCCCACCTCGACCCGGACACCATCAAAGGGGTGCTCGAGGAGAACGGCCGGTTTGTGGCCGACGTCATTGCCCCCCTCAACAAGGTGGGTGATCTCCAGGGATCGCAACACCAAGCCGACAACACGGTGAAGACTCCGGATGGGTTCGCGGCGGCCTATGCCGCCTATGTCGAGGCGGGCTGGGGGGCGGTCCCCTTCGAGCCGGAATACGGCGGCGGAGGCTTCCCCTGGGTGGTCGGAACCGTCATGCAGGAGTTCATCTCCAGCGCCAACATGGCGTTTTCGATGTGTCCCCTGTTGACGCAGGGCGCCATCGACATGCTCCGCCACCATGGCAGCGAGGAGCAGCGTGAGGTCTACCTGCCCAAGATGGTCACCGGCGAGTGGACGGGCACGATGAACCTCACCGAACCCGAGGCCGGATCGGACGTGGGCGCGCTGAGGACCAAGGCGGTGCCCGCCGACGATGGCACCTGGCGCATCACCGGTACCAAGATCTTCATCTCGTTCGGCGAGCACGACATGGCCGACAACATCATCCACCTCGTCCTGGCCCGTACGCCGGGAGCCCCTCCTGGCACCAAGGGAATTTCCTGCTTCATCGTGCCCAAGTACCTGGTCAACGACGACGGCACCTTGGGCGAGCGCAACGACGTGACCTGCGTATCGATCGAACACAAGATGGGTATCAAGGCCAGCCCCACGTGTGTGATGAGTTACGGCGAGGGGGACGGCGCCGTCGGCTACCTCATCGGTGAGGAAAATCGGGGCATGCGTTACATGTTCACCATGATGAACAACGCGCGGCTCTCGGTGGGCCTCGAGGGCCTGGCGCTCGCGGAACGGGCCTATCAGGACGCAGTGCAGTACGCCCAGGAACGCCACCAGGGCACGGCCCCGGGCTCGCCCGCAGGGGACAGCTCGCTCATCATCGACCACCCCGATGTGCGACGCATGTTGCTGACTATGAAGGCCTACATCGAAGCCATGCGGTCGGTCATCTACCTGACCGCCGAGGGCATGGACATCGCCATCTCCCACCCCGACGCGGCTACCCGCCTGGCCGCTTCCGAGCGCGTGGACCTGCTGATCCCGATCTGCAAGGGCTGGTCGACCGACATGGGCGTTGAGGTCACCTCGCTGGCCATCCAGGTCTACGGCGGCATGGGTTACGTGGAGGAGTCGGGCGTGCCGCAACACTTCCGCGACGCCCGGATCACGCCCATCTACGAGGGCACCAACGGCATCCAGGCCATGGATCTGGTGGGACGCAAGATGCCCATGCGGGCGGGCGGCGTCGTGCAGGATTTCCTTGCCTCGGTCGCCGCCCTCGACGCGGATCTGGACAAAGCGGGCCCCGAGCTCGCCTCGATCCGCGCCAACCTGGCCGAGGCGCTCGCGGTGCTGGGCGAGACCACCTCGTGGCTGATGGAACACGGCCAGGCCGATGTGCGCAACGCCTTGGCGGGTGCGACGCCGTACCTGCGGATGTTCTCCCTGGTAGCCGCCGGCTGGGCCATGGCTCGCCAGGCGCTGGCCGCCCAGGCCCATCTCGACGCCGGCACCGGCGACACCGAGTTCATGGCGGCGAAGGTGGTGACCGCTCGGTTCTATTGCGAACAGCTGCTGCCCGCGGTCAAGGGCCTGCACGGTCCGGTCACAGCGGGCTTCGCCGACCTCTTCGCCATCGACTCAGCCCATCTGGCGGGCTGAGGTGTCGACGTTCGGCACCTCGGTCGTAGCCGGGGTGCCCCGGCTGTTGGGGTCGATCCCGAGCCCGGGCTCCAACCAGATCGTGCTCGGCCCGTTGCATCTGCGGGCCTACGGATTGGCCATCGCCCTGGGCGTCTTCGCCGCCATCGAGATCGCCCGGCGTCGCTGGGCGGCGCGGGGCGGCAACCCCGAAGACATCTCCGCCATCGCCATCTGGGCCGTCCCCGCCGGACTCATCGGGGCCCGGATCTATCACGTGATCACCGACAACGAGCTCTACCGGGGTCACTGGTTCGACAGCCCGTTTGGCGCCGGGTCGAAATCACCACTCACCATCTGGAATGGCGGACTCGGCATTCCCGGTGGCATCGCCCTGGGAGTGGCGGTCGGGATGTATGTGGCTCGCCGGAGGGGGATGCGCCTGGGTCCGGGTCTCGATGTCGTGGCCCCGGCCATCGCGGTGGCGCAGGCCATCGGTCGCTTGGGCAACTACTTCAACCAGGAGCTCTACGGCCGGCCTACCTCGCTTCCGTGGGGGCTCCAGATCAGCCCGGCCAACCGGCCACCGGGCTACGAGGTGTTCGCCACGTTCCAGCCCACCTTTCTCTACGAGGCGCTATGGAACCTCGGTTTGGCCACGTTGTTGATCCTGATCGATCGGCGTCGCGTCCTGCGTCCGGGACGCATCTTCGCGCTCTACGTCGGGGGCTACGCCGTGGGCCGGTTCCTCGTCGAGTCGTTGCGTATCGACCAGGCCAACAAGATTCTCGGCCTCCGGATAAACACTTGGACGAGCCTGGTGGCCTTCGCCGGGGTGGTGCTGTTCCTGGCCATCGCCGGTCTGCGTCGACGTCCCGGCGATTCTGACGAGCCCTACGTCGATGGTCACCGCCTCGATGCGGTACCGGTCGAGCCGTCAGTGGGCGAGCAGGGGAGCTGACGGGACAGGCGTGTCGAACCCTTTGATGATCGGCCCTCCGGGATCGAGCGCCATGGGATCGGCCTCGATGTTGCCCGCCAACCGATCGAGGTGGCTGAGCCCATCGAGCGTCCGCTCTATCCGGCGCAGAGGATGGTGTGGGGACAGCGACCGCATCGAGGCAACCGGCGGAAAGGCGAGGAGCTCACGCACGTCGTAGGCAATCGAGTAGAGCCGGAGCCGCTCGAACTCGTGGGGGTAGCCGAAGAGCTCGGGGTACTCCTCGGCCATCCAGAAGGGGACCTCGGCGTAGTCGATGGCCCGTGTCTCGGCCTCGTAGTCCTCGGCCACATGGAGGTAGGGAAAGGCGCAGAAGCGCAAGAACACGTCGAGGTCGACGTCGGCCGGTGCCTGCCGGGAGAACTCGAAGTCCAGCAGGGCGGTCACGACGTTGCCGTCCCACAGGACGTTCTCGAACGTGAGGTCGCCGTGGACGAACGTGGTCTGGTCGAAGGGCTCGATGGTCGAGCAGGTGGCCAGCACGAGTTGGCGGGTGGCGTCGATGAGCTTGGTGTCGACGTGTTCCATTACGGCCGCCTTGTCCAGCGCCGCCAGGAGGGGGTCAACCGCTCGGAAGGTGTGCGTGCCCAGGAGCTGCGGCGCGTCCACCTCGATGACGTCGTCGGGACAGTCGAACTGGTGGAGCCGGCGCAACTTGGCGGCCATCTGGTTGACGGCCTGACGACGCTCCTCGCGGGTCATGGCTGGCCAGCAGCGGCTGAGGGGGCGACCCGGCACTCGATGGACGATCAACCAGTCGGAGCCGAGCTGGCCGCCGTAGGCCTCGATGATCGGGTACCCGACCTCGGCGGGGAGCAACGGGCCGATGGACGCCTCGCGTCGCAGCCGCTGGTTGGCCTGTCGATTCACCCGCACCACGTAGCGATCGGAGAGCCAGACCTCGTTGGTCACGCTCGAAGCGCGCTCCAGCGGCAGATCCAGGGGGAGGCCGGCTTCTTCCAGCGCTCGGCGGGCGCGCGCGAGCGCGAACGAATCACTCATCGCGCGTCCTGTCGAGGTCCCATGCGTTCCTCACAACGGCCGCCTGTGACCGCTGCTTGACCATGATGAGTCGAACGGCCCATGCCGCGCCGGTCAGCGGATCGCCTGGCTCCCGGGTCAGCACCCTCAGCCGTCCCACACCATGGCGTTGGGAACTTCCTCGCCCAGCAAGTCGACGGGAGAGTGCTTGTCGATGTGACCGATAAGGCCGTTGTAGACGCCGTAGCCGACGAGCTCGCGGAGGCGGGGTGAAAACGTGGCGACGATGTCACGGGGGAGGCCAAGCTGTTGGTTCTCCTGTTGGCGGATGTACCCGGCGCAATAGTTCATGGCGATGCCGAGGCGACGTTCGGAGGTGGTGTTGGCGCCCCCGCCGTGCCACAGGCTCCCGTGCCAGATGAGCACCGAGCCCTTGGGCATCTCTGCGGGGATCGAGTCGTAGGGCTGGCCGTAGTCGGGGGAGTGGTCGGCGAGGTGGGTGCCGGGGATGATGCGGGTTGCCCCGTTGGCCTCGGTGAAATCGGTGAGTGCCCACATGGAGTTGCACACGGTGGGCGGATGGGGTTTGGGTAACGGGATGAGCTGATCGTCGGCGTGGATGGGCTGAGCGGTTTCGCCGGGGTCGATGGCGATGGACGAGAGCGACGAGATGAGACACCCGGCATCGAGCACCTTGTCGACGACGGAAAGGACCTCGGGGTGGACCGGGATCTGCTGGTAGAGGGCACTGTGGGCCAGCAGGTTGTAGATACGCACGGTGTGGTGGCCCTCGAAGTCGTTGGGTGACGGAACGATCTTGAGTTCGCGCTCCAGCCGGTCCAAGTCGCTCACCAGCACATCGATCAGGTCGAGATCGATGGCATCGCGCACGATGGTGTAGCCCTGCTCGGCGATTTCCTCGGTCGGGCTCATGGATCTCGATGGTAGGGGGGTGAGGTCGGAGGGTGGCGAACGCCGCCTTCGCAGCGATACTGGCCCGACTACGTCATCTATGGCGCGGCAGCAGTAGCGTCATCTCAACTATTCGTCGTATCACTCATTCGTCGCACCACAAGGGGGAGCAATGTCGCTCTACGACATTCCGATCAACCGTCTCGATGGAACTTCATCTTCGCTGGGAGATTTCGCTGGCCAAGCCGTGCTCGTGGTCAACGTGGCGTCGAAGTGTGGGCTGACCCCCCAGTACGAGACGCTCGAGAAGATCCATGAGACGTACGCCGATCGTGGCTTCTCCGTCGTAGGAATCCCCTGCAACCAGTTCGGCGCTCAGGAGCCGGGTTCGGCCGAGGAGATCCAGGAGTTCTGCAGCACGACCTATGGCGTGACCTTCCCCATGATGGAGAAGGTCGATGTCAACGGTGACGGTCAGCACCCGATCTACGCCGAACTCACCGCGGTCAACGATGCCGAGGGTGCCGCCGGGGATATCCAGTGGAATTTCGAGAAGTTCCTGCTGTCGCCGTCGGGCGAGATCGTCGGCCGGTTCCGGCCCATGGTCGATCCCGCCGCCCCCGAGATCGTCGAAGCGATTGAGGCCAACCTCCCCGCTTGACTGCCTAACCGTTCGCGCCGCCTGGCTTCGCCTGTCAGGCGGTTCGCCAGGCCCGCTCGAAGGGCAGACGCCAGGCGTGGGGAGCGATCAACTGATGGATCGCGTTCGGGCCCCACGAGCCGGGCGCATAGGGCCGCACGGGTGGGGGGTTGTCGAGCAACGGGGTCGAGAGCTCCCACAGACGCTCGATGCCCTCAGCCGTGGTGAACAGGGTGTGGTCGCCGCTCATGGCGTCGTGGATCAGGCGCTCGTAGGCCTCCAACACGTCGGAGTTCTCGTGCAGGGAGAACTGCAGGCTTTGCTTGTCGAGCCGCATGCCCGGCCCCGGCCGCTTGCCGTAGAACGACAGCGACAGCCGGGAAGCGTCGGCCAGGTCGAAGGTCAGATGGTCCGGTCCGTGGGCACCCACGCCGGAGCCGGCGGGGAACATCGAACGAGGCGGCTCGCGGAACGCGATGGAGATGATCCGCGAACCCTCGGCCATGCGCTTGCCGGTGCGCAGGTAGAAGGGCACGCCTGCCCAGCGCCAGTTGTCGATTTCGCACTTGAGGGCGATGAACGTCTCGGTCTCCGAGCGCGAGGCGACTCCGGGTTCGTCGACGTAGCCCGTGTACTGCCCGCGCACGACATGGTGAGGCTCGATCGGACTGAGCGAGCGGAACACTTTGTTCTTCTCCTCACCGATGGCACGAGGCTCCAGATGGGTGGGCGGCTCCATGGCCATGAACGCCAGTACCTGGAACAGGTGGGTCACCACCATGTCGCGGTACGCCCCGCTCGTCTCATAGAACGGCGCACGACTCCCGATCGAGAGTGTCTCGGGGACGTCGATCTGCACGTGATCGATGTGCTCGCGGTTCCAGATGGGTTCGAACAGACCGTTGGCGAAACGGAAGGCCAGGATGTTGAGCGCGGCCTCCTTGCCCAGGAAGTGGTCGATGCGGAAGATCTGATCTTCGGTGAAGATCTCGTGGAGGGCCGCGTTCAACGCCAGTGACGAGGCCAGGTCGGTGCCGAACGGCTTTTCCATGATGATGCGGGACCGCTCCACAAGATCGGCATCGGCCAGCATCTGCACGACGGCGAGCGCCGCTTTGGGAGGCACGCTCAGGTAGTGGAGACGGTTTGGCTCGCTGGGCATGTCGGCCTCGGTGGCGGCCACCGCCTTGGACAACCCCTCGGCGCCGGCCGAGGTGGGCACGAACGAGAGGTTGGCGGAGAACGCTTCCCATTCGTCCGGGGTCGCGGGACGTCGGGCGAACTCGTCGAGCGCGCCCTTGGCCAGCTCCCGGAACGACACGGTATCGAGGTCGTCGAGCGATGTACCCACGATGCGGTAGTCGGGCAGCAGGCCCGCCCGGGTGAGATTGAACAGGCCCGGCAACAGCTTGCGGCGCGCCAGATCACCGGACGCACCGAACATCACGATGACGTGGGGGCGGAGAGGATTGATGAGCCGGGAGTTGATGTCGGTCGGATCGGTGTGGAACATCTCGGACCTCGCCGCCGACTACCGCGCGGCCGTGCGGTGGCAGGGATGTCCCTGCCTCACGAGTGTGCTGAGCGAACATTTCGAGCGCATTACCCACCCTGGACCATCGCGTGAAGCCGTTCTCGGGCCTTGTGGCAGGTACACTGTCAAGTGCAAGGAGTAGCGAGCGCTCCCGACATGAGCGGTCGTCACCCTGGCGGGTCAACCTCATTTGTTCGTCGCTCTCGATCATCATCAGGCGAGCGGAGTCCCCGAGGCGGACCCACTCCTGACATCAGACGACGAAAGTGCACGCACAACCTCATGACCACCACGTTTGACGCGCTCGGCGTGTCCCACGACCTCGTGGCCGCGCTGGCCGACTCGGGCATCACCTCCCCGTTCCCCATCCAGGCCCTGACCATTCCCGACGCCTTGGGCGGACGTGATGTCTGCGGTAAGGCCAAGACCGGCTCGGGCAAGACCCTGGCCTTTGGCCTGCCCATCATCGAGCGGGTGGGCCGAGCCGAGCCCCGCCGACCCAAGGCCATCGCCCTCGTCCCGACGCGCGAGTTGGCGCTTCAGGTCCACGACGAGCTGGCGCCGCTAGCCCAGTCGCGCGGCGTCCGGATGCTCGCCATCTACGGCGGCGCCAATATGGAAAAGCAGATCAAGGCCCTCAGCAAGGGTGTCGATTTCGTGGTGGCCACGCCGGGCCGCATGATCGATCTCATCGAGCGCAAGGAGGTCTCGGTCGCCGACCTGGAGATCGTCGTCCTCGACGAAGCCGACCGCATGGCCGACATGGGATTCCTGCCGCAGGTCGAATGGATCCTGCGCCAGGTGGATGGCACCCATCAGACGCTGCTGTTCTCCGCCACCCTCGACGGTGTCGTCGACACGCTCATCAAGCGCTACCAACACGACCCGGCGATGCACGAGATCGAGTCCGATTCGGTCACGGTCGACGAGATGACGCACCGGTTCCTGTATGTCCACCAGATGGACAAGGTCAAGATCGTGGCCTCCATCGCCCGCCACGCCAACCGCACGATGGTGTTCGTTCGCACCAAACGGGGCGCCGACCGGTTGGCCGAGCAACTCGAGAAGGAAGGCGTGCGGGCCGAAGCGATCCATGGCGATCTGCGCCAGGTCGCCCGCGAACGGGCGCTGGCGGACTTCTCCGCCGGCAAGCTGTCGGTGTTGGTGGCGACGGACGTGGCGGCCCGGGGTATCCACGTCGACGACGTCGACAACGTGATCCACTTCGACCCGCCCGAGGATTCCAAGGCCTACCTGCATCGTTCGGGGCGGACGGCTCGCGCCGGCGAAAGTGGGCTCGTCGTGACGCTCGTCCTGTGGGACCAGGAACTCGAGGTGAAGCGGCTGATGAAGCGCATCGCCGTCGACCAACCCATCGTCGAGATGTTCTCGAACGACAAGCGCCTGGCCGACCTCACCGCCTGGGACCCGAACGGCGATCCCGTCACCGCCTAATCACCCCTGACTGGCTCCCTCGGAGCTGGCTACGCTCCGACCATGCTTACGCGGGCGCCGGCTGCCGAACGTCCGACCCCTTCGCTCCCGGTGCGCCGCCAGCACGGCCGGCCCCACTGGATGCAGAACCCGTGGGTAGACGCGGGGGTGGCGCTGGCCTGGGTCCCGTTCGTGGTAGCGCTACACCTCGCGGAGAACGATCCTGCCCTCTTGCGGGCGCTGATCTCCGCCACGTTCCTGTTGTCGTTCGCCCATCAACCCCTCACGCTGGCGCTGGTCTACGGCGATGGGGAGCAGTTCCGACTCCGACGGGCGGTGTTCACGCTCAGCCCGTTGATCTTCGCGGTCGCCATCGTCATCGTCACCCGCTTCGACCCGTTGGTGCTGGCCATCGTGGCCGGAGCATGGAACGCCGAGCACACGCTCATGCAGCGCTACGGCATCACGCGTATCTATGGCCGCAAGGTCGGCCAGGACGACGGTCGCCTGGAGAAGCTGATGCTGTTCTCGTGGCTGGCGCTGGCCGTGGTGGTGGTGGCTGGTGACGGGCGCACCCCTGGCCGCCTCACCCAGATGGGCCTGGGTGATACCAACCGACTGGCGGTCGAGGCGCTGACCCGTTTCCGTTCGGCCGCGTCCCTGCTGGCCGTACCCGTGGCCCTAGTCGTCGCCGCCCTGGTTGTGGCCTGGTGGCGATCTGAATGGCGGGCCGGCGCCGGGGCCAATTCGGCGAAATGGGTCTATGTGGGGACGACGGCTTTGCTGTTCTTGGTGATTCTCGTGGATCCCATTGCCGGGCTCATGGGCTACGTCGGGGCGCATGCCATTGAGTACTTCGTCATCGTCCATCAGAGCTTGGGGCGGCGCTACGCCGACGGCGCGTCCGGCCAAGCCTCCGCGTTGGGTCGGGCGGTGCGGGCTCGTCCCGGGCGGGCCGGGTTCCTGGCGGCGTACCTCGGCGTGGTGCTCGCGTTGGTCACCCTGTTGCAGTGGTACGGGTCGGTGATGGCCTACCTCGTCGTGTTCTTCACCCTCGGTGGGCTGCACGTCTTCTACGACGGCTTCATCTGGAAACTCCGCCGGCCGGCGG
>Ga0075021_10001104_pt1 | contig 13807 bp, 12 predicted proteins | sample ColStrG_CSR_2012_FD_72749 | JGI IMG/M metagenome (GOLD analysis project Ga0075021, IMG submission 72749) | Freshwater sediment microbial communities in response to fracking from Pennsylvania, USA - Cold Stream Run_MetaG_CSR_2012 | ecosystem: Environmental > Aquatic > Freshwater > Creek >...
GTGCCCGAGTTCGCTTGTACCGGCGGTGGAACAACATCCTGCGTGGGTCGCACAGGAACCTGGCCCGCCATACGCGCCACATCCCGCGCAAGCGACGGCGGGGGAGCGACTACACTCGGCGCGGGCATCGACAAACGTGCGGTCGAAGCCGTATCGCGCTCGGGAGAAGATACAGGCGGTGGAACGACCTCCGTGCGCATTTCCGGGAACCTCGCCTGTGGCAGTTCGCGCGGCACGCTGGCAGCGGGGGGGGGAACCACGCTGGCGGTCATGGTGGGATTCCTTCGCATGTCCTCGTGGCTGATCTCAGGTGGCGGCGCCACGGCGGCGATCTTGGGCAGTTGCGGCAACGTCAACGAGGTACGCATCCCTTCCGACGGCGGCGGCCCTTGTACTTTTTGAATGGCCAGCAAGTTCGCCACGGGCTGCGACGTCTTCGGCAAATTCAGCTTGGGGGCATCCAAAACCTGATCGGTGACAGTCTTTCCGCGTGCGACTTTAATGACTTGGGTGGGATGGAACGCCTCATGGCCGCCCGATTTTCCCTTGCTGCCCGTAGGTGCGCCTCCCGCATCTTCAGTCTGCGGCAGCTCTTTCCCGGAGTAATAAATTACGTCCCATTTCGGATGCGGAGGCGGCACATAGGGGTGGATCATGCCCAGCTTGGTGGGCAGGAAGATCACCGCCAGCAGGAAGAGAATCTCCGTTGCCCACGCCAGAAACAGATTTCGGACGGGGAAAATCGTGGTTGAAATTTCACCGGCCAAAGGCCGCTCGGAACGACTGAGGGCGGGGCGAATCGACGAGACGAACGAAGGCCAGCGTGGCGACCACTCGATTAGGAGCTTGAGTTCTGGTTCCGCTGTCTCGAGTTGGAGTTCAGTCGCCATTTGGGAAATTAGCAATACGTCTTTTCAGCGCAGTGAAGAATCCTCTTCAGACACCAGCATTTCTACGGCAATAGGGATTCCCGACTGCGCTAGGAACGACAAGCGCAGGCCTTGGTGTTGATCGAATACACGAGTTGCCTAGCTACCGCCTTTCCCAACTTCGATGCGATCCCCTACCGCCGTGCCGGTTGCTTCGATCGTTCCCGCGGGAAACTCCAGTACCGTCTTGGCGTTGAACTTCACCGGGGCGAAACGCCAAGGCCGTAGGCTCTGCTCCAAGTGTACGACGGTCTTTTCCGCGCTCAGGTAAAGAACATCAATCGGGAAGTCCATCCCCAGCGTGTGAACCCCGTGGCACGGAACGATCCACAGCCCCCGGCCTTGCACAAAATCCCGAGCACCGACCAGGCCGCGAAGCCTTGTCCAGTGGGTATCCGCGATGCGGAGATCGTCCGCCAAACTGATTTTGCGGGTTGCATTCCAGGCGAAGGTTTGGCCGGCTGCAAGTGGCTTCATGCTGGACGGCAAAGGGCCGGACGGCTGGGTACCGGACATCATGGATTCCCACTCAATTTCGAAGTAGCGGCGGCAGTACGTCCGGAATCAGCGAGTGGTCGAAAACACGGTCCGAACCAGCTGAATCACGGCTGGACCTAGGGTAACAAAAATTACCGAAGGGAGGACAAAGATGACGAGCGGGGGAACCAACTTAATCGTAGTTTTGGCGGCCTGCTCTTCGGCGCGCTGCCGGCGCTCCGTGCGTAGAGAGTCCGAGTGGACGCGCAGTGCCTGCGCTACGCTGGTGCCGAAGCGGTCAGTTTGAATCAAGACGGCGACCAGCGAACGAATGTCATCGACACCCGTGCGCTGGGCAAGATTTTTCATGGCCTCAGTGCGCGGTTTACCGGCGCGCATTTCGAGGTTCACCAGCTTAAGTTCTTCGCTGAGTTCAGGATGGGCGTGCTGAAGGTCTTCCGCCACGCGCATCAGGGCTTGGTCGAGGCCCAGTCCGGCTTCCACGCAAATGACGGTCAAGTCCAGCGCGTCCGGTAGACCGATCCGAATTCGCATCTGGCGTTTAGCGATGGCACGTTTCAGCAGGAATCGCGGCAGAAAAAAGCCTAACGCAGCTCCGCCAAGCAGGAGAAGCGGGGAAGTGATGCCGATGCCTGACAGCAGGCAAATGCCGAAACCCAATAGAGCCCCAAACACGCGCAGGCCCGTATAAAACGTCATGGCCTTCGCTTCGCGATAGCCGGCCTGCATCAGTAGCAGGCGTGTGCTGGTGGCCCGATCTGCCGACAGCGGCATCGCTTTGCTCAGAGGATCCAGAGCTTGTTCGACGCGCTCCCGGAACTGCGTTTTCTCCTCGGCCCGACGCCCCGCATCGCCTCCCAGCGAACGCAAGCGTTCTCCCAAAACCGAGAGCGGGGTCGACGCGGCTGCGCCAAAAAAGAAAATCACCAGGACCACGGTGACGAACACGATGATGGCGACTAAGATTTCCATGGTTTCAAACTATGCTGCGGCTGGTTCAGCCTGAAACTAAACCTGAATCTGAATAATCTTGCGAATCACAAAGTAACCTATCGTCTGCAGCGTAATTCCCCCCGCGATCAACGCATGACCGATCGGATCGGTGAACAAGGGCCGAATAAATCCCGGACTCATAAACATCATGATCGCAATAATTGCGGGGGGGAGCATCATCAGGAGGACCATGGTGAGGCGTCCCTGCGCAGTGTAGACGCGAACTTGGCGCATGATTTTGAAGCGCTCCCGGATCATATAGGAGAGGTTGTCTAGTATCTCCGCCAGATTGCCGCCCGTTTCACGTTGCAGCATGACCGCTGTGACGAAGAATTTGACGTCGACCAACGGAACGCGATCCACCAGGTTCATCAGAGCATCGCGGACTGGCATACCGAATTTCTGTTCTTCAAACAGCTTGCGGAACTCCGTCGAAACCGGCTCTGGCAATTCGCTGGCAATCATTTCCACCGCAGTGGTGAAAGCATGACCCGCGCGAACGGCGCGGGCCAGCGTGTCGATCGCGTTGGGAAACATTTCCTCAAACTTGCGAAATCTTTTGTTGCGAGTATAGGTTGCGTAAGAATAAGGCGCGAGGAGACCGAGCATTAAACCAGCCCAGGCGAGAGGGAGAATCTGGCCAACGATTGCCAAAACCGCGGCGCCCAAAATTCCACAGCCAATCGAAAGCAGAAAGAAGTTGCCGACGCGTGTGTCGATGCCGGCTTGATCCAGCAGCTTTTGAATTGCCGAGGCGCGGTCGGAACGCCGCAGCAAAGTGTCGAATGCTGGAATCTTGCTGAGCATTTCATCGCGCAGCAGTTCCAGATTGTCCGAGGGGCTGGCGGAGTCGACGCTCCCCGGTGATTCACCGAGGCGTTCGCGCAAAACACGGGCTTTGGCGTTGCGTTCTTCCAGCCACGCTCCAGCCAGGAAAATGGCCAGAGCCGCTACCAGGAATACGAGAATTGCGAAGATGATCGCCATGATGGATTGTGCGGACAGCCGCCTCTACACCTCCATCCGAGCTTCGAACAATCCGGGCCGCAGCTTGAATCCAGCCATTGCCAGCCGGTCGGCGAACGTCGGGCGATTGCCGGTTGCACGGAACGAGCCGCGAATCTTCCCGTCTTCGTCCATGCCCTGGCGTTCGAACACGAAAATATCCTGCATAGCAATTTGGTCCCCGTCCATACCCGTGATTTCGGAGACCGTCATGAGCCGGCGGGTTCCATCGGACAATCGAGCGACCTGCACTACAGCGTGAACCGCAGAAACAATCTGATGGCGAACCGCGCGTTCGGGAATATTCAAGTTCGCCATGGAAACCATGTTCTCGATACGGGCCAGCGCGTCGCGCGCGGAGTTAGCGTGCACGGTGGTTAAAGAGCCCTCGTGGCCAGTATTCATGGCTTGGAGCATGTCGAAGGCTTCCTCGCCACGGACTTCGCCTACCACTATGCGGTCGGGGCGCATACGCAAACTGTTGATCACAAGTTGGCGCTGGCGAACCGCTCCCTTGCCTTCAATGTTGGGCGGACGCGTTTCCAGGCGAATGACGTGTTCCTGTTTCAGCTGAAGCTCGGCGGCGTCCTCAATCGTGACGATGCGATCCGTATTTGGAATATAGCCCGACAGCACATTCAACAGTGTCGTCTTGCCAGCGCCGGTCCCGCCAGAGATAAGCAAATTCAAGCGGCCTTTAACCATCGCCGAAAGCAGCTCGAGCATCGGTTCCGTCAGGCTTCTGTTCTCCAGCATGTTGCGCGCGGTGATCGGATCGCGCCCAAAGCGGCGAATTGAAAGGCAAGGTCCATCGAGAGCCAGCGGAGGGATGATGGCGTTGACGCGGGAGCCGTCGGCGAGGCGCGCGTCCACCATCGGCGATGATTCGTCGACGCGGCGCCCAATCCTAGACACGATGCGATCAATGATCTGCATCAGGTGGGCGGTATCTTTGAAGGAAAATGCGGTTGCCTCGAGCCGCCCGCCGCGCTCAACGTAAATCTTGTCGAAGCGGTTGACCAAAATATCGGAGATGGTCGGGTCTTTGAGTAGAGGCTCCAACGGGCCGAGGCCGAAAATCTCATCAAGAATCTCGCGCGACAGCCGTTCGCGTTCCGCAAAACTCAGGGGAACGGCCTCGCCGCTGACTACATTGCGAATGAGTACGAGAACTTCGTCGCGTGCGGCATCGCCCGGCGTGCGACCCAGTTTTTCCAGGTCAAGCCGGTCGAGAATCTTGCGGTGCAGGTCCGCTTTTACCTGCTGGTATTCGGTCCGCTCGAAGGATCGAATGTCGGGCATGAAAGTCCTGAAATCTCCTAAAGCTAGATGCTCCGAAACATGGACCGGGCGGAGCGCTTAGATACATCATCGTATTCCGTGAGGGTGCTGGCAAGTCCCGAGAAGGCACGTGCTACCTCGGAACTTCCGTGCCGCATCGCAGGGCTGCCTCGGTCGATGCCTGCCGAAATGGCGAAGTAGTGGTTGGGAATCTTCCAAATAAGCTTGGCCCCAACCGCCGATTCGGTGTCGTGGTCCTCAAACCCGGGCACTTTACGGAAGCGGTTGAGCACCAGCCGTATCCGTTCCCGTCCACCTGTTTCGCTGAGGTACTGCACCATGCGGCCCGCGCTCCAGAGCGAAGCGACATCGGTCTGGGCCACCAGGAGGACTGTTTCGGACAGACTGCAGACGAGTCGAGCGGTAGCATCCATACGCGTCGACAGATCAACCACCGTGTAGTGGTAGTGCCCGACCAGCATGTCGAACAGACGGGCCAGTTCGGAGTTTGACGTTTCCGCAGCGGGTATTGTGGTGCCCGCCAGCAGGTGCAAGCCCTTGTCCTGCTGCGTCATGAAGCTTTCCATCAGGGAACTATCCAGGCGGTGGAGGTTGCGCAGCGCGTCCGACACGGTGAACTGGGGTTTCGCGTTGAGATGCAAAGCGGCATGGCCCAAAGGGGCTAGGTCCACCAGCGCTGTGCTCCCCAGGGAGCCTTGCAGAGCCAAAGCAAGGTTCACAGCAGAAGTGGTGGCGCCGCTGCCGCCTTTGGCGTTGATGACAGCGAATACCTTGCCGCGCTTGACGCCGTCGCTGCGAGTCTTGCGCTGGGCGGAGGTAAGGCGAACAAAAGCTTCCAGCAGTTCTGTGGTGGTGGTGGGTCGCTCGATGAACTCCCGTGCCCCCGCCCGCATGGCGCTGACGATCAACTGCGGCTGGGAGATTGGACCGAAGGCAAAAACCGGCGTGTCCGGCATTTCCTGCCGCAGTAACTCAATCGCATGGAGGGAGGCGGATGGCTCGTCGCGCGGAATGTCGACCAGAACGACATCGGGCGCGAGGGTCGCAACCCGGCGCAGGGCAGGATCGGTGGAGGCTACAGGCAGGTGATTGCCAGCGTAGTTACAGCGAGCCACGCTCGTACCGTCAACGAGCACCTGCAACACGGCGCGCTGTTCGTTGTCGGTCGCCAGAATGACGACGGAAAGCTCTGGCATGGCTACCACTGCACTCCTCGCTACTGTTTAACATTTTCTGGCGTCTTGGCGCCATCTTTCCCGTCGAACTGCTTTTGCTCCAGGAACGGCTCAGGAGTGTGCGGCAGCGCTACTGCTCCTGTGGTTGGCGAGATACGGCGTGCTGTCACTAGAACCACCAGTTCCGAGTTGTTGCGCGAGATGCTCTTGCTGCGAAAGAAGTTTCCCAGGATCGGCAAATCGCCCAGACCTGGGACTTTAGTTACCAGATTGGTGACGCGGTTATCGATCAGTCCGGCAATCACAAAGCTCTGACCGTCTTGCAGTTCAAGTTCGGTTTCCGAACGCCGCGTGCTGAGCGCCGGAATTGTCGTGCCGCCAACGGTAACGGCGTTTGCGAAGTCGAGTGTGCTGACCTCGGGCGCAACGTGCAGATGAATAAATCCCGCCGGAGTGATCACCGGGGTGAACTTAAGATGTACGCCGAATTCCTTGAATTGGATGGTTACAGTGTTTTGCCCGTTCGAAGGTTGCACGACAGGGAAGGGGAATTCGCCGCCCGCGAGGAAACTGGCTTCCTTGCCATTCACCGCGATGAGGTTTGGTTCCGCCAGGATCTGCAGGAGGTTCTTCTGTTGCAGGGCTTTGACGACGGCTCCCAAGTGTAGTTCGGGACTAAACAAGTACAGGTTCAGAAGATCGCTGACGGTTACGTTGCTGGAGAAAGGGTTGGTGGTTTGACCGGTCGTGTCATTGATACCACCAAATTTGGTGGCGCCGAACTGACCAGTTGACGTTGCGCCTATCACATTGCCAGCACCCGTATTGAGAAGATTAAAGCCGATCTCGCGGAGTGCCGTGCGGTCGACTTCCGCAAATTTCACTTCCAGCAGAATCTCCTGTGCGCCGACCGGGCCGAAGGTCAGCACGTTGACGACACTCTTGGTGTAGGCTTCGCCGATCAGTCCCGCCCGCTTGGCGACATCCTCCGTCGAGACATGTCCGTTGAGCACCATCGCGTTGCGGGACGGGCTGACGGTGATTTGCTCGTCCGGGAATATGCGATGAATTTCCTCGGCGGCAGCAGTAACATCCACGTCAACGCGCAAATCGAAACTGCGCGAGCGCTCGGCTTCATCCCAAATCAGCAGGGAAACTTCACCCGGCGCGCGACCGTGCACCAGAACCTGCGTCGGAGTGACAACCAAAGCGTCGGCGACGCCAGGATCCGTAACCGAGATTCGCTTCAAGCGCTCGCTGGTATTAATGAGCAGCGACTTACCGACCATCACGCGCAGAGGTGCTGAACCCTGCGGCTCCGCGGAGGCAGAAGATTGCGGCGGCAAGGTTGTCGCTGGCCCAGTCTGCGCATCGGTTGACGTTGCAGCTGCCGGCGAGGCTGCGGGAGGTTGGGACGGGGCAGCGGTCTGCGCCGAGACGGAAAAACTGAGTAGCCCCGCCAGGAACAGGCTCCTGGCCGCCAACCGAATGCCCTGATCCATGTCGCGTTGTTCTCCAGTTAAAGTTGAAACGGCGCTACCTCGGAATTCCGAAGCCCGCCGTCTGGTCCGATCAGAACTTTGTGGTCGAAAGATCGTGTCCTCGGATCACTTCCACCGAGTACGGTGGGGTGACCGTCGGAACCACCGTTACCTTCATTCTCCCGGTATGCGTCTTAGCGACAACGCGCGGTGCGCCTTCAGCTCCCCGATACAGCGTGTTGTTGTGCACGGAGTTCAACTTCTCCTGCCCGGAGTCCATCGGGTTGCGCAGCGAGAGCTGAATCTTGCCCTGGGAAGACGCGAGTGTAAGCTTCTGCGCGTCGTCCGGCGAAACCGCCATCGTGATCACGGGAACACTCAGAGGTTCTCCGGTCGGCGACTTGTCCAAACGCTGGCCGGCCGCCAACACCAAAATATTCTCCAGGACGGTCGTCGTTACAGGCTGCTGCTCGCCGTCGCCCGGAGTACCGGTGAGCAACACATCCACGTGGGTTCCGGGAATCACGAAATTAGCAACCGCAACTACATCATTTACGCGCACCGAGACGGCGCGCATGCCGGCAGGAATCAGAGAGGGCAATCCCGCTCCGCTGCGATCTGCAGCCAGCTTGCTGGGTAGCACGAACTCGCCCTTGGAAATGGGAAGGATGGCTCCGCGGCCCACTACTTTACCAGCACTGGAGAAAACGCCGCCTGGGAGTTCGGCCGCAGGGAAGCGGACAATCTTTACGTCGGCGTTTCCGAGCAGGGTGCCCACGGCAATATCGTGCGCGGCCACCACGACATCCGCGCCCGGCTGATTCGAGGCGTTCGTCCGGGACTGCAGATTGCGGTAGACCGAAGTGGCCAAGAGGCCACCCAGCGCCAATGCAATCAATCCCACAATGAACAATCGTGAACGGCTCATCGCGCCTCTCCTCAACAACTTGCAAGCAGATTTCGGGACCGCGAATTACCGGCCGCCCAGACCAAACTTCAACCAAACCATTGCTCCGCGCCACATTTGGCCCGAGTGCAGTGGCTAGGAAGGACAGCAGCCCGTACCCGCTTCCTGAGCCTACTCCTCCTGGGGCGGTTACGGGCAGTTCCCGGAAAGATTCCCGGTTCTATTGAACCGAGCTGGCGACCTGCGAAAACACTTGGTTGGCATTGGTGCCGATCAGCCGAACGGTCCCAATGACGATCACCAAAATCACCGCTAGCATCACTGCGTACTCAGCGATGTCCTGCCCTTGTTCGTCATTCCAAAACTTACGCAATGCTGACATTTTCGACTCTCCCAGTTGGTTGTGGCGTACTGACCTCCGTTCGCACGGAGGGGGGTGACGAATCCCCATCGGTATCCTACCACCGAGAGGTCATGTGGAGAACCAATTCCGGTTGCAAGATTTCAGGGTAGCTTGCGGAGCGAGGTTTGACTCTGGACAACCGAACGGTATGCTTAAGACACTCGTGGTAGGTTTTTCTTACGCAGGTTTTTGTCGACGCTGGTGCCAACGAGTTCTACCCTCATGCCCTCAAACCGGATGCCGTCGAGAAAAAAGTTTCATGCGTATGCGGCGACTTTTTTCTGCGCGATCATTCTCAGTTACGTTTGGATGGCGCCCAGGGTTTACAGTTATGCCAAGAATGGGTATGCAGATTTTTCCGCGTTCTACACCGCCGGACAAGTCCTGCATCGCGGGCAGAGGCATCAACTGTATGACTCCGCAGTTCAGACGCGGGTTCAGCGCGAGTTTTCGCAGGCTGCCGTCGCTCGTGGCGGTGCGCTGCCGTATTTGAGAGCGCCTTTTCAGGCCCTCATATTCCTTCCGTTTGCCTGCGTTTCCTATATCCGCGCCTACCAGATTTGGGTGGCCCTGTGCGGGATCCTTGTGGTGGTGGCTGCGTGGCTGCTCCGGGCACGAATTCCCGCATTTCAGAGTTTCCCTTGGTGGGTCTACTACCCGGCGTATTTTAGCTTCTTGCCGGTTGCCTACGGATTCACTTTGGGGCAGGACTGCGCCTTGATGCTGTTGCTGGTTGCGTTGTTTGTGGTTGCGCTCCGAGAAGGCAGGGATTTGCGCGCAGGGTGTTTTCTGGGTCTGGCGCTGATCAAGTTTCAACTGGTCTTACCGCTCGTTTTGATCTTTCTTCTGAAGAGGCAGTTCCGCTTGCTTGGCGGGTTTTCGGCCGTTGCCGCCGGGTTGGCTGCTGTTTCAGGCTGGATAGTCGGCTGGGACGGATTGGTCGCGTATCCCGGCTATCTGATGCGCCTCAACCACGTGCCTGCCGCCGCCGCGATTTTTCCCGGCATGATGCCCAGCCTGCGCGGTCTTGTAGAAGGCTGGATGGACCCCATGCACTCCTCTCGAGCCCTCGATATTGTCACGGCGGCGCTCTCAGTAACTGTCCTGGCGTGGGCTGCGCGCCGATGGGATAGCGCAGCTCCAAGGGCATCGAAGAAATATTTGGCGGGTCTTTCCATGGCGCTCCTGGCCGCGTTCCTGGCTGGTTACCATGCGTTCTCCTACGACTTGAGTCTGTTATGCCCGATCGCCTTGCTGGCGTTGCAAAGTGCGTTGCGCGATGAAGAACTCGACTCGCCTACACGCCGAGTCCTGCTGTTCGGAGCCGCCGGACTCCTGTTCGCTCCGCTGTACCTGCTGTTGATCTGGAAGGCGCGACTAAACCTGATGGCGATCTTCCCGCTTCTGTTGCTTTGGGGCTACAGCAGGTCGATTAAGGTGTGGAAGTCGCGGACGGAGCGCTCCTTGCCCTGATGCTGTCGCTTTTTCTGATCCAAGGCACGCGCGCCCTCACCCACTCATCCCTGGCAAGGACGACAATCAACATCGGCAAATAGAATCCCAGCACGGACCAGCGTCCCACCTGTGTCATGTCCGGTGACTGGTACCAGCGCAAGAGTGCCACGGGCCAACTCGCGGCGACCGTGAAGACAATTTCGCGACGGGACTTGGGAATCAGCCACAAAGTGAAGGTATCGTAGAACCAACGTTGCGGAACTAGGGCTGCCAGCAGAAGCATCAGAGCATCTTTGTCGAGAGGACTTTGGCGCAGACGGAAGAGTGCCAGCAAGAGCAGAAAGCCAGGGAATACAGCGATCGGAAAGAAGTGGCCATAGTGCGCCAGTTGGCGCGGCCATTCTCCATACCATCGGAATGTGAGCGCCAAACTTACCGCAAGGACCGTTCCACACGCCATCACCGCGCGTCGCGATAGATTTGACAGAAGAACGGGAAGCGAAATGTTTGGCTTCATTAAAGCGACCGGTGACAGCCACCAGAAAAACGCACTCGCCGCGACCAGAGGGGACCATTGTGCCGTAAGCATCGCTGCCCAGTACGGGTAGGCGAAAAAAATCAGTAGGCGGACATAGCTGGTGCGAGTCAGTCCAAATGCAAGCAACCCCGAGCTGATGCCAAAAAACAGAGCCCCAGCGATTTCTCCCGTCAGTTTTACAAAGGGCAAACCCAGCAACGCAGCGGCCGGAGGGTATTGCTCCAACGGCGTGTCGTACGGGGTTTGCCCTGAGAGTAGATGTTGCGCAAGTCGAATCGCCCATTGGAAGTCGGCGGCCCCCTGGTGGTTGCGGGAAAGAATCGCCCAGCACCACAGGGCGCTGACCGTGCCAATAACAATCGAAGTGACCAAGCGCCGCTTCATATTGAGTCTCTAGCTTTCCCGAAACTCCACCCTACGACGATAAGTTGTAACATCTTCCGCACGGGTTTTGACGAATGTTCACAGCTTCTCCAAAGAAACGATATCTGGCTGTCGCTTTGGCCGCGCTCGCTGCCGTGAGTATGTGGTCCTACGTCAGGAAGATCCTCATTCCCTACCAAGTGCAGGATGCCGCGCAAGTTGGACGTCCGCGGGGCGTTCTTTCGGATCTCTATCCGCGGTGGTTCGGCGCTCGCGAGTTGCTCCTGCATGGGCGGAATCCCTACAGCCAGGAAGTAACGCGGGAGATTCAACGCGGGTACTACGGTCGGTCACTCGATCCGCCGCATCCCGGCGATCCCAAGGATCAAGCTGGTTTCGCATACCCGGTTTACGCAGTGTTCCTGCTCGCCCCGTTTGTACATGCGCAGTTTTCGGTGGTGCAGGCCTGGGGTGAATGGATTCTTGGGTTGCTCGCGCTGACGAGTTTGCTGATGTGGCAACGAGTCGTGGGATCGCGGTTTCCTATAGTCGGGTCGCTGGCGGCGATGCTGTTTCTGTTGGCATCTTATCCGTTCGTGGAAGCGGCTTCGTTGCAACAGCCGGTCTTGCTGGTGATGGCTTTGTTGGCGGGCTCGTTCTTGGCACGCAATCGCGGACGGCTCTTTCTTTCGGGGGTCTTGATGGCGGTAGCCACCATCAAACCACAGACTGTCGTGTTTCCCGTGATCTTGATGTTGATGTGGGTGTCCTGGAATTGGCGGGAGCGGCGTCGCTGGTTCTACGGATTTGCGGCGACGATGCTGGTGTTGCTGGCGGCCTCGGAATACCTTCTCACCGGTTGGCTGTTTCAATTTTATGGCGCGCTGCGGGCCTACCAGACGTATATGGCCGGCAATTCTTTGCTGGACATGTTCATGACTCCGCACTGGGCGTGGTTGGGCAGGACGGTGATTGTGATCGGAATCTTGTGGGTGAACTGGAAGTCGCGTGGTGCGCTGGAGTCGTCCGTTGAGTCGCGAAGGGCCTTAAGCCTCACACTGGCAGGCGCTGTGTTGAGTGCTCCGAATCTGGGAACCTACAACCAGATCCTGCTCGTGCCTGCAATGTTACTAATTGTTGAGCAGTGGAACACGATCCTGCGCGGAAGCAGGTTTGTTCGCGGGATTGCGAGTTTGATGCTGACCATCTTGGCATGGCCGTGGGTAGCTTCTGGGGCGCTCGCGCTTGCAGTGCTTGTTTTTCATGCTTCGTGGCCAACACAGGCGGAGTTGTTGCTTCCTCTTTATGGGACACTGCCGCTTCCCCTGGCAACTGCTGCTGTTTTGCTGGCGCTGCCGGCAAAGAGAAGCGGGGACAGGAGTCTGGCGGCGGTTCCCAGGGGAGTCTCTTGTACTTTCGTTTGCTAGCACAGCGGGAGTAATCTGGTCTGGCGGATCTGAATCTGTCAAGATTTGGTTGGGTACTCTTGCCGCAGCGGGCGCGAAAGGCATCCAAATTAACTACTGATGGGTTCCCGACTCTTAAAAATCGTTTTGATGACGATGCTGCTGGCGCCCACTGCTTTTGCTGCGCCATCGCCCGCGATTCGGCCGACTCTCGATGACGGATTTCATCTCCTCTACAACCTCAGATTTGATGAGGCGGAACAGGAATTTACCTACTGGCAGCAGCAGAATCCAAACGAGCCCATGGGCCCCGTGAGCGAAGGGGCGGGTCTATTGTTTTCGGAATTTGACCGTCTTGGCATTCTTGAATCGCAGTTTTACGAAGACGACAAGGCTTTCCTAAAGGGAAGACCAGTCGCTCCCGACTCTAAGGTTAGGGAACGCTTCTTGGGCGCCTTGGGACGGGCGGACGTCTTGGCGAAATCGCGCTTGGCCAAAGAGCCCAAGGATCACGACGCCCTTCTCGCCATGGTGCTCGTCAACGGCCTTCATGCCGACTACGCGCAACTGATCGAACGGCGCAATTTTGCCGCGCTCGGCTACACGCGAGATGCAACTACGTGGGCGCAGCAATTACTAGCGTTGGATCCGCATGCCTATGATGCGTACCTGGCCCGTGGCATGAGCCGTTACATTATTGGAAGCCTGTATGCACCGTTTCGCTGGTTTTTGCGTCTGGGCGGAGTTGAGGGAAATAAAGGCGAGGGTCTCGCCGACCTGAGACTGACTGCCGAGCATGGTCGTTATCTTGCGCCCTTTGCCCGCATTCTGCTTTCGATCGCGGCGGTTCGCGACAAGGACAAAGCGCAAGCGAGGCAGCTGCTTTCTGGATTGCACGACCAGTTTCCCGACAACGGGCTGTTCGTTCGAGAAATACAGCGTCTGCAATCGGGGCCCTGAGTCGATTCGCTGCTCTATGGGCAACGATTTCCAGTCCCAGTAGCAATTGCTCGACGGTCTTCGCTATTCACATCCTGATATTCACATATCGAGTGCACGAATTCGCGAAATCCCGCCTTGAATTCATGTTTCCGTAACCAACCTGTAACACATCTGTAACATTTCACAACTAAGCTCCAACTTGACTTCAAGAAAAAACCAGTTCCACAGGAGCCACGCGAGTGATGCGAAGAATCGCGCTAATTCTCAGCCTTTTTGTTGCAGCCGTCCCTGCTTTCAGCCAGACAAAACTTACCGGCGCAGGCGCCACGTTCCCCAACCCGATTTATCAAAAGTGGTTTAGCGAATACAGCAAGGTGCATTCTGACGTGCAGATCAACTATCAGTCGATC
>Ga0075021_10001105_pt1 | contig 13806 bp, 9 predicted proteins | sample ColStrG_CSR_2012_FD_72749 | JGI IMG/M metagenome (GOLD analysis project Ga0075021, IMG submission 72749) | Freshwater sediment microbial communities in response to fracking from Pennsylvania, USA - Cold Stream Run_MetaG_CSR_2012 | ecosystem: Environmental > Aquatic > Freshwater > Creek >...
TTCGACACCTGGATGCAGAAAGCCTCCGGCAAGGCGGTCTGCGATTACGCGTTTCACTGCATCATCACGGACCTGGCCGACGCACAACTCGACGAGATGAACGCCCTCGTGCGCGAAGGCGTTACCAGTTTCAAGATGTTCATGGCCTATCCAGGCGTCTTCATGCTCGACGATGCGAGCATCTTCAAGGCCCTCCGCACGACCGGAAAGAACGGTGGCCTAGTCTGCATGCACGCCGAGAACGGCGGCGCCATCGACGTGCTCGTGCAGCAGGCCCTGGCGGAGGGGAAGAAAGCACCGAAGTATCACGCTTTGACCCGGCCGACCACCGCCGAAGCGGAAGCAACCTCGCGGGCGATCGCGCTGGCCGAAATGGCAGGCTCGCCGATCTACATCGTGCACCTCAGCTGCAACGATGCGCTTGAAAAAGTCCGCGAGGCGCGCGACCGCGGTCTTCCTGTTTATGCGGAGACCTGTCCGCAGTACCTATATCTTTCCCTCGAGAATTTCGAAGCCCCGGGTTTCGAGGGGGCGAAGTATGTCTTTACCCCTCCGCTGCGCGAGAAATGGCACCAGGAAAGATTGTGGGATGGACTGAAGCGCGATCATCTGCAAGTCGTGTCGACCGACCACTGCCCCTTTTGCTTCAAAGAGCAAAAGGAGCTGGGCCGCGACGATTTCACGAAGATCCCGAATGGCGGCCCAGGTGTGGAACATCGCCTCAGCCTCATCTACTCGGGTGGCGTGGCCCAGGGACGGTTTAGTGTGAACCGCTTTGTCGAACTGGTTTCAACCACGCCCGCCAAGCTGTTTGGCCTGTATCCGCGCAAGGGCACGATCGCCGCGGGCAGCGACGCCGACCTAGTGATCTTCGACCCGGGCCGCAAACACACCATCAGCGCCTCAACGCACCATATGCGAGTCGACTATTCCATGTTCGAGGGAATTCAAGTGACCGGCATGCCGGACGTGGTGCTCTCGCGTGGTCACGTGGTGATCGAAGGCGACAAGTTTGTTGGACGCGCGGGCGGAGGCGAATTCCTGAAGCGATCCACGTACTCACAGCCGTAGATCTGACGACCACTGACGCGAGCACCACTTGAGCCCAGCACTGCCCTGGAGGCTGGAGAGCCCCAAGCCACCGTCTCGACTGTTTGCCTTCATTCATAAATCTCCGTTATCGCTCCTATAAGTTTCTTTTCTCAAAAGAAACTCCGATGCAGAGCAGAAAAACTATGCGTTGGACGCGCGTTGGTTCTGCCGCTAAGGTCAACGTGCTGGCAGCGGAAGCGCACGGTCCTCCGTTGCATGCACCAGGGGAGAAAGAGGACATCCAAATGAGAAATTGCTCCCATCTCGGAGCTGTGGCCCTACTTGTAGGCCTTCTGCTAACGTCTTTCGGCCGTGCGCAGGAGCAGGCCAGCACAGGAGCCACTCCGCCCACCAACAATGCAAGCGTATCGGCAGTTTGCGGATCGCAAACTAACACCGCTCAGCCATGTTCAACGGATGCCACGGTTGCTGCGAAAGATAACAACAAACCGGTTCTGTTGGCGCAAGCGACAGCTTCCGCCGCAGCGCCGCAGGATGCTGCCGCTCAGCCGGCGACTGCGCCTGCCGCGTCTCCAGACCCGCCTGCGCCCCTCTCCACCCCTTCCATAACGGGTCCGTTGCTTGCACTTCCCCCAGCCATCTTCGACGCCGGCCCTTTTGGCAAGATCGCTGTGAACGGCATTCTCGACGGTCTGGGTATGTGGACGGGGAATTACGTACCGGGCGATAGCAGCACGCAGGCCGCGCTCAGTAACGGTCAGGTATTTATTCAAAAGCCCGACGGCTTTTTTCAGTTCTACTTGCAAGCGGGCGCGTACAACATTGCGGCCCTCGGGGCGCCGTTCCTCGCCACCGACAAAACGATGACCAAACTCTTCGGCCCGGTGCCGGTTGTCTTTGCGAAGTTCCAGCCGGGCAAAAGCAGCCCCTTTAAGAACACCTCGTTGCTGATCGGCGAACTGCCAACATTGATTGGCGCCGAGTACACCTTCACATTCGAGAACATGAATGTCCATCGTGGCCTGTTGTGGAACCAGGAAAACGCCGTCAATCGCGGAATTCAGGTGAATCAGACCATGGGCAAGTTCACCGCCTCGTTGAGTTGGAACGACGGCTTCTACTCCAACCGATACTCGTGGCTGACGGGTTCCTTAACCTACACCAAGGGGCCACATAGCTTGGTATTCGTGGGAGGTGGAAACTACGGGCAGACCGCGTTTCAGACTTACGCCACGCCCGTGCAAAACAACAGCAGTATTTACAACGTGATCTACACGTACACGAAGGGGCGCTGGATCCTCCAGCCCTACTTCCAGTACACCAACGTGCCCACCAACCAGAAAATCGGCATCGTGAAGGGCGCATCAACAACGGGTGGCGCATTCTTGGCGAGTTACGCCTTTAAACACGGGCTTTCGCTTCCCTTGCGCTGGGAATATATCTCGAGTTCTGGGAGCGCCACGGACCAAGCGGTCAATCTGATGTACGGTCCGGGCAGCGCTGCCACATCGATCACGGTAACACCCACCTTCCAACGCGGCGGCTTCTTCGTTCGCGGAGATCTTGCTTATGTCCATGCGAGCAATATCACGCCCGGAGATGCCTTCAGCCGCAACGGCATGAACAAAAATCAGCCTCGGGCGATGGCTGAATTCGGGTTCATGTTTGGGAACAATGTTGTTGAGAAGAAACCTTAAATTCGTGGGCACAAGGGAGCGGCTTAAGCGCATCGTGGTCACTTTCAACAGCCGAGAGAGAACAGCGATGAGATTCGCGCACGACACGCACAATTTCGGGCAGCCAGCAGTTCGGATGCCTGCCAGATGGGGACTCGCGGCCGGGGCTCAAACCCAGATATCCCCTGGTGCCAGCGCTCTGGTCGCCCCCCACCAGCAATTCTGTGGATTCATACAAGGAGAATCCGGTTGCTGACGAAGTGGCTAGGTCTCGTTGAGGCAACGGTTGTGTTGGGCGGACTGGTGGGCTTGGTCACCGGTATGTACTGGTTGGCGACCAAACCCATGCCCGGCGTGCTGGTGATGCTTGCCAGCGTGGCCTTGCTGCTGAGTTCAGCGGCAAAGCTGGGTGAGGCTCAGGAAATACGGCTCGGATCTCATCAAAGCCACGAGCACCTTTCTCGCATCCGGGTCGGCAGTTCCGGCAGGTAGTACCAGAGCGAAGATGTTCGAGAACGATTTGTCGAGGACGACACACTACAGGAGAACAACCATGGCAGACAACACATCGGAAATGAAACAGACGGTAGGCTTAACCGGATTGACGATGAACGCGATGGCGCTGATCGCCCCCGGCGCCTTCCTTTGGCTCACGTTCTTTATCCAGGCGACCACGGGCGTGACCGGGCCGTCGATGTGGATCGGCATTGTTGTGGCTTTGTTGCTTTGCTTAGCGACCGCCGTGTGCTACGCCGAAATGGCCAAGCTCTATCCCGGCACGGGCAGTTCGTACTACTTCGCGGAACAGTCGTTTCTGAACCATGAAAAAGTTTGGCGCTACGCCCGCCTCTCGAAGTTCATTGTCGGGTGGGCCTCGCATCTCTATTACTGGATCTACCCGGGTGTGATGGTCGGCGTTATGGGCATCCTGTGCGGATACCTGGTGGGAACGCTTTGGCCGAACTTTATGAACGCGTCGAACCCTGGTCCGCCGTTCATGATGGCAGTCGCGGTGGTGTTTTCGTTCGCGATCGCCTATATCGCGCATCGCGGCATTAACGGCTCCACGTCGATTAACATCGCCATCAACGTGATTCAGATCAGCGCCTTGCTGGTGTTCTCGTTCTTCGCACTTAGTTACCGCGTCAGCCACAAGCCCGGCAGCGAAGCCTACCAGTTTGATTCCACTTCGGGCGACGCCTACAACTACGAGTTTGCTACGACGTCGCAGATGGTCAACGGCACGGCCGCGGATGTGATCACTCGCGATGCCAACGGTGTGCCGCAGGCCAAACTGGATGCGTCCGGCAAGCCGGTGCCCTATCACATCAGCTATCCAACTACGGATGACAAGGGAAATTTCCTGACCCATCCGAATCCCAAGTCGGTGGTAGGAATCCACAGCTTCGGCTGGGCGTTCATTCAGGCCACCGTCGCCATTCTTATCCTGGTCGGATTTGAATCGGTGACAGCGATGGGAGGCGAGGCGAAGAACGCCAAGCGCGACGTGCCGATTGCAGTCATTACGTCGCTGCTGGTGCAAGGAGCGTTCTGTTACCTGATCGAATATTTTGCAGCGAACTACTTTCTCAACAGCGGCTACAGCATGGCGAGCGCGGCGGGTTCGGCTGCGCCCATTGGCGACATGATGGTCATTGTGGGCAATCATTTCTTTGCGGGGCACGGCCGAGCCTTCATGCTGATTGAAGCCTTCACCGTATTCCTTGCCTTGATTGGTACCACCCTTTCCTGCATGAACACTGGCGCTCGCGTCACATACGCCATGGGTAAGGACAAGGAAGCTCCCGAGCACTTCGGCATGCTGCACTCCAAAAACCTGACGCCACATCGCGCCATCTGGACGCTGGCGGCAATCTCGGCAGTCGTCGGCTGCATCGCCGTAGTGATGGCATTCGGCGATGCCGGTGCGCCCGCCGACTCGGCCATTCAGGGACTGCCGCACGGCTTCTGGTCCAGCTTCGGATACACTACACACGACAAGATGGCGGCGTTGCCGAACTCCCTACTCACGGTCACCCTTGCCTCGAATTTCGGGACGTTTCTGCTGTATGGACTGAGTTGCATAACCTGTCTCGTATGTTTTCACAATCACCCCCAGTTCAAGTTCATTCGCCATCTGGTGATCCCAGTATTCGGGCTCTTGGCCAACCTCGCCTGTATGGCGTTCTATCTGATTGGACCGTTCATGGGGTACGGCACGAAAATGGAGCCGTTGCTGGCCTTGGGGATCGCGGCAGTTTGGGGCATTTACGGCGGGATTTACTTCTTCCGTCTCAGTAAGAACACCGGCCGCACCACGCTGGTCGAAAGCCGCGTGACGACGACCGCCTGACCTTACAACCTGTTGGGGAGGGCAGAGCCTGGCAGCTGAAGGGTTGCCAGGCTTCCGCTTGTCGGTAAGAATTAGATCTGGGTACTGTCTGTCCCGTTCGCTCTTCTATGTTGGATCTTGAATTCGCGGAACTCTCCGATCCGGGCCGCGTCCGCATGCGCAACGAGGACTACCTGGGCCACGTCGCTCCCGGTTCCCCCGCACAGGCCCGTTCCCATGGCTGGGTATTTGCTCTTGCCGACGGTGTCGGCGGACAACGTCAGGGCGAAGTGGCTTCGCGCGCCGCCGTTCAGGAAGTGCTGGCCGGCTTCCGGCGCGCGAAAGAATCGACTCTCCCCAAGGAACTGGTGACTCAACTGGTACAAGCGGCAAACGCCCGCGTGTGCGAAACCGAAGCCCTTTCCGGCCGCTCCGGTCCTGGCATGTCGTCGACTATCGTCGTTTCGGCCTTGCGCTTTGACCGAGCAACTATCGCGCACGTCGGAGATTCGCGTTGTTACCTGATTCGCAGCAGCGAAGCGCGGGCCATCACCCGCGATCACACCGTCGCGGCAGAGCAAGTGCGCATCGGTGTGCTCTCCGCTGAGGAAGCTGCGGAGGCTGCAACCCGCCATGTTCTCAGCCGCTCGCTGGGTAGCAATTTGTTTGTCAATATCGAGGTCGATGAGGTGTCACTGCTGGCCGGAGATGTGCTGCTACAGTGTTCCGACGGCCTGCACGGCGCCTTGAATCCGACGGAAATTGCCCAGATCGTCGGCCGGCACCGCGACCTGAACGCCGCCGCGCGCGAGTTTGTCTCCAACGCCAACGAAAACGACGGCCGCGATAATATTAGCGTGCAGCTCATCCGCATCCGAGGCGTCGAACGCGTGGGAATGTACCGGGGCCGCACCTACAAACTGCGCTGATACACTGGGTGGGTGGCGCGTGCGATCCTTACACCTTGTCTTACGAAAGCTTTGCCATGATGCTTCTGTACAGGCTTGACGGGAGTTTCGCCACTTGCAGAGCACTCTTGACGCAGATTCACTCACGATGACTGTACTCCACGCTGGCGACCAACTCGATCACTACCGCATCGAAAGCCTCGCTGCCCGCAGCGGCATGGCCTCGATCTTTCGCGCCACCGACCTGGAGAACGGCCGCCAGGTAGCGATCAAGATCCCTCATCCGGAAGTGGAGGCCGATCCCGCCCTGTTCGACCGCTTTCGCCGGGAAGAAGAAATCGGCAAGGTGATGGATCACCCGTGTGTCATGAAAGTATTTGCCGACGGCGACCGCAGCCAAGTCTACATGGTGATGGAGTGGGTCGAGGGCCGCCTGCTGCGGACAATTCTGAACGAACAACGGAAAATGCCGGTTGAGCGCGCCGTGCGCATTACGCTGCGCATTCTGGATGCGCTCGACTACATTCACTCGCACGGCGTCGTGCATCGCGACCTCAAGCCTGAAAACGTCATGGTCGGCGAACAGGACAACATCAAATTGATCGATTTCGGCATCGCCGGCAACGCCGGCTCACGCCGGCTTACGTTCGCCAAGTTCTCGCCGACCATGGGGACACCCGACTACATCTCGCCCGAACAGGTGAAGGGTCAGCGTGGCGATGCGCGCAGCGATCTCTATGCGCTCGGCGTGATGTTCTACGAAATGCTGACCGGGAAGGTGCCGTTTTCTGGCGCGAATCCGTTCCTGATCATGAACGACCGCCTGCTGAACAACCCGGTGCCACCACGCGAAATCGATCCCTCGATCACGCCGCAGTTGCAGGAGATCATCTACCGCGCGCTCGAACGCGAACCCAAGAACCGCTATGGCAACGCGCGCGACTTTGCCCGCGACCTCGAGTACCCGGAGCAGGTCGGAACCGCCGAGCGTCCGGAATTTCACAATTGGAAAGACCGCAAGACGCCTTGGGCAAAGAAGGCCCTGTTCTACGCGCTCATGGCGTTGATACCCATTGTGATATTCGGGCTGCTTCTATACGTTGCTCGGCACAGCTAAAGATCGTCCAACCGACAAGAGGACGCCATTAATTACAAAGGTACTAACCATCTAGTATGGTGGGCACCCCCTCCCCCCGGCCTTTTGGAATCATAGAGTTAGGTGGTCACAACACTCCAAAATCTAGATTCGTAGAACTTATACGTAAAATATTCTGGAATGAAAAGTTAGAGTGGAAAATCCCGGACAGATCGGGACATCCTACAGGAGCGAATCCCGGCATTTGATGTCAAAGAGGTCAATTCCGCCTCTCGGGTGGAGAGGCCTCCGATGGCGATGAGTCCCGTGCGCCAATGAGCTATTGCTCAGTTACGATTGTTAGCCAAATGATGTTGCATGTCAAGGACGCGCATCACAATGCGAGGCTTGGGCGACCATCTGTTGGCTTGGAAAAGCAAAACCTGGATCCCTGCAAACGATGTGATGGTGCTCGGACGCAATCTAAAGGATTCTGTTATCGAGCAAAGATGCCGTCCTCGCAACGCTGAAAGGGCTGGGCTATCTGAGATCACGTTCCAATCGGCCGCGGATGCTCAGCGCTGGAGGAACTCGTCCCCGTGAACATCAAATTCTGGATACGCGCCCGCGCCGAGCTCAAATAAATCCATCCCCTGCAACTCGCCTTCCCGCTCCACGCGTTGCCGATAGAAACGATCGAGCAGCCAGTTCAATCCATAGGACAGGGGCAAGACGAAGCCGAGCAGGGTCGCTATGCCCACCAACTGCGCCAGCCACTGGCCGCTGGATCCCGGAGGGGCGCCCGCATCCGTCAGCAGCGCGAGGGCGAGCAATCCCCATAGCCCGCCGACCGCATGCACCGAGATGGCACCGCCGGGATCGTCGAGCCCCAGGCGGAACTCAAGCGCATCGGCCACCAATGGGACCACGATGCCAGCGACCCCGCCAACGATGATGGCGGCTGCCGGCTTCATGAAGGCGGCAGCGGCGCTGCTTGCCACTAGGCCCGCCACCCATCCGTTCGCGCTCAGCGAGGCATCGGGCCGGCCAAAGCGTACGCGCGTCACGAGCGCTGCTGTCAACCCGGAAGCGGCGGCACATAATGTAGTATTGATGGCGATCAATACACCGCGTGCCGATTCCACACCCAGGAACAGAATCGCGCCCGCCGAGTTCAACCCTAACCATCCGAGCCATGCGAACAAACAGCCGAGCAGAACCAGCACGGCGTTGTGCCCGGGAAGAGCGGCGGGCATGCCCTCCGCGGAAAACTTTCCCCGCCGCGGACGAAGAATCCAGGCGATGGAGAGTGCGGTTAGTCCTCCAACCGCTTGAATCGCGCCGGAACCGCCGCCATCGAGGAAGCCGCGGCCGAGTCCGGAATTCACGCCGAGTTGTGCCAGCCATCCACCGCCCCAGGTCCAGTGTGCGAACAGCGGATAGGTGAAGCCCGCGAGCAGCGCCGTCGAGGCGCAGGTTGCGCCCAACCGCCAGCGGTCCGAGCCCGAACTGAGCGGAATCACTCCCGCCACGCCCACGCTGAAGAACTGAAGCAACACCACCAACGCCGCCGGAGAAAAGTCGAGCCGTATTCCGCGCAGAAAAAATGGTTCGGCTGCAATCCAACTCCAGGTTTTTCCGCCGAGGATAAGGACGTGGTCGGGCCGGCCGGCCGCACCTTGCCATGAAAAACCGAGGATCACATAGACAATTGCCCCCACCGCGGTGACGCAGAGCGCTGCCAGCATCGCATGGGCTGCGCTTCGCGCCCGCCCCAGGCCGCAGTGGACCAGCGCCAAACCAACTCCGGCGAATGGTACGAGAAGGATGAGAAGAAAGCAGAACAGCGCCGGGACATCCGGAAAAGAGACGGGAGAAGGAGCCACGAAGAGGGTCACTCTCCTTCCGTTTCCAACACAAAATGAGACCGCGCGGCAAGAGCGAGGCCAAACAGCTCCACCCCCAGGCCGGCCAGCACAAATCCGGCGCGCGGCCCCGTCGAGGGCAGCAACGCGACGGCGGCAACTACAATAGCCCATCCTGCAACCAGCAGTAAAAAAGCGGCGAGCTTCATAGGCTTGTGTCCTCGCGCAACGCTCTGGGATCGCGTTCCGAAACGATGCGTGCCAGCCGTCAAGGCTAACGCGGCGTGGTTGCTGCGTCCAATCGAATTTTTCTATTGTACCTAGAAGCCATCTCGTAATGAACCGAAGGAGTCAACCGCCCGATTTCTCAGGGGCTGAAGTGTGCCTTCCCAAGGACGGTCTATGAACTGGGTCCTCGAGACAGAATCTGGGCATCGCGCCGCAACTCCTGTTAGGATGTGCCGACACAATCGAGATATGAGAGACCTACTGAATCACCTTGTGGCGCACCGCAGCGGCGCGCTTTTGCTTCTGGCGGTCGCCGCGTTTCTGGAGGCGTACGGCGACTCCTGTTTTCAATCGGCACTCTACCGCGCCTCCGGGATGAGCCGTGCTGCCGCCTTTGTGGCTGGCGCGGTGTCGCTGGCCGCTTATGGACTGGTGGTCAACGCCCCGCGTTGGGAGTTTGGCAAGCTGCTGGGCGTCTATGTAGTGCTTTTCTTTCTGTTGGCGCAGGTCGTCGCTCGAGTTAAGTTTGGCCAAGCCCCAACGACTCCGATTCTGATCGGCGGCACGCTAATCGTCGTAGGCGGAGCAGTCATCGCGATGGGCGGGTAGGGGTTGAAGTTCTTTGCCGCCGCTTGTGCAGCACGCGCCCCTTCGCCTCACGCCTAATTTTCAGAGCGAGCTATTTCAAATTGATCGACTCCTTCAGCGGCAGATCGCGCGAGGAACTTCCCACGAGAAAAGTGTAGTCTCCGGCCAGCAATTGCCAGGCATCGCGCTCGACGTTGAAGATGGAGAGATACCACGGGTCTATCTCAATGGTAACTTCCTTGGTTTCTCCGCGCTCGAGTCTGACCTTACTCCACCCCACTAGGCGCTTGGGCGGCTCGCCCGCGCTGGCCGGCAGCACGGCATAGACCTCGGCAATTTCCGCGCCTGCGCGGGTGCCTGTGTTTGCCAGTTGAAAACTCAGCCGTACACTCTTGCCCGGGGCTACCTTCAGATTAGAGTAGCGGTAAGTCGTGTAGGAAAGTCCAAAGCCGAAGGGAAACAAGACCTCTTTTTTTTCGGCGTCATACCACTTGTAACCGACCTTGAGCCCCTCATCGTACGTGACCTGAAAGGCGGGCAGGCCCTTGGCAATCGCGCGCCAAGATTCCCGATCTTCCGGGTCGGTGGTCGACTCTTTGGGCGGTTTCACTAGCGCAGGATGCGGCAAGTCGGCGTCACTCCTGGGGAAAGTGATCGGCAGCTTTGCGCTCGGATTGACATCGCCGAAAAGAACGTTGGCCAACGCGTCTGCTCCACGGCTACCTGGATACCACGCTTCCAGGATGCCAGCCACCTGGCCAACCCATGGCATAGTTACCGGACTTCCATTTTCGAGGACAACAATCGTATGTGGATTCGCGGCCGCGACTTTCACAACTAAGTCATCCTGATGATCCGGCAAGGCCAAGGTTTCAAGGTCCATTCCTTCACTTTCCCACTGTTCCACAAACACAATGGCCACATCTGTGTTTTTCGCCAGCGCTACAGCCGTGGCAAGATCTGTGCCGGGATCGTATTGAACGCTGGCGGTGGGAACCTTGGCTCGGATGGCCTTCAGCGGCGAGGTTGGGAACCAGATGTGATCCTGCCAGTTCGTCCGCCCTTGTCCGGGCGGCATGATGGCATTTCCTCCTGGCGGATCCACCTGCGCCGAGCCGCCGCCCGAGAGCATTCCTACATCCGAGTGGGCGCCGATTACCGCGATCGTAAGGAGCTTTGCCGCGTCGAGCGGAAGCTGGGCACGGTCGTTCTTGAGGAGCACTATGCTCTGCTCTGCGATTTTCTGCGCTACTTCAAAACCGCGCATCACATCCGGAACGCTCTTCCGTGGAGGGTCGTCGATCACGCCAGTTGCAAACATCGAACGCAAGATCCGGTGAACGTGATCATCGACCTCGGCCATCGGGACCCGCCCCGGCTTGACTGCCTTTTCCATGTCTTCACCGTAAAATAACTCGCCGGGTTGCTCGTGATCGAGGCCCGCGGCCGATGCCTTCGCCGTACTGTGAACGCCGCCCCAATCGGACAAAACGAACCCCTTGAAGCTAAAAGCTTTTTTCAGCACGTCGGTCATCAGGTACTTATTCTCGCAAGCGTAGTCGCCATTCACCCGGTTGTAGGAACACATGACCCCGGCTGCATCCGACTCGCGCAAGCCAATCTCGAAGGCAAGCAGATCGGTTTCCCGCATCGAGCGCTTGTCGATGTTGACGTTGACCGCGTTCCGCCCGTTCTCCTGGTCATTCAGCGCGTAGTGCTTGATGTCGCCAAGCACGTGTTGCGCCTGCAGGCCTTTCATGACTTGCCCGACCATCTTGCCGGCGAGCAGCGGGTCTTCGCCCATGTATTCAAACGTGCGTCCGTTGCGCGGTTCGCGCGCCAGATTCACGCCACCGCCCAACGTCATGTTGTAGCCCTGGTCTCGCAGCTCTCGCCCAATAAGCGCGCCGTACTCTTGGGCCGCATCCAGGTCCCAGCTGGCCGCGCCAGCCAGGTCGTCGGGGAGTGCCGTCGAATAGCGGCCGTTGTCCCCGCTGCTCCTGACGCCGTACGCCGCGTCTGACATCTGGATGCCGGGAATGCCCAGGCGTGAAATGCCGACGACGTAGCCCGCGCCGCCATTCGACTGCACGGCGAGCGGACTGACGGGACTCAGTCCCGCCATGCCGGTTCCGTGGAGAAGGGTAATCTTTTCGGCGAGCGTCATCTGTTTGAGAACCAGGTCCGCGCGCTCGTCGGGAGAGAGGTTGCGATTCATCCAGGGCTTCGCCGACGCAGCGCCGGGCGAAGACTGAGCAGATGCCGGCAGGTGAGCAACCAGCATAAAGATTGCGAGGCCAAGCGTTACAAGAGTGGCGCGGCGCATACAGGAATTCCAGTTCATGAGTGGTCCTTGTGTCTATCGGTTAAGAGAGCGCATGGTTTGACCGATATGCTCTCAGAGATCGTTAACATTTTGTTAGAACGCAAGCACCCTGTCTTCTAACGCGGCAGATTTGGCGGAGAAGCGGACATCTTGCGTACTAAGTCCTCTGCCTTCTCGTGCAGTTCGCGGACTTGGGCGAACTCGCGCTGCGACTCAGCCGTTTTGCCCATCTCCTGGTAGACATGCGCCAGGCGATAGTGGGCGTCGGGCTGAGCGGGATCCAGTTTCACCGCCCGCTGGAGCGCAGCCACAGCCTCGTCATAGTGCTTCTGCTGCGCGAGGATTGTGCCCAGATCGAGGTACGCAATGCGAATGTCGTCTCTCAGCTTGGTGGCCTGACCGAGCAGCGCAAGCGCCGCCTCGGGATTGTTCCGCTTCATCTCGATGTCGCCAAGATATGCGAGCGACTGGGCGTGGCCAGAGTCCAGGGACAGCTCGTTCTCGAACTCGCGCTTGGCCTCATCGTACTGGTGCGACTTCCAGTAGAGAAAGCCCAGACCGAAATGAACGTTGGGCTCGCGAGGAGCGGTCTTGGCGGCAGCCTGGAACTCGATGATGGCTTCGGGCGTCTGGCCGAGGCCATCGAGCGCCTCGCCGGTGAGGACGTGGGCGTTGGCTGAATCTGGGTCTCTCCGTACAATCTGCCGGAATTCGTCGAGCGCGCAATCGTACTTCTTGGCCCACAAGCAGCTGTGTGCCAGCACATGGTGAAGCTCTGTGTTTTCGGGATCGGATTTGCCTGCGATCTGGAGCGACTCGACGGCGTCCGCGAAGCGGCCGGCGCCATAGTAACTGAGGCCCAGCAGAGTGCGCGCCTGCATATTCCTTGGTTCGGCTTTCGAGGCGGCGGCCAGGGGAGAGATAGCGGTAGCGAAGTGTCCCTGCTTGAACTCGGCCAAACCTAAATTCAGATGGACTCCGGGCAACTTCGAATTCAAAGCGATGGCCTTCTTGTAGGCGAAAGCCGCTTCATCGTACTTCTGTTCTTTGGCAAGGACCACACCCAGGCTGGCAAATGCGGCGGCGTCTTTCGGATTTCGCCGGGCCACGGCCCGCCAAGCTTGGGCAGACTCGGCGAGCTTTCCTTGCTCCTGCAGCGCCAGGGCATCTGCGGGTGTCTGCGCGTTCACCGAGACAGGTGATAGTAGTACAGAGACTGCGCAAATCAGCTTCCACTTGTTCATGAACGCAGATGCGATCTTGCTCGTCCGGCAGGGTTGCAGGTACACAGAGCCATCAACAGTCGAGAGTGGAAAGAGTGTATTCGAGACTTTTCTGACGCAAATGCGGCGGGCGGGTTGTCCCGCCGCGCCGCGTTTTGCCGAAGCACTAGAAGATCAGCTTCATGCCCAGTTGCATGATCCGAGGATCGAAGGCGGATGTGATTTGGCCGAATTTGGCGTCTCCAATGTCGTTGTGGATGCCGCCGGTCGTGTCGGCCTGGAACTGAGTGTGGTTCCAGGTGTTAAATGTCTCCGCGCGGAACTCGAGGCGGCTGCCACGACTCTCGCTGAAGACGAAGCTCTTGAAGAGGGCAATGTTCCAGTTTTGACGGCCGGGGCCCCGGATTCCGTTGTGCTCGAAGTTGCCCCACGTTCCGGACGCGGGCGCTGTAAAGGCCCCAATGTTGACCCACTGGATGCCATGCTTCGGATATGAGATGCTCCCGGTCTTGTCTGGACGGTTCGACGAGTT
>Ga0075021_10001106_pt1 | contig 13789 bp, 12 predicted proteins | sample ColStrG_CSR_2012_FD_72749 | JGI IMG/M metagenome (GOLD analysis project Ga0075021, IMG submission 72749) | Freshwater sediment microbial communities in response to fracking from Pennsylvania, USA - Cold Stream Run_MetaG_CSR_2012 | ecosystem: Environmental > Aquatic > Freshwater > Creek >...
CTCCGCGTGGTTCGTCTTCATTTATGCAAGAAGCCTCGAGAACCGGCCATGACCAACGTCACCGCCGCTCGTGACGTGCGTCACACCTGCGGGCCCGCCGCATGTCGCGCAGGCGTACCGATGCGGCCGCGCAACCATGCCGCCAGGAGAGGCGAGAAAAGCAGGAAGAGAAGTCCGAGCGGGAGCAGTCTCCCGTGGAAGAGATCGAAATCCGAAGCAATCTCACTCCATGAACGATCAAATGCGAAGCGCCCCAGTGCGAGTTCGTAGCCGATCGTCAAGACCACCCAAGTCGAACCCACGAGCAGCAACGTTCGCGTATCACGGGCAGGGATCCAATCGATGCAAGCGAAGGTGATCAGGAGAATGATGAGCGAACCGGTGAACACTGCGACATCGCTCGCGAATTCATCGCCGATCCAAACCGCCAGCACCTTGACGCGCCACAGTCCGTGGAGCGTCTCCGCCGCCATCAATAGAAGCCATAGACCTACGGCTCTCAGCCAATATGCCTGTCTTTCCCGGATCATGGCCGCCTCCCTTGAATACGCCATGATCTTCGCCTTTCGGTGAATCGCTAGGTAGGACGCCCATCACAGGGGCGTGTGATGTGCGTCATGTTGCAGGGAGAGGAGAATCGAGCGTGAGTGTCGCCGTTAGAGACCTCAGATCTGCATCGCGAACAAAACGAAAATGAAAATGCTTGGCCAGCGCCACCATGGATGCGTTCTCCGAGAGTATTTCCGCTTGGATGCGGCCGATTCCTTCACATCGCGCGATTTCAATCAGCCGGCGTACCAGTTCCGTACCGAGTCCGCGTCCCTGCCAGCGGTCCGCAACCACCACGCCGAGTTCCGCTTCGCTCTCGACCCGTTGCCGGACCAGTCTTCCCACGCCGAGTAATTCCTGTGTGCCTGTATCCTGGTTCAAGTGCTCTGCTACGAGCCCCAACTCCCGGTCATAGTCGAGGAAACACTTCCGAATCAACCGCTCATGTTCCACACGGGATTCGAGTTTTTCGACGTGGAAATAGCGCAGGTATACGGTGCCGTCCGAAAGCCCCTTATGAAACTCCACCATGAGCGATTCGTCTTCGGCACGGATCGGCCGGACGGTCACGCTGCTTCCGCCTTTCATCATCCACTGTGAAACATATTCGATGGGATAGGGCCGTATCGCCGGGCGCGGAAGTTCTTCGTCTCGAACCTCGCGGCCGAACAAGAGGATCCGTGCATCGAGCGCAAGCAGTCTATCCGATGAAGCCAGCAGCGGGTTGATATCGATCTCGCGGATTCGCGGTTGGTCCACAACCAGCTGACTAAATCTCACGAGCAATGCCTCAAGCGCTTTTTCATCGACGGGCCTGCAACCGCGCACCCCCTGAAGAGCGGCGAACACTTTAGTCCGCTCCATCATTCGTCTCGCGAGAGTGGTGTTGAGCGGAGGCAGCCCGAGAGCCCGGTCCCGATACACCTCGACCAGTTGTCCACCCGATCCAAACAGAAGCACCGGACCGAACTGCGGGTCGACGCTACTGCCGAGAATCAGCTCGTACCCCTCCGCGCGGATCATCGGCTGCACTGTCACACCGAGGAAAGCGTTCACACCGGCCTTGCCGACGACGGAATCCGCAATGGCCCGATACGCTTGGCGCACCTGCTCTTCGCTTGTGAGATTCAATCGCACGCCGCCCACGTCGGTCTTGTGCGTGACCGTTTCGGAATGCAGCTTCACGACCACGGGATACCCGATCCCCTCGGCTTTGACCACCGCTTCCTCTTCGTTTCTTGCGAGTTCGGTCGGAACGGTCGAAATTTCGTAAAGCTGTAAAATCTTTTTCGACTCGATTTCCGTGAGAAGTGCTCTGCCCGAAGACGCCGCGTGTCCGATGATCTCGTCTGCGGCCTTCCGCCGGCTGGTTGCCGTCGCCGGATCGTCCGTCGGGTAGGGTGTCTCGTACAGACCGCGTATACGCTCGGAATAGCTCCACATCGACTCGAAAGCCCGCACGGCTGCGTCCGGATAGGAAAAGACCGGAATTCCCGCTCCGTTCAGAATCTCCACACCTTCGCGGACGCTCTTTCCGCCCATCCAGCTCGCCAGCAAGGGCTTGCCGTTTCCCGCGCGCGCTTTCACTCGCTCGGCGACTCGCGCAGGGCTCGTCATCCCCTGCGGCGCCAAAATTACGAGCAAGCCGTCACTCGCACTATCGGAGAGCGCGACGTCGAGCGCACGGGCATACCGCTCCGGATCCGCGTCGCCCAGGATATCGATCGGATTGGCGTGGCTCCAATGTGCCGGAAGGAAGGCGCTGAGCGCCCTTTCGGATTCCGGTGACAACTGGGCGAGTTCGCCTACTCCGCCGAGCAATGCATCCGTGGCAAGGACACCGGGACCTCCGGCGTTCGTCAGAATCGTCAAGCGAGGTCCGCGGGGTCGAGGTTGCTTGCCGAGAACGTCAGCCATGTGAAACAGCTCGGCGATGCTCTCAACCCGCAGCACGCCGCAACGGCGGAACGCCGCTTCATAGACTTCGTCGCTACCGGTCATGGCACCGGTGTGCGAAGCCGCGGCACGCGAAGCGGCTTCCGAACGCCCCGCTTTGATGACGATGATCGGCTTGTTGAACGAGACTTCCCGCGCGGCGGAGAGGAATGATCGCGCGTCCCCGATCGACTCCATGTACACAAGAATGCTTTTCGTGTTTGGTTCATTCCCGAAATACGAAAGCAAGTCGCCCCACCCGACGTCGAGCATCGAGCCCGTCGAGACAATCGCGCTGAATCCCACTTGTTCCACGAAGCTCCAGTCGAGAATCGCCGTCAACAACGCTCCGCTCTGGCTGAGGAACGCCACGTTGCCGGGACGCGCGATATCCTCCGCAAAGGTCGCATTCAGGCCAATCAGGGGATTCATGAGGCCCAGACAATTCGGCCCGATCAAACGTGTCGTGCTGCCCTTCAGATGGTTCCGGATTTGTTTTTCAAGTGCGGCTCCCTCCGGCCCTTTTTCTTTGAAACCGGCGGAAATCACCACGATCGACTTCGCTTGAGCTCCGACACATTCGGCGACAACTTCCGGCACCGCGATGGCCGGTATCACGATCACGAGGAGATCGACCGCTTCCGGCAGTGCGCGGATGGACGGGAAACAGGGAAGGCCGCAGACTTCCTTTCGGCCGGGATTTACGGCATAGACTCGGCCCTGATAGCTGCGGAGCACATTTCGAAGAACCGTGTTCCCCACGCTTCCTGGGCGGTCAGTAGCCCCGATTACGGCCACCGAAGCTGGCGAAAAAAAACAATGCAACGGCTCTCTGTCGCGAACGCGCGCGGAACTCATGGACAGCGTTCCTTTCCCGTTGGCATTACGCGTTGGCAACTCAATAGTCACGGAGAGCTCCGAATGGAAGCGTCACGCGAACTGCGTTGAGCACCGCCGCCAGGTCGATAAGCTCCTGTGCCACGGCTCCGCTGACCGGCGGCAGCCACCCGGAAGCCGCGAGCGCCATTCCTGCCGCACTCAGCACCATACCCCCGACCGCACTTTCGAGCGCGATCTTTCGCATCCGTCCGCCAATGTGAATCAGTTCATCCACTTTCCCCAGGGAACGATCGAGGATGACCGCGTCCGCGGCCTCGCTCGTGATGTCGTTCTCGTGACCAAAAGCAATGCCCACGGTGGCCGCCTGCATCGCGGGTGCGTCATTGATTCCGTCGCCGACGAACACGGTTTTCGCCCTCTTGGTTTCGGCACGCACGAGCTCCACTTTTTCTTCCGGGCTTCTCGCTCCGTACGCCGTTTGTATTCCGATTTTCTCGGCGAGGGACCGAACCTCCGCTTCGCGGTCGCCGGAAATGAGCATCACTCGTGTCACCCGGTGGCGAGGGGAGAGGTGAGAGAGAAACACGCGACTGTCAGATCGCGGCGAGTCCTCGAAACCAAACAACGCCGCAAATTTCCCGTCCAGAAACACCAAACATTCAAGGCCCGGTTCAATCGGCGGCAGTTGCAATTTTTCGGCGGATATTTTGCCGCGGCCCGTGAGCAACACTTGGCGGCCATTCACCGTTCCCTGCAAACCTTGCCCCGGAGCCTCGTTGACTTCGGAAACGCCAAGTACTTCAACGCCACGCTTCGTTGCTGATTCGACGATAGCCGTCGCAAGGGGATGTTTGGAGTACCGCTCGAGACTCGCGGCGGCTGCGAGCACCTCCGCTTCCGAGAATCCAGGGGCGCAAACGATGCGCGTCAGCGAGGGCTTGCCGTAGGTCAACGTTCCGGTCTTGTCGAAAATAAACGTCCGGCAGGAGTCAATCTGCTCAAGCACCGCTGGATTTTTGATGATGATCCCTCGTCGCGCCGAAAGCGAAATCGCTCCGATGACTGCGACCGGGATCGCGATAAGCAAGGGACAAGGCGTGGCGATCACCAGCACGGCCAGAAAGCGCTCGACGTTACCGCTTAGAAGCCAGGCCACCACCGCAATCCCAATGGCCAGCGGCGTATACCACCCGCCCAGCATGTCTCCGAGCCGACGCAGGCGCGGCCGGCGTTGCTGCGTCTCCTCCATCACCTGCATGATGCGGGCGTAGCGGGAATCGGTCGCGATTTTCCCCGCCCGGATCGTCAGAAGAGATTCACCGTTAAGCGCGCCTGAAAGAACGGTCGAGCCCGGGGCCTTTTCCACTTCAAACGGTTCACCGGTCAAGTAGGCCTCGTTCATCGAACCTCGACCCTCGGCTACGGTCCCATCAACGGGACAAATCTCGTGAGGAAGAACAACCAACGTGTCACCCACCGCAATTTCGTTGACCGCGATATCCGCGAGCGCTTGCCCGGATTTCCGATGCGCAACCGTCGGCATCCGCTTGGCAAGCGCTTCGAGCACGCGCGAAGCGCGGCGCGTAGCGAATGCCTCCAGAGTCGTTCCTCCGGAGAGCATCAAGATCACAATCGTCGCGACCAAATATTCTCGAAGCAGGACCGCCGTCACAATCGACGCTCCAGCGAGAAAGTCCGAACCAAACTCTCCAGCCCATAACCTTCGCGCGAGGACCAAGACGAGCGGCGCACCACCCAGCACGAGCGCGATGTAAAGCGGAACCTCCGTGATCAGCCTCGAGTTGCTCCCTAAAAATCGCAGGAACAAATGAGCAACGATGGCAATAGCCGACACCGCGGCGACAAACTTTGCCCAGCCCGGAGCAAACTCCACTGTGGATGTCGCCGCTGTCGCAAGCGCTTTCCGATGGGGCATCCTCGTCATGCTGCCGCCTTCTCGTGTCCGGATCGCGGAGCCATGGAGTGGGAGAAGAAGCGCCGCTTGGCCGCTTCGACCAGCAGGAGATAAGTGAGCGTGGATACGACGAGGAACAGGAAAAACGGCAGCGGCAGCCGCATAAAACCGAGGAGGCCGGCCAGCGGAGAAAAGGGAAGGGCGATGCCCACAGCGACTATCACGAGGGTGTTCAGCGTGAGCCAGACGCTCGGGCGGCTTCGCAATGGATTTCCCGCCGTTCGAATCACAAACACAACCAGCGTCTGCGTCGCAAGCGACTCCACAAACCATCCCGTGTGGAAGAGCGCTGCCGGCGCATGGAAGAAGTGCAGCAACACATAAAACGTCAAGAAATCGTACAGCGAACTGATCGGTCCGATGAAGAGCATGAAGTTCCGGATGAGACGCATGTCCCACCGCTGTGGGCGGCGCAGATACGCGGCATCGACGTTGTCCGTCGGAATCATGATCTGCGCACTGTCGTAGAGAAAGTTGTTGAGCAGGATCTGCGTCGACAGCATCGGAAGAAACGGAAGAAATAAAGATGCCCCCGCCATGCTGAACATGTTTCCGAAATTCGAGCTCGTGTCCATCAACAAATACTTGAGAACATTCCCGGAAGCTCGGCGTCCTTCGATGATCCCGCGATGCAATACTTTCAGGCCGGGGCGCAAGAGAATGATGTCGGCTGCGTCGCGGGCGACGTCGACAGCACTTGCGACCGAAATGCCCACGTCCGCCGCGTGCAAGGAAGGCGCATCATTGATGCCGTCGCCGATGTAGCCGACGACGTGCCCGCGCTGCCGGAGGGCGCGGAGGATTCGCAACTTCTGCATCGGCGTGACACGAGCAAATACATTCGCTTGTTCCGCGACATGACTGAGGGCCGGTTCCGTCATCGCGTCGATTTCGGTCCCGAGCACGATCACCGGCTCCTGAAATCCCACCTGGCAGCAAATGTGCCGCGCCACAAGTTCGTTGTCGCCGGTCAAAATCTTTACGTCCACACCGTCCCGCTTCAAACTGGACAATACCCTATCGACATCCGGGTTCGGCGGGTCGGCGAATGCCAAATACCCCGCGAGGACCATGGACCGCTCGTCGACTGGCGAGAATCCGTCTCGCGTTTCAACCGTCCGGGAAGCCACGGCAAGTACGCGGAAGCCCTGTTCACAAAGGCCTTCGTAAATGTTCCGTGTATGGGCCCGAGCCTCGGCATCGAAACTGCGTTGCGTTGCTCCGACTTGATAGGAGTCGCAAAGTTGCACAATTCCTTCGGGAGCCCCTTTGGTGATCAGCAAACGGTCGCTCCCCTGTGCCCCCGTCCGTTCCACCACAACCGAAAGCCGCCTGCGACTGAAATCGAACGGGATCTCCTCGCACTTCGTGTAGTCGTCCGAACCATGCTTGTTGTTTTCGAGAATCGCAGCGTCGAGCGGGCTTCGTATCCCGGTTTCAAACTTGCTGTTCAGATAGCCAAGCGATAGCGGATGTTCCGAACTCTCGCCCGCTGCGTCGACCGAAGCATGCAGCGTCATCACCCCCGTCGTCAGCGTTCCGGTCTTGTCGCTGCACAACACGTCAATGCTACCGAAATTCTGAATGGCGGGAAGGTGCTTCACGATCACTTCTTCCTTGGCCATGCGCACTGCGCCGCGAGCCAGCGTGACGGAAGTAATCATCGGCAGAAATTCCGGAGTGAGACCCACCGCCAAGGCCACCGCGAAAATGAATGATTCAAATGCATCCCGGTGCATCGCGACACGCACGATGAGGATGAAAAGGATCAAGAACAACACCACGCGCATGATCAGGAACCCGAACTGACGCAAGCCACGCTCAAACTCCGTATCGCCAGTCCGGTCTCGCAGTCTTGCGCTGATGAGTCCGAACGACGTGCGGCTCCCCGTCGCAGTCACCGAAACCACTCCCGTTCCGCTCACGACCGATGTCCCGAGGAAAACAAGATTCGCTGCGGCAGGACTTTTGTCTTTCTGTTCGATCGCAGCGGCTGCCTCCTTTTCGACGGGCATCGATTCGCCCGTGAGCGCGGCCTGTTGGACAAACAGGTCGCGCGATTCGAGAAGTTCTCCATCGGCGGGAACCATGTCCCCGGCTGAGAGACGCACCACATCACCGGGCACGATTTCGTCGCGCCGTACATCCCGCCACGCGCCCTCCCGGAAAGCGTTGGCCGTCAGAGACACGCGCTCGCGCAATCGCCGAATCGCTTTCCCCGATCGATAGGTCTGAAAGAAATTGATGGCCACGCTCGACATGGCAATCACAAAAATGATGACTGCGTCCGCGCGCTGGCCCAATACCGCGGAAAGAATGCTGGCAATGAGGAGAATGACGACCAAAGGGTTGACAAATAAGAGCAACAGCTCAAACACCAATTCCCCATGCCGGCGGGGAGCCGGATCGTTCGGCCCGAATTCGCGAAGCCTCTGGGCTGCCTCTTCGTCTGTCAATCCCCGGGGCGGCGCTGGCACTTGCTTGACCCTTTCCATTGTCGCCGCGACGTCCGCATTCATGTGCTTGTTACCCTCGCCAGATTTGAAAGCAACCCGAAGCTCCTGTTCAGGTTACGTCGTGCCAGCCATCGATCCTGCGATTCGCGTCACCGGAACCGGTGATGCAGGTCACAGCAACGAAACTTCTGGTCGAACCAAGATGTGGGCATAGGAGGAACCAACCCATGCAAGCGGCTACCGCTAAGACCCGAACGCGATTTGAAAACATCCTGTTCGCGACTGATTTTTCCCCAGCTGCCGCGCACGCCATCCCCTTCATCAAGAAACTAGCCAGACACTTTCAATCCAGTCTGGTGGCCCTGCACGTCAAGCCGCCGGTCGTGAACCCCATGACCCAACCGGCTACGTGGTCCGTCGACGTAGAAGCCGCGAAGGTCTTCGACAAACAACACCGCGAAGAACTTCTCGATACCTTTGCGGGAATCAACACGGACGTGCTGATCGAAGAAGGCGACATCCAGTCTCAACTCGACAAAGCAATTCAAGAACACAACACCGACCTTGTCATCATCGGTACACGCGGACGCACGGGACTCGCAAAGATACTCCTCGGTTCGGTCGCGGAAGAGATCTTCCGGACCGTGCCTTGCCCGGTTCTTACCGTCGGCCCGCGTTCCGATGCGGCGAAGGCCAGCATCCGCGAAATTCTTTTTGCCACTGATTTCGCGTCGGAAGCCCCGGCGGCGGCCGAATACGCCGTTTCCCTCGCGCAAGAGTTTCAGGCCCGTCTGACGCTACTCCACGTCGTTCCCGAGCCAAAGCCCGGCGAGCTTGTGTCCTGGTCGAATGTTCAAGAATCCTCGAAAAACCTGCTCCGAAAACTCGTCCCGGCGGACGCCGAAGCTTGGTGCAAACCCGAATACTTCGTCGAACGCGGCGACCCGGGGCAGCGCATTCTGGATCTGGCGAATGTGCGCGCAGTCGATCTCATCATTCTCGGCGCACAACCGGAAAAGGGGGTTCCGGGCGCGGCTACCCATCTGCCGATAGCCACGGCACACAAAGTCGTCGCGCATGCAAACTGCCCGGTTCTTACCGTCCGAAGCAAGTAGACGGTCGGAAACTCGGAAATCCGCCGCGTCTCAAGACGACTAGCAAAGTGTAAACGGAGCGTGGCGGATTCTCCGAGGAGCCTCAGGGAAGCGCCGTCCAATCAAATTTGCGAATGAGGATTGCCATGATCAGACCAAAACCCATCGGTCTCGCTGTCGCCGATGATTCCTTGCGCACTCGCGGACTGACGGCGTTCCTGAAACCCGGACGCGATATTGCCATTCTCGCAAGCTTTCAGATCATTTGCTTTTTGGCGCTGACACGGCTGGAACCTCGCTTTTTTATCCTTCACCTGTATCAGCTGATTCCGTATGTGGCGATCGTGCTGCTCGTCGGGTATGGCCAGGAGCGCTGGGCCTACATGGCCGGCCCTCTCGTTTCCCTTGGATGGCTCGCCTTGGCGTCTATGGCCGGCCTGCTTAGTTCGGCTGTCGAACATCTCCGGACCTTCGGTAGCTTTAGCACAGATGCAAATCTCGTCACACTTCTCGCCATCGTCACCGCGACTGTGGCCGTGCTTATGACCATGCTCTGTCGCATCCATTGGACGAAGGAATATTCCGGACGCGGACACACTTGGCGCACGTTCCTCATCAGCCTAGGAATCGTAGTGGTGTACTACGTCATCTTGCTCCGTTGGTTCTGGGACATGATTCCCAACACGTGACGTCTGCTGGCCCACGACGTAGACGATGAATCTTTGTGAGGATCGCGAGAAACGATGACCAACAAAGTGCGTATTGCGAATTTCCCCATGGAGATCGCGGCGAACGCTAAGTTTCCGACCTACGCGGACAGACCGCGCATCCTTGCCGGAGAAATCGCGCGGCGTTCGTCAAGCGGCGGCGATGAATCGTGAGCTCTCTGCTTCGCAGATGACATCAGGGCGATTCTTGATCAGCACCCCGGAACCATCCCGATATTCGAGCGTAAATTCCCGGCAGCATTGACCACAAAGCCAAAAATGCTGCACAGAATGAGTATTCGGTGCTTGCTCGCCGGGCGCGTGGCTTTTGTGGAAACGAAAGAATCGTCCTTGCTCGTAATCGAAATGCATTTCGCAATCCGGATTCGCGCACATAGAAAACATGATTGTACCTTCTCCGCGAACGGGACTATTCGACCGACACAAACCTTGCCTTCACATGGACCTTCGGTCTCTCCTCGGTTTGCATCGCTTGTGCCTTTTCTCTCTTCAGCTGGTCGATCGTCGCTTTCAGCCATTTCGCGACCGCCGCCTCTAATTCCTCCTGCGTGCCCGTCCGGTAGAAAGAGTCAATCGTCTCGCCTCGTTCGTTCAGTGGAATGTAGCGACACGGCGCTTTACGAGCGTGTGCGTTCTCCGGAATCATTTTCATAAGTGCGCAATCGCTGCACGGTTTAGGCGGCTTCGTCGAATCGAAGTTCAAGCACGTGGGTGAATCCTGAAACACGAAATTCGGACGCCAAGCGGCTCGTGCGGTGTTCCGGTACCCGCCTTTCTCGACAAATTCCAACTCCGCTTGGAGCACATCCAACAATCTTCTTGCGTCGTTCACCATGGGAGGCCCCTCCACATACAGGTTCGCGTCACGGAGGCCAATCCGCAGTGACGCACATCACCCGACTCTATGCGCAATATCACTAAAAGCCCTTGGGCAACCATCGCGAGGAAATGCCGAGCCCCTCAACGTTTCTCCGGGCAGCTCAAAGGAACGACTTCTAGCGGACCAAGTACACTATAATCCGCGTGCGTCTCACCTGCCTGCCGCATCACCCTCGCTTGGGTGCAATCTCCGCGAAGCAGAATGCGTGCGATGCCACCTTTTTGGGGAAACGGCCGTATATGGGCGAAGCCTCACGTCTCGAACCAGCTAGTCTCTTCGAGAAGTTATTTGAATTCTCGCCGGACGCCGTTGTTGTTCTGGATCAGACCGGATCGATCGTTCGAGCAAATGCCCAGACTGAACAGATGTTCGGATATGCCCGTCAGGAAATGATCGGGCAGTCCATCGAGATACTCATGCCCGAACGGTTTCGCTCCATTCATCCGCAACATCGCGCCGACTACAACGTCCAGCCGCACCGCAGACCGATGGGAGCCGGTTTGGACTTATTTGGCAAACGTAAGGACGGAAGCGAGTTTCCAGTGGACATCATGTTGGGTCCCGTCGAAACAGAAAATGGTCCCCTCGTACTGAGTATCATCCGGGATCTTTCGCAAAAGAAAGAAGCGGAAGAAGCCTTGCGACGAAGCGAAGAAGAGAAGCGCTACCTTGAAGAGGAACTCATCACCACGCATCACTTTGAGGAAATCATTGGCAAAAGTTCCGGATTGAGGCGAGTGCTGAAACACGTCGAGACGGTCGCACCAACCGACGCAACGGTACTCATCCTGGGAGAGACGGGAACGGGCAAGGAACTGATCGCCCGCGCCATCCACAACCTGAGCCCGAGACGCGATCGCGCGTTCGTGAAATTGAATTGTTCGGCCATTCCGGCGGGCCTTCTCGAAAGTGAATTGTTCGGGCATGAAAAGGGCGCATTTACCGGAGCTATCGCGCAAAAGATCGGAAGGCTTGAACTCGCTCACCTGGGTACGCTGTTTCTCGACGAGATTGGCGACCTGCCTCTCGAACTCCAACCCAAGATTCTGCGCGCGCTACAGGAAAAAGAATTTGAAAGGCTCGGCAGCACGCGAACCATCCCTGTCAACGTGCGCCTCGTGGCTGCCACCAACCGCGACCTCGGCAAGATGGTCGAGCAGCGCGAGTTCCGGTCCGATCTCTACTATCGGCTCAGAGTATTCCCCGTCGAAGTCCCTCCCCTGCGCGAGAGACTCGAAGACATCCCGCTGCTGGTCAAATACTTCGTCAATCAACACGCCCGCCGCATGAATCGCAACATCCAAACCATACCTCCGGAAACCATGCAAGCGTTGACCCACTGGCGCTGGCCCGGAAACGTTCGCGAACTTGAAAATTTCATGGAACGAGCGGTGATCCTGAGCCCCGGACCGGTCTTGCGGGCTCCCCTTGCCGAACTCGCCCTCTCTCCTGAGCCGGACAACGGACCGACCGCGAATCTTCACGATGCGGAGCGCAACCACATTCTCCGCGTTCTTCGGGAAGCGAAAGGCATGATCAGCGGACGCGGCGGAGCCGCGGAACGGCTGGGGTTGAAGCGCACCACCCTCAATTCCAAGCTGAAAAAGCTCGGCATCAAACGGTCGGACTACATTTAGTCGCCGCGACGAAATATCGTCTCGTCAGGACGTCGTCACACACGCCAAAATGCTCCGGAAGACCTTCTCTTCGTTACCCTAACTCTCCTGTTTTGTTGCTTCTACCACAATCGATGTGACGCTCCTCACCCTTGGCGGTGAGCGTGCACACTATCGCGTATCGCACGATTGGAGAGTTCTTACGTTTCGAGCGACAGTCCAAGAAGAGCCCGAGGGTTTCACTATGAAGCTCGAAGGAAGAATCGTCGGCCCCTGGGTAGCGGAATGCGAGCGGGCGTGGTTGGCCCTTGAATCTTCGCTTTCCGCACAGAAGAGGCTCGCTCTCGATTTGTGCGGCGTGACCTTCGTGGACGAGTCCGGTGTCGAGTTGTTGCGCCAAATTTACGGCGCCACACGTGCCCATATTGTCGCCAATTCGCCGCTCACAAAATATTTTGCCGAACGGGCCATGGGATGAACGACCAACGGGAAAGAAGGAGCTTGAAAATGCGAGGACCTTACGGATTTGAAATTAGCGACAATTGCCAGAGCTGCGGCCAGCGGGCGGCAGGGTTTTTCTGCCAGCTCGATCCCCTGGCGTTGAAAGACTTCAACGCCATTCGAACGACATCTACGTATCCGGGCGGAGCGGTCCTCTACCTTGAAAAGCAGGACCCGCGCGGCGTGTTCGTGCTTTGCGCCGGCGAGGTGAAGCTCTCGATCAGTTCGAGCGCGGGAAGAACGCTCATTTTACGCATCGCCAAGCCAGGAGAAATTCTCGGATTGATGGCGGTCCTCGCCAATACTCCTTACGAGGTGACGGCGGAAACGCTCCATCCTTGCCAGGTCGCCTTTATCCGGCGCGACGATTTCTTGCAGCTTTTGACAAACCATCATGAACTCTCTGCGAAGGTCGTCCGGCAACTCACCACTCTGTACAACGGTGCATGTGAGCAGCTGCGAACCGTTGGTTTGTCCGCTTCAGCCCCCGAAAAGCTGGCCCGCTTGATCCTGGAGTGGTCGGCCACCGGTAAAAAAACAAAGGGAGGCACGCAGGTGAAAGTGCCGTTGACCCACCAAGAAATTGCCGAATTTCTCGGCACCACTCGAGAAACAGTTACGCGCACGTTGAGTGAATTCAAAACCCAAAATCTCGTCACCTTGCAAGGTTCAACGCTCACCATCTCGGATCGTGCGGCACTGGAGTGCATCGGCGGAATGTAAAGAAAGACTGATCGAGAAGACGGAGCCCCTCATGAAAGTGCGCGAAGTAATGACATCATCGACTGTTTGCTCGAAACCAGAAACCAACGTTGGAGCCGCTGTCGAACTTTTGTGGTCCCACAACTGCGGCATGCTACCTGTAGTAGGCAGGGACAACCGACTGATAGGCGTCGTCACCGACCGCGACATCTGTATCGCCCTGGGCACCCGGAACCGGCTGCCGGGCGATCTTACGGTCGGAGACATCGCCATAACCCCAGTCTTTACCTGTAAACCCGACGATGAAATTCACGAGGCCCTCGGCACCATGGCGGAAAAGCAAGTGCGCCGCCTGCCCGTCGTTAACGACGAAGGCGTCCCGCAAGGCATTCTCTCCATGGATGACGTCATCACGCATGGAGACTTGAACCGTTGGGAAGGATGCTGCGAGTTGTCGTCCGAAGAAATCATCCGAAGCCTGAAACGCATCTACGGCAAGGCCAATACGAAGGC
>Ga0075021_10001108_pt1 | contig 13783 bp, 12 predicted proteins | sample ColStrG_CSR_2012_FD_72749 | JGI IMG/M metagenome (GOLD analysis project Ga0075021, IMG submission 72749) | Freshwater sediment microbial communities in response to fracking from Pennsylvania, USA - Cold Stream Run_MetaG_CSR_2012 | ecosystem: Environmental > Aquatic > Freshwater > Creek >...
CTTGCCGATCACGATGCCCTTCTGCGAGTCGCGCTCCACCAGGATCTCGCAGCGGATGCGGGGGAAGTCCCACTCGGTCACCCGGGTGGCCACGGAGTGGGGCACCTCGTCGCGCGTCACGGCGAGGAGCTGCTCCCGCACCAGCTCGGCCACCCAGAACGCCTCGGGAACGTCGGTGACCATGTCGTCGGGGTAGTAGGAGGGCCCCTCGGGCAGCCGGGCCACCAGGGCCTCCACCAGCACGTCGACCCCCTCGCCGGTGCGGGCCGACACCGGGAAGTACTCCGACAGCTCGAGCTCCCCGGCCGCCACCAGCTGGCGCAGCACGGTGTCGTGGGAGGCGGCGTCGGTCTTGTTGACGATCAGCACCGAGTCCTTCGGGACCCGGGTGGCGACCCACTGGTCGCCGCGCCCGAACGGGGCGGTGGCATCGATCATGAAGCACACGACGTCGACGTCGCCGATGGCGCCGGTGGCCGTGCTGTTCAGGCGCTCGCCGAGCAGCGTGCGCGGCTTGTGGATGCCGGGCGTGTCGAGCAGGACGAGCTGGGACGTGGCGGTCGTGCGCACACCCCGTATCTGGGTGCGCGTCGTCTGAGGACGGTCGGACACGATCGCAACCTTGGCGCCCACGACGCGGTTCACCAACGTCGACTTGCCGACGTTGGGCCGCCCGACCAGCGAGACGAATCCCGAGCGGAACTCGCTCACGCGGGCGCTTCGTCGGCGAGCGCGCCCGCGGTCTCGGCGTTGGCCTCCGCACGTCGGGTGATGTGGACCGACGCGATGCGGCGGCCCTGCACCCGCTCGGTGCGCAACTCCAAGCCCTCGAAGCGAACGACCTCGCCTTCCTCGGGCACGTGGCCGAGCAGGTTGAGGATCAACCCGCCGACCGTGTCCCACTCCTCGTCCGGGAGCTCGGTGCCGAGCTCCTCACTCACGTCGTCGATGGGGGTGCTCCCCGGTACTCGCAACGAGCCATCGGGCAACCGTTCCAGCGCCGGCGTCTCGACGTCGTACTCGTCGGCGATCTCACCCACGATCTCCTCGAGCAGGTCCTCGAGGGTCACGAGTCCCGAGGTGCCGCCGTACTCGTCGATCACGATCGCCATGTGGAACTGCTTGGTGCGCATCTCCCGCAGAAGGCCCGCCACCTTCTTCTGCTCGGGCACGAAGATCGCCGGTCGCACCGCGACGCGCACCTCGTGCGCGCCTTCGCCCGCGCGGGCGCGGCGAACGAGATCCTTGAGGTAGACGAGACCGATGATGTCGTCGGTCGATCCCTCTTCGCACACCGGCAGACGCGAGAAGCCGCGTTCGATGGCGCGCTCGATGGCGTCCTCGATGGTGTCGGTGGCGTCGACCGTCACCATGTCGGGGCGGGGAAGCATCACCTCGCGCACGACGGTGTCACCGAACTCGAAGATCGAGTGGATGAGGCGCCGCTCCTCGCGCTCGATGGAGTCTTCGCTCGCGGCGACGTCGGCCATCGTGCGGATCTCCTCCTCCGTGACGAACGGGCCCTGCTTGAGGCCCTTCCCCGGGAGGACGATGTTGGCCACGCCGATCAGGAGGCTCGACAGCCACCGAAGCGGCGCGAAGTGGGTGAGGAACCACAGCATCGGCGTCAGCGCGAGCGCGGCGCGCTCGGTGTGTTGCACCGCGAACGTCTTCGGCGCGACCTCGCCGATCACGAAGAACAGGAAGATCTGCAGCACGATGCCGATGACGACGCCCCACCCCCCGGCGCGGCCTTCGAGGAGCACACCGATCAGCGTGGCGACGGTCAGCTGGCACACCAGCACCAGCAGCAGCACGACGTTCAGCGTCTGCTCGGGATGCTCGAGCATGGCGACGAGCCGGTGTGCGCGCTTGTCACCCTCGTCGTCGAGGGCAAGGGCACGGATGCGGCTCATCCGCACGAACGCGGTTTCCGACGCGGCGAAGAAGATCGACATCGTGAACAACACCGCGACGACCGCCAGGATGGCCCAGTCGGCACTGCTCATGCTCACGCCGACTCCACCTGGTGGAATCGTTCGAGCAGCTCGCGCTCCCGGCGCTGCATCACGGCCGCGTCCCGCTCGTCGGCGTGGTCGTAGTTGAGCAGGTGGAGCACGCCGTGCACGACGAGGAGCGCGAGCTCGGCGTCGACCGTCCCCGCGTGGTCCGGAGCTTGGCGCAGCGCGACCGTCGGGCACACGACGACGTCGCCCAGCACGATGGGGGGATCAACCGGCTCGGCGGACGTGCCGGGGCCGCGCCCGCCCACGTCGGGCTGGCGCCCACTCGGCACGTGGTCGTCGTCGATCGGGAAGGCCAACACGTCGGTGGGGCCGTCGCCGCCGAGGAACCGTCCGTTGAGATCGGTGATGGCTTCCTCGTCGACGAAGATCAACGACACCTCGGCGTCGGCGGGCGCGCGCTCTTCGGCGAGCACCAGGCGCGCCAGCCGCAACCAGCGCGGCAAATCGACTGCGACCGTCGACTGCTCATCGGACGCGAACACCGACATGCGTCAGTCGCTCGCCCGCTCGTACGCATTGACGATGTCCTGCACGATCTTGTGCCGGACGACGTCGTGCGCGTCGAGCTCGACGAACGCGAGATCGGGGATGCCGTCGAGAATGCTGCGCACTGCGAGCAACCCACTCCGGCCGCGGCCCTCCGGCAGGTCGATCTGCGTGACGTCGCCGGTGACCACGATCTTCGATCCGAATCCCAATCGGGTGAGGAACATCTTCATCTGCTCGGGCGTCGTGTTCTGTGCCTCGTCGAGGATGATGAACGAGTCGTTCAGCGTGCGACCGCGCATGAACGCCAGCGGCGCGACCTCGATCGTGCCGCGCTCCATGAGTCGGCTGACCGCTTCGGGCTCGACCATGTCGTAGAGCGCGTCATAGAGCGGGCGCAGGTACGGGTCGACCTTGGCCAGGATGTCGCCGGGGAGGAAGCCGAGGCGTTCCCCGGCTTCGACCGCGGGCCGGGTGAGGATGATCCGGTTGATCTCCTTGGCTTGCAACGCCTGCACCGCCAGCGCAACCGCGAGGTAGCTCTTGCCGGTGCCCGCGGGACCGATGCCGAAGGTGACGGTGTGCGCGCGCACGGCGTCGACGTAGCGCTTCTGGCCGGACGTCTTGGGGCGGACGGGCTTGCGCCCGCGCAGCACCTCGGTGGTCAGCACCTCCGTCGGGCGCTGGTCGGCCTTCAGCATGTCGATGCTGCGCCCGACGCCGTCGCGGTCGAGTACGTGTCCGGCTTCGAGCAGCGCGACCATCTCCTCGAAGAGGCGACCGACCCGATCGGCGTCGGCCTCCTCGCCCCGGACGGTGATCTCGTTCCCGCGCACGTGGATGGTGACCGGGAACGCGTCCTGGACGAGGCGCAGCAATTCGTCGCGTTGGCCGAGCAGGCCCACCATGAGGTGATTGCCCGGTACGAGGATCTTGACCTGGGTGGACGACGGTGCTGGCACGTCGACACGAGCGTAGCCGGGGGCCCGACGCGGGCGGAGATGTAGAGGAGGCGTGCCCGGAGGGCGGTGGGAGTGGCGCGCGCGACGGCTACTACGCGGACCCGGCGCGCAAGCCGAGCTCGACCAGCCGGCTCCCGAGGTCGTCGGGGCTGCGCCCCATCACCGCCGCGAGCACCCGGAGATCGTCGGCGCGGATGGTGAGCATCTGCCCATTGAAGTCCTGGCGCTGCAGCTGGATGGTGGAGGCGTAGCGGGCGACGACGGCGGCATCGTCGTCCTCGATCTCGTGCAGCCGGACCAGATCGATCGTGAAGCCATCGCCGGCGATCCCGACCGACTCGGTCAGGTCGATCTCGACGTCCTGGCCGCTGCGGGGCAGGAGCTGATCGGGTGGGACCCGGTAGAGCTCGGCCAAGCGAAGCAGCCGTGGCACCGAGATGGCGCGCTCGCCCCGCTCGTACGCGCCGAGCACCGATGCCTTGAACTCCTGGTTGGAGCGCGCCTCGACATCGTGGAGCGAGAGCCCCTTCTGTCGACGGATCGCCCGCAGACGTTCTCCGACCTGACGTCCGTCGAACTGTTCCATAGTGACCCCGAGCCCCCCGTTGACCGTGCCCGGCGAACTGTATCACTGAGTGACGCCCGTCACCACTCTCTGCGGTCATCCAATCTGGGTGATTCGCGACGATTCCTGCCGTCGGTCAGCCACGGGGGCCGAACGCCCGGCCACCGGCGAGAGCGGCGGCGGCGGCGATCGCGGCCGTCTCGGCGCGGAGCACGAACGGCCCGATCGCCAACCGCGGTGCCGCCGCCATCGCCGCGAGCTCGTCGGCGTCGAACCCACCTTCGGGACCGACGGCCACCACCCACTCGCCACCGGGCGGCGTAGGGAGCTCGGGCGCGCGCACGCCACCGGGCGCGGCGACGACCAGCCCGGGCATCTCGACGAGCTCAGCCGTCATCACCGGACCTTCGACGACGGGCACCCGCGCCCGGCGCGACTGCGCCGCGGCCTCGCGCGCGACCCGTCGCAAGCGGTCGAGACCACTCGCAGTGCGCTCGTCATCCCACCGCACGACCGAGCGCGCCGCCTGCACCAGGAGCACGCGGTCGACGCCCAACTCCGTGAGCTTCTGCACCGCCAACTCCGGTTTCTCGCCCTTGGTCAGCGAACACGCCACGGTGAGCATCGGCGCGAGGCGTGCTTCGTGGGCCAACGCCGATGTCGCCTCGAGCTGCACGCGACCGGCGTCGGCGACGACGACGGTGAACACGCGCCAACGACCGTAGCCATCGGCCGCGGTGATCGTCTCGCCGACCCGCACACGCCGCGCGCGCTGTAGATGATGCCCGTCGCGCCCGTCGACGACGACGCGATCGTCGAGCCGGTCGACGAAGACGTGGGCGGTTGCGGCGACGGACGCGGGCGTCGCGCCCGGCGGAGCGACGCGCGCGGGCACCGGCGCTACTGGAACGCGCTGCGCAAGCGCGAGAAGACGCTCTTGTCCTGCACGTTCGCGACCTCTTCACCGCGGACGCTGGCGAGACTGCGCACGAGCTCGTCCTCCTCGGGCGACAGCCGCGTCGGCACCTCGACGTCGATCCGGACGAGCAGGTCACCGCGGCCGCGCCCGCGCAGCGCCGGAACCCCGCGACCCTTGAGCCGGAACACGTGACCCGGCTGCGTGCCGGGCGGGACGATCAGCTCTTCGAGGCCTTCGAGGGTGTCGATGTCGAGGTGGGTGCCGAGCGTCGCCTGGGTGAACGCGATCCGTCGAACATGCACGAGATCTTCACCCTGACGTTCGAACCGCTCGTCGGTCGCGACCCGCACGGTGACGTAGAGGTCGCCGGGCACACCGCCGCGCGGCGCAGCCGGACCACGCCCGGAGAGCCGGAGACGCTGGCCGTCGTCGACGCCGGCAGGGACTTCGACGTCGATCGTCCGCGAGGACCGAACGCGGCCGTCACCCCGGCACTCGCCACACGGCGTGGGAATGCGGCTGCCGGTCGCGCTGCACGCGACGCACGGCGCGGCGGTCACGATCTGACCGAGGATAGAGCGGCGCACCTCGCGCACCTCGCCGGCGCCGCCGCACACGTCGCAGCGCGCGGGGTGGGTCCCGGGCTCGCAACCCGAACCCTCACAGCGCGAGCACGACACCGGCAGGCGGACGTCGACCGATGCGGTCGTACCGAACGCAGCCTGCGCGAGATCGAGATGGACGACGGCTTCGGCGTCGGGCGCGCGGGGCGGCCCCGCCTGGCTGCGTCCGTTGCCGAAGGGATCGCCACCGAAGAAGGCGTCGAAGATGTCGCCGAACCCGAACGCCTCTCCGGCACCCGGGCCCTGGCCGGCACCGGCGCGCGTACCGTCGTCGCCAAACACGTCGTAGCGCCGCCGACGCTCGGGGTCGCGCAGCGTCTCGTAGGCGAGGTTGATCTCCTTGAACTTCGCCTCCGCGTCGGGCGCGTCGGGGTTGCTGTCAGGGTGGTACTGGCGCGCCAGCGCGCGGTACGCGCGCTTGATCTCGTCGTCGGTCGCGGTGCGGCCAAGCCCGAGCGTCTCGTAGTAGTCAGCCATGGAGCGACGTCTTCCTGACACGATGGTGGTTCACGAGAGGACGTCTCCGAGTTGTTGCGAGATGGCTTCCACCGCGGCGAGCGCCTGGCGGTAGTCCATCCGGGTGGGGCCGAGCACACCGACCGTGCCGGCAACCTCGCCGTCGACCCGGTATGGCGCGATCACGATCGAGCAGTCGCGCAGCTCGTCGATCGGGTTTTCCGACCCGATGCGCACGGTGGGACCCTGGTCGAGCAGGTCGTGGACGAGCGAGACCACCTCGACCTGGCGTTCGAGCAGCTCGAGCAGCCGCGCCGCGCTGGTGCTGGTGGGAAAGGCCTCTTGCTCAGCGGCGAGGCGGCTGGCACCACCGACGTAGAGCGGCTCGAGGACGTCGTGCTCCGCGCGCGTGCAGAGCGCGTCACGCGCCTCGCGCGCCAGGCTGTCGGCGGCGGGTCCCGCGACCGGACGCAGCTCGGGCAGCGCGTTCCAGTGTGCGCCCGAAAGCTGGGTGTCGAGCAGCGCGCCGGCGGTGGCGATGGTGGCGTCGTCAGTATCGGCCGCGATGTGCAGCACGCTCTTCTCCACGCGGCCGTTCGAGAGGATCGCCAGCGCGAGCACCATCGACGGTTGGAGAGTGACGAGTTGGACGCTGCGGACGGTCGCGGCTTCGACGTGAGGGCCGACGACGACCGCGGTGTGCGAGCTCACGCGTGCCAACAGCTGGCTGGTCTCGTGCAGCAGGTCTTCGAGCACCTGGTGCGCCGACTGGAAGAGGGTGAAGAAGTCGGAGACCACGCGGCGTTGAGCGGGCGCGAGGCCCGGCTGGCGTTCGAAGTTGTCGACGAAGAACCGGTAACCGCGATCGGTGGGGACCCGCCCCGCGGAGGTGTGGGGCTGCACGAGGTAGCCCTCGCGCTCGAGGATGGTCATGTCGTTGCGCACCGTCGCGCTCGACACGCCGAGGCCGCGCGAACGCGCGATGGTCTGGGAGCCCACGGGCTGCGCGGTCGAGATGTGCTCCTCCACGATTGCCCGCAGGATCGTGGCTTTGCGTTCGTCGAGCTCCATTGGCACTCGATTCTACCGAGTGCCAACGGCGGCCGACGGCCCATCGAGCGCGGCCAACAACCGAGTAGCCGCCTCGTTACCCAGCAGGCGACCGCGGCGCGTGAGCACGACCCGGTCATCGACGCGCGTGACGAGGCCGAGATCGGCGAGGTCCGTGATGCAGGTGGCCACCCGGGAAGAATCGGCTCCAGGACCGGGCAGCTTGATCCCGGCCGCAGTTCGGATCCCGAGGACCAGCCGTTCGGCGCACCGGCCGGGGCCGTCGAGGACCTCGTGACCGGCCTCGGGCGAGACGCCCCGGGCGATGGCGTCGACGTAGCGCTCCGGGGTGCGGACGTTCCAGGCCCGCCGCCCGGCCTCGTGCCCGTGGGCCGCACACCCGATCGCCGCGTAGTCGCCGCCCTCCCAGTAGAGGAGGTTGTGGCGGCACTCGTCACCGGGGCGGGCCCAGTTCGACACCTCGTACCAGACGAGCCCGGCGGCGCCGAGGCGCTCATCGGCCACCTCGTACTTCGTCGCCTGATCGTCGTCGTCGGGGGCGGCCCGTGCCCCGTCGGCGACGGCGGTGGCGAGCGGCGTGCCCGGCTCGACGGTGAGCGCGTACGCGCTGATGTGGCCGGGCTCGAGCGCGAGGGCGGCGTCGAGCGTCGCCTCCCAGTCGGCGATGGTCTCACCCGGCGTGCCGTAGATGAGGTCGAGGTTGACGCGGTCGATCCCGGCCGCACGCGCCGCGTCGACGGCGCGGGCCACGTTGTCGGGATCGTGGGTGCGCCCGAGCGCGGCGAGCACGTGCGCGCGCATCGACTGCACCCCGAACGACACGCGGTTCACACCCGCATCCGCGTACGCGCGCAGCTTGGTGAGATCGATGGAGTCGGGATTGCACTCGACCGTGACCTCGGCGTCGGGCGCGCGCGCGATGGTGTCGAGAATCGCGGTGAGCTGCGCAGCGTCGAGCAACGACGGGGTACCTCCCCCGAAGAACACGCTGGTGGCGGGCGCGAGCGCGCGCTGCTCGATGTCGCGCACACAGGCCGCGACGTAGTCGTCGACGAGGTGACCGCGATCGGTCCACGTGGCGAAGTCGCAGTAGTCACAGCGCGCGGCGCAGAACGGGATGTGGACGTACACGCCGAACTGCGCCGCGCTCATCAATCGTCCAGTCGGAGCGCGGCGACGAAGGCCTCCTGGGGAACCTCGACGCGCCCGATCTGCTTCATGCGCTTCTTCCCCTCCTTCTGGCGTTCGAGCAACTTGCGCTTACGGGTGATGTCGCCGCCGTAGCACTTGGCGATGACGTCCTTGCGCTTCGCCTTCACCGTCTCGCGCGCGATGATCCGCCCGCCGACCGCAGCCTGGATGGGCACGTCGAAGAGCTGCCGCGGGATGAGCTCGCGCAACTTCTCGGTCATCCGCTTGCCGTAGTCGTACGCCTTGTCGCGGTGCACGATCGTGGAGAACGCGTCGACGGGGACGTTGTTCAGCAGCACGTCGACCTTCGACAGGTTCGACGCGCGGTAGCCGGCGGGCTCGTAGTCGAGGCTGGCGTAGCCGCGGGTGCGCGACTTCAACTGGTCGAAGAAGTCCATGACGATCTCGGCCAGCGGCAGTACATAGACGAGCTCGACCCGTTCCTCCGACAGGTAGTCCATGCGCGTCATCTCGCCGCGCCGCTGCTGGCAGAGCTCCATGATCGGGCCGATGTATTCCGTGGGCGTCAGCACGGTGACGTTGACGTACGGCTCCTCGATGCTGGCGATCTCGTTGGGGGTCGGCATCGCGGACGGGTTGTCGACGATCTCGATCCGGCCGTCGACGAGCTGGAGCTGGTACTCGACGTTGGGCGCGGTGGCGACGAGCGAGAGGTCGTACTCGCGTTCCAGGCGCTCGCGCACGATCTCCATGTGCAGGAGGCCGAGGAATCCGCACCGGAAGCCGAAGCCGAGCGCGCCCGACGTCTCGGGTTCGTAGGTGAACGATGAGTCGTTGAGGCGCAGCTTCTCCAGCGATTCCCGGAGCTCCGCGTACTCATCGCCGTCGACCGGGTAGAGACCGCAGAACACCATGGGCTTCGGGTCGCGGTAGCCGGGCAGCTCCTCGGCGGGGCGCACGGCGTTGGTGACGGTCTCGCCGACGCGGGCCTGGCCGACGTCCTTGATACCCGCGATCAGGTAGCCGACCTCGCCCGGACCGAGCGCGGCGACCGGCGTGGGCGCAGGATGGCGCACGCCGATTTCCTCGGCGTCGTGGACGGCCTTCGCCTGGACGTAGCGGAGACGCGCGCCGGTGCTCAACGTGCCGCTGAACACGCGCACCGAGCTGACGACACCGCGGTAGGCGTCGTAGATCGAGTCGAAGATGAGGGCTTGCAGCGGCGCGTCGGCGTCGCCCGTCGGCGGCGGGATGCGCGCCACCAGCGCATCGAGGAGCGCGGGCACACCCTCGCCGGTCTTGGCCGAGATATGGAGGATCTCGCTCGCCGGGATGCCGAGCACGTGCTCGATCTCGCCCGCGACACGGTCGGGTTCGGCCGCGGGGAGGTCGATCTTGTTGAGCGCGGCGACGATGGTGAGGTCGTGCTCGAGCGCGAGGTAGCAGTTGGCGAGCGTCTGCGCCTCGATGCCCTGCGACGCGTCCACGAGCAGCAGCGCCCCTTCGCACGCGGCGAGGCTGCGCGACACCTCGTAACCGAAGTCGACGTGGCCGGGCGTGTCGATGAGATGCAGGATGTGGTCGTCCCAGTGGAGGCGCACGTTCTGGGCCTTGATGGTGATCCCGCGCTCCCGTTCGAGGTCCATCGAGTCGAGGTACTGCGCCCGCATGTCGCGGGGGTCGACGGCGCCGGTGAGCTCCAGGATGCGGTCGGCCAGGGTCGACTTGCCGTGGTCGACGTGGGCCACGATGCTGAAGTTGCGGAACCGCTCGAGCCCGGGCACGACCCATTCTCCCCGCCGGGGACCTGTTGGCACGAAACCCCCTTGCTCCTGCTAGCCTGACTCGTCCCTCGAAGAACCCTCGGAGCCTGCACGCGCCATGGCCAACATCAAGAGCCAGATCAAGCGGAACCGCTCGAACGAACGGCGGCGCCTCCGCAACCAGGGCGTGCGTTCGGAGCTCAAGACGCGCGTGAAGTCCGCTTCCACCGCGATCGACGCCGGCTCCGACGAAGCCCCCGAGGCGGTCCGCATGGCGCAGAAGCGCCTCGACAAGGCCGCGGCGAAGGGCCGGATCCACAAGAACCAGGCCGCCCGTCGCACGTCGCGCCTGATGAAGAAAGCCGGCAAGACTGCGGCGTAGCCCGCCGCGCATCCATTCATTGTCCCGTGGCTCCCGCTCTGCGCAACCCACGGGGCAATGAATCTCGGGTGGCGACGACTTCTCGTCGATGAGGCTCCCCGCTACCGCCGCCCGCGCCCACCCGAGCGCGCCGCGAGGCGGGTGAGGCGCACGATCAGCACTTCCATCACCGCCTGCTCGGGGATGCCGCGCGCACCCTTGAGGTCGAGGTCGGCCTGGTAGAGCGCGTCGAACGCCTGGCGGATCCCGCCCGCGCCGAGCGCGCGCGCCTGGTCGAGCGCCTTGCGCGCCGGGTACTCCTTGACCTTGCCGCCGAGCGCGACCACCGCGTCGGCCGGCGTTCGCAACGCCGGGTCGTCGAGTCGCAGGATGCGTCGGTAATAGCCGTTGAGCAGCCCCATGATCTGGAGCGGATGCATCGGCTTGGGCTGTTGCGCGCTCGACACGTTGAGCAGCCGGTGCAGGAGCTCCAGCGCGGTCGCCGGGTCGCCCGCCTCGATGGCGTTGGTCAGGTGGTATGACGGCACCGCGCCGGCTTCGCCGAGATACGGCGTGACCTCGTCGACCCCGAGGCGCACATCGGGGCCGTACGCCGCGGCCAACACGTCGACGATCGCCGCCACTCGACCAGCGTCGTCACCGAGGTGAGTGGCGATGACGCGCGCGGCGTCGGCGTTCAACAGGATCCCCGCGTCGTGCGCGGCCGCGATGAGCACCTTGTCGGTCTTCTCGTGTTCCGGCGCACGTTCCTCGGCGCCGATCTCCTTGAGCTTCTTGGCGAGCGCGGGCGCCAGCGTGCCGCCGCCGGCGACGAAGACCAGGATCGTCGTATCGAGCGGGTCGGCGAGGAAGCGCACGATGCCGTCGACGTCGGCGGCGGTCAGCGCGCCGGCGTCGCGCGCCACGACGACCCGGTGTTCGGTCATGAACGGCGGGCTCCCGGCGGCGTTGAGCAGGGCCGCGACCGCGGCGTCGCGGCCGTCGGCCCCCGCGGGCGCGTCGGTGTCGTCGCCGGCGACGGCACGCCCGGGAATGGTGATCTCCTCGAGCGCAAGGCTCCGGTCGTCGGCGCCGAGCAGCTCGGCGATCAGATCGTCGACGACGCGGTCGCGCAGCGACGGGTCGGAACCCTTGACCAGGTACGCCGGCGCACTCATGCTGACGCGGCCAGCACCGCTTCGAGCATGCGGCACACCGCAACGGTGCCCTCGACGTCGTGCACCCGCACGATCCGGCATCCGTGCGCGACCCCGTAGGCCACCGATGCGAGCGACGCGGCGCGGCGCGCGTCGATGTCGAGGTCGAGGAGATCGCCGAGGAACCGTTTGTTCGACGACGAGAGCAGCAGCGTGTAGCCGTGACCGGAGAGCGCGTCGCTCTCGCGCAGCAGCACCGCGCTCTGCGCCGGCGTCTTGCCGAGGTCGAGGCCGGCGTCGAGCGCGATCTGCTCCGGGGCGAGCCCGGCTGCCTGCGCGCGGGCGGCGCGGTCGAGCAGGAACGCGGTGACATCACCGACGAGGTCGTCGTAGTGCGGCTCCGGATCCGCGACGCGCGGCTTCAATCGGATGTGGGTGGCGACGACCGAGGCGTCGTGGCGGGCAGCCACCGGGAGATACTCGGGGTCGCCGAACCCGCTGATGTCGTTGCCGACGACCGCCCCGACCTTGCACGCCTCGTCGAGCACCGCGGCGCGCCACGTGTCGCACGAGATGGCGACGTCGAAGCGCTCGTGCAGCGCCGCGATGGGCGCGACGACCCGGTCGAGCTCCTCGGCCTCGTCGACCTCGGGTCCGGGGCCGGCCTTCACCCCGCCGACATCGAGGATATCGGCGCCCTGCTCGACCAGCACCGCGGCGCGTTGGAGCAATGAGTCGAGCTCGAACGTGGCGCCGTGGTCGTAGAACGAGTCGGGCGTGCGGTTCAGGATGCCCATGACCAGGGTGCGCGTTGCGAGGTCGTGGACCTCGTCACCGAGGCGGTACCGGAAGGCGGGCATCCCGCCCGAGCCTACGCCCGCGGTACCCGGCCACCACGAGGGCACCGAGCGCGACGATCCCCCACGCGGCGCGTCCGTCGACGGCGATCGGCACCCGCGACGCGAGATCGGCGACCGCGATCAAGGCGTGGAGCAGGCCGACGGTCGGGAGCTCGAGCAGGCGTGGGATCGCGGGCGAGAGCGGGCGGGCGAGCCCGCCGAACACTCCGGCGACGAGACCCCACATCGTGAGTGGCGCGGTCAGGGGGACCGCCACCAGGTTCGCGGGCAACGCAACCAGCGGCATCGACCCGAACACGGGAATGAGCACCGGCGCCACGCCGATCTGGGCCGCGGCCGTCACCCCCAAGACCTCGCACATCCACGCCGGACCTCGCAGCCGCGCGGCGATCGGGCGGGCGAAGAGCACGATGCCGAGGCTCGCCGCACACGAAAGCAGGAAGCCGACCTGGTGCAGCAGGAACGGGTCACCCAGCAACAATGCGATCGCGGCGAGGACGAGAATGCGGAGCCCGACGGTCGGGCGCCCGAGGTAGCCCGCCACGAGCGCGACCATTGCCATCGCGATCGCCCGCAGCACCGACGGCTCCCAGCGCGTCATGGTGCCGAAGGCGACGAGCACGACGAGCGCGCCGACCACCCGGCCGCGTAGCCCGAGCCGGCGCAAGACGGGAGCGAACAGCGCGAGGACGAACGCGACGTTCTCGCCCGAGACCGCCGTCAGGTGCGTGAGTCCGGCGGCACGGAACTGGTCGGTGAGCTGGCGGGGCACACCGCGGGTGTCGCCGAGCAGGAAGCCGGCGAGCAGCGCGCGGTCGACCGGCGCCAGGTGCGCGGAACCCGCCAGGACCAGTGCTCGCGCGTCGTTGGCCGCGCGCGCCAGCGGTGACGTCGCGCGACGAATGCCGATCACCTCGGTCGCGTGGAAGGCGCCAACCGCGTGTTTCCAGCGCCAGCGCAGGTCGAAGCCCTCGAGCGGCGTGAACCAGCCGCGCACCACCGCTGACTCACCGGCCGTGAGCAGACGCAATTGCCCGGCGACGTCACCCGACCCGCGCACGACCACGCGTCGGCCACCGGCGTCGCGCCCGTCGACGGACGCGACACGCGCCAGGGCACGCGTGTCGAATCGCGCCGCGTCGGGATCACCGACCAACGTGACCGCGATGCGCGCGTTGGTGTGACGTTCCACGGCGACGGAGAGGGGCGACTCCGCGAGCCCGTGGAGCGCACGCTGCATCATCGCCGCGCCCAGCGACGCGAACGCCAGGACCGCGATGCCGACACGCACGACCGGGGCGTGCACGAACGCGGCGACGAGGACACCTGACCCGCCGATGACCAGCAACGAGATCGCCGCACCCGGACCAGCCGCTTCACC
>Ga0075021_10001109_pt1 | contig 13774 bp, 12 predicted proteins | sample ColStrG_CSR_2012_FD_72749 | JGI IMG/M metagenome (GOLD analysis project Ga0075021, IMG submission 72749) | Freshwater sediment microbial communities in response to fracking from Pennsylvania, USA - Cold Stream Run_MetaG_CSR_2012 | ecosystem: Environmental > Aquatic > Freshwater > Creek >...
GTCTCGTCGAGCAGGTAGAGGAAGTTGTCGTCACGGAGTTCGAAGACTTCCGGGACGATCCCCATGCAGATCGCGTTGCTCTCGCAGAGGTCGAAGTCGACCACGACCTTCCAGGCCATTCTTGGCTCCCCTCTCGGTGGTGGCGTGATGCTAACTCCTTGATGACGAGCAAGGCACACTCGCCCGGACGCGGATCGGCGGCGCCGAAGCGCCGCCGATCACGAAGACTTCAGTTGGTGCGGTCGGCTCAGCCGTGCACCCGGGACCGGCGGCGGGACGCCACCACCAGCACCACACCGACGGCGAGAGCGCCGAAGCCGATGAGCAGGTAGGTGGGCGTCTCGCTGGAACCGGTGAACGCCAACTTTGCCACGGTCTGCGGAGCCGTCTGGACGGTGATGCGGGTGACGACCGTGCCGGCGACGTTGGTGCAGCCCTGCACGTAGGCGTTCTTGTTGCCGTACGTGTAGTTGATGTCGACCTGCGTGTTGTCGGCGGTGACCGTCAACGGGAACGAGAACGAACCCGGGTCCGGTGAGGCGGGCAGCGTCTTCGACGCGGACGCCGTGGTGCTGCTGTTCACGAACAACTCGACGGTGACGCCGGCGGGCGCGGTACCCGTGATGGTGACGTTGGCCGGGAGCGCGGCGACTGGGTTCGGGGTGACATCGAAGGTGCAGTCACCAGGAACGGGCGGTGCGCCCTCACCCGGGACGGTCTGCGCGCCGGCGATCGCGGGCGCCGCGACGAAGACGCCCAGCAGTCCGATCAGCGCCACTCCCAGGAACTTGCGCACGGGATTCCGCACGATGGTGCCTCCTCATGGTCGGCGCCTTGGCACCGACTCGATCTCCGCCACTCTCCGCGGTGTCATCATGCTAGACAACCCCACGCTCCCGCCACTCTCCGCAACACATCTATCCTCGCGCACCAGGCCCCTCGCGTCGAGGTATCTAGTGCAAATTGAGGGTGCGCCCGTGGTGGTCCGGCCGAGCGTAGCCCCTCGAGGTTCGCGACCTAGGACACTCTGAGTGGTCGGAAGAACTTCCGGACGTCGTCCACCAGCAATTCGGGCTCCTCGAATGCCGCGAAATGACCTCCTCGGGGCATGTCCGTCCAGTGAACGATGTTGGCGCGGGCCTCGGCCCACTGCCGGGGACTCCGGATGATCTCCCGCGGGAACGCGGCCATCCCCACCGGCACCTCGATGCGCTCCCGGGGCGAGAAGGTCCCGCCGGCGGTCGCCTCGTAGTAGATGCGTCCGGCCGAGTGCGCGGTGGCGGTGAGCCAGTAGAGCATCACGTTGTCGAGCATCTGATCCTTGGTGAGGCTCGACTCCACGTCGCCGTGACAGTCCGTCCAGGTACGGAACTTCTCGACGATCCACGCGAGCAGGCCCGCGGGTGAGTCGTCGAGCGCGTAGCCGATGGTCTGCGGCTTCGTGCCCTGGATCTTGGCGTAGCCGGAGTCGACCTTGTCGTACTCCTGGAACGATGCGAGCGCGTCCTGCTCGGCCGGCGTGAGGTTGGTGAGGTCGGTGTCGGGCGGCGGGCCGGCGACCAGCATGTTGAGGTGGATGCCCGCAACGTGCGCGGGATCGGCGACACCGATCTGGGTGGAGATCATCGAGCCCCAGTCGCCGCCCTGCGCGCCGTAGCGGTCGTAGCCGAGGCCGGCCATGAGTTGCGACCACGCCTTCGCGACGCGCAGTGGGTCCCAGCCGCGGTCGTGCGTCGGCCCCGAGAACGCGTACCCGGGGATCGACGGCGCGACCACGTGGAACGCATCGGCGGGGTCGCCGCCGTGCGCGGCGGGATCACTCAACGGACCGAGCACGTCGAGGAACTCGACCACCGAGCCGGGCCAGCCGTGGGTGATCACCAACGGCATCGCACCGGGCTCGGGGGATCGCACGTGCAGGAAGTGCACCCGCGCGCCGTCGATCTCGGTGAGGTACTGGTCGAACGCGTTGAGGCGGGCCTCGGCCCGGCGCCAGTCGTACTCGTCGCGCCAGTAGGCGAGGAGTCCGGCGAGGTAGCCGAGCTCAGTGCCGTAGTCCCAGCCGGCGTCGGGCAGTTGCTGCGGCAGCCGGGTGCGGGCCAGGCGCTCGCGCAGATCGTCGAGCTGGGCTTCGGGGATGGCGATGGTGAACGGTTGCAGGTCGAGCGGCGCGTCGAGGGGCATGGGGAGAACGTATCCCCCTAATCTCCGGTGCGTCACCGACTCGAGGAGCAAGCCGTGGACCACACCTACAAGATCACCGAGATCGTCGGCTCGTCCGCCGACAGCATCGACGACGCGATCAAGAACGGCATCGGCCGCGCCACCAAGACGCTGCGCAACCTCGACTGGTTCGAGGTCACCGACATCCGCGGCGCCATGAACGACGGCCAGATCGGCTGGTTCCAGGTGACGATGAAGGTCGGCTTCCGCCTCGAGGACGGCGAGTAGCTACTTCTTCGTCGTCGTGGTGGGGGTGGCGGCCGCCGCGGTCGGAAGGGTCGAAGGGGTCGGCGTCGGCGCCGGCGTCGGGATCTTCACCTTCACGGGCGTGCCGCAGCGGTAGGTGACGGTCGGGAGGTACACGGTGCCGTCGCTCTGGACCAGCGCGCCGCAGGGCGACGGCTGGGTGTGCGCACCGGGGAACGTGGTGGGCCCGACCGTCCCCTTGACCTCGTAGGTGAACGAGCGCAGCGTCTTCGCGAGTTTCGCCGCGCTCGCACCCTTGCCCGCCTTCGTGAGCGCGGCCACGAACTCGTCGGCGGCCCAGTACCCGGCGACCACACCCGCGGTGACCTTGGTGCCCGGCGCGAACCGCTCGACGTCGGCGAGCAGCGCCTTGTTCGCGGGGGTGGCCTGCTCGGGGGGCGCGTACGGCAGCAACACGGTGAGGCCCGCGGCGATCGCCGGGTTCTCGGGTCGGTAGAACTCGGCGGAGGTCGCGACCGTGCCCGTGTAGGACCGGGCCGAGAGGGCACTGGCGACGGCGGCGGTGACCAGCGGGTCGGCGAGCAGCACCACGCCGTCGGGGCCCTGCTGGGCAAGCGCGGTCGCGTTCGCGGCCGGATCGGTGCCGGGTTCGACGACGACCGCCAACGGCACCGTGAAGCCCGCCGCCCGGAGCGAGGCACGCGCCAACTGCGCCTGGTCCATCGTGAGCGGCCCACCGGCCACGACCACCGTCTTGGCCCTGGCCGTGCCCAGGAGTGCCCGCATCGTGATGCCCCAGGCGGGGCTCGCGAGGCGCCCCGACGGCGAGGGCTTCTGCACCCCGGCGAAGCCGAAGGCGAGCCGGGTGGCATTCCACAGTTCGGTGTCGGCCGGCCCGAACGACGGAGGGCCCGGTGACGCGTTGCTCGTCAGGAGGTTCGGGCTCGCCGACGGCACGACCGCCGCGACGGTCGGGAACAGACGCGCGCGCGTGGCGGCGAGGGCCGCCACGTCGCCGTGGTCGGTCTCGGTCCCGACGTAGAAGATCTTGCGGCCGCCGACCCCACGAAGGTTCGCTCGAACGAGGCGCGCCTGCGCGCCGATGTCGGCACCGGCGTAACTCGGGCCGTCGGCGACGAAGCCACCCACCGAGATGGTCGTGCGGGTGATCGGCGCCGCGGGCAGCGTCGTGGACGTTGACGCCGGTGTCGTCGTCGGTGTCGTCGTGGTCGTGGTGGTCGTCGTCTGCGCGACCGCGACGGACGCGGTGGCGACGCTCGCCGCGAGCAACGCCACGGCGAGCAGGGCGGGGCGCCTCACCCGGTGACCTTGACGACCTTGCCGCAGCTGTACGCGGTCACGATCTGGAACGCGATGCCGTCGCTGCGCACCAGTGAGCCGCACGGCGTGGGCGTGGTGTGCGCGCCGGGGAACTTCGTGGGCCCGGCCACGCCCGGCAGCTCGTAGGTGAAGTTCTGATTCGCCGCGCTGATGAGCTTGCCGACGGTCAGGTCCTTGCCCGCCTTCTGGACCGCGGCGAGGAACAGGTCGGCCGAGAGGTATCCCGCGATCACGGACTGGTTGATCGGCTGGTCGGGCGCCACCTTCTGGACGTCGGCGACGAGCTGCTTCATCGCGTCGTTGTTCGCGGCGGCCTCGGTGGGCGCCGTCTGCAGGAACACCGACGCGCCCGACGACTGCGCAACCAGGTTGGGGTCGTACTGCACGAGATTGGTGAAGGTGCCCAGATACCCGCCGTCGCGCAGCGCCTGTTGCACACCGGTGACGTTGGAGTAGGAGCCCACCACGAAGATCGAGCGCGGCGCCTTGCCGCCGTTGCTCACCAGCGCGTCCTTGAGGACCGCGGCATAGTCGCCGCCCGGCGGCACCGGGAGCGTGGCCTTCCCGTAAGTGACCTTCAGGCCCGCGGCCTTCAGACCCGCGGTGGCCTCCTGCAGCGCGTACTGACCGCCGGGCGAGTTGTCGGTGAGCACCGCCGCGGTGTCCCCGAGCGGGTTGGGCGAGGCAAAGCCCTGCTTCACGCTCTTGCCCCAGATGTTCGTGGTCAGGCCGCTCGCCGCGATGCAGCCCGAGTAGCCGAAGCCATAGCCGTTGCCACAGAAGTCGGACGACAGCGCCCAGCCGAAGTAGGGCATCTGGGCGTTCACCAGGTCGTTGGCGCCCGCCATGTCGGCCGCGACCGCGGGCACGACCGCGAAGATGTCGGAGCCGGCGATCTTCTCGGCCGCGGCCTTGTTGAAGCCGGGGACTCCCCCGTCGTCGGTGACGCCCTGGAAGGTCACGGTGCGTCCGTTCACCCCGCCCGACGCGTTGGCCCGGTCGAAGCGGGCCTTCGCCCCGACCGCGGCGTCGCCGTACAGCGCGGAGGTACCGAGGCCGCCGACGGTGATCGTGGTGTCGGTGACGCCGCGCACCGCGCCGGCAGGCTTCCCGGTGGTGCTCGTGCCCGGCTTGGTCGTGACGGGCTTGGTGGTCGCGGGCTTCGTGGTGCCGGGCTTGGTGGTCGCGGGCTTGGTGGTGGTCGTCTGCGCGCCGGCGCTCAGGGCCGACACCGAAAGGGCGGACAACGACAGGGCGACGAGCGTGACGAGCCCGACGGCGGGGGTGCGGGCACTCGCTCGGCAACTCATACGGGTGCTCCGTGCAGATAGGGGCGCAACAGCGCCAACAACTCGTCGATCTCTCGCGCGCACTCGTGGTAGACGTCGACGTCGCCGCCCGCGGGGTCCTCGACGTCTTCCCAGTCCTCGAGTTCGACCTCGGCGAGGCCGAGCACCGCGATGCGCTCGTGGAGGGAACCCTCGGTGGCGGGCAGGTCGCGCACCAGTCGTTTCAACGTCGCGGTGCGATCGGCGACCTCCGGGTGACGGCGGCGCACGTAGCGCACGTGCTCACGCGCCATCGCGACGACGAGGTCGGCATCGCGCAGGTCGGCGCCGCTGAGCTGCACGCTCCGATGGCGCGCGGCCTCGAGGCCGAGGCCCGCGATGGCGTCGCGTGTGCGCCAGCTCATCGGCATGCCCTCGATCACATGGGTGCCCCGGGTGCTGATGAGCAGCCCGGGCACGTGTTCGGCGAGGATCGCGCCGGCCATCACGGAGCGCGCGGCGTTGCCGGTGCAGAGGGTGACCACGTGAGGCATCGGGCGGATTCTAGGGAGCACGCCCGTCACCCCGGACGCGGCCCGCGACGTGCGCCTGACGCCGGCGGTTGCACCCTTTCCTAGGCTGGCGGCATGACCATCGACGTGCGCCCCGCCCCCACGCGCTTCCACACCGAGCTCGACTGGCTCGACTCGTGGCACAGCTTCAGCTTCGGGCCGTTCCACGACCCGCAGAACACCCACCACGGCCTCCTCCTCGTGAACAACGACGACGTGATCGCCGGTGGTGGCGGGTTCGGCACCCATCCCCATTCCGACATGGAGATCGTCACCTGGGTGCTCCGCGGCGAGCTCGAGCACCGCGACAGCGAGGGCAACGAGGGGATCATCTACCCCGGGCTCGCGCAGCGCATGAGTGCCGGCTCGGGGATCCGCCACTCGGAGGCCAACGCCAGCGCGACCGCCGATGTCCACCTCGTCCAGATGTGGGTGCTTCCCAACGCGCGGGGCATTGCCCCCGGTTACGAACAACGTGACCTCACTGCCGCGATCGACGCGGGCGGCCTGGTCGTGGTGGCGTCCGGACAGGACCACGAGGGCGCGGTCACCATCCACCAACCGGACGCGACGCTGCTCGTCGGCCGTCTGCGCGAGGACGAAGTGGTCACCGTGCCCGCCGCCGCGCACGCGCACGTGTTCGTACCCGTGGGGACCGCGACCCTGGCGGGGAACGCTCTCGCCACCGGCGACGCCGCCCGCTGCACCGCCGCGGGCGAGTTGGAACTGCTCGCCGGACCGGAGGGCGGCGAGGTGCTCGTGTGGCTGACGACCTGAGGGTCGTCGCCGTCGACTGGTCGGGCCGCGCGACCGGAGCGGCGGCCTTCATCTGGTTGGCCGAAGCACGCCTGGGCGACGCCGGCCCGGAACTCGTGCGGCTCGAGTGCGGTCGCTCGCGCGAGGAACTCGTGGAACACCTCGTCGCGATGCTCGACGACCCGATCGACGACGGGCCGCTCGTCGTCGGGCTGGACTTCTCGTTCGCGCTGCCGGAGTGGTGGCTCGCGCAGCAGGGCCTGGGCGACGGGCCCGGCCTCTGGGCCGCGGCCGCCGAAGGTGACGCGGGTGAGGCGTGGCTGGCCGCGTGCGCGCCGCCGTTCTGGGGCAGGCCCGGGTGCCCGAAACCTGTCGATCACGACGGGTTCCGCGCCACCGAACGCGCGTTGAGCGTGGGCGGTATCGCCCCCAAGTCGACGTTCCAGATCGGCGGCGCGGGCGCGGTGGGCACCGGTTCGGTGCGGGGCTGGCCGCACCTGCGGCGGCTCCGCGACGCCGGCTTCGCAGTGTGGCCGTTCGACTCGCCCGCAGTGCCACCGCTCGTGGTGGAGGTGTGGCCGAGGCTGTGCACCGGCCCCGTCGTGAAGTCCGATCCGGTCGCGCGGGTGCGCTACGTCCAGGAGCACCTCGGCCACGTGCGGGGCGCGCCGCGAGACCTCATGTGCGCCAGTGAGGACGCGCTCGACGCCGGCTGCACCGCGCTGGTGATGGCCGAGCACCACGCGCAGTTCGCGCGGCTCGGCACCCCCGACGATCCCCTCGCCGCGAGCGAGGGATGGGTGTGGTCGCCTACCCGGCCGCGTCCTGGAGTCGCGTGATCGAGGCGTTCACTGCGGCGTCGATCGTGTCGATCGGCGCCGCGTTCGACTGCACCTCGACCGTGTACGCCGAGATGTAACGACCGACCGGCACCGCGAAGGTGATCAGCTGGTCGACGACGGTGCCGCTGGTGTCGGTGATGTCGGCGGTGTAGCCGACGGTGTCGGCACCGAGCCCGGTGATGTTGGCCGGAGTCAGGGTCACCGTGCCCTTGCTGCCGACGGCCTTCTGCGTGTACTGCTCGAGACAGGACGCAATGGTCGAGCTGGAGAACAACTTCATCGCCGCGCTCACCTTGCCCGTGGTGGCGAACCCGTTCACCACGTTCGACATCGTCGACGTGGTGCCGTCGGAGAATTCGAGCGAATGGGCCTTCGGCAACGCCTGGGTGAGCTTGCGCAGCGCGACGTAGCTCTTGCAGTCCTTGATCGAGCTCGCCTGCTTGATCACGGCGGCGTCGCTCGGGGAACTCGCGCGGGTCCCCGACCACCCCGCGGGGAAGTCGGACGCGATCAGCACGCCCGCACGCGCGGTCTTCAGGTCGTCGGCCTTCGACGCGCCGGCAGCGGGCGCGACGACCAGGATCCCGAGCGCCGCGACGAAGGCGACAGTGGTGAAGACGGTGGCCGTGCTGCGAAGTCGATGTCCCATGCGAGGAATCTACGGCCCGCGCGCCCCATACTGGGGATCTTGCGATCGACCGTGAGATCGACGGGGCGAGTGCTCACGGGAATCGTGGGCGCGGCCGCCTTCCTGCTTTTTGTGCAGTTGCTGTGGGCGCCGCCCGCGGGGATCGTCGTGCAAGGAGCCCTCTTGGGTGGCCTGAGCGCGCTGCTCGCGCTGGGGCTGGCCCTCGTGTACCGGGCGCACCGGGTCCTCAACTTCGCCCAGGGTGATCTCGGCGCCGCACCCGCGTCCCTCGCGGTGCTCCTCGTGGTGAGCAGCGGCGCGAGTTGGCTGGTGGCGTTCGTCGCCGGGCTCGCCACCGCCGTGGCACTCGGGGCGGTGGTCGAGATCCTCGTGATCCGGCGCTTCACCCGATCGCCCCGGTTGGTCCTCACCGTCGCGACCATCGGCCTCGCGCAGGTGCTCGCGGGCCTGGGGTTGCTGCTCCCCCGCTGGTTCGACGTCGCCGTGCCGCCCCAGAGCTACCCGGCGCCGGTCGACTGGCACTTCACCGTCGACCCGATCCGCTTCGGCGGCAACGACGCGCTCGCCGTCGTGGTGGTGCCGCTCGCGTTCATCGGCCTCGCGCTCTTCCTCCGCACGCGTCTCGGCACCGCGATGCGCGCCTGCGCCGACGATCCCGAGCGCGCCGCGCTCGTCGGCATCCCGGTGCGCCACGTGCACACCGCGGTGTGGGTGGTGACCTCCGTGCTCGCGTTCCTCGCGGTGTTCCTGCGCGCAGGGATCGTCGGCCTGTCGCTCGGCACCGTGCTCGGACCGTCGTTGCTGCTCCCCGCCCTCGCCGCCGCGGTGATCGGACGGATGGAGCACCTGCCGACGATCGCATTCGCGGCCATCGCCCTCGGGATCGTCGAACAGGCCGTGGTGTGGGACTGGAACCAGCCGCAGTACGTGCAGCCGGTGTTGTTCGTCGTGGTGTTGCTCGCGCTGTTCTGCACGCCGGCGGGCCGCGGCCTGCGCACCCGCACCGAGCCGTCGACGTGGCGCGCGATCCGCGAGCCGCGCCCGGTGCCCGCCGCGCTGGCCCGGCTCACCGAGGTGCGCGTGGTGCGGGCAGGCACCGTGGCAGTGGTCGCGGTGTTGCTCCTCCTCGTCCCCGCGGTGTTCTCCGAGAGCCGCACCAACCTCGCCGCGGTCGCGCTCGTGTACGCGATCATCGCTTTGTCGCTGGTGGTGCTCACCGGGTGGGCAGGCGAGGTGAGCCTGGGCCAGATGGCGTTCGTGGCGATCGGCGCGGCGGTGGGAGGGTCGATCACGGCCCGCTGGGGCACCGACCTCGCGGTCGGACTGCTGGGCGCCGGGCTCGTGGGCGCCGTGGTGGCGGTGGTCATCGGGCTCCCGGTGCTGCGCCGCCGGGGACTCACCATCGCCGTGGTCACGCTCGCGTTCTCGCTCGCCACCACCGCATGGCTGCTCAGCCCCGCGGTGTTCGGGCCCGGGCACCAGTGGGACTGGCTGCCACCGTCGCGAGTGGAGCGCCCCGATCTCTTCGGCGTCATCGACGTGCGCAGCGAGACCGCCTTCTACCTCTTGTGTCTCGCCGCGCTCGGCGCGGCAGTGTTCGCGATCCATGCCCTCCGGCGCGCGCACGCAGGCCGAGCGTTCGTCGCGGTGCGCGAGAACGACCGCGCTGCGGCCGCAGTGGGCATCAGGGTGCGCGCCACCACCCTGGGTGCGTTCGCGGTGTCGGGGTTCCTCGCCGCGTTTGCCGGTGCGCTCTTCGTGCACCAGCAGAACGGCCTGCAACTCGACTCTTATGGCGCGGGCGAGAGCCTCGTGGTGTTCGCGATGGTCGTGATCGGCGGCCTCGGCTCGATCCCCGGCGCGATCCTCGGCGCGTTCGCCGTGCGTGGGGTCACGTGGTGGTTGCCCGCTGACTGGCAGTTCCTCGTCACCGGGGCCGGGTTGCTCGCAGTGCTGCTCGTGTTCCGCGGCGGCCTCGGTGCCGCGCTCGCCGATGTGCGCGACGCGTGGCTGCGTCGCGTCGCGCGTCGCAAGGGCATCGCCGCGCCGGCCCTCATCGGGGTCGACGCGTACGCGCCGACCGAGCCCCCGCTCGCCACCGACCAAGAGTCCCGCCGCGACGATGTTCTGCTCACCGTGCGCGACCTCGAGGTGCGCATCGACGGCGCGCGCGTCCTCGCCGGCGTCGACCTCGACGTCGCCGCGGGTGAGATCGTCGCGCTCGTGGGCACGAACGGCTCGGGGAAGTCGACGTTGTTGCGGGTCGTGTCGGGCGTGTTGCCCGCGCAGCACGGCGCGGTGCGCTTCGACGGCGACGACGTCACCCACACGCGCCCGGAACGGCTCGTCGCCCGCGGGATGGTGCAGGCCCCCGGCGGTCACGGTGTGTTCCCGACGCTCACGGTGACCGAGAACCTGCGCGTCGCGGCGTGGACCATCGCCGAGGGTCGCGATGCGGCCATCGCCGGCGCGCTCGACCGTTTCCCCGAGCTGCACGACCGCGGTGCCCTGCGTGCCGGCGACCTGTCGGGCGGTGAGCAGCAGCTCCTCACCCTCGCGATGGCCCTGGTCACCCGACCGCGGCTGCTGTTGGTCGACGAGCTCGGCCTCGGCCTCGCGCCCGCGGCGCTGATCCGGGTCCGGGAGCTGCTGCTCGAGCTCCGCGACGCGGGCACGACGATCGTGGTCGTCGACCAGTCGCTCGACACCGCCCTCGCACTCGCCGACCGGGCCTGCTACCTCGAGCGCGGCGAGGTGCGCTACTCGGGAACGGCCGCGGGGTTGCGCGACCGACCCGAGATCGCGCGCGCGGTCTTCCTCCGCGAGCCGGGCGACGAGGCCGTGGTCCCGCCGACGAGGTCCCGGGGCACCGGGCTCGCGATCGAGGGACTCTCGGTCCACTACGGCGGCGTCGCGGCCCTCGACGACGTGAAGCTCGAGGTGCGGCCGGGCGAGATCGTCGCGCTGGTCGGCCCGAACGGTGCAGGGAAGACCACGCTGTTCGACGCGGTGTCGGGATTCGTGACCGCCGACACCGGTCGCATCGCCCTCACCGGCGAGGGCGCGCGCGACCTCACCCGGTTGCGCGCCCCGGCGCGTGCCCGGGCCGGACTCGGTCGCTCGTTCCAGGACGGCCGCCTGTTCCCGGCCCTGACCGTGCGCGAGACCGTCACCGTTGCCTGCGCGCGCGGGCCGCGCAATGCCGGCCGCGCGGTCCGCCGGGCGCGCGTCGAGGAACTCCTCGATCGACTCGGGCTGGGTGACTCTGCGGATCGCTTCGTCCACGAGCTCTCCACCGGCATGCGCCGGGTCGTCGAGCTGGCGTGCGTCCTCGCGCACGAACCCCGGGTGCTCCTCCTCGACGAGCCGTCGAGCGGGCTCGCCCAACGCGAGACCGAGGCGCTCGCGCCGCTGCTGCTCGACGTGCGCACCACCCTCGGCGCCGGCGTGCTGTTGGTCGAGCACGATCTCGCACTGGTCGACGCGGTTGCCGACCGCACGGTGACGCTCGAACTCGGCCGCGTGGTCGAGCACGTGGCCGAGCGCTGACGCGAGGGAATCGCGTCAGACGACGGGCACGCCGTCGCGCCAGTCGCGCCACGCGTCGAGCCCTTCGGGGACACACGCGATGGCGACGATCACCGCGGCGAGCGGGTCGGCCCACCACCAGCCGAACGCGATCGTCGAGACGAGTGCGAGCAGCACACCGGTCGCGAGGCAGCCGTCGAGGAACGTGATCCGGGCCTCGTGCTCGAGCGGGTGGTTGACGAGCTCCGCGCCCAGGCGCCACTTGCGTCGGGCGAGGGAGAACATCACCACCGCCGTGAGCGCGAGGTACGCAACTCCCCACACGGAGTCGTCAGCCCGGTGCCCGGCCGCGAGGGTGTAGGCCGCGCCACCGGACAACACGACCGCCAGCGCGAAGAACGCCAACGCGACGAGGAGCATCGCGTGGCGGGTGCGCTCGGAGCCCTCGCCCCGCAACTGCCACAGGACCACGGTCGAGGCGAAGATCTCGACCAGCGAATCGAGGCCGAACGCCACCAACGCCAGCGAGCGGGCCGCGACGCCGAGGCCCACGGTGACGAAGACCTCCACGACGTTCCACGCGATGGTGAGCAGTTCGAGGCGTTCGGCCCGGGCAACTGCTGGACGCGGCATTCGGCCCACCCTACGAGGTGACCGTCGGTGCGGGCTCCCACGCGCGACGATCTGCGGGTCATGCGCCGCCGACCCCTCCCCCACTTCCTCGCGATCCTCGCGGCCGGCCTGCTCGTGGCGGTCGTCGCGCAGGTGACCGGCGCGGGCGCGGTGGGCGTCCGCGGCGCGGCAGCTCCGAAGTTGCCCCTCACCTTCGACGAGGCCAAGGCCCAGGGCAAGACCGTCGACTGGGGACCGAACTGCGACACCGCCACCGGCAAGGTCGCGGTGCCCACCGGGTACGCGCCGCCGTGCGTGGAGCCGTGGACCGCCAATGCGAGTGCCGATGCCAATGGTGGGAAGACTGCGCCCGGGGTCACCGCCGACACCATCACCGTCGCGCTCTACCAGGCCCAGCCCGACTTGTTGCAGCAGTCGTTCTTCCAGGCCAGCGGCAGCGACGAGAGCCTCGCCGCGGAACGTGACACCACCCAGCAGTACATCGACTTCTTCTCCGCGCACTACGAACTGTCGGGGCGCAAGGTCAAACTCGTCACCATCAAGGCCAGTGGCGCACCCGACGACGACGTGGCCGCGAAGGCCGATGCGATCAAGGTCGCAACCGAGCTGCACGCGTTCGCGTCGTTCGGCGGGCCCGGGCAGACGCCCGCGTACGCGGAGGAGTTGGCCGCGCGTGGTGTGCTCTGCGTGGGTGACTGCGTGATCGCGCAACCACAGTCGTTCCTCGAACAACACTCGCCGTACGTGTGGCCCACGACTGCGTCACCCGAACAGGCGAGCCTGCACTGGGCCGCGTTCGTGGGGGGCCAGCTCGGGAAGAAGCCCGCGAAGTATGCGGGTGACCCGTCGCTCGCCAAGAAGCCGCGCGTGTACGGCGTCGTGCACTACGACGACTCGGCCGGGAACTTCGGGAAGAGCGTCGCGGCGTTCGAAGGCCAGCTGGCCCGGTACAAGGTGAAGCCCGCGGTCACCATTCCCTATTCGCTCGATCTCGCGACCGCGCAGCAGGACGCCCGCAACATCATCGCGAAGCTGCAGTCGAGCGGTGTGACCAGCGTGGTGCTCGCCGGCGACCCGGTGTTCCCCTCGATCCTCACCAAGGAGGCGACGGCGCAGGGCTACTTCCCCGAGTGGGTCGTACTCGGGTACGCGTTCACCGACACGACGGTGTTCGGGCGCACGTACGACCAGCAGCAGTGGGCCCACGCGTTCGGCGTGTCGCTGCTACCGGCCCGCACTGCCGACGACGTGGACGAACTGGCGAACCTGATCACGTGGCAGACCGGGCAGCCGCCCGCAGCCAAGACGTTCCGCGAACTGGTGCAGGCTCCACTCCTGTTCTTCACCGGCGTGCACCTCGCCGGTCGGCAGCTCACCGCGAAGACCTTCGCCGCAGGCCTCGCCCGCTACCCCGCCGACGCCGCGACGGTACCGACCCGCCTGCACTTCTCGTGGGGCAAGCACGGCATCTGGCCCGGTCCCGACCTCACCGGGGGCGACGACGCGACGGTGATCTGGTGGGACGCGAAGTCGTCGGGCACCGACGAGGTGGGCCGCGACGGCAAGGGGATCTGGCGCTACGCCGACGACGGCAAGCGCTACCTCCCGAAGGCGTGGCCCACCACGCCCATCCGGTTGTTCGACCCGGCGACGGCCACCGGTGTGATCACGCAGTTGACGCCGGCCGAGACCCCGCCGAGCTATCCCTCGCCCGCGGGCTGAACGGGCTCGGCGGACAAGACGGGCTCGGCGGAC
>Ga0075021_10001110_pt1 | contig 13773 bp, 12 predicted proteins | sample ColStrG_CSR_2012_FD_72749 | JGI IMG/M metagenome (GOLD analysis project Ga0075021, IMG submission 72749) | Freshwater sediment microbial communities in response to fracking from Pennsylvania, USA - Cold Stream Run_MetaG_CSR_2012 | ecosystem: Environmental > Aquatic > Freshwater > Creek >...
TTCTTGAACAGGTCGGGGAACTGCGGTCCGACCTGGGTCGACCCCCCCGACTGACCCTGCCACCGGTGCGGCTCAGACCCGGCCGCCACCTTGACAGGTGCCTTGGCGGGCGCCTGGGCGGCCACCTGGGCGGCCACCTGGGCGCGGGAATCGTCCCGCACCGACGGGTGCAATTCAGGCGGATACCACTTGCCGTCGCTGGCTACCCACCAGCCTGGCCCCTCAGGTTTATCACTCATACGATTGCCTCCACTACTCTGCGTGGTAATTGATTAATGAATAAATGGTAGCCCGATGAGGGCTGAAAGTCATCCAGGTTCATTGTCGGCTGATCGAGGGGTCCACTTGAGAACCCCTGGTCAATGCCGGCCACCTGGGAGGCGTCCCGGTTCTGGGCCTGGTGGCTCCACCCGGGCACCCGGCGACCCGGGGGTTCGGCGACTCCGAGTGGGGTCACCGGCCAACCGCTGAGTACCTTTGTCGGGATGGAAGCGCCCTTCGCCCTGACCGAGACCCACCGGCAGTTCCGGCGCACCCTTCGCAAGTTTGCCGAGGACCGGATCGCCCCCAATGCCGTGGAGGCGGATCGGGATGCGACCTACCCGCAGAAGTCGTTCGACGCCTGCGTCGAGCTCGAGCTCCCGGCCCTGGGCATCCCGACCGAGTACGGAGGGGCCGGAGCTGACATGGTCACCCAGGCGATCATGGCCGAGGAGCTGGCCCGGGTCTGCGCCTCCACCGCACTGACCATCCTGATCTCCAAGACCGGGATGTTCCCGGTCATCACCTGGGGGACCGACGAGCTCAAACGGAAGTACCTCCCGCACGTGGCGTCCGGTCGGCACCAGGCCAGCTACTGCCTGTCCGAGGCGGATGCAGGGAGCGACGCCGCCGCCCTCCGAACCCGGGCGGTCCTCGACGGCGACCACTACGTCCTCACCGGGACCAAATACTGGATCACCAACGCGGGCGTCTCGGACCTCTACACCGTCTTTGCGGTCACCGACCCAGCTGCCGGCCGTCGTGGTGTCAGCTGCTTCCTGGTCGAGTCCGACTGGGGCGTCGAGGTGGCGGCGCCCGAGGACAAGCTTGGACTGCGGGGAAGCCCGACGGCGGCGGTGACCTTGGACGGGGTCCGGGTGCCGGTGGCCAATCGCATCGGTGAGGAGGGGATGGGATACACCATCGCCATGCGCACGCTGGATTGCAGCCGTCCCACCATCGGCGCCCAGGCTGTCGGCATCGCCCAGGGTGCCACCGACTACGCCGGCGGCTACATGAAGGAGCGCAAGGCCTTCGGCCATGCCATCGCCGACCTGCAGGGGCTGCGGTTCATGTTGGCCGAGATGGCCATGCGCACCGAGGCGGCGCGGACACTCGTGTACCGGGCCTGCTCCCTCATCGACAGCGGGGACCCGGAAGGGGAGCTCACCATGGTGGGAGCCATGGCCAAATGCTTCGCCTCGGACACCGCCATGGCCGTCACAACCGATGCGGTCCAGTTGCTGGGCGGATACGGTCTGACCAAGGACTTCCCCGTCGAACGCTTCATGCGGGACGCGAAGATCACCCAGATCTACGAGGGCACCAACCAGATCCAGCGGGTGGTGATCGCAAAGAAGCTCTTGGGGTAGTGCGGGCAACGCAACGGTGCTGCGACCGATTCCCCGCCTTCCTCTACATCTACGTTGATGACGCCGACCTCGCCTATCACCAGGCTGTGGCGGTCGGCGCCGTGGTCGTGGAGGAGCCACTCGATACGCCGCATGGGGTTGTCGAGCGATGGTGCGTGACCGTTGGGGCAACATTTTCCAGACCGCGCATCGCCGGATCACCGCCTGACCGTTTCTCGCCCGGCGCGCCACGGTCAGAGGAGGCAAACACTGGTTGCTTCGTCACCAGCACACCTACTAGAGAACGGCGATCGGGTTCACCGGGGAAGCCGTGCCCTGATTCAGCACCAGCGGAGCCACCGCCAGCAGGAAGCTCCAGCGTCCGGCGGTCGTGCACGCGGCAGACAGCTCGTCGAAATCGAGGTTGTCCAGAAGATGGATGCCCATCGCCACGATGGCCACGGTGTGGATCGGCATGGGCACGGTGTCGACGGGCGACGGCATGACATCGGAGACCCCGTCGCTGCCCAGCACCGCCACCTCCCGCTCGAAAAGCCAGGCCAGACAGCTGGCATCGAGGCCGGACATGCCCTCACTCGGAACCCAGGGGCCGTGGGTCTCCCGCCATCGCCAGCGCCCGGTCCGGACCAGCAGGGCGTCTCCGGTCTGCACCGTCACGCCCGTCGCCCTCTCCGCCGCTTCCAGGTCCTCCGGGAATATGGGCTCCCCCGGCTCCAGCGCCTCGACTCCTCGGATGGAGGGCACGTCGACCAAGACCCCTCGGGTGATGATTCCGGATCGGAGGTGATGGATCCCGAGTTTGCCTGCTCCGTGAGCCGTGACAGTCTCGGCTCCGTAGCCGTTGTAGATCAGTCCTTCGTGGAAGATGTGACAGAGGGCGTCGATGTGGCTGGTCGAGTAGCCGTGCGGCGCAACCGCGAAGTAGTCGGCCCCGTAGCCCTCGGTTGCCGTCCCGGTCATGTGGTGGACGACCGGCATCGGGTTGTCCGGCCCCGGTTGGGTCGGTAGGGGTCGGGCGCAGGACACGGTCCGGCCTGACAGCACGCGCGAAGCGGCGGCCGCCGTCACCTCCGCCGTGATGAAATTGAGCGCCCCGAGCTGGTCTTCAGGGCCCCATCGACCCCAGTTGGAGAGTTGCTGATGGAGACGCTGGACCTCATCTGCGGTCATCGGTTGTCGCGCCACGCCCGTACAGTAGCGGGGCATCCTCCCGGAGGAATGGGCCACTCCCGGGGCGCTCCAACTCTCTCCGGCCTTCCCGTCCTTGCCCTTGCCCGTCTGGATTCCCGACAGTGGTGGGCTGAAGGGTAGGCCTCCGGCACTCAGAAGTTCACAGAGCGCTGCCAGGCGGGAGGCAGGGGAATTGCAGGTGGATCGGCCACGGTGGCAGGGCTCCCGGAAATTCTTGGAGCAACGGAAATGAGGAGTACAGAATGTCCCCCAAACCAACAAGACTGCGTCGGGCGCTCGTCACCGGTGCACTCGTGGGCGGTGCGAGCCTGGGTGCCGCCGGCATCGCGTCGGCCGCCACCGGCTCCACCGCTACCACCACCCCTGCCTCCGCTTCGGCGGGTGCGACCGCCCCGGCCGCAGGTTCCCAGGGCACACCGCCTGCGGGCTCGGCCCAGGATCCGGCGACGTTGGCTCACGGTCCCAACGAGACCCTGCTCACCGGTACGGAGCTCCAGACCGCAACGGCCGCCGCCACTGCCGCCGTTCCGGGGGCGACGATCATCAGGGCCGAGACCAATTCGTCAGGCGCCTCCCCGTATGAGGTCCACATGAAGAAGTCAGACGGCACCTACGTGACCGTCGAGCTCAACTCGAGTTTCGGGGTGATCACGACGGTCTCCGGCTTCGGTGCCGGCCCCGCCGGTAGCCAGGCTCCCAACGGCACAGCTCCGTCCGCGTCATCGTCCAACACATCGAACTGAGTCCCTGAATGGTGGGACCCTCGTAGCTGCGCGATCTCGTAGCTGCGGGGGTCCCGTCGGGGAGGCGTCTTCGAGGCGACTACTCCCGGACGTCAGCTCGGAACGGTCGAACCTCGATGGGAAGAGTGGTCGCTTCGGCGTACCGGCGGCCCCAGCTCAGCGCCTCGTCGAGATCGGCCACCTCGATGATGGTGATCCCGCCCAGGTGCTCCTTGCTCTCGGCAAATGGCCCATCGGTGGTCGACAGCTCGCCGTCCCGGATTCGGATCGTGGTGGCCGTCGGCGGGCTGTGCAATCCGTCTCCGAAGACCCATGATCCCTGTGCCACGAGCTGTTCATGGATCCGGCCCGCCTCGGCCATGATCCCGTCCAGAACCTCGGCAAGGGGGACCTCGTCCCCATCTCCGGGCTGGATCATGCTCAGCAGATACTGCTTCATCTCGGTCCTCCTTGTCCCGCGTACGCCGCCGGTCGGCACACCCCCAAGACGAACGGGGTGCGACCGAATCGACATCGATTGCCGAACTGGCCCTCGGTTCAGGCTCCGGTCCCGGCGGAATGAACCTACCGTCCGGGGACGGCCGAATCCCCCGGTGAGGGAGAGGTGTCTCTACCCGACGGTGTAGCGCTGAAAGGTGACGGCGTACTCACAGCCTGCCGTCATCCCGCCGAAGCCCGCCATGGAGCGGAGGAACTCGTCGGGATCGAAGGCCCTCCCGAGCCCGTCGATGTAGGCCTGGTGCTCGCGAAGGGAGGCGATGCCGAGGTCGAGGGTCGCTCCCACGTCGACATAGTGGGTCGTCTCATTGGTGGCTGCCACGTAGACGTACTTGATTCCACCCCACGGGTCACCCCCGTCGGTGAAGATCCAGCGGTTGGCCGCGTCCCTGCAGGCATCCAGCACCGTCGAGCCGGTCACCCGGTGGTCGGAGTGATTCACGCCTCCCTGGTCGCCCCAGGTGAGATCGAAGTTCATGGTGATGACGATTTCGGGCCGCAGACGCCGAAAGGCCATTGCGATGTCCCGACGGAGACCGACGCCAGGCTCCACGAGCCCGTCGGGATGGCCGAGGAACTCCACCGATTCTGCGCCGACGACGGTGGCACTCCGCCGCTCTTCCTCCTCGCGGAGGGTCCGTGCCACGGCAGGGTCCATCCCGTCGATCCCGGCCTCGCCGCTCGTCACCAGGACGTAGGCCACCTGCTTTCCCTGGGACGTCCATCGGGCCACGGCACTGGCGGCACCATATTCGAGGTCGTCGGGATGGGCCACGACGGCGACGGCGCGCTTCCAGTCCTCCGGCATCGGTTCCATGGGATCACGATATCGGCCGACCTCGCCGCCCGGAGCGGACGATGTGCTGGTCGACGCGTCGGCTGAGCCGGGTCACCTGACGTGCCCGGGCATTTGCAGGGCACGGCCGAGCGCTGACAGTGGAAAGGTGGCAGGCCACCCGGACACCGCCTTCGCCCCTGACCGGGAGTCAGAGGTTCACCCGGCATGGGCAGGCGGGATGCCCCTGGCCGTCCTGGCGTTCGCCTGCCCGGCCGTCGGCCTGGGTCTCCTCCTGGGCGCGGGACCTGTGGACACCCTCGCCGCCCCGCTCGAAGCCGTCTGCGGAGTCGTTTCGGTGGTCAGTTCCCGAGGCCGGGGTGGACGGGGACCGGCCGTCGGCGCCGTTGTGATCGGATCGATCGTCTCTCTGCTGTCGCTGATGGTGAGCCTCGGATCGCATCCAACCTGACAGTTTGACGCCCGACTTCAGTGGCCGAGCGCCGCGCACACGCCAATATCCTCGGCCTGGCGCAGCTGGGTGAACGCAGAGGTTACGGGTGTGTTGTTCACCTGTTTGTTGATCGCCACCACAACCGAGCGGGTTCCATCGCGGCTCGAGGCGGCGAAGAGGGTGTATCCGGGAAAGTTGCCGGTGTGCCCGAAGACGGTCCCACAGCTCGTCTGGTAGCGGAAGATCCCCAGCCCGGCCGAATTCGTGCCGGGCCCCGGAGGCCCGGAGCTGCCCGGGACGAACTGGAGCTGCATCGTCTGCGTCGCCTTGCTGAACAGCTCCCCGCGCACATAGCCGCGCATGAACGTGTTGAGCTCGTTCGGTGTGGACAGCATCCCGCCTGACGCCCAGGCCAATGCCGGGTTGAGCACCATGCTCACGTCGTCGGTTGGCTTCCCGACCTCGACGTCGTAGCCCCGGACGTAGGGGTCCGGCAGCTGGACGTTGTCCGGCAGGGTGGTCTTGGCCAGATGCAGAGGCACCGACACACTCTGATCGAGGGCCGTGGTGTAGGACCCACCGGTCACCGCTTCGACCATCAGGCCGACGACGATGTTGTCCGAGTCCGAGTATTCGTACCGGGAACCCGCCGGGAACGCCAGGGGCTCGTGCGCGACATAGCCCAGGAGTTGCATGGGCGTGAGCGATTGGAGGGGATCCGCCTGGAGTGCGGCTATGAACTCCGGGCTCTTGATGTAGTCGGGTACTCCGCTCGTGTGCTGGAGCAGCTGTGCGACCGTCACTGACTGCCACGCCACCGGGAGGCTCGGGAGCCGCATGCCGATGGTGTCGGCGAGTGACAGCTTGCCCTGACTGACGAGCGAGAGGGCAACCGCGCCGCTGAACGCCTTGGAGACGCTGGCGATGCGCAGGGTGTCGTCGGCGGCGATGGCTGTCCGGGCCGTCAGGTCTCCGACTCCGGCCGTAACGACCTGCAGTCGGCTGTCACTCTGGACGATGGCTATGGCACCCGGCGGCCCGCCCGGTATGGCGACGAGCTTGTGGAGTGCGCCCGAGAGCGCACTGGATGCATTGGTCGGGCTGGGGGCAGTCGTCGGCGTTCCGCATGCGACGAGGATGCAGCTCGAGAGGGAAAGCAGGGTGGCGATGCGGGCGAAGCGGGCGATGCCAGCGTGTTTGCGCATCGGGCCAATCTAGTGCCGCGTCGGACAACAACTGCCCGCTTCACGGAGACAGGCGCCCCGCTCCATCAACTGCTGTTGAGACCATGCGGGATGAGGCACCGAGCTGGTCGACGTCCAATCCCCCGCCCCCGACGGGTTCAGGTGACAAGCAGGCGAAGGCCAAGCTCGGCCGTCTCGAGATCGAGGAGGTCGCGGTTGCGTTCGGCCCATCGACCGGAGACGAGGTCATCACGGAGGTTGCCCACTGCCCGCTGCTCGGCCTCCGGTCCGACCCTGGCCCACGTCGATATTCCGCGACGTACTTGGTCGTTCAGGTATGCCTCGGGCCGGCGCCAGTAGGCCTCGAAGAAGCCATCAGCGCAGTCCCACGGAATGAGCACCGGCTCAATCCGGGCTCCGATCGCTCGGGCCTGCTCGGTCAGCGGAGGCCGGCCGACGCTGAGCTCTGCGATCTCAGGCAGGTAGTCGCGAGTAAGCCAGAACCGACCACGCCATCCGGTTTCGCTGCTGTCGTAGGTGAACACCACCACCCGGCGGGCCACGCGCCGCATCTCGCGCAGGCCCGCGATCGGGTTCTGCCAGTGATGAACGGTGCTGACGGCCATGGCAGCGTCGAAGGACCGGTCCTCGAACGGAAGGCTCTCGGCAGCGGCAGCCACGCACGAGGCTGCGCCTGCACGACGCTGCGCCCGCATGAGCGCCGACGGTTCCACCGCGGTCACGGCACGGTCGGGGGGCTCGTATGAGCCGGTGCCGGCTCCGACATTCAGTACTGTCCGCGCGTCGCCGAGCGCAGTCCAGATCCTTGCCGCAATCCGCGGCTCGGTGTGCCGCGTCACGTTGTAAGTGGCTCCGATGGTGTCATACAACTGAGCGTTGGACATGTCGCTGCCCAAAGTACTTGGTCACCCGCCACGAGGCGCCGGGCGCTTCATCCTTCAGGTGTGACCCGGCAATCAGCCTTTGGCCTGCTGGGCGGCGATGTACTTGGCGGTGCCCGACAGGAAGCGCCCGACGTCTCCCGCCTTCCCCGACGCCAGGTCCGCGAAGTAGCCGGGTACGTAGACCTGCACCGCGTCCCGGTCGAGGGCGTCGAAGACCCCGTCGACCAGTTCGCTCACGGGCACCGGGTCCACCGCGGCCAACACCGGATCGTTGTCGGGCAGGGAGAAAAGCTCGGTGTCGACGAGTCCGGGATAGACGACGAGCACCTTGATCCCGGTCTGCCACAGGTCGACGGCCATGGACTCGCTGAACGCGGTCACGGCCGCCTTGGACGCGTCATAGGCGGACTCGCCGGGCGAGCTCAAGGTGGCCGCCACCGACGAGATGTTGATGATCCGGCCTTGGTCCCGCTCGATCATCTGGGGAAGGAGCGCCAGGGTGAGCCGCACCGGGCTGAGGTAGTTGATGTTCATGACCGATTCGACCGTGGCCGGGTCGAGTCGGGTCACGTGGCGCCGCTTGGGGATACCGGCGTTGTTGACCAGGATGTCCACCCCGCCGAGCTCCTCCAGGGCGCTGGCGGCCAGCCGATCGACCGCCGCGGGCTCCGAGAGGTCGCACACCCAGCGGCGTGACTCCGGCGAATACCGGCGGCACCGGTCGAGCACCTCATCGAGACGCTCCCGCCGGCGGGCGCAGATGCCCACGACCGCACCCCGCCGGGCGAACTCCTCGGCCAGGCCGGCCCCGATTCCCGAGGAAGCTCCCGTCACCAACACACGCTTACCGGCCACGTCGATCACCCTGGTCCCCCGACTTCTCTCGGATCTGCACGTCCGCCGGGCGGCCCGACCGCCGGCTTCCCGATGGCACATCAGCCGCACAGGCTCCTGCGACCTTAGATTCGAACGGGCCGGAAGGCGACCCGGACGGTCTTCCGGCTCTGGTGACCAGGCCGGCACTTGACCGCCGGGGGCCGCTCCACCAGGATGCGACGGGGCCACGGACGGAACACATGCGACGAGTCATCGGAGGTTGCGGTCGTGACGGATCTTTCGCCGGTGGGCGCCGGGGGATCGCGCCAGGCGCTCCATCAGTCGTTCGAGGCACTCATCGCGGGACTGCAGGCTGCCGAGGAACGGCTTCTCGCCGCCGATCCCGAACTGCCGGACGCCGATCTGACCGACGGGTACCGGTGGCTGTTCTCCGTGCTCCAGGTCGGCCTGGACACCCAGGTGTGGGCCGATACCGGAAGGCCCCGCATGGTGGACATCGTCGGGCCCGACAAGAAGTGGGGCGGTGACAACTCCGACGCCTACTACCAGTTCGCGCCGATCGATCCGAGCCGGACCTACCGGGTACGGGGTCGGCGGGGAGACGCCGCCTATCTCTCGTTCACCGTCTACGGCGGGCCGTCCGACGGCCACTACAGCGATCGCATCGTGGGCACCATCAACGACCGCCAGCTCGAATTCGCCGACGACGGCACTTTCGAGTTCGTGCTCAGCCCGCAACCGCACGAGGGCAGCTGGCTGGCCCTGGAACCCGACGCGGTATGCGGCATCAGCCGCGACTATCTGATCGAGCCGACACGGGGTCGGCGGGCGGAATGGTCGATCGAGGCGATGGACCCGCCCGCTCACCCCGCGGACGGCCCGGCGGTGCTGGCCCGCCGCTTCGGCCATGTCCGCAATTGGTTCGACGAGCAGACGACGATGGCGCCGGTGCGGATCGGCCCTCCCAACGAAGTAGGTGAGCCCTACCCGGTGCCGACGGTCACCATGGGCTGGGCCGCCGGCGACGCGGCCTACGCCATGGGCGGATGGGAGCTCGGCGACGGAGAGGCCCTGGTGGTGGAGGGGAGTTCGCCTGAATGTGCGTTCTGGAACCTGTGCCTCTGGAACCCGTTCCTCCACACCTACGACTACCGCTACGACCGGGTGACCATCAACGGCGGGCAGGTCGACTACGAGCCGGACGGCTCGTGGCGCATCGTCGTCGCCGCCGCGGATCCCGGCGTCCCGAACTGGGTCTCGACCGCCGGTCGCACCTCCGGGCTCCTGTGGTTCCGCTGGTTCCTCCCCGAGTCGAACCCGCTCCGACCACAGGCCAGGGTGGTCCCGGTCAGCGAGCTGGCCGACGGCGGCCAGGGCCACGAGGCCGCCGGCCGGCGGTGACCGGCGCCCCGGACCCTCCTGACCCGGTCCGGCTGGAGGACCTGGCCGATCCCGTGATTCCCGTCGCGGCACAAGCCACCCTGGCCCTGCTCCGCACCTACGGCGGGTCGCTCGCGCTCGAGCCTGACGCGGTGATGGGGGAGGCCGTGGCCCGCAGCGGGCTCTCGTCGTGGGGCGATGTGGGGTTCGAGGAGCGCCTGGACGTCCTCTGCGCCTCGCTGCGCCAGGATGCCGGCCTCTCGCCCACGGGCGTGGCCACCAACTTCGAGATGCTCGTCCAGACGCTGGTCAACCGGTTGCGGGTCGAGGACCTCATCGCCGCCCACCCGGAGATCGAACGGATCCCCGTCGTTCGTCCCATCGTGATCTGCGGGCTCCCCCGAACCGGCACCACCTATCTCCACAACTCGCTGGCGGCCGACCCGGCCCTCCGCCACCTTCCCTATTGGGAGAGCCTCGAACCGGTCCCGGTCCCGGGCGAGGCGGCCGGTCCCGATGGGTCGGATCCCCGCCGGGCCCGCTGTGCCGTCGGACTGGATCTGATCAACACGGCGTTGCCACACTTCGTCCGGATGCACGAGATGACCCCCGACCACGCCCACGAGGAGATCCAGCTCCTGGCCATCGACCTCTCCACCATGCTGTTCGAGACGACGGGCCTGGTCCCCTCGTGGCGGGACTACTACCGGGCGAGCGACCAGACCCCGCACTACCGGTACCTCAAGCGCACGCTCCAGGTGCTCACCTTCCTCCGGGGCGGATCCCGGTGGGTGCTCAAGTCGCCCCAGCACCTCGAACAGCTGGGTCCCCTCCGTGCCGTCTTCCCAGACGCCACCTTCGTGCTCACCCACCGGGACCCCGATCAGGTGGCGACGTCGATGGCCACCATGGTGGCCTACACGGTCCGTCTGTCGGTCGACCGGCCGGACCCGGCCGCCTACGGCCGCTACTGGGGGGAGCGGGTGACCGACCTGCTGGGGGCGTGCCTCCGGGACCGTGACCTCCTGCCGGCGGAATCGGCCATCGACATTCCCTTCGATCGGTTCATGGACGACGGCGATGCCACGCTGGCCGACGTCTACCGGCTCGCCGGCCAGCCCCTCGACGACGTCGCCCGGCGCGCCATGGCCGAGTTCCAGAAGGCCCACCCCCGTGGCCGCCACGGGACGGTGGTCTACGACCCCGAGCCGCTGGGACTGCCCACCGCCGCCCGGCGCGACGTGCTGGAGGCGTACCGCGACCGGTTCCTCACCCCCCGGTAGGCGGTCCCGCCCGGGCCAGGGGCCATGCCAACTGGGCCAGGTAGCCCCTGGGCGCCGCCGCCTCGATCCCGTAGCGGTCGGGCATCTGTCCGGCCGGCAGGTGCAGGGTGCCGAAGAGAAGGTCCAGCACCGGGAACTCACCGGCGAAGTTGCTGTTGTAGGTGGCGGGGTCTCCGGAGTGGTGCCAATGGTGGAACTCCGGTGTGGCGATCAGCCATCGCAGGGGGCCGAACCGGAACCGGACATTGGCGTGGATGAAGATGGCCTGAACGGTCATCAACACCAGGAACGCCCCGAAGGCGGCCCGGGCGAACCCGAGGGCGACGATGGGCAGGACGACGCACGACCGGGTGAAGGCCTGGTCGACCGGATGGACGCGGCCGGCCGCCAGCCAGTCCATTTCCTGAATGGAGTGGTGGACGCGGTGGAAGCGCCACAGCACCGGCACGGTGTGGGTGGCCCGGTGCGCCCAGTAGCCGCAGACCTCGGCCAGCAGGAAGGCCTCGGCAATTTGAAGGCTGAGGCCCTGACTGCCGACGGCGGTTTGCAGCTCTCCGGGGACCGCCGCCCGCAGCCCCGCCCCCACGGTGACGACGACCGCCACCAGCAGGACCGTGGTGAGAAGGTTGTTGACGACGAAGTGCACCAGGTCGGTCCTCCAGCCGGTCCGGAGGACTCGTTGTGGGCGCAGGGCGAAGACCCGCTCCATGGGAATGAAGATGGCCGCCAGCACGAGTACACCGAACACCAGCCCGCTGCGCGCCGCCAGGGCCCCGACGAAGATCAGGCCGGTCGCCACCGCCACCGACACATCACCGAACGAAACCTTCCGCCGTGGGGCCTGTGTCTCTGCGGGAGTCACAAAGCCCAGCTTGCGCCTCCTGGAGCCGCGGCACAAGGCCCCGGGGGTAGCCCTAACAGATCCCTCGCCTGCCGCTCACACTTCCCTGACAACCCACTCGGCCCCGGCCCGGCAGGGACCGGACGACAGGGCCCCCCGGAGTCATCGCACGGTGAGCCTGAAGGTGGCACTCCGGGCCGTCGGGTCGGGGGTCGACACCTTGACGGCGAACCGGCGGGGCACCAGAGGCGCGGTGGCGGGCCCGGACACGGCCGTTCCCGAGATGCCGCTGGGGACGGTGAACGAGGTACAGCTGCACCCGGCAAAGATGAGCCCCGACCTACCGGCGTCGAAGGTGAGGGCGACCCCGGCCAGGGGATGGCCGAGCGAGTCGGTCACCGTGGCCTGCAGCGGTGCCACCGTACCCCCCGTTCCGACATTCTGGTTTCCGCCCGAGGTCGCTGACACCTTGAGGCCGGCGGGGACGGCGGTGGCTCCTCCGACCACCACCGGCGTGGGGATCGATCCGGTGCGCAGGCCCCAGTCGGCACCCAGAGCCAGCACGGACAGGCCGCGGACCGCGGTCGAGCCCGCAGCCGAGGCCGGATAGACCTGCACGCGGACCCCGCTGACGGGATGGCCCTGCCATCCGGCCGGTAGCTTCACGACGGTCCGGACATGGCCGGTGCCGTGGGCGGGGTATCCCGAGTGGAAGTCGCTGGCGTACCAGGTCGGACCACCCGACAGCTGCAGCTCGACGGCCACCGACGACACGCCGCTTCCGGTGGTGTCGAGGTCGATCGTGGCGTACTGGCGGGCATCACCGGGCTCGGGCGAGCGCGGGTCCCTTGAGACGTCCCCGTACCAACGGGTGACCTCCTCCCCGGAGACCCGGTAGGTGAACGGGTTGGCGTCCATGACCGCCTCGCGGGCCTGACCGGGGGCCGGCCCGGGCACCGGCGCCATCTGGAACCTGAACGGCGTCGTGCCCGTCTCGGCGAAGTCGTTGTTGCCAGTGGCATCGCGCAGGACCGGGTGGTGGCCGACCCATTGGCCGGTGAAGGGCACGTCGATCTCCTGGATGGCGCCCTGGCTGTCGGGGAAGCCGGTGGCCGGCTCGCCGCCCCACAGGTAGCTGGCGCCGGAGATGGAGCCGTCGGCCGCCACGGTGAACGAGATGGCATTCTCGATGTCGGTCATCCGGCCCCACGTGCCCCACTCGAGGAACGGGACGAAGCCGGTGCCGGCGTCCTCATGGCTCCAGATGACCGTGTACGACAGGTTGGTGGCTCCGCCCCCGGCGGGCGTAGCCGTGGCGTCCGTGAGCAGAGGGACGTCGTGGAGGGCCGACGTGGATCGCCCGAACATGACCGGCGCGTAGGCCACGGCGAGGTAGCGGGGATTCGAGGGGTCGACCACCTCGAGTTGGCTGTCGACCACCCTCGCAGTCGGCGTTGTCGAGCCCGACGGCCATGACAGGCCACCACCGGCGTGCGACGCCGCCGCGCTCACGGTCACCCGGTAGGCATCGGCCGTCGTCACCGCGCCGGTGAATCCGCCGTAGGTGAAGGTGCGGCCCCCGGCGTAGAGCACGAACTGCTGGGTGCCGACCGTCGTCGACGTGGTCAGGTCGGTGAGCGTCACATCGACCACGGTGGAGCTTGGCCGGGGGCCGCCCCACGAGGTATGGGGGGCGGACAGGGCCAGCCGGAGGAGACCCTCGCCGGCCACCGGCGTGGCCGGCACCGCCGGTGTGGGAAAAGCCGTGAGGTACGGACCGGTGACCGACCCCGGTGCGGTCAGGTCCCCCGCCCGCCCCGCGGTGACCGGCACAGTGACCGGTGCACCGGGGATGGCCGAACGATCGGCCCGGCCGACTCGGAGAGCCGACCTCGGATGCCGGCGGGTCGCACCCGTGGTGGCGCCCGGCGCCGGCGCCGGCGCGCTGACCGACGGGTAGACAGGCGTGCCGAGGCTCGGGTCCCACGCGTCGTCCGGAGTGGTGCACGACCCAGGTGCGCTGCAGGCCGACGCCGCGTACGCAATGT
>Ga0075021_10001111_pt1 | contig 13773 bp, 10 predicted proteins | sample ColStrG_CSR_2012_FD_72749 | JGI IMG/M metagenome (GOLD analysis project Ga0075021, IMG submission 72749) | Freshwater sediment microbial communities in response to fracking from Pennsylvania, USA - Cold Stream Run_MetaG_CSR_2012 | ecosystem: Environmental > Aquatic > Freshwater > Creek >...
GTACCGAAAACTCTTCAATTGCATCCACACCTAAGCTTCCCCCCAACACGCTACCGGGTGCGCCGTTGGAGTAATCATTGAGACTCACGCCGTCCAGGCGATAGTTGTTCTGCTGCGGACGCGCGCCTGAGATGGTTAGTTGCTGGCCGAATCCTCGGTTGCCGCGGTCCGTACCGGCGGAAAAATCGGGCTGGGTTTGAATCCGATTTACGCCCGGCTGCAAGGTAGCCAGATCCGTCCAACTCCGTCCGTTCAACGGCAACTCGCGGACGGTCGTCGCGTTGACCACCGCACTGATGTCGGAACTGGTAAGTTGGATAGCCGGAGCTTCGGTGGTAACCTCAACCGAAATCTTGGAGGCTCCAACCTTCAGAGCGAGGTCAAGAACTTGCTGGCCGCCGACGGTTAGCTCGATGCCGGTGCGCTCCTCGGTGTTAAAGCCGGGAGCGGCGATGGATATCGTGTAGTCCCCGGGCAGCAGGTTCCCTGCGGTATAGATGCCGTTGGAATTCGTGGCGAGCTTGGTGACGACCCCAGTGGCCTCGTTGGTGATCACGATCTGAGCCTGAGGAACCACACGCCCGGCGGGATCGGTGATGGTGCCGGTTAACGTCGAGCCCGCGACTTGGGATCGTGCCGGAATCGCAACAAAAACTGCCAGGATTGCCAGCGCTACTGCCGCAAAGCGCACTGCAGACACTGCAGATATTCTTCGATCGCACATGGATCACCTCACTCTTGTGGCGGTGCCCAATGTACGCCCGGCGGCGCTTAAGTCAACATTAATTTCTGTTTAGGTTGCATCTCCAGGCTGGTTTCGCTCGGCAAGACGATCGGGAGAGTAACAGTAAAAACCGATCCGATGCCTGGTGTGCTCTGGCAATCGATCGATCCACCTTGCGCGTTCGCGATGGCCTGCGCGATAGCTAAACCCAGGCCTCCGCTGTGAGATTCCCCGTTGTGCTGGGGGGCCGCACGATAGAACCGCTCAAAGATCCGGGCGAGGTGCTCACTCTCTACTCCAATTCCCTGGTCTTCAAAACGCGCCCGGATGACGCCATCTGCATGGGTTAACTTTACGTGCACCTGTGTGCCATCGGGCGAGTATTTGACCGCGTTGTCGAGAAGAATCAGGAACATTTGGTGAAGAAACGCTTCATCGCCGCAAGAGGCAATTTCCTCATTCAGCTGGCGCACGATCACGATATCTTTTGTGCGCGCGCGGCACGCGGCCAGCGCGCATGCCTCCTCTAGAACCTCGTTCACATAAAGAGGCTCGTTCAGCAGATGCAACTGCCCAGCATCCGCCATGGAAAGCGTAAACAGGCCTTCGACAATCCTCGTTAGTTTCTTGAATTCGTCGTCAAAAAGATGGAGAGTTTTTTGATAGTTCTCGGCGCTGCGCGGTTTGGAGAGAAGAAGCTCGGTTTCGCCGTGGAGAACCGCCAGCGGGGTGCGAAGTTCATGAGACGCGTCCGTTACGAACTGGCGCAACTGGCGAACGGAGGAGTCGACGCCGCGCAAGAGATCGTTGAACGTCTCCGCCAGGCGGCCGAGCTCGTCGTCCGGACTCGAGACCTGCAACGGTGTCCAAAACCCTTCGGGATTCTTCACTTGCTTCGCCATAAGCGCGGCATGCTGCGTCAGGGCCGTGATTGGCGCGAGACTCCGCCCAACGTAGAGAGCGGAGATTCCAGCCGTCAACAACAGACTCAGGGGAAACAGCCACAGGGCAATTCCGCCGAGACTATCGTAGATGACATTTGTTCCTAGGGTTGGAATGGCCACCACGAGTACGCGCAAGTGTTGCCCTTGCTGAAAGGGAATCAGCCCGACGCGCACCGACTTGGTATCTCCGATCACCGCCGTACCGAACACCGGTCGCGACCCTGCCGCGTTGAGAGCCTTCAAGTCAATCGGCACGGAAAGGTTCTTGGAATGTTGAAGGACATGGCCGGCTTCATCGAGCACTTCGAAAAATTCGCCCGGGATATCCAGCCTGTTTACGTCTTGAGCGTTGGGCTCCGTCATGATATCGGCAATCAGCGGACGGCCGGTCTCCAGCAACTGGCGGTTGAGTTGAGCCGGAACTTCGTGCGACAACAGGCTGAGGAATGCCAGATAGGAACCCGCGAGCAAGACGCCGACCACGGTTGTAAACAGCAACATCATGCGAACACGCAGCGACTTGATTTTCATTCCGGCATCCCCAAGCGATAGCCGACTCCGCGCACTGTGTGAATCAGCTTAGTGGATCGATTCTGATCGAGCTTCTGGCGCAATCGGTTGATGTAGACCTCGACCAGATTCGTTTCGCTGTCAAAGTGGCAATCCCAGACATGCTCTACGATCTCACTGCGGGTTACCAGTTCGGGAGCGCGAAGCAGAAAAAGTTCGAGTAGCGCAAACTCTTTGGTGGTAAGGGGTACAACGGCCTGCCCCCGAGTCGCTCGACGGCGGTGGCGGTCGAGCGCGAGATCCGCATAACTCAGCTTGGTGTTCCCCGTATGAAAGCCACGCCGAACGAGCGCCCGAACTCGCGCCAGCAATTCCGACAAGACAAACGGCTTCGTCAAATAGTCGTCTGCGCCTGCGTCCAGCCCTTCTACCCGCTGCTCGACCAGCCCGCGAGCGGTCAACATCAGAATTGGTGCTTCAATCCCGCGCTGCCGCAGCTCGCGGCACACTTCGATTCCACTCATTCCCGGCAGGCGGACATCCAGGAGAATGGCGTCATACGCTACCTCCGACCCGGACTCAATCGCCTTTTCACCGGTCTCGACTACGTCGACTGCGTAGGTATTTTCCTTGAGCGCGCGGGCGATGAAGCTGGCAACTTTCCGCTCGTCTTCGACCAGGAGGATCCGCATAGGCCTTCTCCACTATCATCGCATGTCGATCAACTGCCCCCAAGACGACTCCCTGCCACAGGGCGGAGCGGGGATGACACACATCCCCGCGAGACCGCATCATCCCCCTCCCGCGATCATCCCTTGCCCTTTCAGCCTTCGGGCCCGTTTAGTGAACTTCTAGTGAACTTCGAAGACCAGAATCGAGGCGCTTTTCGTCCCATGTTCAGGAACCGCAACAAAGTAGCGCCCGATTTCTGGTACCAGCCGCGCAGTCTTTCCCAAGGGTCCGGTCGGAACCGTTGCCAGCAGCTTGTAGTTGTCGGCATCCGTTTGCTGGTAAACGTCAACGCTACCGTCGGACGCGCTGTAAAGGCGCTTACTGGCAGCGTCATAGACCATATCGTCGACACCTTTAGTAATCGGAAGAGTAGTGAGTTCTTTTCCGGTTTGGGTATCCATCACCACCACAACGCCGTTACGGCACGCTATGAACAGGCGATGATTGGCTTCGTCGAAAGCCATGGCAACGTTCGGTTTGCCTTTGGTCACAGGCCAGCTTGCGATCACTTGCCGCTTCTCCCGATCCACCACGTCTACTTCGTTCTTGTCCTTGTTGTTCACGTAAATCTTCGGCCCCGACTTCTCGAGCGCCATGGCCTCAAGGGTGTCGCCGTCGATCTTGATGTCCGCGACTTTCTTGCCCGCGGTGGTATCAACGACGCTGAGCATCGAATATTTTTCGTGGACATCGCCGCCGCCGTTGTCAACATAAAGATACTTGGTGGTTGTATCGAATCCGATGGAATCCGCGTCTTCCAGCAGTTTTACGCTGGGCTGCGGCGCATAAGTCGTGCCATCAAAAATCTTCACATCCCCTGCCTCTCCGTCGGTGACGTAGATGCGATTCACATCCTCGCGATACAACACAGCATGGGATTTTTCGATTCCACCAATCTTGTGAATCTGCTTGCCGGTCTTAAGATCGAATACAAGAACGGATTTGTAACCTTCCGGAGTCGCGAATAGACGGTTGCCTTTGAGATCCACTTCGAAGTGATCAAAATGCCCCTTAATATCCGCAGGCAACTGGATCGTCTGGACAAGCTTCAACGGGGCATCTTGGCCCTGGACATGAACTCCGTTGAACAGGAAAGCTGCCATCAGCATTGCTAGTTGAATTTTCATACCTCTCCGTGCACCTCAATCGGTTGATTTCTCTTAGCTGCGGGCGATTTCGCCAACGGGTCACAGGATAATTGAATGAGCCTGGAACGAACTGAAAACAAGATTAATTTCTGTTTACCTGCATTCCCGAAAGCGGTTCGCGCGGCATGAAAACATGGGATTTTCGTGGCCTCGTGCGCATTCCTCCTGCAAAACCCGAAAGGCTCCGTTGACTCTCATCGATCCGTGTCGTAGCATCCGCCCGTCGAGCGTGATCGGTGTTCGTCTTGGAGGAAACTCATGAAGCACATACAAATTCTTGTTCTGGCATTCGTCAGCGCGGTCGCACTGAACGCCACAGCCCAGAATGCGATGCCCTTGAAGCTTGTGGCAACTATTCCCTTGCCGGGGTTGCACGACGGGGATTTTGACCATTTCGCGCCGGACATCGACGGACATCGTCTCTTCCTCACCGGCGAGGAGAATGAAAAAGTTCTGGTTCTGGACACCGACGCCAACAAACTCGTTCACACCATAGAGGACGTGAAAGCGCCGCACGCGATTCTTTACCGCAAGGATCTCAAGAAAATGTTCGTCGTTGCCGGCGACGCTTCGGCCGTGCAGGTCTACGACGCGGATAGCTACAAGATGGGCGCCGAGATCAAGGTCTCGATCGATGCTGACTCTATTGCCTACGACCCAGCAACGCATTACATGTACGTGGTCAACGGTGGGCGGGAAGCGCACACCCCGTATTCGTTGATTTCAATCATCGATACGAACACGTCAAAGAAGCTTCGCGACATCAAGATCGCCACCAACCATGTTGAAGCCGTCGTGCTGGAAAAATCCGGACCGCGCCTGTTTTGCAATCTTACGGGCCTTAGTGCAGTGGGTGTTATGGACCGCAAAGGATCCGCCCTCAAGGCCACGTGGCCTTTGCCGGCGGGCGACAAGGTCAACGTGGCCATGGCGCTGGATGAAGCCAATCATCGACTCTTCGTCGTAACACGCACCCCGGGCAAACTGATCGTGCTGAATTCGGATACGGGCAAAGTCGTTACGAGCCTGGACGCTGTGGGCATGGTCGACGACATGAGTTACGACGCAACGCACAAGCGCTTGTATCTCGCTGGCGATGGTGCTGTGGACGTATTCGAACAGAAAGACGCCGACCACTACAGCTTGCTGGCGAAAGTCCCGGGAAGTTTTCGTGCCAAGACGGGGCTTCTCGTCCCGGAACTTAACCGTTACTATCTGGCCGTTCCCCATCATGAGAAGCAAGACGCCGAGGTTCGCGTCTACGACATTCAGTGACCGTCTGAGACTAAGAACCCGTCGTGTCCACGTCGACCTTGATGATCCAAAAGACTGCAAAACTGAGTCCTGAGAATTTTGCCGATCCCGGGGGGACTTCGCTCCGCTGGATTCGGATCATTCCCGTGGCCCTCATCATGTACACAATCGCGTTTATTGATCGAACCAACATTTCGCTGGCCCTGCCGCACATCAGCCACGATCTTCACCTCGATCCGCAGCAAGCCGGAACGGTGGCGGGCATCTTCTTCTGGGGCTACCTGGCGCTGCAAATTCCAGGTGGCCACCTGGCAAAACATTGGAGCGCCAAGAAGTTCATCAGCATTCTACTGGTGGTATGGGCGGTTTTTGCTGTCGGGTGCGGTTTGGCTCGCACCTATCACGAGCTGCTCATGCTTCGTTTGCTTCTGGGTATCGCCGAGAGCGGTGTATATCCAGCGACGTTAATCCTGCTCTCGCACTGGTTCTCCCGCTCCGAACGCGCGCGAGCCAACGCATTTTGGCTGCTCTGTTTACCGGGAGCTGTCATCCTGGCTTCGCCTTTCTCCGGATGGATTCTGGACCACTGGAATTGGCGCGTCATGCTGGTTGCGGAGGGTTCCCTGCCATTTTTCTGGCTGGCGATTTGGCTCTGCTTTATCCAGGACCACCCGGTCGACGCTCCCTGGTTACCAGAAAGCGAGCGAATTCCGCTGGTGGAAACCTTACGCCGCGAGTCCGCCGAACTGATCGGAGCGAAAGCCGTTCCCTACTTCCAGGCGCTGCTTCGCCCCCAGGTTTTTCTTCTCGCAGCAGTCTACTTTTGCTTTGTTAGCGGGCAGATGGGGCTTCTGTTTTGGCTTCCAAGCGCCATGGGCAAGTTTTGGAAGTTGAGCAGCCTTTCCACCGGTCTTCTTTATACTTTGCCATTCATCGTCGGCGCGGTATCGGTGCTGCTCGTCTCTCGTCACTCGGACAAAGTGCGCGAGCGCCGCTTTCATGCCGCGGGTGCGATGCTGTTCGGCGGCAGTTGCATCTTGGTAGCCGTGATCCTGATTCCGCATTCCCTTGCGCTAGCTTTCGCGTTCATTGCCCTTAGCGGCGTCGGCGCCTATGGGCCCATGGGCGCATTCTGGGCCATCCCCACCGAAACCCTGTCGCCCAGGATCGTCGGTTCCGTGATGGGTTTCGTGAACGCGATCGGAAACCTCGGCGCGTACTTCGCTCCGCTCATCGTCGGCTATCTCAACAAGCGGACGGGCAACTTCCTGTCGGGATTCACGTATTTGGGGGCCATCACCGTGGTGGCCGCCGGGCTAACCACCTTGCTACGTACCGCGCCCGAGAGTCTTGATTCACATTTGACGGAGGGGCAATGAAGTTGCGAGTGATTTGTGTGTCTGGAACAATTCTTCGGCTCACGATGGTCATAGGACTGAGTTGCGGTCTGCTGCTGCTAGCGCAGGAACCCGCGACGCCGCCCCCGCCGCCCCTACCTCCGCCGCAGCTTCGCACGAATGAACGCGTGGCGATCCGCGCCGGACGCATGTTCGATCCCAAATCAGGCGAACTGCGCAAACAGCAGGTCATTTTGATCGAAGGAACTCGCATCGTCCAGGTTGGATCTCCTGGCGAAGTGCAAATTCCTCCTGGAACGGAGACGCTCGACCTCAGCAATGCAACGGTCTTACCTGGCCTGATCGACGGGCACACCCACATTTTCGCCAGCGGCCCGGAGCTCGATGAGCAGATGATGAAAGAGTCGCTCCAGTACCGCGAACTCGAAGCCCTGGTGAACAGCCAACGCGACCTCTACGTCGGATTCACGACGCTGCGCGACCTGAAGACACTCGGCGGAATGTATGGCGACGTCGACCTGCGCACCGCAATCAACAAGGGCTTGGTACAGGGACCCCGCCTGCAAGTTTCTGGTCGCGGCTTTCAAGCGACCGGCGGATTCCATCCGAAGGGTTGGTCCCGCGATATTCCTCTGCCGTCGATGCTTGAGACGGTCGATTCACCCTGGGAGGCCAGAAAAGCCGTCCGCGAGCAGCTCTTCAATGGCGCCGATTGGATTAAGTTCTACGCCACCAACGACTTCAGCTATACGCCCGATGGGGCCATGGTCATCCCTCCCCAGTTCACCTTCGAAGAGATTCAGGCTTTGGTGGACGAGGCGCACAATCACGGACACAAGGTCTCCTGCCACGCGTTCGGTGGACAGGGGCTTCATAGCTGCCTGGTGGCAGGCGTCGACACGGTGGAACATGCGGTGCAGTTGTCCGATGAGGACATTCAACTGTTCAAGGCTAAGGGCATCTACCTCATTCCCACTCTGTTCCATTATCAAATCGAACGGGGTCAGGACGAGAAAAAGTACGGCGGGTTCTCGACCGCGTCCGTGTCGGAACCCAACTTCCGCCGCGCCGTTGCTGCCGGCGTTAAGATCGCCTTTGGTACGGGCGTCGGCCCATTTCCGCATGGCACGCAGACCAAGGAGTTTTCCTACATGGTCAAATTCGGCATGACGCCTGTGCAGGTTCTCCGCGCAGCTACCCTCGGAAATGCGCAAATGATGGGTTGGGAGTCGAAAGTCGGCACGCTGGAGAAAGGCAAGTTCGCGGACGTCGTCGCCATCTGCGGCGACCCGCTGGCGGACATCACCGAACTCGAACGCGTAAAGTTTGTGATGAAGGGCGGTCAGCTTCTCCGCAACGATTTGAATTCGCCAGGCGAAAAAGGTTGCGGTCCAAAGTAGCTCGCGGAACTCTTCAGGGTTCAATCATGCCGAGGCTTAATGATGCTTAGACGAGATTTTGCAAAAACGGCGATCGGAGCAATTGTGGCGGGCGCGCTGTTGAAGTCCCCTCCTGCGGCAAAAGCCGCGGCATGCGAGGATTTCCCCAACGCGGGCGGCGTCACGGACCACGTAGCCAACTTTGTCGCCACGACGAAGTTCGAAGACATTCCCGCCGACGCAATGGAACTAGGTAAGAAGTCCATTCTGGACGGACTGGGATTGGCGCTCGCCGGCTCCAAGGCGGAAACCGGCGCGATCAGCCGCCAATATGTGACCAACCTCGGTATCACCGGAGGTCAAGCCACCATTATCGGGACCGACCAAAAAACCTCTCCGCGGTTTGCGGCTTTCATTAACGGCGTTTCAATTCACGCCGACGATTTCGACGACACCCAGCTCGCTGTCGCCAAAGACCGCGTGTACGGTCTCCTTGTGCATCCCACCGTGCCCGTACTCCCCGCCATCCTCGCTCTTTCCGAAGGCCGGGGAATTTCCGGCAAGGACTTCCTCCTGGCTTATCACCTGGGTGTGGAAGTCGAGTGCAAGATCGCCGAATCCATCTCTCCGCGCCACTATCAAGATGGATTCCATTCAACGGGAACCTGCGGCCCCTTCGGGTCGGCTGCCGCTTGTTCTAAAATTCTTCGCTTCGAACCGAAGCAAATCCGCAACGCTCTCGGCTTGGCAGCCAGTCATTCCGGAGGACTACGCGAAAACTTCGGCACCATGACCAAGCCGTTTCAGGCCGGCCACGGAGCGGAAAGCGGTCTCGCCTCCGTCGAACTCGTTGCACTCGGCTGGAACGCCGCGGAACAAATTCTGGAGGCAGATCGCGGCTTCTTTCACGCCTTCGGCGGTTCCTACGATCCCTCCGCGATCCTGAACCATCTGGCAAAACCATGGACGTTTTCTAATCCAGGCGTCTCTCTTAAGCCCTATCCCTCGGGCTCGCTGGCCCATCCTGCCATGACAGAAATCATGCGGCTCATTGAAACCAACGACATTCGCCCCGAACAGGTCGACAAGGTCGACGTCGGCGCCAACCATAGCATGACCACGACATTGCTCCACCATCGTCCGAAGACCGGCCTGGAGGCGAAGTTCAGCATGGAGTTCTGCCTCGCAATCCTGCTGCTGCAGCGCATGGCGAACCTCGGGGATTTCTCGGAGAAGGTCGTTCAAAGAGCCGACGTCCAGGACATGATCACGCGAATTAATTTCTACGTTGATCCGGAGGCCGAGAGTGCCGGCTTCGACAAAATGACTTCCATTTTAAAGATCCATCTCAAAAACGGAAAAATCATTAGTGGCCAGGCCGCGTTCGCCAAGGGCAGCCCCTCCAATCCCATGACCTTGGAAGAGGCCGCGGCAAAATTCCGCGGCTGCGCTGAATATGCAGGATGCCCCGCCGCCAAGGCCGAGAAAATTATTGCTTTCGTTAGGGGCATGGAGTCCGTCTCCGACGTGAGCGCGTTATCTCCATTGCTGTCCTCCGAGAAAGGTTAGAACGCGTCACACATGAAAACCTTCAACATTGCAGTCATCGCGGGCGACGGCATCGGGCAAGAAGTCGTCCCCGAGGGCATCCGGGTGCTCGGTGCGGCTGGTCAGCGCTTCGGGTTCCAATTCGACTGGCACCATTTCGATTGGAGCTGTGAAACCTACGTCAATACCGGCAAGATGATGCCCGACGATGGCATCGAGCAACTGCGGCACTTTGACGCCATCTTTCTTGGCGCCGTCGGACATCCCAGAGTGCCGGACCACATCTCGCTTTGGGGCCTTCTCATCCCCATCCGCCGCCATTTCCGGCAATACGTAAATCTCCGACCCGTGCGGCTATTCGAAGGCATCGAAACTCCGCTCAAAAACTGGAAACCCGGCGACATCGATTTCTGCGTCGTCCGCGAAAACAATGAAGGCGAGTACTCCAACATCGGCGGGCGCCTCTACGAGGGCACCGACGACGAAATTGCCGTGCAACAAACCGTCTTCACCAAACGCGGCGTGAATCGCGTCCTTAAGTTCGCCTTCGATCTAGCTCGCAAACGCAAGAAGCACGTGACCTCCGCCACCAAGTCCAACGGCATCATCCACACCATGCCATTCTGGGACGAATGCTTCCAGGATATCGCCGGCGGATATTCTGATATCAAAACGGACCAGTATCACATCGACATCCTGACGGCTCATTTTGTTCGCCATCCGGATTGGTTTGACGTTGTCGTCGGCTCCAACCTCTTCGGCGATATCCTGTCCGACCTGGGCCCAGCCGTCGTTGGATCCATCGGAATCGCGCCTTCCGCCAATCTGAATCCCGAGAGGGAATATCCATCGATGTTCGAACCTGTTCACGGGTCCGCGCCGGATATTGCGGGCAAAGGGATCGCTAACCCGATTGGCCAGATCTGGTCCGGCGCCATGATGCTGCGGCATCTGGGAGTTCCTGAGGCCGCAGATGCCGTTGAAAGCGCGATCGCCAACACCCTGGCGCACTGCGCGATTCGTACTCCAGACATCGGTGGCAGATCGACGACCAAGGAGCTGGGCGCGGCCATTGCCGAACAAATCGGCGCAAGTAGGTAATACTCCCCGATCTGGGATTCCTGCTTCGATGGCCAGCCTTGGGTGGAAGGCCAACCCGTAATATCATTCCCTAGAACCTCGAAATGCTCGAGCCGGAAGCAGCTCGAGCGCCCATGCCGGCTCTTTCAGCCGGACTTCAGGTATCAGTGCCAGACTGGGCGTTTATAGCACACCGTCATAGAACGAGGACAAAGTGTCGAAGCGTTACTGGCTCATCGCCGCAGGAGCATTGATTGTCGCCGTTGTCTTTGCCGGCCTTTCCTTTCGCGGGCAGGACAAGCCACAGTACTTCACTTCCAAAGCCGACCGCGGCGACATTCACGAGGTCGTGGAAGCCACCGGCAGCATCAATGCTGTGATCACGGTTCAGGTAGGCTCGCAGGATTCCGGCACCATCTCGCACCTTTTCGTCGATTTCAACTCCAAAGTAAAGAAGGGCCAGATCGTAGCGCAAATTGATCCGGCTCTGTTCCGCGGAGCGGTGCTGCAGGCCACGGCGGACCTGGCCAACGCGAAGGCTAACGTGGCTTCCGCAAAAGCGAATCTCGACAAAGCAAAAGCTACGGAGATCCAGACCAAGGCAGACTACGAACGCACCGTCGGTCTCGTCAAAGAGTCTGTCATGAGCCCGCAGCAGCTCGACCTTGCCCAAGCCAATCGCGCCTCAGCCAGTGCCAGCGTTACCGCCGCCGCTGCCCAGGTCACGCAAGCCGCGGCGCAGGTGCAACAGAAAGAAGCGGCGCTCACCGTGTCCCAGACCAATCTGGACTACACCACCATCCATGCGCCGATAGATGGAACAGTGATCGCCCGCAACGTAGACGTTGGGCAAACGGTCGCCGCCTCCTTGCAGGCCCCAACGCTCTTCACGATTGCTCAGGACTTAACCAAGATGCAGGTCTACGCCAGCACGGACGAGTCTGACGTCGGCATGATCAAGAACGGCCAGGTGGTCACCTTTAAAGTGGACGCCTTCCCCCGTGACACTTTCACCGGTCGCGTCTCGCAAATTCGCATGAACGCCACCACGGTGCAAAACGTCGTTACTTACAACACGGTGATCGATTTCAACAATCCCGAGTTAAAGCTCTTCCCTGGCATGACCGCTTACATCACCATTCCCGTAGCCGCGGCCAGCAATGTTCTGCGAGTTCCAAACGGTGCTCTACGCTACAAGCCTGACATGAAAGCCGAGGAGATTCGAGCGCTCTTGCAAAAATACGGCCTCGCCGACAACGCTCCCCCCGCAACCGCACTGGCCGACGAATCCGCAGCGAAAAAAGCGACAACTGCAGCGCCAGGGAAAGCTGCCGGTGACGCCGGCGGACCTGCGCGAACACCGCGCCTCGACGTAGCCCTGCTCTGGAAAGTCCATCCCGACGCCACCCTTGAGCCTGTCAGAATCCGCACCGGCATCACCGACCACACGGTGACAGAAGTAGCAGAAATTCTAAAGGGAGAACTGAAGGAAGGCGAAGACCTAGCAACGGGTTCGATGACCGCCAGCAAAACCGGCGGCCCTGGTATGGGCGCACAGCGCGGACGCTAAGCATCCACATGACCACGACTCCGCAGCTCGGCGCAAATCTCACCGGCCAGCAGAATCGCGAGGCCGTAATCCGCGTCGAAGAAATCCACAAGTACTACGATCTCGGCGAAACGCGAGTGCACGCCCTGCGCGGAGTAAGCACCAGCATCGCTCGCGGAGAGTTCGTCACCATCATGGGCTCCAGCGGCAGCGGCAAGTCGACATTCATGAACATCCTCGGCTGCCTCGACCAACCCAGCGCCGGCCGCTATCTGTTGCAGGGCGTTGAGGCGTCCAGTCTCAGCAAGAAAGAACTCGCCGCCGTCCGCAACCAGAAAATTGGCTTCGTATTTCAAGGATTCAATCTCCTCGCGCGCACCACAGCGCTGGAAAACGTCGAGCTTCCCACCTTGTATGCGCGCATCAGCAAGCAGGAGGGCGAAAAAAGGTCCCGCGAAGCTCTAGCCCTGGTCGGACTCGCCGACCGCGTCGACCACTTCCCTTCCCAGCTCTCTGGCGGCCAGCAGCAGCGGGTCGCAATCGCTCGCGCCCTCGTCAATCGCCCTTCGATCCTGCTGGCGGACGAACCCACGGGGAATCTCGACACACGCACATCGGTAGAGATCATGGACATTTTCCAAAACTTAAACGACCAGGGACTCACCATCGTGCTCGTCACCCACGAGCCCGACGTCGCCCAGTTCGCGCAGCGTACAATTCAGTTTCGCGACGGCAAAATCCGCCGCGACGAACCCGTGCGGAACCGCCCGCGTGCCGCGGAGATCCTACGAAACCTCCCAGCCCTGGAAGATTAGCAATCGAAGGCTAGGCGAACATAAGCATGGATCTACGAGCCATCCTCCGTATCGCAATGCGCACCCTGGCCCGCAACAAGCTGCGCTCCGTCCTGACCATGCTAGGCATCATCATCGGCGTCGGAGCCGTCATCGCCATGTTAGGAGTTGGCGAGGGCGCTCAGAAAACCATGCAAGATCAGATTCAGGCCATGGGGTCGAACATGTTGTTCGTTGGCTCTGGAACGGTCACCCGCGGCGGCATGCACCTCGGCTGGGGCTCAACCAAATCCCTGGTCTACGACGATATGTTGGCCATTCTGCGGGAGTGCCCTGCCGCCAAAGCTGCTGCACCGGGCAGCAGTTCCAGCGCCCAGGTCGTATTCGGCAACGACAACTGGGCTACGCGCCTCAACGGCACCGAGCCGCAGTACTTTGACGTTCGCAACTGGGCATTTCAGGAAGGGTCGTCGTTCACCCAAAACGACGTTGAAATGTCGGCCAACGTCGCGGTCATCGGCGAAACCATTCGCAAGAACCTGTTTGGCGCCGTCGATCCTCTGGGCCAAACCATCCGCGTGAACAACCTTCCCTTTCGCGTGACCGGCCTCCTCACGCCCAAAGGAACCTCTGCGGCCATGGGAGACGATCAGGACGACATCATCCTGATTCCACTCACCACCCTGCAAAAGAAAGTCACTGGCCAACCCTGGCTCCGGTGGATCATGGTTTCCTCAGAATCCCGGCAGGGCA
>Ga0075021_10001113_pt1 | contig 13739 bp, 13 predicted proteins | sample ColStrG_CSR_2012_FD_72749 | JGI IMG/M metagenome (GOLD analysis project Ga0075021, IMG submission 72749) | Freshwater sediment microbial communities in response to fracking from Pennsylvania, USA - Cold Stream Run_MetaG_CSR_2012 | ecosystem: Environmental > Aquatic > Freshwater > Creek >...
GCCTCTGCATCATCGACGCCGACACCCACCTCACCGAGCCCCACGACCTCTGGACGGCGCGGGCGCCCAAGGGCTACGAAGACCGGGTTCCTCAGGTGCACGACATCGACGGCATCCCGACCTGGATCATGGACGGCAAGGCGCTGTCGCGCGCCGGCGCGTCCGGGGTCATCGGCGCCGACGGCGTGAAGGTGCCGGGTACCAGCTTCTTCCAGTGGAACATCGAAGACGTCCATCCTGCTGCGTACGACGTCGACGCCCGGGTCAGGTTGATGGACGACCAGGGCATCTGGGCGCAGATCGTCTACCCCAACACCGTCGGCTTCGGCGGCCAGAAGTTCTTCGACATCGGCGACGAAGTCCTGCGTCGACTCTCGGTCGAGCTGTACAACGACGCCATGGCCGAGATCCAGGATCGCTCGGGCCGGCGCCTCTTCCCCATGGGCATCGTGCCGTGGTGGGACGTCGACCTCGCGGTGCGCGAGATCGAGCGGATCGCGGGGCTCGGCCTGCGCGGCGTGAACACGAGCACCGCGCCGCACGACCACGGACTCCCCGATCTCGGCGACGAGCACTGGAACCCGATGTGGGAGGCGGTGAGCAGCCTCGGGCTCCCCGTGAACTTCCACATTGGCGCCAGCAACTCGTCACTCTCGTGGTTCGGTTCCGTACCGTGGCCCTCGCTCAACGGCGACCAGAAGCTCGGGCTCGGTTCGGCGATGATGTACCTCAACAACGCCGGGGTGATCGGCAACATCATCTACTGCGGCGTGCTCGAGCGGTACCCGGAGTTGCAGATCGTGTCGGTCGAGAGCGGCGTCGGCTGGATCCCGTTCCTGCTCAAGGCGCTCGACTACCAGGTGGGCGAGATGACGCCGGGTTCGATGGACAACCTCTCGATGGCGCCGTCGGAGTACTTCCGCCGCCAGATCCACTCGTGCTTCTGGTTCGAGCGCTCGGGCATCGCCGAAGCGATCGAGAGCGTCGGCGCCGACCATCTCATGTTCGAGACCGATTTCCCGCACCCCACGTGTATCTATCCCGACGGTCTTGAGTTCGCGTCGGCCGCGCTCGACGGCGTGGGTGACGACGCCGTCGCCGGGATCATGGGCCTCAACGCGGCGCGTCTGTACCGCATTCCCTTGCCGACGGCGTGATCGCGCGATGACTCCGACGTGGCACGTCGAGTCGCTCTTCCACTTCACCGTGAACGCGACCGACTTCGAACAATCGCTCGACTTCTACACCACCCTCGGGTTCCAGGTGCTGCGTGACAACCGCGACACGGTGTGGCCACCATCGGTGGCGCGCAACTTTGGGATGCCGGCCGCGCAAGGTCGCGGCGCGCTCCTCGGCATCGGCGACGGTCCCGACCACACTCGCCTCGATCTCATCGAGTGGCTGGAACCGGTGCTCGACTCGCCGCCCGCGACGCCTCCCGAGCTGCGGGTACCCCGGATCATCGCCTTGCGCGTGCACAACGTGCAGGCCGCGTACGACGACCTCTCGGCTCGCGGTATCGAGTTCGTGTCGGAGCCGCATTCGGCGCGCAAGGCCGGCATCGTCAACGTGTGCACGTGTCGGGATCCCGACGGTCTGCTCGTCGAGCTCATCGAGTACGAGCGCGGTCAGTTGGGGAGTCGCATCGACCACCTCGAGACCCGGAACCCGCGTTGATTCTCGACCTCTTCAACGAGCTGCAAATGCCCAAGCCGTGGCCTCCCGGCCACGAGGCTCGCGTCTTTGCCAACGCGTTCGAACAGGCGACGTGGGCCGACCGGCTCGGGTACGGGTGCTGGTGGTCGGTGGAGCACCATTGCGCGCCCGAGTTCTCCTACTCCAGCGCGCCCGAGCTCATGAACGCGGCAATCTCGCAGCGCACCGAGCGCATCCGCATCGGGCACGCGGGAGTGCTCACACCGTTTCGCATCAACCATCCCCTGCGCGTGGCCGAACGCGCCGCGGTGCTCGACCAGCTCTCCGGTGGACGCGCCGAGATCGGCCTCGCCCGTTCCGGTGGTGGCGAGTGGACGACCTTCGACGTCGACGGCGCCGGGACGCTCGAGGAGCTGGAGGAGGCCGCCCGCCTCATGGTGACCGCGTGGACCGAACCGGAATTCACATGGTCGACCGAGCGGCTCCAGATCCCCACGCGCACGCTCGTGCCGCAACCGGTCCAGGATCCGCACCCGCCGTTGTGGCAGACGGTGTCGACGCCCGGCAGCTTCCGTCTCGCCGGTGAGCTGGGACTGGGCGTCCTCTGCACCACGTTGTTGTCGCCCACCTCCGTGTTGGAGACCATGCTGGCCGAGTACGACGCGGGGCTGGCGGCCTCGACCGATACGGTCGGTAGGTTCGTCAACGACCAGCGGGCGGTGTTCACCTTCGTATTCTGCACCGAGACCACCGACGACGCCATCGCCAGCCGCGCCGCCGAAGCCGCGTTGTGGTACGTGAACGCGGCGCCGCGCGTGTTCGCGGTGCCGCGCACGGTGTGGACCAACGTGATCCGCGGCAACGTCGACGCCACTGCGGCGGCGCGTGCGCGTACCGGCGCGGTGAGCGTCGACAAGGTGCTCGTCGATCTCGATCCCGACGACCCGAACCCGATCGTACGGCTCATGAACCGCCAGGTGCTCGGATACGACATCGACCCGGTCGAGGCCTACGAGGCGCTCGAAGACCAGGATTCGGTGATCATCGGCGACGTCGACACCTGTCGGCGCAAGATCCGGAAATTCGCCGACGTCGGCTTCGATCGCCTCATGTGCCTGATGCAGTTCGGACACCTGCCCCACGACGCGGTCGTCGCCAGTATCCGCCGCGTCGGCGAGGCGCTGGTGCCGGAGCTGGCGACGGCCGGCGCCCGCCGATGACCGCGTCGCCCGATCGACTCGCGGGCACCGTCGTTATCGTCAGCGGGTCCGGTGGTGGACAGGGCGCGGCCGAGGCGCGGTTGCTCGCCGCGCAAGGCGCGCGGGTGGTGGTCGCCGACGTCGACGACGCGCGCGGCGAGGCCGTCGCCGCCGAGCTCGGCGCGGCCGCGTGCTACCACCACCTCGATGTGCGCTCGGAGGCCGACTGGCGCGCCACCCTCGATGCGGCGGTCGCCGCGTTCGGCCAGGTCACCGCGCTGGTGAACAACGCCGGGGTCAGCACCCCGCCGCGTTCCATCCTCAAGACGGAAGTCGACGACTACCGCGCCGTCCTCGATGTCAACCTCGTGGGCGCGTACACCGGGATCCACGTCGTCGCGCCCGCGATCGTGGACGCAGGTGGTGGGAGCATCATCAATGTGTCGTCGGTGAACGGGTTCGTCGGCGCGTGGGGGATCGCGGGGTACGTCTCCTCCAAGTTCGCGCTGCGCGGGCTCACGCGTGTCGCGTCGATCGAACTCGCCCGCAAGGGGGTACGAGTGAACGCGGTCATTCCCGGCCCGATCGACACCGACATGCTGCGCACCGGGCTCCCGGAGGGAGTCGATGTGGCCAAGGCGATGAGCGGCGCGGTGCCCGCGGGGCGCATCGGTACTCCCGACGAAGTCGCCGCAGTGGTGGCGTTCCTCGTGTCGGACGAGGCGTCGTTCTGTCACGGCGGCGAGTTCGCGGTCGACGGCGGTTACCTGGCCGGCCCGGTGGGATACCCCGGGCAGTGAGCGTGAAGCTCTCGGTGATCTTCCCCGAGACCCGCAGCCTTCCCGCGGTGCGCGAGCTGGCGGTGCGCAGCGAGGAGCAGGGCTTCTCCGGCATGTGGTTGGGCGCGGCGTTCGGCTTCGACCCGATGATGGCGATCGCGCTCGCAGGCGATGCCACGCACACCATCGAGATGGGTGTGGCGGTGGTGCCCACCTGGCCGCGCCACCCGCTGGTGATGGCGCAGTCGGCGGCCACCGCCAGCGCGGCCACCGGTGGCCGGTTCCGACTCGGTATCGGCCCGAGTCACGTACCGGTGATGCAGATGTACGGGATCGACTTCGACCGTCCGATCAGCCACACCCGCGAGTACCTCGCTATCGTGCGGGCATTGCTGGCCGACGGTCGCGTCGCGCACGACGGCGAGCGCTTCCGGGTGAACGGCTTCCTCGACATCGCCGACGCGCCCGCGCCGGCGGTGTTGCTCAGCGTGCTGCGCGAGCAGATGGCGCGCCTCGCCGGTGCGGCCGCCGACGGCGCGCTCTGCTGGCTGACGCCGGCCACGTACCTGCACGACGTCGTGGCTCCCAACCTCGCTGCGGGCGCGCGCGACGCCGCGCGGGCGGTGCCGCCGCTCGTGGCCGAGTTGCCGTGCGCGCTGAGCACCGATCGCGACGCAGTGCATGCGATGGCGGCGCGCGACCTCGGGATCTACCCGCAGGTGCCGTTCTACCGCAACATGTTCGAGGCCGCGGGCGTGCCGCTCGCGGAACGGGGATGGAGCGATGCCATGCTCGACGCGTCGGTCCTCTTCGGCGACGAGGACGCACTCGCGACGGGTGTCCAGGCGTTGTTCGCCGCCGGGGCCGACGAGGTCGCGCTGTCACCCTTCGGCGTCGGCGACGATCCGGCGCGCTCGCAAGCCGAGTGTCTACGCGTCTTGAGCGACATCAACCGATCGTGAACCTGGAGGATGACCATGGACGACGACGCACGCCGCGCCACCAATCGCGCGCTGGTGGAAACCGTGATCGCGCGGATCTCCGCCGGCGAATTCGATCAGGTCGGCAAGTCGCTCGCTGACGACCTTGTGTTCGAATTGCCCTACGGCCCCGCGTTCATCCCGAGCCCGGTCGTCGGTCTCGCCGCGTGGAACGAGCTGCAACGGGCGACGTTCCCGTTGTTTCGCGACTTCCGGTTGGAGCTGAGCGAGCTCTATGACTGCGCCGACCCTGACACGCTCATCGCCGAGTACCGCAGCGAGGCTGTCGTGGTCCGCAACGGCAATGAGTATCGCAACCGCTACATCGGCGTGTTCCGCTTCGTCGACGGCAAGATCGCGGCGTGGAAGGAGTTCCACAACCCAGAGGCCACGAGTGTCCTCTGAGCCGATTCTCTCGGTTTCCGGATACTGCGACACCGCGTTCGCGGGGGTACGCGACGCCTTCTCGCAGAATTTCTCCGACCAACTCGAGCTGGGCGCCGCGCTGGCGGTGAGCGTCGACGGCCACAACGTCGTCGACCTGTGGGGCGGTCACCTCGACGCGGCGCGCACGCGCCCGTGGGACGAAGACACGTTGGTCTGCGTGTTCTCGTGCACCAAGGGCGTCGCCGCCGTCGCCATGATGTGGGCGGTCGCGCGCGGTCTCGTCGACCTCGACGCGCCCGTCGCCCGCTACTGGCCCGAGTTCGCGGCTGCGGGCAAGGAAGACGTACCGGTGCGCTGGTTGCTCACCCATGAGGCAGGGCTGCCCGCAATCACCGCCCGCATGCCCCGCGGCTCGTTGAGCGATTGGGAAGCGATGACGACCGCGCTCGCCGCCCAGACGCCGTGGTGGGAGCCCGGTACCGGCCACGGCTACCACGGGGTGACGTTCGGTCATCTGATCGGCGAGGTGTTGCGGCGCGCGACGGGCCGAACCTGCGGCGAAGTGATCGAGGAGGCGTTGGCGCGGCCGCTCGACGCGGAGCTGCACATGCCGCTCCCCGAGGACTGCGACGAGCGCGTCGCCGAGCTGATCGTGACGATGGGGGAGGAGGGCACCTTCTTCGACGCGTGGGACCCGGAAACCTCGCTGGGCCCGAAGGCGTTCGGCAACCCGCCCGATGCCAACGACCCCGCGCACTGCATGACCGAGGAGTGGCGTCGGGCTGAGATCCCCGCGGCGAACATGCACGCCAACGCCCGCGCCCTCGACCGCGTCTACGCCGTGCTGGCACAACGTGGCCGCACGCGTGGCGCGGGCGAGATCGTGCCGAGCGAACTGGTCGACGAGTTCGGGCGCGTGCACGTGCAGGGCGACGACCTCGTGATGGAGCTGCCGACAGCGTTCGGTCTCGGCTTCGAGCACACGATCCCAGAATGGCAGTTCGGGCCGGGCCCGAACACCTACGGCCACAACGGCAGCGGCGGATCGCTGGGTATCGTCGATCCCGACGCGGGAATCTCGCTTGGATACACGATGAACCGGCTCTGGTGGGGACCCGACCGCACCGACCCGCGCTGGCGACCCATCTTCGCCGCGCTGTACGACGCACTCTGACGTAGCTGCTCGACGCACCCGCGCCGGATCCGCGAGGATGCGCCCATGGCCGACCGCGATTTGTTTCTCCACGAGTTCATCGACATCAAGGGCATGCACCAGTGGGACTACATGGAACACACCCTCCAACAGTCCGGTGACGAGAAGGTCGAGTTCGAGCTGCTCGGCACCTGGTACACGATGGGGATCACGGCCCGCTGGCCCCAGGTGGTGAACATCTGGGAGATCCCCGGCGGGTGGGACGGATGGTTCGGCAAGGTCGACCGTCTCGGCCTGAAGCGGGCGAGCAACCAGACCTTGAACTCATGGTGGAAGCAGGCCCTCGAATACCGCTCGGGTGGGTTCGACCGGCTGCTCGGTGCCGTGCCCGGCTGCCCGAACCTGGCGTCGCTCGCGGCCGACGACGTGCGGGGCTCGCTGTTCGTGCACGAGCTCAGCGAGGTACATCCCGGCACGGCGCTCGAGTACCTGGCGGCGGTGCGAGAGGAGCGTGCCCCCCTGCTCGCCGAGTACGGGCACCGGCTCGTGGGGCTCTACGAGGTGTTGATGAACGACTATGAGGTGTGCACGGTGTGGGCGACCGACGCCGACGCGCACGTGCGCGCCGGGAAGGCTCGCGACATCGCGCGCGGCCTCGCCCAGCCGTCCGACGGTGTCGAGGGCGACGGGCGCTTCGAGGCGTGGCTCGCCCGCGCCCGCACCTGGTGCACCCGCTGGCGCGAAGAGCTCATGACCCCCCACGTCGGGACACTCTGCGCGCCGGCCGTCGCCCCGGTCGACGACAGCGTCGGGCGCGGGTAGTCGGGGTGCGATCGTCATGACGCACACCGGTCGCCGCTTGTGCTCGAATGCGGGCCCTGAAGGGAGCAGCTTGATGGGTCGGGAGCACAGATGACCACCAGTGAGCAACCCCGACGCGTGCACCTGGAGAAGGACGCCGGCGCGCACATCGCTCGGATCACGATCGACAACCCGGAACGCCGCAACGCCTACGACCCGGCGATGCGCCACGAGATGGCCGCGTTCCTCGACGAGCTGGTCACCGACGACGACATCAAGGTCGTGATCCTGCGGGGCGCGGGCGGTGTGTTCAGTACGGGCGCCGACATGAACAACGCGTACAACTGGTACGGACCCGGCGACACGAAGCGACGCCCGAGTCAGCGCCGCCGGCTGGCCGTGGACCACGACAGCTTCGGCTTCTACCACGACTACCTCGGCTTCCCGAAGGTGACCATCGCGCAGGTGGAGCGCTACGCGCTGGGTGGTGCGTTCGAGCTCGCGCTGATGTCCGACCTGGCGGTGATCGGGCGCGATGCCGAGCTGGGGATGCCCGGGGCCCGCCTGCTCGGACCCGCACTCGGCAACCTCCACCTCTTCTTCCATCGTCTCGGCCCGGTGCTCTCCCGTCGCCTGTTGCTCACCGGCGACACCGTGCCCGCGGCCGAACTCGAGCACCTCGGCCTCTTCACCGAGGTGTGCGACGCCGACGCGGTCGCGGCGCGCACCGAACGCTGGGCGGCCAAGGTGGCCAAGATGCCGGCCGACGGCCTCGCGATCGCCAAGACGGGGTTCAACCTGGTGGAGCAGAGCCAGGCGTACGTCGGTGAGGAGGCGACCGGCTACCTCATGCACGCGTTCGCGACCAACCTGCGCTTCGAGCCCGATGAGTTCAACTTCGTGAAGGCACGCGCGGCACACGGAACCCGCGAGGCGTTCCGGTTGCGCGACGAGCACTTCGCAGTCGACGGACCCGACTGACCCGCGGCCGACGGTGGAGCTCGCCACGCTGACCAACGCCGTCGCCGACGCCGACCTCGTCGTGCTGCTGTCGGCCGTGACCCATCTGACTGGAGACGCGTCACTGCTCGATCGCTTCGACGTCGACGGGTTCGGGCACGGTCGCCGCCCGGACACCCTCACCGACGAGGACGCCGACGAGATCCGCGCCTTGGCCGTCGGCGTGCTCCGTGATGTCGACGCCCACGATGTGGACTCGGCCGCACCGGCGTCCGACGCATCGTTGCATCGCATCATGAGCTTCTGCGCCGGTGAGGAGATCGGGGAGGAATACGTCGCGCTGGCGCTCGAGGAGGGGAACTTCGACGGTCGCGACCGGCGACGATTCATCTGGCCCGGGCGTCCGCCCGCCGAAGCGCTCGAACACTTCCACGTCGCGATCATCGGGGCCGGCCTCGGTGGCCTGTGCGCGGCGATCCGGTTCGAACAGGCCGGGATCCCGTACACGGTGTTCGACAAGAATCCCGACGTCGGCGGCACCTGGTACGAGAACACCTATCCCGACCTGCGCGTCGACGTGCCGAACCACTTCTATTCGTACTCGTTCGCGCCCAACCCCGACTGGTCCGACTATTTCGCGCGGCGCGAGGAGCTGGCGGCCTACATCGAGCGCTGTGCGGTGGAGTACGGCATCGTCCCGCACCTTCGCTTCGAGACCGAGGTGCTCGGCGCCGACTACGACGACGCCTCGGCACGGTGGACGCTGCGCATCCGTACCGGCGACGGTCGCACCGAGACGTTCGTGGCCAACGCCGTCGTCAGTGCCGTCGGCATGCTCAACCGAGCATCGGTTCCCGACGTCGAGGGCCTCGACGACTTTGCCGGTGCCGCGTTCCACTCCTCGTCCTGGGACCACGAGCTCGACCTGCGCGGCCGCCGGGTCGCGGTGGTCGGGACCGGCGCCAGCGCGATGCAGTTCGTGCCCGCGATCGCACCCGAGGTCGAGCATCTGGTCGTGTTCCAGCGCTCCCGGCACTGGGTCACCCCCAACCCCAACTACCACCGCCCGGTGACCGACGGCGAGCGCTGGCTGTTCCGCCACGTGCCGTTCTACGCAGGCTGGTACCGGTTCCTGCAGTTCTGGAACAACGCCGATCGCATCTACCCGGCGTTCCGCGTCGATCCCGAGTGGCCGACGCCCGACGTCTCCATCAGCCGGGCCAACGAGAGGATCCGCCGGGTCGTCACCGCGCACCTCGAGGCCGAGCTGGCCGACACGCCGGACCTCATCGACCAGGTGCTGCCCGACTACCCACCGCTCGGGAAGCGGATGTTGCAGGACAACGGCTGGTTCCGCACTCTGCAGCGCGACAACGTCACCCTGGTCAACGATCGCGTCGCCCGGGTGACCGAACGCTCGGTGGTCACGACCGCGGGCGACGAGCACGAGGTCGACGTCATCGTGTTCGCGACCGGATTCCATCCCAACAAATTCCTCTGGCCGATGGAGGTGCGCGCGCGAGGTGTGCGGCTTCACGACGTGTGGGGTGAGAACCCGCGGGCCTACCTCGGGATCACCATGCCGGGATTCCCGAATCTCTTCTGCCTCTACGGCCCGAACACGAATCCTGTCGTGGGCAGCGTGATCTTCATGCTCGAGTGCCAGGTGAACTACGTGATCCAATGTGTCGCCGCGCTCGTCGCAGGCGACCTCGCGTCGATCGAGTGTCGCCAAGACGTGCACGACCGGTACAACGAGCGGGTCGACGCCGAACACGAGCACATGATCTGGCGGCACCCGAGGGTGCACAGCTACTACAACAACCGCGAGGGCCGAGTGACGACGAACGCGCCGTGGCGGCTCATCGATTACTGGCGCATGACCAAGCGCCCGGACCTCGACGACTTCGTCGTGCGGGCCAAGGAGCGGGTATGAGGCTGGCCGGCAAGGTTGCGGTCATCACGGGCGGGGGTTCCGGGTTCGGGCGCGCCACCGCCGTGCGGTTCGCCACCGAGGGCGCGCGCGTCGTCGTCGCCGACATCGATGAGAGTGGCGCCGCGACGAGCGCCGAACTGGTGGCGGCAACCGGTGCGGATGCCGACGTCGTGATCGGCGACATCTCGGCGAAGGCGGGCGCCGAGCGTGCCGTGGCGCGTGCGCTCGAGCGGTTCGGCGCCATCGACGTGCTCGTGAACAACGCGGGGATCGCCCAGACCGACGCGCGCGACACGTGGGACACGACCGAGGACACCTGGGACCGGGTCGTCCAGGTCAACCTCAAGAGCGTGTACCTCTGCTCGCGCGCCGCGATCCCGTCCCTGGTCGAATCGAGGGGCGCGATCGTGAACGTCGCGTCGATCGCGGCGTCGGTGTGTGTCGGCGGCGCGGCCTACGCGGCGACGAAGGGGGCGATCCGGAGCTACACGCGCCACGTCGCCATCGAGCTGGCGCGCGGTGGCGTCCGGGTGAACTGCGTGTCGCCGGGGTTCATGTCGACACCAATGTCGACGGGCGAACGCCTCGGGCTCAGCGCCGAGGAACAGGCGGCGCGGATCGACTCGTTCGCCGCCAGGGTGCCGATGAGACGCGCGGGTACCGTCGACGACATCGCCAATGCGATCCTGTTCCTGGCCAGCGACGAGGCTGCGTACATCACCGGCCAGGAGCTCGTCGTCGATGGGGGGTATCTCGTCCGATGAATTATGAGCATGTGCTGTACGAGGTCGCGGATCGCACCGCCACCATCACGTTCAACCGGCCTGCGCAGCTCAACGCGGTCAGCCTCGCGATGTCGGTCGAGCTGCGCGACGCCTACGCCCGGGCCGAGGCCGACGACGACGTGTGGACCATCCTGGTCACCGGGAACGGCCGCGCGTTCTGCGCGGGGGCCGACGTGGAGGGAGTGCCGGCCGACGGCAAGGTGCCCCACGAGGGTCGCTACCTGTCGCACTTCCGGGAGTGGGACGCACCGCAGGAGGCCACGCCACCGTTCCGTTCGATGGCGAAGCCGATCGTGGTCGCGGTGAACGGGATCTGCTGTGGTTCGGGCATGGATCTCGTCACCACCGGCGACATCGCGATCGCGTCGGACCGGGCCCAGTTCTTCGACCCGCACGTGAGCATCGGTCTGGTGTCGGGCCGGGAGATGGTGCGGTTGGCGCGGGTGATTCCCGTCAACGTGGCGATGCGGATGGCGCTGCTCGGCAAGCAGGAACGACTCACGGCCCAGCGTGCTTTCGACCTCGGGTTGATCACCGAGGTGGTGGAGCACGACCAGCTCATGACGCGCGCACGCGAGATCACCGAGATGGTGAACCGCAACGCACCCTTGGCGGTACGCGGCACGCGGCTGGCGATCCGCAAGGGCCTGGGCCTGCCGCTGTACGAGGCGGAGCTGCTCGCCGAGGCGTACCGCGAGCGGGTGCTGCACACCGACGACTCACTCGAAGGTCCGCGAGCCTTCCTCGAACACCGGGACCCGAACTGGGAGTGCCGGTGAGCACGCCGGAGATCCGTTGACGAAGGAGCGGTGGACGTTCGGTGAGGCGGCGCTCCCGGAGCTGGAAGCGCTCGCAGCCGCGCTCCGCGACCTCACCAGCACCGCGCTTGCGCTCGAGCACCCGAGCGCTGAGCTCCGTCGGCTCACCGACGAGGTGCGAGCCGTGGAGGCGCGGCTGCACTCGGAGTTGCCCGCCGATCTGCGTCCGCGCGTCGGTCCGCAGCCGGGCCCCGACCAGCGCGTCTACCTCGATCACTCACGCGATGTCGGCAGCTTCAACCCCGCCTTCCCGGTCTACGAGTTCAGCTGCGCCGACGAGCGCGGTGAGGGCACGGTGGAGTTCCCGCTGGCCTACGAGGGCCCGCCCGGCGTCGTCCACGGCGGCTTCCTCGCGGTGTTCTTCGACTGCGTGTTGCAACAGCTCAACTGCGACCTCGGTGTCGCCGGGAAGACCGCCAGCCTGACCCTGCGCTACCGGCGCCCGACGCCGGTCCGGACGTCGCTGCGCTTCGTGGCGACTCGTGAGGTCGACGGCGATCGCATCCATTCGCACGCCGAGCTCGCGCTCGACGACACCGTGCTGTGCGAGGCAGAGATGAGCGCGGTGGCCGGGCGTCGCGACGCGCTGCCCCAGGTGTCGCCGCGCCGGACGGCGCCATGACCGTCAACACGGTCGGCGCCGTGCTCCGTCAGCAGGTGGCCGAGCGCGCCGACGTGCCGATGCTCGTCTGCGACGACGACCGGCTCACCTACGCGGAGGCCGCGATCCGCTCGCGCGCGATCGCCCGCGGGCTCGTCGGCTTCGGTGCAAGCCGCGGCACGCATGTCGGCATCCTCTACCCGACGGGGGTCGAATTCGTCGTCATGTGGCTGGCGATCACTCGCATCGGCGCGGTCGCGGTGCCGATCAGCACGTTCTCGACCGCCGACGAGCTGCGGGTCCTGCTCACCAACAACGACATCGACGTGCTGATCACGGTCGGCGAGCACCGCGGACACGACTACGTCGCACGGCTCGGTGAAGCGGTCGCTGCCGACCTGGCGCGTCCGGGCCATTTGCTGCTCCCGTCGGCACCGGCGTTGCGCCACGTGTTCGTGGGCGACGGAGCTTCCGATCGCGTCCACGCCGATCACACCGTCGACGCCCTCCGCGTTGCGGGCGGAGCGATCACCGACGCCGACTTCGATGCGATCGAGGACGACGTGGCCCCGGCGGATCGAATGGTGATCGTGTCGACGTCCGGTTCCACGAGTGCTCCGAAGGGTGTGATCCACCAGCACGGCACGCTCATCCGCCACGTCGACAACCTCAACGCACTCCGCGGCTTGCGCGCCGGGGTGAAGCTGTTCTCCAACTCCCCGCTGTTCTGGATCGGCGGCCTCGGCTACAACGCGGTCGGCACGCTGGTCGCCGGCTCCACCCTGGTGTGCTCGACCAGCCTCGACGCGGGCGTCACGCTCGACCTCATCGAGCGCGAACGCCCGCAGCTGGTCAACGGGTTCGTGCAGTCGATCGCCAACCTGGTCACCGATCCCTCGTTCGGCGAACGTGACTTCTCGTCCATCCGCTCCGGCAACCTCTACCCACTCCTGCCCGACGACATCCGTCCCGCCGATCCCGAGCTCCGCCACAACATGCTGGGCATGACCGAGACGGCCAGCGTGTGCCTCATGAGCTCCGACGAGCGCGACCAGCCCGAGTCGCGCCGCGGTTCGTTCGGCACGCCGGTCCCCGAGCTCGAGGCCCGGGTGGTCGATCCGGCGACGCTCGCCGACTGCGCCGTCGGCGAGATCGGGGAGCTCTGGTTCCGGGGCCCGCTGCTCATGGAGGGCTACTACGGCCGTGAACGCCAGGACGTCTTCACCCGCGACGAATGGTTCCGCACCGGCGACCTGTTCCACGTCGACGAAGACGGCTTCTTCTACTTCCACGGGCGCCGCGGCGACATGATCAAGACCGGCGGCGCCAACGTTTCACCGCGCGAGGTCGAAGCGGTCATGCGGGACCTGACCGGAGGCCTGCTCCCGATCGTCTTCGGGCTCGACGACGCCGAGCGCGGCCAGATCGTCGCCGCGGTTTTGGTCGCGCCGGCGGGTGCGACCATCGACGTCGCTCAACTCCGAGCCGATCTCAAGACGAAGCTGTCGTCGTACAAGGTGCCCCGCGTGATCGTGGTGCTCGCGCCCGACGAGCTTCCTGTGCTGTCGAGCGGTAAGCCCGACATGACGCGACTGATCGAGAGAGCCCGTGGCCACTGAGCGGCTCACGGTGCCCGCGCTCGTGCGGCGTTGGCTGTCCGAGAAGCCTGACGCCGACTTCGTCG
>Ga0075021_10001114_pt1 | contig 13735 bp, 8 predicted proteins | sample ColStrG_CSR_2012_FD_72749 | JGI IMG/M metagenome (GOLD analysis project Ga0075021, IMG submission 72749) | Freshwater sediment microbial communities in response to fracking from Pennsylvania, USA - Cold Stream Run_MetaG_CSR_2012 | ecosystem: Environmental > Aquatic > Freshwater > Creek >...
TCGGTCTGCGGCTGAACTTCGACCCACTTCCATCCATCGGCGTTCGCCTGGGTGGCAAGGGTTTGCAGTTTTGCATCGACCAGCCGAGTGAGCAGGGGCGCATCGATGATGTAGGCACCTTCTTCGTCTTCGGAGAATAGATCGCGTTTGACAATTCCACCAGCGGCTTCGTAAGCCGGGAGTCCGACAAATTTGGCGCGTTTGTCGGTGCCGGGGATGTCCTCGTTCGACAGCAAATGGCGAATCGCTTGCGGATTGCGGTCCCATTCCTGGAGGCCGTTCCAGATCTGCTCTTGTGCGGCGTGGTTGTCGGTAAGGGTGAAGGCTTGCAGGACGTCGAGATCGATTTCATTGGCGCGGTAGAGTTCGAGCAAAACGGGGCTGACTCTGGCGAGGGCTAGGCGTCGGTTCACTACGGCTTCGGTGACACCGAACCGGGCGGCAATCTCGGCGACGCAATGGCCCGACTGGATTAGTTTGACCCATGCTTCCAGTTCCGCAACGGGGCACATTTCCAGCCTGACAACATTTTCAGCGAGGCTGATTTCGGTGAGGTCGGCGTCCTGAGCGGCGACTCGGCATGGAACGGGCATGGTTCGTTTGACGTTGCCAGCGTCGGCCATTTGCGAGAGCGCCAGGAAGCGGCGTTTGCCGGCGATGACGGAATACTGGCCGCGCGTGGCCTTCTGTACGACGAGGCTGTGGAGTAAGCCGACGGATGTGATGGAGGCAATCAATTCGTCGAGGCCGTCTTCGGCTCCGGTGGTGCGGACGTTTTCGTCCCAGAGGGCGAGCTTGTTGAGAGGAATCTCGACGGTTTCAAGAGTTGTGAGATTAAACATTTGGTTTAGTCCTTTGCAAGTTTTGAATTGGAATCGAGCCGCATAAATCGGCGGCTTCACCTTCCATAGGCAGAGCCCATGCGAAGTCTCCGAAGGTTGGCAAGGGTTAGCGAATCGCGTAAGCGATTTTTTGGAGGGAGCGAAGCGGAAGGACCCAAAACCCGGAGGGCGCGCCCTTGCAACCGCAGGAGCGAAGCGTAATGTTTCAGCAGGGAAGGAGAAGCGCAATGTGCCGCGCAGCGCACCGAATGGAAAGGGAGGGCGTTGCGGGAAGGAACGGCCCGCTGGGATGGGTGGTGGAAGACGGCTCAAGGGTTTGTTCGCGGCCGGCTGTAGCCAGGGAAGGTTCGCCTTCCCACCAAGAACCGTTTGTTGAAATCGATTTTCACGTCAACATGCTGTTGGCCTTGAATCACGTCAAATTCATCACCGCGAAAAAACTAGCCCCCGTAAAACAGGCGAAACTCATTAACGTTTTGCCGAACGAAATCGAATGTCAATTGGTCATTGTGGTCGTCGCCGAATTGATCGAACTCATTCAATGCTTCGAGAAAATCGCAGAAATCGAGAGCTAACGTAACGTTTTCAGACTGAACAACATTCGAATCGTGGCTTTGACCTTGGCAACAATCGTCAGCAAACTGGCCTTCTTGAAGAGCTTGCCATTTAACGTGCGTATCCTCGTTCTGCCGGAATCCTGTCTCGAATGCGTTTGAATCCAAAAAGCAGGCTATTGCTGGTGGGTTTCGTTCGCAGGTCGGCTGCGTAAGCGGCCGACAGACGTTTCTGTTCGCGGCGGCTTCTTTGTGAAATACTGAGAGTGTGCTGCTAACCAAAGAAATCGACTGGACGGGATGTTCGATCATCCAGCGTGATCCGCTCAAGCTTCATGGTGCGCCCAACGTCAATGGTCTCCGGATTACGCCGGATACCATCGTTGGCAACTTCGAAGCGGGATTAGACATAGCAGAAATCCACGAACAGTTCCCCGGCGTGCCAGCAGAGGACATTACCACCGTCCTTAACTACGCTGCGGAGCACGGCAACCTGTCGCGCCCCGTGCGCTAATGAGAGTTTTTCTCGACAACAATGTTCCGGCCGGCGTAGCGCGCATCCTTTCGCACCACAGCGTATCGACATCGCCGCAAATGGGTTGGACCAAGGTTCAAAACGGAATGCTCCTTGCCGAAGCTGAATCCGCCGGTTTCGCCGTGATGGTTACGGCGGATCAAAACATCAAGTATCAGCAGGATTTGACGAAGCGAACGATCGCGCTTGTAGTACTCGGATCGAACATTTGGCCCATCGTATGCGAATACGCTGCAAAGATTGTGGCAGCAGTGGACGCAGCGAAGCCCGGCAGTTTCGAGTTCATTGAAATGCCACTGCCGCCGAAAAAGCGAGCGTGAAATTCGGCGGCGTGATTTAAAGGTGCCGGTTAGGGCACGGCGGCGAGAGCATCTTCTGCCTCAGCGTTAACGCCTTCGATGGCGGCGATCAGTCGCTTCGCCGCGCCGCTGATCGTTTCGAGTGAACTACGCAGTTGCTCGCCATCAACGTTGTACGTAGCCAAGTAGTTGGAAGCTACATGCTCGATTCCGAAATGGCGCATGACGACGTACGCCGTCGCTTCGGCTTCTAGTTCACGCTGACTTCGGCTCTTTTTCTTTGCCTCCGCACGATTGTCGCCTTGATGGATATCTTCGTGGATCAGCTCATGAATTATCGTTCCGCATTTCGCGGAAGTCGAGAGACTCTGGCGAATCACGATCCGCCCACCGGTCGAATACCCGTCGACGCCGTGTTCTTTGATCTCTTCGTAGTCGAGCACTACGGCAAGCGTCTGCACTGCCGCTTCGAGGCGCGGCAGCAATTCTTCGCCGCCGGCGGCGCTACGATTGTCGAGGGCTACTAACGGTTCGCCATCGGTCGAGGCGATGTCAAACACCCATGCGACCTTGAATCCGCTCAAGCGCTTCACTGTCGGGCTATCGGCGTTTTCGGGCTCAGTTTTCTTGCTGTAGATGCAAGGCGCCAGAATTGCAATTCCCTTCTCGCCCTTCTTTACGAACCGGCCCAATTTCTTCCAGGTTTGGAACCCGGCCACTCTCGACGCTGTCGGACACTGCACTGAAATCAGGAAGGTGTTGTTCCAGCTATAACTCGTGAACAGCGCCATGGCGTTAAGCCATTGGGTAAACAGTTCACTCTTGCGGACCGCGTCGGTTTCAGCGGCCAGAGCATTTACGCTGGTCTCGATTTGCTCGGCCAAAGCGCGGGCTTTGTCGTTCGTCATGATAGTGATCTCCTTATGTCGTGTGCTTGTTGCACAGGACCAGGGGAGCTGACGCAAGTCAAGGCCGGAGCGAAGCGCAGTGCATTTTAGCCTTGACCGTCAGCTAGGATGGGACGACCGCAGCAAGCAGGCTGTTCTTTTATCGGGAGGGAAGGCTTCCGCTGAAGCTCATCGACCTTCTTGGCTGAAGGCCAGGCGGATCTTCCTCTTCAAGGATCTCAACGGTCGCACTCGGATTACGAAAGAAAAAAGAGGGGAGGAAAGCCTCCCCAAATTTCTAGCTGGCTGCGTCGTCGCGCAGTTCGTCAGTCGCGATGTCTTCTTCGCGGATGGCGCGGTCGAGAATCTTGATCACGTCGGCTTTCAGTTCAACCGCCGTGGCTTTGATCACGTGCTCGATGGTCTGGTTACCGTTCAGGACCTGGATGGTCTTGTCGTAGAGCCGTGTGAGATGCTCGCCCTGCACGAGGACGTACGCGCCTTTGACCAGCCGGTCTGCGAGCTTGGCGTGCGCCGGAGCGTAACTGACTACGTTGTGCCATTGAGTTCGTTCGCTCCACTCGTCGGAGTCTTTGTCCTTCCACGAAACCTTGGTCGCGACGGAGAACTTGGTGACCGCCGTTCCGTTCTTCAAGTAGGCAACTTCGCAAGTTTTCCCTACGAATCCTAGAATTTGTCTTTCGTTCAGAAACATTTTGGTAATTTTCTCTTTCTGCCCTTTTTCTTGGGCGATTAAAGAGCTAGCGGCCCTACTCCTGAGATTTCCTGACCGCTTTGTGCGGGTAGCCAAAGAATTTCTGCGAGCTGCATTCGTGAGCGCATTTTGAAATTGTTTGGTGGGGTCCTGCAGAAAGTAAGGGAGGGGGATCGACAGGCGTAGGGTTTTGCCGCGAAGCTGAGCCAAGAAAATTGGTGGGAAGGGACAATCCAAATCACTTCGAACGGAAACAATTCCAGAGGTGTAGGTTCCGCGCCGAAATTGCCAATATTTGCGGAACGGCCGCCGTTGAAACTCGACTAAAGCGAGTAATGTGGAAGGAGCGTAGTGAAGCTGCCGGAACGATTGCAGTACAACGGGTCCGTCCGTTTTGGTCTTGAAAGCCAACTGGCGTTTGCAGCGAGTCTGTTGTGCGCTTCCGAACCTCGAAAGGGCGAGGTTTGAAACCAGGCGTACACGTCGACGATCCCAAACGGCAACACCCCGGAGTTCCAGAATGTGAGGCCACGATTGGCACTGTTTCAAAGGTCGAAATCCACAGCATCTACAGCGCTAGGCTTAAAACTGGCACGAAACCGTGGTAACCTATTTATGGAGGCTTTGTGGCGTTCGCGCTGCATTGCCTTTTTTTCTTTTACGTGTTCGGCGGCTGCGCAATCAATGCGGCCAGCAGTTCGTCCTCACGCTCTTCGCGCGAGCGAAGATCTCGAATATAGGCCAAACTCCAAACCAGGAAATTTGGGTTGTCGTTGACTTGTCGAACACTCCGATGCCGCAATTGGAGCACTCGCTCACCAAGCGGCGCTAATTCTTCGCGTGCTGGCAAATCCATTCCCTGGAAGCGAACTCCCCAGGAAACAACGTACGAAATGAGATCAGCGATTTGGACGCCGGTCGTCAGATCGCTGTGAACGAATAGCGGCTCTGGCAAAATTTGGCCTGACCTGTGCCGACCCCGTTCAGTGAACTTGAAGTACCGGTCCATTTGGCCCACCAGCAAGTGGCTTTGCACCTTTTCCAACTCGTCGAATACGACGATCCCGTAAGCCGATGGTCCCAGGTCTTCTAAGTAATAGAAGAATCGCTCGAACAGATAGGCGTAGTCTTTCCGGAGATGGTCTGCCGCCGGTATCGGCGACGATTTGTTGACAATACTCGCAAACGCCTTGCACCGGAAACGAGAACAGATGTTCATGAGTTCGGCAATGTAAGCAATCTTTGCTTGCGCCAGAGCAGTAAGCTGGCGCCTCCCCGCCCCTTCGCCCTGTTCCAGACACGCGCGCGCCAAAAGAGCGCGTTCGTCCGGAGCGAAAGGATCAAGCTGCCTAGCGAGGCGAAATACTTTGCGGTTCAGCAGTTTCTTGGCCTTTAGCTCCCGCTTGCCAGCCGAATACGGGATGCCAAAATATTTGACCTCGGCAGACCGAATGTCCTTCACCACACTCCACAGTTCGCGATCTTCAATAGCGGCTCCGCCAAGAACCCCATATGGAGACTCGCCGGAATCATATCCGCTCTCGTCGACAAAAAGGAAGTGTGCCATTTGAATTCAGTCGCCGCTTTTCTTGCCTGCGGTCTGTTCAATCTAGCACGTCAATCGCGCTAGAGCAGACGAGCCAGTCAGTGGGCAAATTGCGAAATTGTGGTTAAACGGTGGATCACACAAAATGCAGATTACCGCCCGCTACTCGTGGCCGATCTAAGGTAACCGCTCCTCAAGCGGCATCTGGAACGGTTCGGCTAAAACCCGTCGCATAATCTCCGGCGTCGTGAGCTCCTCGTATCGCGCCGCCAATTGATCTTTGAGTCTAAAGAGGCGTTGATTCGCAGTTCGAACAAGTTGATTGAACGTGGTCACTGTTACTCGATGTTCGGGGTTCTCGCCGATCTTACGAACGGATTGTATCTTGTCACTGGCCCTGTGGCCGACAACATATGCCCGAATAACAGGCACCCCGTCAATCAGGCCCGACCCGATCAAATCCTCTACATAGTTGCAAGCCTGGTTGACGTTATCCCGGTTGATCTCCGAGTCACCCCGTTTCAGCTCCACCAATAGAATTTGTTTCATTGTTGATAGCCCACTTTCGTCCATCTGTTCAGTGGCCACAGTCGAAATCGTAGAATCAGCCAAAACAAGCAAATCGGGCCGTTTTCGCTGGTTAAGGAATGTAGTTTCGGTTGCGCGTTTTTTGAAGATTTCCCGGACTGCCGTCGTCAAAGAGACATTAGCCGTGTACTCAGGGGAATCGAACTCCGGTCCAAACAGCCACCGCGACTCCGTTACCAGAGGATGTAACGTGTGAAGTTCGTCTGCCTTCTTATCGCCAGACAACCGCGACAGTGCCTCTGCAACGATCAGGCGACGGTCGATCTCCTCAAGAACCGTGGCCGCATCACGCACACTCCAGGTGTCTAGTAAGTTGTTGAGCCCGTCAATATCTTCTTCCGAGAGCTTCGAAAGCTTCTCCAATAAAGACGCCCCACTGCGGGTCTTCTCCAATTCAATCATCGCCCGAACTGCCGTAGAAAGCGTCTCCTGCTGAACCGTTGGTTCGTTGGCCGTATAGCTTTTGACGAAGTCGGCAAGCTCTATTCTGGCGAGAGGCTGCATACTCTCGATGTCCTGGCGGTGCTCCCGCAACACGGACTCAGTCGTATCCTGAATTCGAATTTCAGCGAGCCTTCGAAACATCTGTTCGACATAGTCGGCCACCACATCGAAGAATCTTTCGGCACTGGGTGTCGACTTGAAGCCGGTCCAGTCCGGCAGAACATCTTCGTAGAAAGAATTAGTCGAAACAACAACCGTATGGCGCTTTGCAAGCCTAGTCCGCCCGTCAACGACCGCCCGACTGCCCAGTACCCACGAAGGAGTGCCCACCAAACGTCCGCCGATCCAAATTGCGATGCCTTGATGCTGATTACTGCGGGCCGCCTTTAAGGAGTCGATGAAATAAGCTTCAGCCTTCTTCCCATCAACTTCAAGGTCTGTCCTGTCAATGAGGCCGGTGTGTTCCCAAAGTTGAACGGATTGCCCATTCACAGTCAGCGAAAAGCGGGGATCGTGTAAGAACCTAGCTGACAAAACATCTCGAATGCGGTCAGCGCGCGGAAGATTTCGAATAACGTGAGCGGTGAGCTTTGTTCCATGACCGCGCCCGTTGGAAGTCTTCTCTTTTGCGAGAACGAAAGGGTTGTCTCCGGCATCAGTGCGGACCACAAATTGGCTTTTCTTGCCGTCTCTGATCGTTTCCACTTCATACTCATTGGCGAAACAGAGTAAACCATGTCGACCAAGTCCATTTCGCCCAAAAGCGCGCCGCTGCCAGTCTTGGCGAGCCGGCGGGAACTCCGCAAATATCCCCTGATGCTTAACGCGGTCATACCCAAGCGTCATCCATCGTTGGTGAAATTGATCGATGGTCATTCCAGACCCGTCGTCCTCGACCATAAGATCGCCGTCATAATCGTCGGGGACGGTAATTGCAACCTGGCTAGCGCCCGCATCCCAAGCATTAGCCACTAGTTCTGTTAGAGCGATATCCGGCGACTGCGCGAGTCCGCCGAGGGTTCGGAGCAAGTAGTCCTGTTCGAATAATGACCCTTGAACACGCGGTGCCGCGCCAACATTCTTATCTGGTTGAGCCACCTTCCCCGCCAATAATCGCCCCATTTCTACATCCCCAGCCCTGCAAATCTGCCGCGCTTTTGAATCAAATAGTTTCTCTGGCGCTCCACGTTCGGATCATCGGGGTGTTCGTTCGCCCACTGCCGAAGATAGCGATTCCGCTCATTGTAATCCTCTAACATATCCAAGCAAATCACCGCACTCTGAAACAGTGACGCGTTCGTCTGACGTTCACCCTCTTCCAAACTCTCCGGCGAACGCAGGAATGTTTCGAAGTCTGCGACCGCCTCTCGCCACATGCTGTGGGCTTTGCTTGTGTGCAGCCCTCTATAAAAGTCAAACCCGGCCTGGCGCTTCGCGAACACTCGCCTTTCAGCCATTTCGTAGAAGTTCGGGATTACCTTGAATGCTTTCTCCGAAACGGCAATGGCTTTTGACCACTCTTTTTCGGCCATTTCCATATTTATCCACTGAAGAAAGGTTTCTTTCTTGGAGGATTTAAGTTTCGCAGCTGTTTCAAAATGCTTTCTGGCATCGGCGATCCGCCCATTACGCTTGTATACGTACGCTAGAAAACTATGAAGGTGTGCGTGGGGATGCTTCTCGATAGCCCCAAGCAGGATGTTTTCAGCCTCGCTTTCTCGACCGGCATTCAAACGCAGTTGAGCTTGGCGGATGAGTGATCCAATAACACCTTCGCCGACGTCACCCAGTTGGCCGCGCACGGCCATGCTCGCCCGCTGCACTCGACCGTACAAATCGCTTGGCCCTTCTACCAAGCGCACTAGGTGCCTCGTGTTCAAGTTGATTTCAAAGCGCTGTTCACCTTCGACTAAACTTGGCTTCGGAAAAAGGAAGAGAGTCTGTAATTCATCAAGAGCAGATTGCAGTCGATCATCGGAGTACTCAAGGATGCTCTCAAGCTCCGCAAAAGATATAGCAGAATCCGCGACGGCAGCAGCTACGAGTACATTTTTTGCATCCACACTGAGCTGTTCCATCTCCCGTTGAAGAGCATATTTTCGCGCCTCATCGCCCTTCTTTTCACTCCAGGAACGGACTGCCTGGTCGATCTTCATTACTCTAGTGAGACGCAAAAGGTCGTCAATATAGAGAGGTGAGCCTTCGGTGACTCGCGCAATTTCGGCAATGGTCGATTTCGAGAACAACGCCGGATCAAGTCCATAGAGCCTAATGCGGGATCGAATGAACTCGTCGGCGTCCGGACCGTCAAACCCCTTCACCGTGAAACTATGAACGCCGGGAATGACGCGCCGCGATGTTAACAAGACCGAAGATGCAGTCTTGGGAATTTCAAATGTAAACAATTCCACGACATCCGAGTCTGCGAGAACTGTATCAATATCGTCGGCAATCACAAAGGCAGGTAAATCGTTCAGGAACAACTGGAGCAACGCCTTCCTTTCACTCAGCGGTCTCTCGAAATCTTCTGCCGATGCTCCATATTCGCTAAGCAGTTGATTCACGGCGTCGTCGGTGGTCGTGAAATCGGGTGATCCGATGGCAATGACCTTTCCATCTTGTAGCTTCCTTCTCTTAGCGCTAAGCCAAATAACCAACTTGAACCGACCGGAGGATGCTGCGAGTTCCTGAGCGAAACGATACGCTACGGCCGATTTACCTTTGCCGCCATCGCCCATCAAGAGACAGCGTTTGCTGTCCGCAGACGCGAAACAATTTTGAAGGTCCTGAAGTAAAGTGCCTCTACCGACGAACTCAAGATAAATTGAATCCTGTGGTGGAAGGTGTCGAACGATTGAAGGCACCTGCTTTGCCCCTCCGTCAAGCTGGTCGGCGAGCTTAGCGATCTCAGCGGCCTCTTTGTTGAGACCAATCTGGGTGAGCACCTGTTTCACATCGATCAGCAACCCAAATGCTTCGTCGTAGGACACTTCTTCTTCAACAGGATGGGAAAGCGGATCGCGGCTGTCTTTGATCGTCTTCAGATTTCCAAGAAAACGAGTTTTTACAGGCTTCGGCGAATCAGCGGGAAGATTCGCTTGAGCGGAGAATAGCTTGTCGAAATACTTTTCAAAAAGTGGATAGAAATGGTTGACGCCGAGGAGATCGTAGCTATCCTTTATAGAGGTCGATGTTCCCCACACTTGCCTTGATTGAGTTGCATTGGAAGCGGCTTTTTCCCAATCCTCGCCAAACGGCCGCTTCAACCGTTGTTCGTGATCAGCTGGAAACACCAGGCTGAAACGTTCGCGAATAAAACCAACCATCGCGTTTCGAAACACCCTTTGCACTCCCTGATAACAGATGCTGTTATTGTCGATCATTGCGAGCTACTCCACTGCGCTAAGGCTACTTCAGAAGCCGAGTTATTACTTAGAGATTGATCGCCTGGCGGCGGGTCCACAATCGCTTGGTACGCGACGCCTTCGCGCTCGGCTTGTGCCATGGCGTCATAAATCTCGAGAATGACACGCTTCGTACGATACTCACCGAACTGTTGCTCATCCTTGCGCTTCACAATTGGAAACGTATCCATCATGTAGCCGACGTCTTCACGGCTGATTCCGTATAGCCGAAAAAACAAAGCATCCAACTCGCAACGTATTAGGAAACGGCGATCATCTCGCCAAAGAAATGGTTGGCCAGACCATCCGCATGATTGGGCAAAGCCAGACATCGCAGTATCGGTGCATGCCAACTCGAGGACACGGGGGACGATGAAGGATTCCGCTTCTGGAGTAAACCCTTCGGAAGTCAGTACGGGGAACTGTTCGACGATAAAAAAGTTGAGGTGAGTTCCACCTGTCTTAGTTCGAACAACATAATCAAAGGCAAATGCACAGCAATTTGCATAGATCAGTGCAGCTTGAGCCTCACTCCTGGGTTTCGCCAAAGGAGCATTGTTGCCAACGGCTGCTAATGGCAGTACGCAAAAAATCGCTGTCCGCTCATTCGTGGCGTTCGTGATGTCCCGAAAGGCTAGTAACCACTTCGGCACGCGTTTCTCAATTAGGTGTTGCCCTGCTATAAGATAACTCTCGCCTCCCGTCATTTCCCAGTCGAAATCACTTTCATCCAGGGGATGGGCCACATGCAACGCCATTGCCACGAACCGTTTTTGCAACGCCATTTCCATCGAATCCCAGACACTCACGACATTTCGCAGGAGCAAAGAGTCGCCCGCTGCATCCCGTCCTTGAGCTAAAGCATATCCAGCAAACCAAGCTGAAATGACCTGGCGCGCAAAATCCTCCGACTTCTGCTCGACAGCCTGAACGAGTTCCCGCGGTACATCCGATCCAGCCTTTATGACCTCCCACTCTTCTACCCAATACCTTGGCTGGACCGCGTAGCTCGGAACTTGAAGCTTTTCAGCCGGAATCCGTGGCAACTCCGTATCCTGGCTCCCCTCCGCGCGCATCGAGTAATCCCCGTATCGATGTGTGAAATGATGCATCATCTTCGCTTCGTACAGCGGTAGAAACCTCTCGTCGCCGCGAGTGAATACGTTCCCACGAAGCTCGAAGCCCAGACCTAACAAGTGCTCGCGCGTTCGAAACAGATGCGAATCGTTCGACATGTCGAACATTCGCTGAAATCTGATACCCCAAGGATTCTTTTCCGGCGGACCTTCCTTGATCAACACGGGCACGCGTCGGTAAATTGCTTTCGTAATCTCGGCGTCCCTTTTCGATCTGAAGATAGGGCATGTTCGCGTATTCGGATTGATGAGACCAATGTCATCAGCAGTTAGTGTGAAATGCCGATTCTGGTCAGCCAAGTCGGTGGCATGATGCGCAAAGAAAAAGAAGTCTGGCGTTCCAGTTTTGGCACGTGGCGAACCGGCAAGTGTGAGTAGACAAAACTTGAAACGGCCGTGCCCGACGCCTTCAAATAGGCCCACCGCATTTTCAAAGTCATAGAGGCTCACCAAGGTGTTGGTCTCAACAACTTCCGCGAAGAACTCTTTCGTCGTGTTGTCCGTTGCGATACCCGAAGGAACGATACAGCCGACTCGCCCGCTCTGGTTGAGCAGTGATCGATTGGTCTCGGCAAAAACGGCGTATGTGTTGATATCACCCTTACCGCAAAGGGGGAACCGATTGGAGTTTCTCAGCAGGTGGCTTTCACCGTCCGCTCTGCGCAGATCATCTTGAAATGCGCTGAACAGTGAGGGGTCCTCCGTTTCGAGCGCCGTGATCATCTTACGCCTGGCCGCTGCATTCGGCGCATCGGCAATATCTGGCCTCCGCTCCGCAAACCACTCCCGCTCCTGGAGTTTTATTCTTTCCCACGGCGGGTTTCCCAGTACAACGTCAAAGCCGCCGTTCCAGCCAGTCAGCGAATTCTCGGCATTGGCTGCCGGACGGAATACATCTGGAAAACTGAGATGCCAGTGAAGAAATCCGTACTGTTTTGCTAACCGGCGGATCTCTTCCGCCATAGTGCGTTTGTCTAGATAAAACGCGGTCGGATTCCTCTCCATCTGCCTGAATATTTCTTCAGTAATCGGATATTCCGACAAACTCATCTTTTTCGATACAAAAGCCGCACACCAGGCGTCAGCCAGGAAACGACCGTTAAGGTAGTCTCCAGATCGAACCGTTTCTTCATAGAGCAGTTCCTTCGCCCGGATTTGCTCAATCGATTGATCCCCTAAATGCTCGACAGCAAGGAAGCTCTCTGCTAATTTTCCGAGCTTCATCCAAGGCGCGTCAAAATCGAAACGCCCCTGTTTTTTCGCGCGTGCCGCCCGCTCAGCTTTATTGACCTTTTTCCACTTGGTACATGCTTCGCTACTGTCACCTTCTAACAAGCTGAACGCAGCATCGGGAATACCATCGTTGAGCAGCGCCGGAGTAGTGCCGAGCAGCGCGTTTCCACATTGGATTTTGCTTTCTAGAAACGACAGGGGCTTACCTGGCTCCAACGATTCCATCCAAAGATTGACCTTACACAGCTCGACGGCCATCGGGTTGATGTCTACGCCATGAACACAATGGCCGATCACGTCGCGCAATGCAGTCCTAGTTGCTTCCGGCGATGGTTCTTCGTCGCCCGTACGCACTGAGGCCAATCTCTTCGCTATTCGATGGGCGGCCGCAATCAGAAAGTGACCGCTACCACAAGCTGGGTCTACAATTCTAAGAGAAAGAATCGCCTTTTCCGGGCTCGGCTTGCGCACCGCTTCGTCCAGCACTGGCTCCAAAGCCGAGTCGAGCAGACAATCGATCAAGCTTGTGGGCGTGTAGTACGATCCCGTTGTCTTCCGTTCATGACCGCTGGTGGCACTCAACTCAAACGTGGCAGCATCCAAATTTAATCTGGGATGCAATTCCAGCAAGGACTCATAAACGCTGCCTAGTTCTTCCGCACCCAGGTTCTTGTAGTCGACCGGGCGTCGGACTCCATTCGACACGGTGATCGCCAAAGCCCGGACGGCTTCACAAAGATCGAAGTTCGTGATGTCACAGGGCTCGATGTCTGGCAGCGCGATCGATGAAAACAGGAAGCTGCCCAGAGCCGGAAGGGCCAGTTCCTGGCAACCAAAATCCGTTCCGAGCTTGCTCATGATTAGCCGTAGCGCGACAAACAAGTCGGTATGTCGGGTCCCCATTCTGCGCTCAGCGAGCCTGCGGAGGCGACCTGTGGAATAAAACTTTACGTACCGTTCTCTAGCCGGACGATGCGGCTCGCCCGTGAGAAGCAACAGTCCGCGATCCTCGGCCGAAAAAAGAAACAAGAGCCGGTAAACCAAGCGCAGTAATTGGCGGTAATAGTCTTGGGGATCGAGCACGCCAGACCGAAGATCATCACGCAGCTTTCCATTCGCCTGGCAACTCAGAAAACCGCACCCAAGAGCCGTGATGGCTTGCTCTACTCCCCGGCGCAGATGATCAAGCGCGCGAACGCCCCGCTCCTTTGACGCCTGCGACCATTTTTCTAGCCAGCAGTCGTTCGGGTTGTCGGCTTCAACGCGCGATTGATGACAGAGCAACCACAACAAGACAAAATCGGCGTAGTTCTCGCCGAGCATCATGGCTTGCAAGTCAAACTCGACGTAGGCTTGCCGGGTGAGGCTGGCATTGTTTCGCAGCACTCTCAATTGCAAGCCATTGCTCACAAAACCCCAGAGATGATCGCGAGAACGATTCAGCGTTTCTTGAAGCAGACTATGCGGACTGCTTCGCGCAACTCCGGCAGTTCGCGGCTGGGGTCGATCCAGATCGACGCGAAAACCTAACAAGTGAATGGGCGTGCGATTC
>Ga0075021_10001115_pt1 | contig 13732 bp, 11 predicted proteins | sample ColStrG_CSR_2012_FD_72749 | JGI IMG/M metagenome (GOLD analysis project Ga0075021, IMG submission 72749) | Freshwater sediment microbial communities in response to fracking from Pennsylvania, USA - Cold Stream Run_MetaG_CSR_2012 | ecosystem: Environmental > Aquatic > Freshwater > Creek >...
GTGTAGCCGTCGGCCATCAGGTAGCAGGGGCGCTGCCAGCCGAACAGCGAGTAGCTCGGGATGCCCCAAGCCGTGCAGTCGAATTCGGCCTTGCCTTCGAGGAAGTCGAGGAACAGCGGGCTGTGGTTCAGCCGCCAGCGCTTGCGCCGCCCGCCGGCGAACGCCTCGCGGAACAGCTCGCGGGTCTGGGTGACGCCGAGGAAGTGCTCCTGGTCGGGGGCTTTCTCGTAGGCGTAGGCGGGCGAGATCATCATCTCGTCGACCTCGAGGTCGTCGTTGAGGAAGTCGAGCACCTCGCGCACAGTCTTCGGCGAGTCGTGCGTGAAGAACGTCGTGTTGGTCGTCACGCGGAAGCCGGCGGCCTTCGCCGCGCGGATCGCCGAGACGGCCTTCTCGAACACGCCCTCGCGCTCTACCGAGGCGTCGTGGCGCTCGCGCAGCCCGTCCATGTGCACGGCCCACGCGAAGTACGGGCTGGGCTTGAAGTCCGCGAGCTTCTTCTCCAGCAGCAGCGCGTTCGTGCACAGGTAGACGAACTTCTTGCGCTTGACGAGCTCGGCCGCGATCACGTGGATCTCGGGGTGGATCAGCGGCTCGCCGCCCGCGATCGAGACCATCGGCGTGCCGCTCTCCTCGATCGCCGCGATCGCCTGCTCGACCGGCATCCGCCGGCGCAGCTCGTGCTCGGGGTGCTGGATCTTGCCGCAGCCCGAGCACGCGAGGTTGCACTGGAACAGCGGCTCGAGCTCGACGATCAGCGGAAACCTCTCGCGCCCGGCGAGCCGCTGGCGCATCAGGTACCAGCCCATGCGCGTGCTCTGCCTGATCCGAACCGCCATCGGCCCTACCTTAGTCCCCCCATGCCGACTCCTGAAGCGCGCGCGCGACGCGGCGCAGCGCGGACGCCGCGCGCAGCGCGCCGCCGATCGCCTGCACCCGCATCAGCTCGTGGCTGGGACTGTCGAGCACGACCCGCACAACGCCGAACGGGCGCTCACCGGCGCCGGCGGCGAGCCACACGGACTCCATGTCGACGGCGATCGCGCCGTCGGCCAGCAGCTCGGTGCGGCGCTCGCCGACCGCGATCTTGGACACGCAGACGACGTTGCCCACGCGGACCTTCATGCCGCGGCCGGTCAGGCGCGGGACGAGCTCGCCGAGGAGCTCGCAACGGACGCGCTGCTCCTGATGACCTTCGTCGCGAGCGGCGTAGACCTCGTCGGCGACGATCACTTCGCCCGGCACCGACTCCTCGTCGAGGCCGCCGCAGAAGCCCACGACCAGCAGCCGCGGCGCGCTGTGGGCAGCGAGCTCGCCGGCGGCCCCGCGCGCGCGCGCCGGACCCATGCCGGTCTTGCGCACGAGCGCGCCGCGCGCGGCCGAGGAGATCAGCATCGCCTCGACGCGAAGCGGGGCCGCCACGAGCAGCTCGCTCACGGCGCCGCCAGCGCGACGGCTGCGGCCGCGTGCCCGCTGAGCACGGCGCCCTCGAGCGTCGCCGGCCAGCCCGTGTCGGTCCAGGCGCCCGCCAGCGCGAGTCCCGGCACCGCCGTGCGGGCCGCCGGTCGCAGCGCGCCCACGCCCGGCGCGGCGCGGAACGTCGCGGCGTGTTCACGCGTGACGAGGAAGCTCTCGACGCGGGCCGCGCGAGCCGCGGGCAGCAACTCGGACAGCGCCGGCAGGTAGCGCTCGCGCAGCCCCTCGACGCTCATCGCCATCTCGCGCTCGGCTCCCGAGAGCGACACGGCCAGATACTGAGAGCCGTGCGGCGCGCCGGCGGCGCCGGTGCGGTCGAAGATGTACTGCACAGGCGTGCCGACGCCCGCCGCGAACGGCTCCTCGCAGACGGTGCGGTCATAGACGACGTGAAGGTTGACGATCGGCGAGACACCGATGCCGGCGAAGCGCTCGACCTGCTCGCCGAGCGCCCCGGCGAGCATCCGTGCCGCGCGCTGGTGTGGAACGGCGACGACGACCGCGTCCGCCTCCAGCTGCTCCGCACCGCCCACGTCCCGCTGTCGCCCGCCGCCCGCGACGGCCTCACCGCCGGACGGGACGCGATCGTCGCGGCCGTTCTGCTCGCGAGCGCCGTCGCGCTCCTCCGCGGCATCGCGGGCGCCGCGGAGGATCACACGCAGGCCGCGCGCGCTCCGCTCGACCCGCTCGACGCCGCCGCCGAGCCTGACCTCGACGCTCGCGGCGCGCAGCGCGCGCGCGGCCGGCGCGGCGATGATCTCGCTGAGCGTGGCGCGGTGAAATCCGATGTCGCCGGCGCCGGCGTCCTGCAGCAGGCCACGACGAAAGACGAACGCGCCCAGCGCCAGCGACGCGTCGGCGGCCGGCAGGTTGAGCGTCGGCAGCGCGATCAGGTCCCACAGCGCCGCCAGCGCGCGCTCGCCCTGTCCGTGGCGCTCGAGCCACTCTCCCAGGGTGATCGCGTCGGCGTGCTCGAGCGCGCGGCCACGGCGCGAGCGGCCGGCGAGCATCAGCGCGAGCGCCGCGCGAGCGGCGCCGAGGCGCTCGCGCGGTGTGAGGTGGGGGTATCGCGCGAGCGCACCGGACAGCTGCAGCGGTGCGGGCAGCCGCCCGCGCCGCAGCAGGAACGGGCGCGCGCCGGGCTTCAGCACCGGGATCCGCAGCCGCGGCTGCACCTCGACCAGATGCTCGCTGCCGAGACGGGCGAGCAGCGCGCGGTAGGCGAAGCAGCAGCGCAGGAAGACGTGCTGCCCGTTGTCCATCTCGAGGCCGTCGCGTGTGAACGAGTAGGCCGCCCCGCCGAGCCGGCGACGCACCTCGAGCAGCGTCACCTCGGCGCCCGCCGCGGCGCAGTCGAGCGCGCTTGTGATGCCGGCGAGCCCGCCCCCGACGACGATCACGCGCCTGCCGCGGCTCATGCGCGCGCCCCGAGCATGCCGCGCGTGGCGACCAGCGCCTTCTCGTGCACGGGCAGCGAGGCCCGCTGCGCGAGCGCCGCGACGGGGTCGCGATCGATGCGGTCGAGCAGACGCCGGTAGATGCCGGCCATCGCGAGCAGGCAGGCGGCGCTGCGCCGGTCGAGCTGCTCGGCGAGCAGGATCCCGCGCGCAAACCATTCGCGCCCGCGCGCGGCCTCGAAGCGCACCAGCTCAACGACGCGGGCGAGCTCTTCGGTGTCCTCGGCGCTGCGCTCCGCCGCCGCTGCGCCACGCGCGAGCCGGACGATCCGCTCCGCGCTCGGGAGGCCCGCGAAGCCGCCATCGAGCAGGCCGAAGCGCCGCAGATCGTCGGTCGGGAGGTAGATGCGCCCGTTCTCGGCGTCCTCGCGCACGTCGCGGAGGATGTTGGTGATCTGCAGCGCGACACCGAGCTCGTCGGCGAGCACTTCGGCGTCCGCGCCCGCGTGCACGCCCTCGCGCAGGCCGAAGATCGCGAGGCACACCCGCCCGATCGCGCCGGCGACCCGGCGGCAGTAGACGACGAGGTCCTCGAAGTCCTCGTAGTCGACCTCCTCGACGTCCATGCGCACCCCGTCGATCAGCTCCCCGAGCGCACCGGCGGGCAGCGGGAAGCGGACGCGCGCGTCGGCGAGCGCAGCGAGCACGGGGTCGTGGGCACCCGCGCGCCCGTCCTCGCCCGCTTCGACCGCGGCCAGCGCCAGCGCCTCTCCGTCGAGCAGGCGCAGCTTCTCCTCCGGCGCGAGGGTCCCGTCGCCGATGTCGTCGATCCGCCGCGCGAACGCGTAGACGGCGCTCATCGCGCGCCGCCGCTCGCGCGGCAGCAGGCGGATGCCGTAGTAGAAGTTCGCGGCCTGCCGGCGCGTCAACGCTTCACAGTGCGCGTAGTCGCGCGCGAGCTCGGCCGTCGTGCTCACGAGCGCACCCGCCGGCTCGCGAGCAGCGCCCGCGCGAGCTCGCGCGCGAGCGCGATGCGCCCCGCGCGGGGCGCCCCGGCGAGGACGTCGTAGCCGGCCGCCTCGATCGCGGCGGCGTTGGCGCGGCCGCCCGCGAGGAAGCCCGCGACGGCGACCCGCGCGCGTCCGCTCAGCTCGCCGATCAGCGGCGCGCCCTCGTCGAACAGCGCGCGCGCGCGCCGGATCTCGAACGCGATCAGCTCGCGCACCGGCGCCGACGCGTGCGGCCGTCCCAGCTCGGCCACGGTGGCGCCGCAGTGCTCGAGCTCGTCGGCCGGCAGATACACGCGGCCGGCGGCGAGGTCCTCGGCGACGTCCTGGCAGTGCTCGAGCAGCTGCAGGCCCGTGCAGATCGAGTCCGACAGCGCGACCCGCTCCGGCGTCGCGAGGCCGAGCACGCACAGCACGAGCTCGCCGACGGGGTCGGCCGACAGCGCGCAGTAGCCCCGCAACTGCTCCCAGCTGCCGTAGCGCTGGACACGCTGGTCCATGCGGTTGGCGTCGATCAGCCGCACGAACAGCTCGCGCTCGGGCGAGCACCGCCGGAGCGTCGGTTGCAGGCGCACCAGCAGCGGGTGTGTGGCCGCGCCGGCGTAGGCCCGATCGAGCTCCCCCTCGAGCCAGTCCAGCGCCGCGAGGCGGTCGCCCGGGTAGCTGTCGCCGAGCTCGTCGACGAGCCGCGCGAAGCCGTAGATCGCGAGCAGGTCCGCTCGCGCGGCGCGTGGCAGCACGCGGCTCGCCACCGGGAAGTTCTCGCCGCCCGCGCGCGCCATCACCTCCGCCGGCGCCGGGACGCCGCCCGACGGGGCTCCGGCCGATCTTCGATCGGTGGGCTCGGCGTCGGTGAGCATCACCCCTGTCGCTCGGACGCGACCGCGGCATCGGGTTGCAGATCGGCGGCGGCGGCGAGGCAGCGACCGAGCGCCATCACGGGAAACGTGAGCCGGTAGAGGTGGTAGTTGATGTAGTAGTCACCGGGGAAGCCCGTGCCGGTGTACTGCGGCTCGTCCCAGCCGCCGTCCGGGCGCTGGCCGGCGAGCAGCCACCGCACGCCCCGCGCGATCGCCGGCGAGCGCTCGCCGGCGGCGTCGAGCGCGAGCAGCGCCCACGCGGTCTGCGACGCCGTGCTCGGCCCGCGCCCGATCCAGCTGGGGTCGTCGTAGGAGCGCGGGTCCTCGCCCCAGCCGCCGTCGTCGTTCTGATGGCGCTCGAGCCAGCTGACGGCGCGGCGGACGGATTCGTGCGCCGGGCTCACGCCCGCCGCGATCAGCCCGGGGACCGTCGCGCCGGTGCCGTAGACGTGATTGACGCCCCAGCGGCCATACCAGGACCCGTCGGGCTCCTGGTGCTCGATCAGCCAGGCGACGCCGCGCCGCGCCGCCTCGCCGTCGGCGAGGCCGAGCGCCGCGAGCATCTCGACGGCGTGCGCGGTGACGTCGGCGCTCGACTCGTCGATCACCTCGCCGAAGTCCAGGAACGGCAGCTCGCGCACCAGCGAGCGGGTGTTGTCCGCGTCGAACGCGCCCCAGCCGCCGTCGGAGCTCTGCATGCCCTCGACCCAGCGCAACGCCCTGCCGATCGCGCCATCGAGCCCGCGCCCAAGCGCCCGCGCCCCGTCGCCTCCCGCCAGCGCCTCGCGCCGCTCGGCCAGGCGACTCAGCGCGAGCACTACCTCGGCCGTGTCGTCGATGTCGGGGTAGTTGACGTTGGCGAACTCGAACGCCCACCCTCCGGGCTCGAGCGCGCGACGCACGACGGACCAGTCGCCGCGCTCGCGGACCTCCTCGCCGAGCAGCCAGCTCGCGGCGCGCACGAGCGCGGGGTGCTCGGGCGAGACGCCGGCGTCGCCGAGCGCGAGCATCGCCAGCGCGGTGTCCCAGACCGGCGACTGGCACGCTTCCAGACGGCGGCTCTCGCCGCGTGGCGCACCCACGCCGTGCGCATCGTCGCGGTCCTCGATCATGAAGCGCTCGAGACCGTCGAGCCCGCGCCGCATCACGGGATGCTCGAGCGCGTAGCCGCTGAGGCGCAACGCGATCAGCGAGTAGACCCAAGGCGGCTGGATACCTCCCCACGAGCCGTCCGCCTCCTGACGGCGGACGATCCAGCGCTCGGCGCGCGCCATCGCGAGGCGGCGCAGCGGTGCGACGGGATGCGCCTCGTAGATGCGCAGCACGCGATCGAGCAGGATCAGCCAGCGGGCTCGCCGCGAGACCGCCCGGCGCGGCTCGTGCGCGCCCGCGCCGGGCGCGCAGCGCAGCTCGTCGAGGTCGAACGGGAGCGTGCGCGTCGGCCGGTGGGCTTTCACGAGCGACAGCGCGACGATCGTCTGGCGCGCCCAGCAGGCGAAGTCATAGACGTTGAGCGGAACACGCGGCCCGAGCAGCACGACCTCGGGCGGCAGCGCCGGGACGCGGTCCCACGACCACAGCCCGAACAGCGCGAGCCACAGGTGCGTGAAGGCGCGGGCGCGCTCGATGCCGCCCTGCGCGCGCACGAACTCGGCGGCGCGACGCATGTGCTCGGCGTCGGACCGGTCGCCGGCGAGACGCAGCGCCCAGTAGGCCTCGATCGTGCTCGACAGCTCGCCGGGGCCGCCGTGGAAGTTCGCCCAGGTGCCGTCTGCACGCTGCTGCGAGCGGATCCAGGCGGCCGAGCGCTCGGTGGCGGCGCCGTCGCGCACGCCGAGGAACTCGCGCAGGAGGATGTCCTCGGCGTCCATCGTGACGTTCGTCTGCAGCTCGCCGCGCCACCAGCCGCGCCCGTCCTGCAGCGACAGCAGGTGCTCGCGTGCCAGCTCGAGCGCGCCCTCTGCCTCGCTGCGAGCGTCCGGGGTCATCCGCCGCATAGCGGAAAGCTAGATCTTTTCCCCGACGGACGGCGTACGCGCCGGCAGCGAACCATGCGCACACCCTAGGAGGAAGCGCGCGAGGCGCCCGGCACGAGCACCTCGGGGCGCGCGCGCGTGATCACGTGGCGGCGCAGCCCGCTCTCGGTGACCGTGCGTGGCGAGGCCGAGCGGAAGCGGTAGACGATCAGGCCGTCGACGTTCAGGCGAGCGAGCAGGTGAAACCCCGGTGCCGGCGGCTGGCCCGCGGAGCGCCGCAGCGGCGCATAGCCGGTCTCGTCGATCTCGCTGACGCGCACGCTCGCGCCCCGCGCCAGGTTGTGCAGGCCGGGCACGTAGTACTCGAGCGGCGCGCTGCCCAGCTCGACCGACGTCACGACGTGCGCGGCCGGCGCATCGGCGAGCGCGCGCGCGACGCCGCGCCAGTTGCCGCGCTGCAGGCGCGGGCTGAGGTTGACGTCGATCGTGATCGCGAGCATCGCCAGCACGATCGCGACGGCGATCGCAGCTCCTGTGCGACCGGCGGCCGGCGTCACCGTGAGAACGGCGACCGCCGCCGTCAGCGGGATCATCGCCGCGACGAGGTTTCGCGGCGCGAGGTAGTCGGCGCCGAACAGGACGAGCACGATCGGCATGAGCACGCCGATCGCGGCGATCGAGAGCGCCAGCAGCGCACCGCGGCGTTCGCGCGCGCGGGCGGCCGCCAGCGCCGGCGGGACGCTCGGCGACGGGTCCGACATGCGCCACAGCCCGAACCCGACGCCGGCGCCGATCAGCAGCGCGACCAGCAGCTCCACGCCGTGGCCGAGCGGCGCGCCCGAGTAGCCCGTCAGGTAGTACTGCGGGATCGCCTGCAGGCGTTCGGAGAGCGGCCAGCGCCCGATCCACTGCGTGCCGTGACCGCCCTGCGCGGCGATCAGAGGCAATAGCGCGGCGCCCACGATCACGAGCGCCGCGATCGCCGGCAGCGCCGCGCGCCGGCGCGCGCGATCGCGCGCCAGCCACAGCACCATCGGAATCAGCAGGAACACCGCGAAGTAGTGCGTCAGCAGCGCCACCGAGCCGCTGAGCGCGAATGCGGCGAGGCGTCGCCGGCTGGCGGGATCGGCCGGGTGCAGGCGCTCGGCGCGCACGAAGCACAGCATCGCGACGGCGACGCTCAACACGAACAGGCCGTACACGCGCGCCTCCTGCGAGTACCACACGAACAGCGGGTTGACGGCCACGATCGCCGCGCTCATCAACGCCGCGCGGCGCCCCGCGAGCTGCTCGCCGATCGCCCACGCGACCGGCACGGTCGCGATCCCGGCGAGTGCCGACGGCAGGCGCAGCGCCACGGCGCCGGTCCCCAGCACGCGCGTGTCGGCCCACTCGAGCAGGTACCACAGCGGCGGCGAGTTCTCGCTGTGCGAGACGCCGCGGAGTGTCGCCCACAGGCTGCCGTGGAGCACGTGGACGGGCGTGAACGCCTCGTCGTACCAGAGGCTCTGCAGGTCGAGCGTCGAGAGCCGCAGCGCGGCCGCGAGCGCCGTCAGCGCGAGCAGCGGCCACCAGCGCGCGAGCAGCTTCGCGGCGCCCGTGCGCTGTGCCGGCGCGTGCGCGCCGGTGGCGCTCACCGCGGACAGAGTTCGCCTTCCTTGCTCGAGCCGTAGCAGCCGTAGCGATACCTGAACAGGTCTTCGTGCTTGGGCGGCAGGTACCAGCCGCCGTGGGCGGCGCGCCTGCCGTGTACGACGGGACCGGTGAACACGAGGCACAGCTGGACGCGTTCTTTCGGCGCTCCCGGCGTCGTGTTGCCGCAGACGATGTCTCGCGTCGTGTGGCCGAGCTGGTCCTGTTCGACGGCGAGGTTCTTGTAGGGGTGCCCGGTGTATGCCCGCCACGCCGCCAGGTCCGCGATCAGCCGGTGGTTGGTGTGCGTCTGCTGCACGACGTCGTTGACCGTCGCCACCGCGAGGATCAAGCCGACGATCACGAGCAGCGTCGTCTCGATCAGGCGCGTGCGGCCGCTGCCCGGCGGCTCGTGCTCGAGCGGGCGCAGGCTCGGCGACAGCCCGTCGCCGAACGTGCCCGGTGCGGAGGCGTCGGCGCTCATGAGACCGGCACCAGCAGTGGCGTCAGTTGGTGGGCCACGAACAGCAGCTGGATCGCGAACGTCGCCGCGAGCAGGCGCCTGTCGCGCGCGATCAGCGCGAGCGGCAGCGGCCAGAGGATGTACCACGCGAGCAGCCACGTGCTAGTGACGGAGATCGCCAGCAGCGTCCAGCCGGACGCGGCGATCCAGTCGTAGCCGCGCCACGTGCGCCACAGCAGGTGCACGACGATGATCACGAGGCCGGCCTTCAGCAGGGCGTGGTCGACCGGGAACACGCCGGGCTTGCCGAGCAGATGCGCGATCTCGGTGGCGAAGCTGTCGCTCGAGACGAACGCGGCGTCGCGGTTGAGCGCCGCGACGACGTCGATTCCATGGATGCCGAAGGCCGCGTAGCCGACGAGCGCACCGAACGCGAGCGCGGCCAACGCGCCGACGATCGGCGCGAGGCGCCGCCGTGAGACGATCATGAACGGCAGCAGCGCCGCGACGGTCGCCTTCACGAGCGCGCCCGTGACGATCAGCGCGGCGGCCGTGCCTTCGCGCACGCGCGACGGCCGGATCAGCGTGAGGCTGACCGCGCCCATCATCGCCGCGAGCATGATCAGGTCGTTGTGGGCGCCGCCGAGGCCATAGATCACATACAGCGGGTTGGCGCCGAGCGCGAGGATCGCCCATACCGGGTCGAGCCCACGCGCGCAGGCGCAGCGCCACGTGAGCACGAGCGTGCCGGCGCTCGCCGCCAGCGCGAGAACCTTCATCCCCCACACCGCACCGGCCACGCCGAGCGGTGCCAGCGGGTATGAGATCAGCGTGTAGATCGGGCCGTAGGCCGTCGCCACGTGACGCCAGTCGTGACCGACGTAGTAGTAGACGGAATCGCCGGCGATCCGTGCCGGCCCGTTCAGGTAGGGGTTGAGGCCGTGCTCGACGCCCATGCGCGCGTAGGCGACGTAGCTGAAGACGTCGGTCGAGAGCAGGATCGGGCCGACGAACACGATCACGTGAAGCGCGGCGATCAGCGCGATCGCCGCGCGTTTGGAGATCGCGAGCGCGCCCTTCGCGTGCGCGAGCGCGAGCAGGCCGCCGTAGGCGGCCCCGGACGCGAGCAGGGCGATCAGGAAGATGCGGTAGCCGAGGCGCTCGCCGATGCCGCTGAGCCAGCCGGCGATGGCCGGCGATTTGGGGATCAGCGGCGAGTGCCCGACGGCGCCGTCGAGCACGATCTCGGCGGTCGCGGCGAGCATCGCCAGCGCCAGCAGGCCGGCGAGGGCGGGCGCCCACCGCTCAGAGCGGGCGCGGACGTCGCCACGCACGCTCTGCGCGGCGACGCTCACGAAACGGCGATGCTCACAGAGCGGTCCACACGGTCTTCGTCTCCAGGTACGCGTCGAGCCCGTCGTGGCCGTGCTCGCGGCCGATCCCCGACGCCTTGAAGCCTCCGAACGGGGCCGACGGGTCGGCCAGGCCCCAGGTGTTGATGTAGACCATGCCGGCGCGAAGTTTCGCCGCCAGACGGTGCGCGTTGGAGACATCGCGCGTCCACACGCCGGCCGCCAGCCCGTACTCGCCGGCGTTGGCGCGCTCGGCCACCTCCTCGAGCGTGTCGTAGGGCGAAGCGACGAGCACCGGGCCGAAGATCTCCTCGCGCGCGATGCGGATGTCGTCGGAGGTCGTGCTGAACAACGTCGGCGCAACGAAGTAGCCGCCGCTGTCGCCAAGCGCGGCCTCGCCGCCAGCGAGCACCTCGGCGCCTTCGGAGCGCCCGGCGTCGATATAGCCGAGCACGCGCTTGTGCTGCTCGGCCGACACCAGCGGCCCGAGCTGCGTATCCGCGTCGAGCCCTGGGCCGAGCCGCGCGGCGTTGGCCGCATCGGCGAGCGCGCCCAGCACGTCGTCGTACATCGCGGCCGGAACGAACAGCCGCGAGCCGGCGTTGCAGGCCTGCCCGGAGTTGAAGTAGATCGCCTGGAAGGAGCCGGCGACGGCGGCCTCGATGTCGGCGTCGGGCAGGATCACGTTCGGCGACTTGCCGCCGAGCTCGAGCGTGACGCGCTTGAGCGCTTTGCCCGCCTTCGCGCCGATCTCGCGCCCGACGACGGTCGACCCGGTGAACGCGATCTTGTCGATGTCCGGGTGATCGACGAGCGCCGCGCCGGTCGCGCCGTCACCGGTCAACACGTTGAGCACGCCCGGTGGGAAGCCGACCTCGAGCGCCAGCTCGCCGATCCGAAGCGCCGTCAGCGGTGTCTGCTCGGCCGGCTTGAGGACGATCGTGCAGCCGGCCGCCAGCGCCGGTCCGAGCTTCCACGCGGTCATCAGCAGCGGGAAGTTCCACGGCACGATCTGCGCGCACACGCCGACCGCTTCGCGGCGCGTGTAACAGAGCATGTTCGGTGCGCTCACCGGCAGCACGCCGCCCTCGATCTTCGTCGGCCAGCCGGCGAAGTAGCGCAGGTGCGCGACGGCACCGTTGACGTCGACGTACTGGGCGAGCCCGACCGGCTTGCCGTTGTCGAGCGACTCGATCTGCGCGAACTCCTCGGCGTGCGCCTCCAGCGCGTCGGCGAGCGTGTGCATCAGACGCTCGCGCCCGGCCGCCGGCATGCTGGTCCACGGCCCGTTGTCGAAGGCCTCGCGTGCGGCCGCGACGGCGCGCGCGACGTCCTGCTCGCCGGCGTGCGCGATCGTCGCGACGTCGCGTCCGGTGGCCGGGTCGATGGTCGTGAACGTGCGCCCGTCGGCGGCGTCGAGGCGCTCGGCGCCGATCAGCAGCCGGTGGGGCTGAGAGATGAACGCGCGCGCGTCGGCGCCGAGCGCGTCGGGAAGGGTCTCTGCGGAGATTGTCGTCATGCCGGGAGCCTACCTCGCGGCGGCCCGGCGCGAACGCGTATGCTGCTCGCCGATGGCGCAACAGTCGAAGGCCGTCCTGATCACCGGGTGCTCATCGGGGATCGGCCGTGCCAGCGCACTCGAGCTGGTCGGCTCCGGCTGGAGCGTCTACGCCACCGCGCGGCGCCCCGAGACGATCGCGGAGCTCGCCGACGCGGGGTGCAACACGCTCGCGCTCGACGTCACCGACGAGGCCTCGATGCAGGCCGCCGTGCAGGAGGTCGAGCGAGTCGAGGGCGCCGTCGGCGTCCTGATCAACAACGCCGGCTACAGCCAGAGCGGCGCGATCGAGACGGTGCCGCTGGAGGCCGTCCGCCGCCAGTTCGAGACGAACGTCTTCGGCCTCGTGCGGCTCACACAGCTGGTGCTGCCGGCGATGCGCGCGCAGCGCTGGGGAAGAATCGTGAACGTCGGCTCGATGGGCGGGCGCCTGACGTTCCCCGGAGGCGGGCACTACCACGCGACCAAGCACGCGCTCGAGGCGATCTCCGACGCGCTGCGATTCGAGCTGCGCGGCTTTGGGATCGACGTGATCCTGCTCGAGCCCGGGCTGATCACGACCGAGTTCGGCGAGGCGGCCAACGCGAGCATGACCGACGTGCAGAGCTCCGCCGAGGACCCCTACGCGCACTTCAACGCGACCGTCGGCGCCGTCACGAAAGGCGTCTACGACGGCCCGATGCGCCACCTCGGCGCGGGGCCGGAGAAGGTCGCGAAGGTGATCGCGCGCGCGATCGCGCGCAACAACCCGCCGGCGCGGATCACGATCACGCCGTCGGCGAAGATGATGATCGCCACGCGCAGCCTGCTTCCGGACCGCGCGTGGGATGCGGCGATGCGCCGGCAGTTCCCCCAGCCCGGCTGACGCGCCCGGCCGCGCCGCGCCGCTCGCTACGCCGCGACCGGGATCCCGGCCTCGGGGCGGCCGATCTCATAGCCCTGCGCGTAGTCGACGCCATAGGCGCGCAGCATGCTGATCGTCGGCTCGTCGCCGACGAACTCGGCGATCGTCTCGCGACCCATGCCGCGCACGACGCCCGCGAGCGCCTTCACGACCAGCTGATCGGTGCGGCTGACGGGCAGGCGGCGGATGAAGTCGCCGTCGATCTTCAGGTGGCTGAACGGCAGCTGCTTGAGGTACTGGAACGAGCCGAACCCGGCGCCGAAGTCATCGAGCGCGATCGAGCAGCCGAGCGCCATCACGCCGGCGCAGAATGTCCGCGCGCGGCGCATGTCGGAGATCGCGGCCGTCTCGGTCAGCTCGACCGTCAGCAGCGACGGGTCGGCGTCGTTGGCGGCGAGCGTGCGCTCGATCTCGCCGAGCAGGCCGCCATCGCTCACGGACACCGCCGAGACGTTGATCGCGATGCAGACGCCGCGACGGCCGTGCTCGCCGCCGAGCATCGCGGCGACCCTGCGCAGCACCATCCTGTCGATCTCGCGGATCAGGCCGTAGCGCTCGGCCGCGGGGAGGAAGCCGGCGGGGGCGACGAGCCTGCCGTCGGGTTCGTCGGCGAGGCGCAGCAGCGCCTCGTACTGGCTCACGCGGCCGTCCTCGAGCGAGACGATCGGCTGGAAGTGAAGCTCGAAGCGCTCGGCCGCGAGCGCTCGTCGCAGGCGCGTGAGCCACGGCCGCCGGTGCAGCCCGGCGGGCGAGCAGAAGCCTGCGGCCAGCGCGCGCCGGTTTACGACCTCGCCGAGGCCGCCCGGCCGCGGCGGGATCGCCCGACCCATCAGCAAGTGCGGCACGGTGCCGCTGCCCGTGGAGCTCAGCATCTCAGCGGAGTTCTTCGACGGTCCCCCTGTCGCACCTGCGCGTGAGCGCACTCTGGCGGTGTCACGCCGGCGCGACACCCCGACACAGCGCCGCCGCTGTGCGCCGGTCGCCGGCTCAGCGCGGCCGCGTCAGCTCGTAGGGCCGCCGTGCACGGTCGGAGATCACGAGCAGCAGCGCGACCAGCACGAAGTTCATCACGACCGACGAGCCGCCGTAGGCGACGAACGGCAGCGT
>Ga0075021_10001117_pt1 | contig 13721 bp, 14 predicted proteins | sample ColStrG_CSR_2012_FD_72749 | JGI IMG/M metagenome (GOLD analysis project Ga0075021, IMG submission 72749) | Freshwater sediment microbial communities in response to fracking from Pennsylvania, USA - Cold Stream Run_MetaG_CSR_2012 | ecosystem: Environmental > Aquatic > Freshwater > Creek >...
CGTCTGAGTCGTGTCTCGCAAGTCAGCAAAAGGATTGCTGCCAACGTTCATCGTCGTTGCTGTGCCGCTACCGGTGAACGTGCCGTAGCCGGGAACCGCCAACGTTGAACTACTTAAGCTGTTTTGAAAGAAAGCTGTCGCCTGAGCAAAGGCGTGGCCCGTCAAGGCCAGTGACCAGCTATTCGGCCCTGTCAGCGCTGTATATGTGGATGTCGCCATCGCGCTCCCGGCCGTCAACGCGGCAACGGCAAGCGCCGTAAAACAATTCCGTGTTCTTCTTAGTTGCATTGATTGTCCCCGTCCGAAAAAGATACGTAGACAAAGTGTTCGCGCCCCATGTCTTCTCTAGTCAGGAAATGCCCGTGCGGGCGATTTCAAAAAGAAACGCGCGCCGAGTTCGGTCACTCAGACCAGCAGAAATCCGATGGCGGTACTTTCCTTACAGAAACGAGGCGTCGAACGGTCTCGGGAGAAGCTGTTTGATGGACAGCGCCTCGCGCTGGCCGGCGAGATTTTCGAGCACCAATTCTGCGTCGCCGCAAAACTCCCACAAAATCTGGCGGCAAGCGCCGCAAGGCGGGGTCAAGATGGGAGTGTCGGCCACCACCGCGACGCGCCGCAGCTTGCCGGCCCCTTCCGAGATCGCCTTGAAGACGGCCACGCGCTCGGCGCACAAGGTGAGGCCGTAACTGGCGTTTTCCACGTTGCAGCCAGTGAAGATGCGGCCGTTTTCATCTTCAATGGCGCAGCCCACTTTGAAATGGGAATGCGGGGCGTGGGCTCTTTCGCGAACGGCTTTGGCGGCGGCGATGAGATGGTCGAAGTTGGTCAAATAAGAGGATACAAGAGGAGTTAGGAGTTGGGAGCTAGGAGCCCGGCGAATACACTGCGAGTGTGGCAGTCTATGGGGCTCGATGGTTCGACCGGCTCAAGCGGCGATGGCTACGTCGAATGTTGCTTTCTTGGCGTTGTGCTTAGCCAGTTCGGCCTCCAGTTGAGCGGAGAAATCGGGGTTTTGCTTGACGGCATCCATTTTCTGTATGAGATTGCGAGCTAATTCGTGGCAGGCTTGCGCGTCTTTTTTCAAAACATCCCAATAGTGGGCGTCTTTTTTCATCTGGTGTTTCTCTTCCGCGCGTTTTTGCGCTTCAAACCCAATTTCGGCTTTTCGCTGGTCGGATCTTCCTTTTAAGAGGTCCTTGAGGGCGGTGGAGTGGGCGCGGCTGTATTGGTTTTCGTAACGGATGTAGAGGGTCAGAGATTTCTGGTCGATGACGGCGCCGGTGTTCGGATCGAACAGGAGGGCTGGAGGTTTTGGGCGCGGTTGCGAAGCCAGACCGATTCGGCTATGGCGTGGACGAGGTCGGTTTCGGTTTGAGTGGTGGGTTCGTGTTCGGCCAGGTAGTTGGCGAGAAGCTCGTCGAAGGCAGATGCGTCTTCGGTGGGGAGGACGGCGAAGCGGCCGTTGTGACGGGCGAGACCATGCTTGAGGCGGTTTTGGGATGAGATGGCTTTGCCTTCCTCTGTCTTGGGACCGCAGGATTTGAGAGCGTTCTCGCGGTTGGCGGCGAGACGAAGAGGGGTGATGTCAGCGAAAGAGGGTAACGGTCCGCCGGGTTCGGGGAAATCTGTTGGAAGCGGCGTTGGACGAGTTTGCTGGTTGGCTTTGCGCTCAGCGGCGCGGCGTTCGGCGCGATTCATGGTTTTTGTTCCTTGCAGAAAATAGAAAGGCCCGCCGCAGGTTCAGTAGACCCGGGCGAGCCCAATCAAGAAGTAGCAGGTACCCCCCGGCAAAACGAACCATGAAACGGTCTTTTGGCGCGAACGGGGGAGTTAAGTCGTTTGGAATGTGGGGATAAGAAATATTTTGGAGTGGAGGGGAACTTCTGTGACTGCAAAGGTTCAACGGGCGGTGAGACTTTTCCGCGAGGCAACGGCGCGTTATGCGCGAGTATCATTCGAAGTCTGCTATGCAGTTGACGGCACGTTGCTGGTCTCGCGGGGCGCTCGCTCTGTCGGCGGGATTCTGGACGGTATGGGGTATCAGCCAGTTTCCTCGGGTAGGACTACTTCAGGCGCGGATCGAAAGCGAACGGCTCAGGGGCGCTGAATCGTATTTTTGAGAAATCGGGATGATTGGGATTAAATTGCACTCCCGAGGGGATCACCACAGAGGGAACGGAGAGGACAACGCTCTCATTTTTCTTTACCATTCGCCGCCAGTGTCTTTGGTAAAGCTGCCCGGCGCAGTAGATAATAGCGTTTCCCTTGTGATTCCACTGGCCCCCGTAGAGCCTTGAATCCTCGCCATCATTTGTTCGGCAATTTAGAACTGCAAATGCGGAGACAGTCAGATGTTTACCAGATGCCGTGCTGCATCTGGCCCAGGACATCGTTCACCCGAGTAGCACCGTCTTCGGAAGTAGTTCAGACGACACAAGTACAACAATTTGTATGGCCGGCGATATATCGTGAAGAAGCCTGGAGTGTCCTCGCACGGCGTTTTCGGCTGGGGTGAAAAGGACCGCCAGTGCTTTTTACTAAGGCACTTTGGCCGATTTTTTCCGGCAGCTTCAACGTAGAATTGGTAGAGTTGGCATCGAACGTAAGAGGGCGCCCGTTATGCTCTACTCTGATAGTAGGTCCAACCGCAAGGAATCCGTCTCATAACTTTGATCATTCATCTTCCCGACGAGGAGGAAGCCGCGCTCAAAGCTCGGGCTCAGTCGCAGGGCTTGTCCGCCGAGGAATATGCCCGGCAAGTGCTAGCGCATGATCTGGAAGCGAGCGCCGTTGAGCCATTCTGGAAGGCCTTTACCCATCGAATGCATTCCTTGCCGGATGAGGTCTTCCAGCAGCTACCCGCCGACGGCGCGAGTGAACACGATCACTACCTGTACGGTTCGCCCAAGCGAAACAAGCCGTGACCGCCTATTTGGCTGACACGTTTTACTGGATCGCACTCACCAATCCCAGGGACCGACTGTATTTCCATGGAAACCATGCGGCCGGAGGGTATGAATGAGGCACTCACTAACGACAAGCACTTCGAGCAGGAGGGCTTCCACGCTCTGTTCCGCGATTCCTAGGCCTTCGTCCCCGAATTGCATCTACGTCTACCGCAGCAATTTCTCCAACTTCGAACCTGGAATAATCATCGTCTCGTTCCGTTCCGGCCCATTCGAAACCGAGCCAATCTCCACGCCGGTGCGCTCCGCCAAAAACTTGAGATAAGTTTGCGCGGCATGGGGCAGCTTCTCCATTTGCGCCACGCCTTGGGTCTTGGTTTGCCAGCCGGGCAAGCGTTCGAAGACCGGCTTGACGACCTCCATGCGGCGCGTGCTGGCCGGCATCTCCTGAACAACTTTGCCGTCCACCTCATACGCCACGCACACCGGAATCTCTTTGAGTTCGTCCAGCACGTCGAGCTTGGTGATGATTAAACTATCGAAGCCGTTCACTTCGGCGGTATAGCGCAGCAACGGAACGTCGAACCAGCCGCAGCGGCGCGGCCGGCCGGTGACCGACCCGAATTCATTGCCGCGGCGGCGGATCTGCTCGCCCAACTCCGTGAGATCTTCCGAGGGAAAGGGTCCCGCGCCGACGCGCGTGATGTAAGCTTTCGAAACGCCGACAATGCCATCGATCTTGTTCGGCGGCACTCCCGTGCCGGTACACGCCCCGCCCGCCGCCGCGCTGGAACTGGTGACGAACGGATAAGTGCCGAAATCGATATCGAGCATGGTGCCCTGCGCGCCTTCGAACAACACGCTCTTGCCCGCGCGGATCATGCCGTTCAGCAGATGCTGGGTATCGCATACCAAGGGCCGTATTTCTTCGGCGAATTGCTTGTACTGCTCGAGAATTTCCTTAAAATCGACGCGGTCGGCCAGCTTGAACGCGTTGGCGATGAGTTGCTTGTCCTCTGCCAGAGAGCGATAGAGCTGCTCGAAATCGTTGTCGACGAGATCCGCCACGCGGATGCCGCGGCGCGCAATTTTGTCTTCGTAGCAGGGGCCGATGCCGCGCGAGGTGGTGCCGATGGCGACGCGGTCTTCGCGGCCCTCGGAAATCTTCTCAAGCGTGCGGTGGAAAGGGAAAATCACATGCGCGCGATTGCTGATGCGAAGCTGCGGCTTGACGTCAACGCCCATCGCTTCCAGCCCGTGAATCTCTTCGAGCAACGCTTTGGGATCGATCACCACGCCGTTGCCGATGACGGCCTGTACGCCGGCGCGCAGCACGCCGCTGGGAATCAGTTTGAGGACAAACTTGCGTTCGCCGATGTAAACCGTGTGCCCCGCGTTGTGGCCGCCTTGATAGCGGGCCACCGCGTGAAATTTCTCCGAAAACAGGTCGACGATTTTGCCTTTGCCTTCGTCGCCCCATTGCGCTCCCAGAACGATCAGATTGCTCATGGATTTGGCTGTTCCAGCCCAAAACTCCCGATTGTACCGCAGGCCCCTTGTGCTAATCTTTTCATAATGCAGATGTGTGGCGTCTTCAAGGCGCTCGGCCCTGAAGTTTTTCACAACCTGGTGCGGGGTATCTCCATCGGCAAGCTGAAAACGTATCAGGTTTATGAGCGTTTTAAAGCGCGCGCGCGGCTGGTGAAGCTCAATTCGGAAACCCTGCGCAAATCCGAGCCCAAGTTCTGGGCGCGCCTGACGGCGGACGAAGAAGATTTCGCCACCGACCTTTCCCAGGTTTTGCTGCTCTCGCATCTTGACATGATTTCCGAGATTCTAAACTCGCTTGGCATCCCCAACGACCAGGGCTTCTTCGACAAAGATCTCAAACCCGGGGAGTATTTGACGGAAGGCTGGCAGAAGCGCGTGTTTGACGGTTTTGCCGAAAAATACCCGCGCGATATCGTACTGTTCTACATCAATCACCTCGATTGGGAATTGAACAAAACCGAACAGGTATTCCTGCCGGCGGCCTAACCATGGCGGACGTTAAGACATTTCACGAGCATGTGAAGAGCGGCGATCTGGCCGCCCTCCGCGCGGACCTGGCAACGGATCCGGCGTTGCTCGACGCCACGAATGAAGCGGGCCAGTGCGCGTTCCTGCTGGCGAAATATTACCGGCAGCCCCAGGTTGCCGAATACTTGCTCAGCCTGAATCCCAAGCTCGATGTTTTCAATTTGTGCGCGGCGGGCCGCACTTCGGCGGTGCTTGCGGAGATCGGCAAAGCGCCGGAGTTGCTCGAAGCGCATAGCAGCGACGGTTGGACCCCGCTCCATTTGGCGGCGTTTTTCGGCTGGCCGGAACTCGCCGATGCGCTCATCGATCGCGGCGCGCAAGTGGACAGCCGCTCGACCAATTCGATGAAGAACACTCCGTTGCATGCCGCGGCGGCAGGGGGCGGCGAGCGACTGATCAAATTGTTGCTCAAGCGCGGCGCGGATCCGAACGCCACGCAGGAGGGCGGCTGGACCGCGCTGCACGCGGCGGCGCAAGCGGGCAACCGCGCCATGGTGGAAACACTGCTGGCGAACGGCGCCGATGTGAACCTGCGCGCAGCCAATAATCAATCTCCGCTCGACATGGCGCTGCTCAAAGGCCACCAGGAGATTGTCGATCTTCTGGAGCATTTGGGAGCAAAGCTGCAATCGTAGCGCGCGACACAGCCATGCTCGAAGCTCAACTGGAAGACTTGCGGCGCGCCACGCTGGCCGCGTTCGCCTCGGCCGGCTCGCTAGACACTTTGGAAGAGGCGCGGGTCGAAGCGTTAGGGCGCAAGGGCACGCTCGCGCAGATCAGCAAAGACTTCGGCAAATTGACGCCGGATGAACGCGCGCGCCTGGGCAAGCTGCTGAATTCGGTGAAGCTGGATCTGGAAACCGAATACGCGGGTAAAGAAGAACGTTTCGCGAAAGCCGCGCTGGCGGAGCAACTGGCCGGCGAGTGGCTTGACGTAACGCTGCCCGCGCCGGGAGTGCGGCCAGGCGCCCTTCATCCCATTACGCAAATTCAAAGCGAAATTGAAGACCTGTTTACCTCGCTGGGCTTTGCAGTGCTCTATGGACCTGAAGTGGAAACGGAAGAGCACAACTTCGACGCGCTCAATATTCCGCCGACACATCCGGCGCGCGACATGCAGGACACGTTTTGGCTTTCCGACGGCCACTTGTTGCGGACGCACACTTCGCCGGTGCAAGTGCGCGGCATGCGCGCTCTGGGCGCGCCGTTTCGCATGATCGCGCCAGGCCGCGTGTTCCGCAACGAAGAGGTGGACGCCTCGCACGAACACACTTTCTATCAGCTCGAAGGCATGATGGTTGACCGCGATGTCTCCGTCGCCAATCTCATTTACTTCATGAAGACGCTGCTCAGCGGCATTTTCAAACGCGACGTGACGGTGCGCCTGCGGCCCGGCTATTTCCCTTTCGTAGAACCGGGCTTTGAACTCGATATTCATTGCCTGATTTGCGATGGCGCGGGCTGCCCCGTGTGCAAGCACAGCGGCTGGGTGGAGCTTTTGCCCTGCGGCTTGGTGCATCCCAACGTTTTGCGGATGAGCAATATCGATCCGGAGGAGTGGGGCGGCTTCGCTTTCGGGCTGGGCCTGACGCGGCTGGCCATGATGCGCTATGGCATTGACGATATCCGCCATCTGCAAGGCGGCGATCTGCGCTTCCTCAGTCAGTTTTAGATTCTCCGATGAAGTTTTCCTACAACTGGATTCGCGAACTTGTTGCCGGCCTCAATACGGAGCCCGCCGGGCTGCAACGCCTGATCACGATGAAGACGGCCGAGTGTGAGGGCATTGAGCCTGTGGGCGGACACTTCGCGAGCGTCGTGGCTGCGCGCGTGATCAGCATTACGGCTTTGCCCAAAGGCAAGAACAAGCTAGTGGTAGCGGAGATCGGCGGCGGCAAGCAGATCAATGTCGTTTGCGGCGCCGGTAATGTGCGGCCGGGGCTACTCGCTCCGTGGGCGCCACCGGGCACCCAACTCGGCGATAAACTCATTGACCGCGCCACCATTGAAGGGGCGCAGAGCGAAGGCATGCTGGCCAGCGCCGCCGAACTCGGCATCAGCCGCGATCATGCGGGCGTGCTTGCGCTCGATGCCTCCCTGAAGCCGGGCGATTCGCTGGCCGGCCTTTCTCCCGATTGGATCATCGAGATCGACAACAAAAGCCTCACGCACCGGCCCGACCTTTGGGGTCACTACGGCATGGCTCGCGAAGTGGCGGCCATCAGCGGGCTCGGACTCGTCGATCCGGTGAAAACGGAACTGCTTCCCAGCGGCGCGGCCGCCATCAAGATCGCCATTGCCGACTACGCGCTCTGCCCCCGCTACACCGCGCTGGTTTTTGAAAACGTCACGGTGGGTCCTTCGCCCCTTTGGGTGCAAGCGCGGCTCGAACATCTTGGCCTGAACCCGATCAACAACATCGTCGATGTTACGAACCTCATCATGATGGAACTGCCGCAACCCGCGCACGCCTACGATGCCGACAAACTCAGCGGCGACACCATCTTCGTTCGATCGGCGCGTGAAGGCGAACAGCTTGCGGCGTTGAATAACGAGACATACACGCTGACGCCGGCGGATTTGGTGATTGCCGATGTCGCCGGAAGCATTGGCCTGGCCGGTGTAATTGGCGGCGCGCCCAGTTCCATTTCCAACGCCACCACGCGTATCGTATTCGAAGCGGCGAACTTTGAGCCATCGAATCTGCGCCTCACCTCAGCGCGGCATAAACTCCGCACCGATGCGTCCATGCGTTTTGAAAAATCGCTGGACCCCGAGAATCCCATCCGCGCTTTGGCGCGCGCCGTTGAACTGCTGTCTTTGGTGTGTCCGGGAATTCGTTTAGTAGGAGGCGTCGCCGACAACCGCGGTCCCCTACCCGAAACGAAAACTATTGCATTGCCGATGGCCTTCCTGAATCGCAAATTGGGAAAGCAAGTTCCGCAGGAGGAAGTGACGCGGATCTTGACGGCGCTGGGCTTCGCGGTAACGGAATCGTCTCCGGCCGTTTTGTCGGTACGCGTGCCCACCTGGCGCGCCACAAAAGACATAGCTCTCAAAGACGATCTGGTGGAGGAGATCGGCCGCATGGTGGGTTACGATTCCATCACTCCCACACCGCCACTCATTGCGGCAACCGTTCCTCCCGCCAACCCGCTGTGTGTCTACTTGCGTCAACTGCGCGCTCAACTCACGGCGCAAGGCTTCACCGAGGCGCACAATTATTCGTTTGTCACCGAAAACGACATCAAGCGTTTTGGTGGCGACCCTTCCTCGCACATTGCCGTACAGAACCCCATTGCTTCTGAACTAACGCACATGCGCCGCAGCCTGCTGCCCGGCCTGTTCAAGAGCATCGCAGCCAACGTGCGCTACTTCCCCGAATTCCGGCTCTTTGAAATCGGCACCGAAATTCATCCGGGAGCGGGCCGCCTATTGCCTGATGAAATCACTCATCTGACCGCGGTGTTCTACAGCGCGCATGGCGAGGATCAGGAATTCTTCGAAATGAAGCGCGTGCTGGAATGCCTGTTTCCCGAAGCGCGCCTGCAGGCCGCCGAGCCCCTGGCCTTCGAACACCCTTTCCGAACCGCGGAAATCCTTTGGGCCGGCAAAACGCTGGGCCGTATTTTCGAACTGCACCCCTCGCTTCTCAAGAACGAAGGAATTGAAGGCCGCGCCATGCTGTTTGACGTGGACGTGGATCAAGCGCTGGCCCTCGCCGCCGCCCGCGTCGCCCAATACACGCCCTTGCGCAAGTTCCCGACCAGCGGGTTCGATCTATCGGTAGTGGCGGACTTGCGAGCTCCCGTCGACAAACTACAGGATGAATTGACGCGCCTCGCCGGCCCGGATCTGGCCATGATCGAGTTCATCCGGCAATACGCCGGGCCACCCTTGCCGCAAGGGCAGAAGAGTGTTTCGTATCACCTCAAAGTAGGCGCGCTCGACCATACGATGACCGCCGATGAGTTGACAGCCATCCGGCAGCGCATCATCGAAGGCATGCAAACCGCGGGATATGAACTGCGCGGTTTGGACTAGCTCAAAAACATCGCCTGCACGTCCTGCCAGTTGTTTACCCGCCGGAAACGCGTCTCATGCACGTTGTGCGGCGCGGTGTAAAGAATCCCTTCGCCGCGAAAATTGCCGAGGTGGCGGGTGTTGTCGTCGATCAGAAAGTCCGCCGCAATAATGCTCTTGTCGCCGCAAAAAACAATGTTGCTGGTGGGGATGAACGGAAAATAGCGCTGCAGCCAGGCGAACTTCGGGTTAAACGAGCACGGCACATCCATCGCCGCGGTGGTGATGAAAACTTCGTAGCGCTCGGTGAGCGCCTTCACCACTTCAGCGCTTCCCGGCATCACCGGAATCGTTTCAAAAAAGGTCTCCTGCTGAAAATAGTCGCGCGCGGCGGGTTTGTGGGCCTCGTCGATCACTTCGAAAACGTGCCGCCCCTGAAACTGTTCCGTCTTCAAGCCCACACCGAAGTTGGCGTTATATTTTTCGAGGAAGTGCGCCATCGTGTCGGCCATGACTTCGTCCATATCGATTGCAATTCGCTTCATCTACTTTTAGGCTAACCGTTCGGCTCGCGGAGGTATTCGCGATAATCGTTCTTTGAACGGCACTGCTCAGTTGCTCCCCGGCCTGCTGGCCCACCCCTCCGGCGCCCTCTGGCTGCCCGACGTGCAAACGGTTTTGATCGCCGACCTGCACTTGGGCTACAGTTGGGCGCAGCGGCGGCGCGGCGAACTGGGACCGCTGGCCGATTTTCAAGCGCGCGAAAAACTGTTGCTGCTGTGCGCCGCGCTCAGTCCCCGGCATATTGTTTTCGTGGGCGATCTGGTGCATGCCCCGCGCCCCTGCGCGCCGGAACGCGCATACATTGAGGACACCCTCACCCTCCTGGCCAAGCAAGCGCAGGTCACCGCCGTTCGCGGCAATCACGATCGCGCCTTCGCCCGCGAATTTGGCCACCTTGCCGTTTCGACCGGCGAGTCTTGGACCAGCGGCGCAATCACCGCCATGCACGGCGACCGCCTCGACCGGGCGCCTATTCCTCAATCCGGCACGCTGATCCTCGGACATCTGCATCCCTGCCTTTGCGTTAGGGAAGCTTCGGGCGCGGGGCAAAAACTCCCAGTGTTTTTGGTGAATGAGCGCTGCGTTGTCTTGCCGGCCTTTTCGCCTTTCGCGCGCGGTTACGATGTGGCCGCCGGTTTCCCAGCGGAGTTGGAAACGTGTTTTCAGCGTGGGCCTATTTACGCCTACGCGGCAACATTGAAGAGGGTGGCGCATCTGGGCCCATTGGACAGAGCTATCGAGCGCTTGGCGGAGGTGGACGCCAGCCCGGCCGCCCGTTTTCGGAGGTTCCGGCGGGGAGCATCCTAAGGTGGGGTCATAGGCTTTAAAGTAACGCTCGTGGCCAAAATGACCCGGCCCTGCGATCAATCGCGGCCCCGTTTGGCTGGAGCTTTCCAGAACGCCTAGGACCGTATCTGAGGCACTGCGGCAGGACAAGCCTGGGTTGGACGGCTGCGCAACGCCGTTTGGGGCCAGCATTTGTACGAGTGGCGGACAATTCACCCAGAGCGCGGACAACGGCTCCCATATCGCCGTTTATGAACGACGACGCGGATTTTTGGTGGTAAGGGCTATCTATTATGAAGAGCCGCTCTTGAAGTCGCGGGACTAATTAGCAAAATCTGCCTTGGTCGGCAAGAGTTTACTGATAATCAATGTGAACAAGATCTCCGGATTTAGTGGCTTCCAATCTCGATCGTGCATGCTTAGGACCTTAGCAGTATCGTGCTAAATCTATAGGGTATAGCATCCGAGTAGTTTCGAGCCCTGCGTTTTTTGTCTGCGAAGGTGTCCCACCATTCGATTGCCCCGATCATGACTCCGTTAACAGCAAATACGACTCTAGCCAAGCGATTGGACAGCGAGCGCCTCCATGCTCAGCTTGAACTTAAGGATCGCGCGCTTGCGGCTAGCGCCGAGGGCATTACCATTGCAGATGCCAAGTTGCCCGATAACCCTTTGATTTATGCTAACGCGGGCTTTGAGCGACTTACTGGGTACTCCGTGGCCGAGGTGCTAGGACGCAATTGCCGCTTCCTTCAGAGTTCCGCCACCGATCCGGCCGCGGTCGACGCCCTTCGAACCGCGATTAGCGAGAAACGGGCAGTCACGGTCCAATTGCTCAACCACCGTAAAGACGGTACGCCATTTTGGAATCGCCTCTCGATTACTCCGGTCCAAGACGTGTCTGGCATGATTACGCATTTCATCGGTGTGCAGTCCGACGTGACTGCGGAAAAGCAAGCGATAGATGAGCTGCAGCGGGCGAATGAACAGCTGGAGGCGGCCAGTCAAGCGATAAAGCGGGATTTGGAGGCGGCTGCGGACTTACAGCATGCGCTTTTGCCGGTTGAATTGCCAAAGTGTAAAGGTCTAAATTTCGCCTACCGATTCAGGCCCTGCGGCAATGTGGGCGGCGACTCTCTCAATGTGCTGCCTCTCGACGACCAACACATTGCCGTCTATATACTCGATGTGTCCGGCCACGGTGTGGCAGCGGCTCTTCTCTCTCTTACTCTCACTCATATGCTGTCGATGGTGCCGGATCGCTCCTTTCTCTACCAGGCAGGCTCTGATGGTAACGGCAAGTACCGCATTACCCCTCCGGCGGAGGTGGTTTCCAGGCTAAACCGTCACTTCCTATCGAACACGGGCGCGTCGCAGTTTTTCACAATTATCTACGGGATACTGGACAAGAAGGCCCTAGAATTTCGACATGTTGCCGCCGGGCACCTTGGTCCGATTCATGTCTGTTGCAGGTCCACTTCTAGCATTGGCGAAACAGGCGGCATCCCAGTTGGACTTCTCCCCACCGCGACCTACGAAGAACATACATTGACACTTTCCCAGGGAGACCGGCTCTTTTTGTGCACAGACGGCATCAGCGAAGCGCAGAACGAAGCAGCAGAGGAGTTCGGCCTCGCACGTTTGCTGGAGGCGCTCGAGGTCAGCAGGGATTTGACCCTTGGCGACGCCCTCTCGTCGGTCTTGGAGGACGTCGAGAAATGGTCGGCACTTGCCGGGGCTACTGACGATGTCTCCATTCTCGCCGTCGAATGCAGTACCTGATCTGCCCGGCAAGAGACGGGCGCTGAATGTGCCGCCTCGTCACTGCTGCGCTAGCGGCTGCGAACTGTCCCAAGGCCGCCGTCAATACCTAGGATTTGGCCCGTTACCCAATTGTTCTCCGGGTCGAGCAGCCATGCAATTCCCGATGCTACGTCGTCCGCTTGGCCGATTCGGCCCAAAGCATGCATACCCGTGGATGCCTTCGTGGCCCCTTCGTTTGAAGTGATCCGTGCTGTCATCGGGGTATCCACTAAGCCCGGCGCTACGCAGTTCACTCTGATGTTGCGCGGAGCGTACGTGGCCGCGGCCGAAAGCGTCAATCCGATCACGCCGCTTTTAGCTGCGGCGATTGCCTCATGATTGGCGAGGCCGGTTCGCGCAGCCGCGCTCGCGCACAATACAATCGACCCGCCGTTGGACGCAAGCGCTTTCGCACCGGCTCTCACGGCCGCGTAGGCCGTCGTCAGGTTGGTCTCGATGACCTGCTTCCAATCCGCTTCCGTGGTCAGGTGGGCCGGCTTAAGGAGAAGGCTGCCCGCACAGTTCACGATTCCGTCAATAGGTCCCAAAGCGGCAACGGCTTGTTCCAACTCATCCGCTTTCGATGCGTCAAGTGCATGCGTCTCCGCGACCAATTCCTTGCCAAGCAAAGCAAGCTTGGCGGCGGTCCGGCCCAGCAGGACAAGTTGAGATCCACGGCTCTTCAGCCTGCGTGAAAGGGCGGAGCCAATGCCCCCACCAGCGCCAATAATCACGAAGCGAGTATTCTCGAGACTCAAATCGGTTAACCTTTTTATCGCGCTTGCTTAGCCCACTTTTTCTCAGATAGATCGCGCCCCACGGCAATTTGCAGAGCCTCACACTCGATGCCCAGCAGCAGGCCGCGGAAAACAATAGAATGAAAAGGCAAAACGGCGAACCAGTACAGAAGCCCGAATAGTCCGCGCGGCCGGAACAGGGCGGTTTGCCTCAAGATGCACTGGTCCGCACCGCGCTGCTCAATTTGAAACTCGAGCAATGCTTCCCCTGGCAATTTCATTTCTGCGCGTAAAGCGAGCCGCCGGTCCCATTCGTACCAGACAACACGCCAAAAATCGAGGGCTTCCCCGTATCTGACCATCTCCGGATCGCGGCGGCCGCGTCGCAGACCGGGTCCGCCAACGAGAAGGTCCATCCATCCACGAACTTTCCAAAGCCAGTCCGCGGCATACCACCCGTGTCTGCCGCCAATGTTGCAGACGGCGCGGAATACCGCGTCTGGAGGAGCATGATCGGTCAGTTGCCGCTCATCGCGCAAAACCTTGCCTCCCGACCAATCAGAGTCGCCCGGGATCGGTCTCGTCATGGACCATTTCGTTTCGTGCGGATAGCCGACAAGCCCAAAAGTTACTTCTTGTTGATTGGTATGAGAACTGTGTCGATGACATGAATGACACCATTGTCGCAGACGATATCAGTCTCCACAACCTCAGCGTTGCCAACCATGACTTTGCCGCCCATCGCATGGATCTTGACCGAACCACCTTCAGCGGTCTTGGCGCTCTTCATCTTGACAACGTCCGCCGCCATGACCTTACC
>Ga0075021_10001118_pt1 | contig 13717 bp, 10 predicted proteins | sample ColStrG_CSR_2012_FD_72749 | JGI IMG/M metagenome (GOLD analysis project Ga0075021, IMG submission 72749) | Freshwater sediment microbial communities in response to fracking from Pennsylvania, USA - Cold Stream Run_MetaG_CSR_2012 | ecosystem: Environmental > Aquatic > Freshwater > Creek >...
TCTATTCGCGCAAAACCGGCTGGATCCCGGTGGACATCTCAGAGGCGTGGAAGGCGAAGCAGAAAGAAGATTATTTCTTCGGCAGCGTTGACGCCAATCGCGTGCAGTTTTCCACCGGCCGCGACATCGCACTGTCTCCCAAGCAGGATGGTCCAGCGCTCAACTACTTCGTCTACCCGTATGTCGAGGTCGACGGTAAGCCGTACGATAAGCTCGACAAGCAATTCAGTTTTGAGGAAGTAAAATCTTCGAAGTAAAGCCGCGAGTTCGAAGCGCCCAGGGGTTCGCCTTGGCGAAATAATCGGTGACAAACGCCCTTGAGCTGATTGAATTTGGGCGTTTAGCGTCTCCAGCGGTAGTCTCTCTTCGCAAAAGAGTATCGAGCGTCACCCTTAAAGCGAAAGCAATTTTAGACTGCCGAGGCAGGAATCATGAGCACCCCAACTGCCGCCTCTCCCATCCAGCGTGAACCGGAACTTCTCGGGTAAACCGTCGTCGTCATCGGCGGTAGCGCCGGCATCGGGCTCGAAACGGCCCGACGAGCACGCGCTGAGGGGGCCAAGCTGATCCTCACCGGCCGGGATCCCGAGCCCTCCAGCGCGCCGCGAGTGGGCTCCAAGGCAGCTTCTACGCTATCACGATTACTTCAGTGATCTCGTGCACCACAGCTCAGACATCCTGCGAATCGCTATAATTAAAGAGGAGTACCTCGCGGAAATGGCGCAAAGAAGCGAAGGCACCCAAAACCATTAGGAGACATGACTAAATTCAACCAACATCCTCTTGAAAAGATCCTTGAGAGTCGAATTGTCATCATTGACGGAGCGATGGGCACGACGATCCGCAGCTATGGCATGACGGAAGCGGACATCCGCGGGGACCGCTTCAAGGACTCGAAGAAGAGCCTGCTGAACAACGGTGACGTCTTTTCTCTGACTAAGCCAGAAATGATCGGCGACATCCATCGCCGGTTCCTCGAGGCCGGGGCGGACATCATCGAGACCAACACATTCGGGGCCACCAGCATTACCCAGAGTGAATTCTTTGTCGACGATCCGCGGGAGCATGGCGGCCGGAAGGACCCGGCGTTCTACCAGAAGGTGATCGACGATCCGTTTCTCGGCACTTTGGCTTGGGACCTCAACGAGCAGTCGGCGCGGTTGTGCCGCGAATGGGCCGATCGTGTGGGGACCGCAACCTCGCGTCAACGATTCGTTGCGGGAGCCATCGGACCACTGACTGTATCTCTTTCGAACTCGCCCGATGCCGATGATCCAGGTTTCCGGGTGGTCACATTCGATCAGGTCAAAGCCGCCTACACACAGCAGGTGCGCGCCCTCATGTCGGGCGGCGCAGACCTGCTCCTGGTCGAGACCATCTTCGACTCGCTGAACGCCAAGGCGGCGCTGGTGGCTATCCGCGAAGTGTTCGATGCGGACGGCAAGGAACTGCCGGTGATGATCTCGGCGGCAGTGGGCCGTGGCGGCGAAACGATGATTTCGGCGCAGACGACCGAGGCATTCTGGAACGCGGTACGGCACGTGAAACCGTTGTCAGTGGGCCTCAACTGCTCTCTCGGTCCCGATTTGATGTATCCGTTCCTGGAGGAGCTCTCGGAAAAGGCGGACGTGGCGATCTCGTGCTACCCGAATGCCGGGTTGCCGAATCCACTGTCGGAAACAGGGTTCGATCTGGGGCCGCAGGACATGGCCCGTTATCTGGGCGACTTCGCACGGGGAGGGCTGATCAATATTGCCGGCGGCTGCTGCGGCAACACACCCGATCACATCGCGGCTATCGCCAAAGCGCTCGACGGTCAGCCTCCGCGAAAGTGGGGGACGAGGCTCATTGCTCGATCTCCCGAAGATCGATCCTCCGAAGACGGATCCTACGCACGCCCAAGCGAGATCGAGAGTCGAGCGTGAGCGCGTCCGACACCATCAGCGTTCCCGAGGCCCCCGCGGTCAACGAGACCAAGCCGCTGCGTCTCTCGGGATCGCAGCCGTTCACGCAACAGCCTGGCGTCTACATCATGATCGGCGAGCGGACGAATGTGGCCGGTTCGCCCAAGTTCGCGAAACTCATCAAGCAGGGCAAATATGAAGAAGCGGTAAGCGTAGCCCGTCAGCAAGTCGAGAACGGTGCGAATGTTCTCGACATCTGCATGGACGAGGGCATGATCGACGGTGTTGTGGCCATGACACGCTTCCTGCAGTTGCTGGGGAGCGAGCCCGAAGTCGCCAAGGTGCCCTTCATGGTGGACTCCTCGAAATGGGAAGTCATCGAGGCGGGGCTGAAGTGCCTGCAGGGCAAGGGCATCGTCAATTCGATTTCGCTGAAAGAAGGCGAAGAAAAGTTTCGCCAGAACGCCGCTAAAGTTCTGAAATATGGCGCGGCAGTGGTGGTGATGGCCTTCGACGAACAAGGTCAGGCCGCGACTTATGACGATAAGATCCGTGTCTGCGAGCGCGCCTACCGGATACTGGTCGACCAGGTCGATTTTCCGCCCGAAGATATCATCTTTGATCCCAATATCCTCACCGTTGCCACCGGCATGGAGGAGCACAACAACTACGCGGTTGACTTCATCAACGCCACGCGCTGGATCAAGGCCAACTTACCGCATGCAAAGGTCAGCGGCGGCGTGTCGAACATCTCGTTCAGCTTCAGAGGCAATAACAAGGTTCGCGAAGCCATGCATTCCGCGTTCCTTTATCACGCCATCACGGCTGGCATGGACATGGGCATCGTGAATGCCGGGATGCTCGAGGTGTATGAGGAGATTGACCCTGAGCTGAAGGTGCTGGTCGAGGACGTTCTGCTAAACCGCCGTCCCGACGCCACAGAGCGCCTGGTGGAGCACGGCGAATCGCTCAAGGGAACCAGCGCGGTAGCGAGTGAAAAGAAGGCCGAGGAATGGCGCAATGGCACGGTTGAGGAGCGCCTTTCCCACGCACTGGTCAAGGGAATTGACGCGTACATTGAGATCGACGCCGAGGAAGCCCGCGTCAAGCTGGGCCGCCCTCTATTGGTTATCGAAGGTCCGCTAATGGACGGCATGAGCGTGGTGGGCGATTTATTCGGAGCGGGCAAGATGTTCCTGCCCCAGGTGGTCAAGTCTGCCCGCGTAATGAAGAAGGCCGTGGCGCACCTGACCCCGTTCATGGAAGCCGAGAAAGTAGCGATGGCTGCCTCCGGCCAGGTGGTCAAGGCACAGGGAAAAATCGTACTCGCGACGGTCAAGGGTGACGTTCACGACATTGGCAAGAACATCGTCGGCGTCGTGCTTGCCTGCAATAACTACGAAGTAATCGACATGGGCGTGATGGTCTCCTGCGAAAAGATTCTCGAACGCGCCAAGACGGAAAAGGCCGACATGATCGGACTCAGCGGCCTGATCACTCCCTCTCTCGACGAGATGGTGCACGTGGCCCGCGAAATGGAGCGGCAGGGCTTCAAGCTGCCGCTGCTCATCGGCGGGGCAACCACAAGCCGGGCCCACACTGCCGTCAAGATTGCGCCGCATTACAGCGAGCCAGTAGTCCACGTGCTTGATGCCAGCCGGGCGGTGCCCGTGACCACCAGCCTTCTGAGTGATGAGGGCAAGCCGGCGTTTGTGGCGCAGCATCGCGCCGATTACGAGGCGCTTCGCAAGGCTCACTCCGCGCCGCGTCTGACGGTCATCTCAATCGAGGCCGCTCGCACCAGGCGGACTCCGATTGAGTGGCGTGCCGAAGACTTGCCCGTCCCCGCATTTACCGGTGTGCGCGTGCTGGACAACTTTCCCCTGGCGACGCTGCGCGATTTCATTGACTGGACGCCGTTCTTTCACACTTGGGGGCTGAAAGGCGTTTATCCCCGCATTCTTGAGCACGAGGGGCAAGGTGCCCAGGCGCGCCAGATCTTCACTGAAGCCAATGCCCTCCTGGATACCATTATTGAGAAGAACCTGATTACCGCGCGTGGCGTATACGGCTTGTTTCCCGCCAGCGCCGTGGGTGACGATGTTGAACTGTACGCGGACAACGCACGCGAAAAGGTTCTTGAGCGATTTCACTTCCTCCGCCAGCAATCAAACAAAGAAGGCAGTGAGCCGTGCCGGTCGCTCGCCGACTTCATCGCGCCAAGAGAAACCGGACTGCCCGACCACATCGGTGCTTTCGCGGTAACCAGCGGGATCGGGCTGAAGGAGCTGTGCGACGGGTTCAGAGCCCAGCACGACGACTACAACGCGATCATGGCGGAAGCCATCGCCGATCGCCTGGCTGAAGCTTTCGCCGAATGCCTGCACAAGCGAGTGCGGGATGAATGGGGTTACGGTTGCGCGGAGGGTTTGAGCAACGCGGATCTCATCGCCGAGAAGTACCGGGGGATCAGGCCAGCCGCCGGTTACCCGGCGTGCCCGGACCACACCGAGAAAGGCCCGCTATGGCATTTGCTCGATGTGCAAGCCAACACCGGAATGCTGATCACTGAGTCGTTTGCGATGTGGCCCGGATCGAGCGTAAGTGGGCTTTACTTTGCCCACCCGGAATCGCGCTATTTCAGCCTGGGGAAGATCGATCGCGACCAGGTCACCGACTATAGCGCACGCAAGGGGATGAGTGTGGCAGAAGTCGAGCGATGGCTTGGGCAAAACCTGAACTACGACCCTGCGCAATAACATCTGGAACTGTAGCCGCTAGCGGCCATCCCAACCCTTGCTCTCCGGCAAGGCCCAGGCAAAGATCACCCCGCCATTGCCGGTCACCACGTATTGGCGTTTATCCAGTTCGTAGGTTATCGGAGAAGTGTCCATGCGGACGCTGGTGCCGGCGTGCCACAGAGTCTTGCCGTTGCTGGTATCGAGAGCGAGAACGTTGCCGGAAATGTCGCCGGTGAACGTCAGTCCCGAGTCGGTGGTGAGCACGCCGGCGAAAGTATCCTTTCCCACATCGTGGCTCCAGCGAATCTTGCCGGTCTGGTAGTCGATGGCTTCGATGACGCCTTTACTCCAGACACCATAGTCCGCGCCGGCCCAGCCGTAGGCGCCGTCCGCGGGCTTGGCAAAGTAGATCGACCAACTGGGGTGCGCGGACACGATGAACAGCCCGGTCTTGGGATCGAAACTTGGAGAGCGGTAGTTGGTCATGCCGCCTTCGTCAGGGGCGATCACGCGGCCGTCGGGCGCCGGTTCCTTGTCCGGATTGGGAATCGGCCGTCCCTGCTCATCCACGCCGAGCGACCAGTTCACCGGCCCGTAAGGTACCGTGAGCAGATTCTTTCCGTTGGTCCGGTCGAGCACGAAGAAGTAGCCGTTGCGCGACGTCTGCATCAGCATCTTTCGCGGTTGCCCGCCGAAGTCGGCATCGACCAGTACCGGAGTTTCAACGGCGTCCCAATCGTGGGTGTCGTGCGGAGATACCTGGAAAGCCCAGGCAAGCTTCCCAGTGTCAGCATTGAGGGCGACGATGCTGCAGGTATAAAGGTTGTCGCCGGGACGCGTCTTGCCGGTCAGCACCGGGGTTGGGTTGCCGGTTCCCCAGTAGACCAGGTTCAGCTCCGGGTCGAAGGTACCGGTCATCCACGTCATGCCTCCCGAGGCTGTGTTCGGCGTGCCAGCCGGCGGCGTCACATCCCATTGCCACTGCGTCTTGCCGGTCTCAGGATCGACGGACCGCAGGAACCCGGGCAGGTTATCCAGGTCACCGCCGACGCCGACCAGCACGTGATCGCGCACGACCAGGGGCGACATGGTCGACCAGTATCCCTTTTCCACGTCGGCGATCTGGACATTGAAGCGGACTTTGCCGGTTTTGGCATCCAGGGAAACGAGGTGAGCATCCGGGGTCATGAAGTACAGCCACCCCTTGTACATGGCAACGCCGCGATGCCCGATGTGCAGGCCTTTGTTGGGCGGATAGGTGTAACGCCATATCTGATGCCCGGAGCGCGCATCCACGGCCCAGACGTTGTCCGGCACGGTGAAGTACAGAATGCCGTTGACCAGAAGGGGCGACGATTTCAGGTTCGCCTGCTGTCCAGTCTGGAACGCCCAGGCCAGCGTCAGTGACGAAACATTCTGCGGAGTGATCTGGGTCAGAGGGCTATGACGCTTGCCGGAATAATCTCCGTGGTAGCTCGGCCAGCTGTCGGCGGGCGGGTTCGCGATCGTCGCCGGATCGAGCCCCTGCGCCAGCGCGCGGCCAGCCAGGAAGGTCAGCGTGAACAAGAAAAGAAGAAATGCCTTATGAAAGTGATTTAGGATTCGCAATCCGGTTCGCTCCTAGCGCAGGGTTTGCAGGTAAGCCATCAGGTTGTGAACGTCGTCGTCGGTATACTTTCCCAGTAACTCGGCATGAGCATCGGCGGGTGCGTTGATGGTGTACTTGATCGAATTTGCCGGCCAGGACTGATACCAGCCTGACTCGTCGGTCATTCCGATGGTGAACTCATCCTGATAAGAGAGTTTGCCGGAAACAGTCTGGCCGGAGGGGAGAGTGACGGTGACGGTTGCGGTAGCGTTCTTGGGATAGAGCATGCGCTTTTCCAGTTCCAGTCCGCGAAAACGCCTGGCCACGCCGGCCAGATCGCCAGTCGGAGAATGGCAGGACGAGCAGGTCCCCGCGCCATTGAAATATTGTTTGCCAGCTTCGACGTTGCCGGTTTGAAGATCGCTGACCGATACGCCTCGCCGTCCGCCCGGATGGGACTCCAACTTCTTCTTCTGGGCTTGCAGGAAAGCGGCCAACTCGGTTATCTCCTGCAGAGAGAGCTTGAACGCCGGCATGCCGTTTTCGGGGCGTCCAGTTCGCACGAATGGGCCGATCTTGTTGCCCCGGACGTCGTTCGTAACCAGGTCTGAATCCATCAGGTCTGGGCCGGTTTCCCCGCCGCCGCCGTCGCGGCCATGACAAAAGGCGCAATTCTGGCCAAACACGGATTTGCCCTGCTCCACAACCGCAGGGGAATACGATGCCTGGTCGGCCTTCGTTTGCGCAGTCGTGGCAGGCGCTGGCTTGGATTGCGTTGTCTTCGTTCGGGCCGGGGTTTGCTCTGTCGGAGTTTGTGAAATCACCGGCAGGCAACTGGCAAGCACAGCCACGACGACCGTCGCGAGGATGAGGTTGAATCCCGACAAACCTGCTATCGAACGCATCATCGAACGAAGACCCTCCAGTCACCGCATTCCCGGAAATGTACCGCCGGCGTCCCGCCGGCTGTCTGGCGGGCATCCCGCCCGCCCATCGGGCCGGCGAGACGCCGGCGCTACCCGTAGAACGAGACGAAGTCTATTCTCCCGCGCCAGCGAGTGCAACGGTCGTCACCTTGGCTCTCCCCATTTTGTTCGTTCGGATGTACACTCTGCGGTCTATGAATAAATCATCAGCGGACAAACTATCGCGGCGCACAATGCTCAAGGGCGCTCTCTCAGGAGTTGCAGCGGCTTCTGTCCCGTCCCTGGCGTGGTCTGAGCAGACGGCTCCGGTGCAACGCAAAGGCCGGATCAAGCAGTCAGTCTCGCGCTGGTGCTACAAAGAGACTCCACTCGACCAGCTCTGTGCCTACGCCGCCCAGATTGGCTGTAAGGGCATCGACCTGCTCAATCCGGATGAATATGAAGTGCCCAGGCGCTACGGCCTGGTATGCAGCATGGCTTATGCCGGAGGCGGCGAACTGCCCAACGCCCTGAACCGCACCGAGAATCACGCCAGGATCGAGGAAGGGTTTCGCAAAAACATCCCGCTGGCGGCCAAAGCGGGAGTGCCCAATGTGATCACGTTTTCCGGCAACCGCAACGGCATGTCGGACGAAGAGGGCGCCAAAAACACCATCGCAGGGCTCAACCGCGTCAAGAAGATCGCCGAGGACAACGGCGTCATCATCTGCATGGAACTGCTCAACAGCAAGGTGAATCACAAAGACTATATGTGCGATCACACGGCCTGGGGAGTGCAAGTGGTACAGGCGGTGAACTCACCGCACGTCAAGTTGCTCTATGACATCTACCACATGCAGATTATGGAAGGAGACCTGGTCGCGACCATCCAGGCGAACATCCAGTGGCTGGCTCACTTCCACACCGGCGGCGTTCCCGGCCGGCACGAACTCGACGGCACCCAGGAAGTGCAGTGGGACGGCGTAATGCGCGGCATCGCAGCCACCAATTATCAGGGCTACGTGGCGCATGAATTCGTGCCCACCCGGGATCCGCTGACCTCACTGCGCGAAGCCGTGGATTTGTGCGACGTCTGAGCTCTGGCCCGTGAATAGAGCAATGGACCCAACTGACGAACGGATCAGCCGAGCCGGATGGCCAAGATTTACTCCGACCTTCACACGAATATTCAGGATAAGTTCAACCCTGTGGGTGGAAATCATGTCGCCGCATTACTCATCGGTTCGAGACGGGAACCAGATTGCCATTCCGGAGGACTATCTGCCCAAGGGGTATTCTGCGCCCGCATTTCGGTTGGGGGTGGTGCAAGATATCGTTGATGGTCTCCAGGGGAAACCTAAGGGCATCCAGGAATGAATTGGCAGGTCCGATGTCAATATTGGGCGTTTGTCATCGATAGTCGAAAGCCCGGCCTTGAGCCGGCCTCGCACGGTATTTTTGTGAATGGCGAACAAACGGGCGATTTCCTCGGATCGTATAGCTACAGTGGCTCTTGACCAGGCGATGGTTGGGGCGACATTTTCTCGGGCGGACTAGCCGCGGACTGCGCACCAGGTGATGGCAGACAGAATCAAAATGCCACAATGTTTGGAGCGCATACGGAGTCCGGATGCACCGACTTGGAGAAGGTGTTCGTATGCAGAGACCCAAGAACCACATAATCTGGCGATCGGGCATTCGGGCCATCCCAGGCACTCTTGTCGTGGGGGCGGTTACCCTTATCTGCTATTCGCTGCGGTTAGATCTCACCGTAACCGCGTTCCTTTATCTCATTCTTGTGGTACTGCAATCCCTGAGCGGAGATTTTACCTCGTCTGCCATCGTTTCTGTGATGGCCGACCTTTGCCTGAATTTCTTTTTTTGCTCCTCCCCTTTTCTCGTTCCGAGTGAGCGACTCCTCGGACTTCTGGGCGCTGATCGCTTTCCTGATCACAGGGCTGGTCATCACACGACTCACGACGAAGGTGCGCCGCGAGATAGAGGTATCGGAACTGCAGCGCCGCGAGATGAAGTTGTTATACCAACTCGCACAACGGCTGTTCGCTTTGGATCCGCGAGAGGAACTGTTGACCCGATCTGTCGCATTGTTTCGGACGGTGTTTGCCCTGCAGGCGGTGTGCCTATTTGACGGGATAAATGCGGAACTTTACAGCGATGGCGACTCCCCGAGCGGACTTGCCGATAGAACTCGGGCCGCTTACATCTCACGCCAGGACAGCGATGATCCGGTCGCAGGAGTTTTCACTCGCGTTCTTCGTGCGGCAGGAAACACCATGGGAGCGATTGGCGCGGCTATCCCCGACAACCTGACCACGCCGCGCCGCCCTTTACCTTTCCAGTACCAAAGTACGGGCATCGAAACCCGCTTCACGAGCCTCTTGGATCCGGAATCGCGCAGCCGAGGCATTTTCGGCTTCCATCGGCCGGAGACTCTCGACCAGTGGCTTACACAGGAACTCCAGCATCCCGGGTCAACGCTTCGGGCCAAGCTTCGCAATCTTCCTCCGCTTGCCACCGAGGGTCTACGCCCCGCCCAAACCACGGCAATCCGCAATCTGGAGAAGTCCCTTGCTCAAGGACGCCCACGGGCGCTCATCCAGATGGCCAGCGGCGGCGGCAAGACTTACACTGCCTGTAATTTTGTCTATCGACTGATCAAGCACGCCGGCGCTAAGCGCATACTCTTCCTTGTGGACCGCAGTAATCTCGGCCGCCAGACGCTCAAGGAGTTCCAGCACTTCCGCACACCCGAAGAGAATCGCTTCTTCACCGAGCTTTACAACGTCCAGCACATGCAATCAAACAAACTGGACGATGTCTGTAAAGTCAGCATCACCACCATCCAGCGCCTCTATGCCATGCTAAAGGGAGAGGAACTCGATCCGGCGCTGGAGGAACAATCCGGGTTTGAAAGCTCACTGCTTCTCAAGGAGCCGGCTCCCGTTGCCTACAACCCCGGTCTGCCAATTGAGACTTTCGACTTCATCGTCACCGACGAGTGCCACCGCTCCATCTACAACCTGTGGAGGCAGGTGCTTGAATATTTCGACGCCTTCATCATCGGCCTGACCGCCACTCCTTCCAAGCAGACCTTCGGATTCTTTAATCAGAACCTGGTCATGGAATACAACCATGAGCAGGCGGTAGCTGATGGTGTAAACGTGGGCTTCGATGTTTATCGCATCCGCACCCTCATCAGTGAGCATGGCTCCGTGGTCAATGCGGGTTTCTACGTCGATAAGCGTGACAGGCTCACTCGAAAGGTGCGATGGCAACAGCTTGACGAGGATCTCAGCTACGCGGCCAAGCAGCTTGATCGCGATGTCGTAGCCAAAGACCAGATACGCACCATTATTCAGGCTTTCCGTGACCGATTGTTCACTGAGATTTTTCCCGGCCGTACCGAGGTGCCGAAAACGTTGGTCTTCGCCAAGGACGACAGCCACGCCGATGACATCGTCCAAATCCTGCGCGAGGAGTTTGGCAAGGGAAACGACTTCGCGCAGAAGATCACCTACCGCACAGGCACGGCACGCGTAGTAAACAAGAAGATGACCGAGGACGGGCACGAGATCGAAGAGGTCACCTGGGTTAACACCGGACGAAAGCCGGAAGACCTGCTTTCGTCATTCCGCAATAGCTACAATCCGCGTATCGCGGTCACCGTGGACATGCTCCGTTTCAACGCCTTCATGATGGAAGCTGAGGTGCTGCCGTCATTCGTAAATGACTCGGCGCAATAGTAGACTGGGATTCCGACCGATCTGCACACGAATTCATAGTGAGCGCCTTCGTCGTGGTCCTGAAAACGACCCCATCGGCTTACGTCATAAACCAAGATGGCCTTGTAAGCAGTACGTCCGCTCATAACGTCCTGCAATAGTTGTCGAAGGCCGCATCGGCGTCCCAGGACGACTCCGGTTCGGGCGTCGGCGTAGGTCTGTACCACAGAAAACCCATAGCCCTCTGCGTACCGCGCAATCGTCGATTGTTGATTATCTAGTGAATATTGCTGGTGCTCGGTGGACCTTCTCAGATATTGAGCGGCAGGGATGGCACCCATCTCAGACCTCCAGTTTGGTCGCGTGCCGATGGATCGGCTGTGGTGCCGACATTTCGGCCAACAGGCCTTGCGTGACAACTCTACTCGCTTTGTTTGCAGTCCGCTGTTCCACGATTCATCGGCATGTTGATTGCGACAAACAGGCTATGAAAATCAACCTTGACCCAGATCACCTTGCGAAGCTTAGAGCGGAGTTGTCGGCCATCGAATTGTGGAATACCAAGTACTACCGCTCGACCGTACACGATACGACCGATGATGATTCGTTTCGAGCGCGACAGAAAAGGCGGGAGGAAATCTTAGACGAGATTCTGCTTATCGTCGGGGCCGACCCCCATGCTTTTCGCCTTAGCTTCGGACCGCTTGACTGAGTGACGCGAACGATCTGTTTCCTCGCGGAGGCCGGAGTATGATATGAAAGTGGAGTTAGCCTCTTCCGCGCATGCATTGGAAAAGCCGATGCGAAATCGAATACCACACGTCGTACCTGCTCGCACTCCCGCCGCTCTTTACGTCCGAATGTCTGGTGAAGGTCAACAATATTCAATTGCAAATCAGACCGTAGCGCTCCAAGAATATGCGGAAAGAAATGGTTTCTTCATCGTGAGGACCTACACCGATGCTGCCAAAAGCGGAGTTGCCCTGAAAAACCGGACGGCCCTCCGCGCTTTGTTGCAAGATGTCGCTAGCGGCAAAGCCGATTACAAGGCCATTCTGGTTTACGATGTCAGCCGTTGGGGGCGGTTTCCAAACAACGATGAAGCGGCACATTACGAGTTCTTATGCACGAAATCCGGTATACCACTTCATTACTGTGCCGAGCCATTTGCAAACGACGACACCCCATCCAGTTCAATTCTAAAGGCGCTTAAGAGAAGCATGGCCGCAGAATTTAGCCGTGAGCTGGGAGACAAGGTAACCCGAGGCAAAACCCGATTGGTTCGGATGGGGTTCTGGGTCGGAGGACCAGCAGGCTACGGCTACCGCCGAATGATGGTGTCTGCGGATGGAAAACCTAAACAGAAATTGAAGGACGGGGAGCGCAAAAGTCTGACGACCGACCGAATAATATTGGTTCCCGGTCCGCGTAAGGAAGTCGAATGCGTCCGTCAAATGTTTTCGATGGTGATAGAAGGACGACTTGGAGCCTGCGCAATTGCTAGGGATCTGAATAAGCGAGAGATCGCCTGTTATGGAAAACAATGGACAGATGTAACAGTCCGCGCAGTTCTCCTAAACCCAAAGTACAAAGGATGGAACGTTTGGCATCGGAGAACTTTAAGGTTAGGTAGCAAACGCCTTCCCGTAGCGTCTGAACATTGGATCTCAAAGCCTGGAGCCTTCGCGCCGCTCGTTGACGAACAGACCTTCGACCGGGTACAGGCGATACTTCCAACAAAGGCAGACAGGTCGTGGACGAACGATGACATTTTGAATAGAGTCAAACGCCTGCTCAAAGCGAAAGGCCGACTCAGCGAAGACCTTATACAGAAAGCGCGGGGCATGCCGTCGACCTCTACCCTTCACACTCACTTCGGCTCCTTTAGACACATCTATCAATTGGTTGGTTACCGTCTTCCTGACGTGGATGTGTTCAGGGGTTGCGAAAAAATGGAGCGCGCATTGCGGTTGCGCCGTGAGGTCGTTCGCCAGATTGTAGAGATGTTCCCGCAGACTTTCACCGTGACACATCTGCCTCACCGAAATCGTTCGATACTACAGCTAAAAGATGGCACGATGATTTCAGTATTACTTTCCCGTGTGTTGCGAACACTTCGAGGAGCAATGCGCTGGCTTGTCCAGCCGATCCCCGCCGAATGTGAATTGGTCACACTTCTTTGCAGGCTGAAGCCTGAGCATGATGGTATCGACAGCTATTATGTATTTCCGCGCATCGATATAAGATTTCGGAGGTCGCGCAAGGACGATCCTTGGCTGGCAGGAGGGGTAAGGCTGAAACACCTGTCCGAGTTTCTATTTGTCGTCAAAGCAACGCAAGAGCAACTTGCAATCAAGGGTTGTGTGCCTCGTCATAATTCCGTCCGCCTTTGAGATCAACAGATCACGATCCGATCTGCTATAACTTTTCCAACATGTTCGACCTTGGGCTCTGGTTCAGAGCCATTCTTCGCATTTTTCGTACCCACCGCAACGTGCTGACGGGTCGTCGGATCGCCAACTTGTCCGCCCAGGGCCGTGCAGCTTATATGAAATGCGGAGTCGCGGTCGCCACGTGTCCCGAATCGAGGCCTGCCGCAAAGCCAACTCAGGCAGCGGAGATCCTGGGTATTTCCCGAGCAACAATCTACCAGCTTCTGGCACGAGCGAAGACCCCGAGTGCATCCTCAAGGCTAAGACAGGGCGACAAGTAATTTGACCAATTTGACCAGCATAAGAAGCAGCCCTTTATCCGATCCAAGGGATCTCGGCGGACGGTGCGCATAAGTAGAGATGGCTTGATGTCGTTAAGCGACCGGATTCAGAGCTATGTCGTC
>Ga0075021_10001119_pt1 | contig 13699 bp, 13 predicted proteins | sample ColStrG_CSR_2012_FD_72749 | JGI IMG/M metagenome (GOLD analysis project Ga0075021, IMG submission 72749) | Freshwater sediment microbial communities in response to fracking from Pennsylvania, USA - Cold Stream Run_MetaG_CSR_2012 | ecosystem: Environmental > Aquatic > Freshwater > Creek >...
CCCAGGGCTCATCAGAGTGCGAATAGAAGCCCGAGATGAACCCGCGAGAAGACCAAAGACAAAATCACCGTGGAAATCGATGGCCAATACTTGACACGATCAGCCGTCTCATAGAAGCGCTTATGGGGCTCCCCCCGAGGGCGGCATCGCGCTTGCCCGAAGACTCTTACAACCCCCATTGTTCACACGGAGTGCTACCCTAAAAACAGATGTCTGACAGCTCCAGCACAGTAACTTACGATTCCGCCGTCTCCAGCATGTACGCGCTTGGGCATGAGCTCACGACTCTGCCGTCGCAGAAGTTTGATTTGGCGCACATGCGGAAGCTGCTCGCCGAGCTGGGTAGTCCGGAGAAGAAATTTCCGTCTGTTCTGATCGCTGGGACAAACGGGAAAGGCTCGACCGCAGCGACGCTGGCGTCGATCCTGCAAGCGGCGGGCTATCGCACGGGCCTGTACACTTCGCCGCATCTGGTGCGTATCAACGAGCGTGTTCGCATCAACGGAGCCTCGATTGCCGATCCCGATTTTGCCCGGCTCCACGATCGCGTCGACAAGGCCTCGCAGAAGCTCGTGAATGCGGGCGATCTGCCATGGCACCCCAGTTTCTTCGAGATGATTACGGCCATCGCGTTCGAGTATTTCGCTGAAGCGAAGGCTGAGATTGCCGTGCTCGAAGTCGGCATGGGTGGCAGACTCGATGCGACCAACGTTGTGGAGCCGCTGGTCAGCGTGATCGCTGATGTTGCTCTCGATCACCAGAAGTATCTGGGAGATACGCTTGCGGAAATTGCGCGAGAAAAAGCAGGCATCATCCGGCCCGGAGGTGTAGCTGTCCTCCTTCCGCAGATGGCGGAGGCAAACGACGCATTGGGTCATGCGATTGTGGAACGTGGCGCCCGCGGCGTGAATGCAACTCCCTACGTGCCGCCCGTTTCACCCGGAGCGTCGAAGTTACGGGTGGCGCGCGGCGAATACCGCGTAGGAGACGAAGTGCGGCAAGGCCAGGAATGCCATTTACAAGTCTTCGGCGAGGAAATTCTCGTGCAGACACCGTTGATCGGACGCCATCAACTACGAAATGTCGCCCTGGCGATCGCGGCAGTGGAAGAACTCACGAAGCAAGGATTCAAAGTTAGCGCCAGAAATGTTGAACGAGGAATTCGTGAAACCCGATGGCCCGGGCGTCTGCAGCGAGTGGTTTCGGATGGACTCGAGCTCCTGCTGGATGTGGCCCACAATCCGGCGGGTGCGTGGGCATTACGAGCGGCGCTTTCTGAGTTGCACGATGGCCGCCCACTTACTTTCGTCTTTGGAGCCATGCGCGATAAGGCGATTGCGGAAATGGCAGAAATTTTGTTTCCGTTGGCGGATCGGGTGGTGCTTTCGCCAGCCGATAACCCGCGCTCTGCTTTGCCTGCCGAGATTCGTGCAGCCGCCGGTCGCGTCGCAGTCGAGTTCGAAGATGCGACGGATGTCGACCACGCCTTACAACGTGCGCGTGAAATTACTCCCTCGGGCGGTTTGGTGGTTGTGACGGGCTCGATTTACATTGTTGGAGAAGCGATGCGCACGCTCGGGGTCCGCATCGAACAGGATAGCCTTGCCTGACGCAAACATCTCTGCCAGTCCTGATGTCGAGACCGAAGTGCGCAAGTCTACTCAGACGGCAGCATCCAATCTTGACGGCGCGCAAAAGAAATACGGCTGGCTCAGCCGTGTTCGCTCCTATTTTTTCTACAACGTACTGATCTGGTCCTACACGCTGATTCTTGGATTCGTGTCGCTGCTCTGTTCATTCTTCGACCGCGATGGCCGCATTCAGCACAACTTCGCGCGCCTGTGGTCGTGGCTGATCATGAAGACGATTTTGTCGCCGGTAAAAGTAACGGGCCTCGACAAGATCGATACCGCCAAGCCGATGGTCTATGCCGTAAATCATTCGTCCGCGCTGGACATCCCGGTACTCTACGTAAATCTCCCATTCCATTTTCGAATCATTTTCAAGAAAGAGCTGCTGAGCTATCCGTTTGTGGGATGGCATCTGAAGCGCTCCGGACAAATCTGCATTGATCAGCAAAATCCGGCGGCTTCCATCAGTACGATTCGTTCAGGATTGAAGACCCTGAAAGCAGGCACGCCCCTGGTAGTGTTCCCGGAAGGTGGTCGTACACCGACGGGCGACCTGCTGCCCTTTTTGGCGGGTGCCTTTTTTCTTGCCATCAAATCCGGAGTGGATGTTGTGCCGGTTGCTTTAGTCGGAATGTATGAACTGCTACCCATGAACACGTATCACATCAAGAGTCGCCCGCTGGAGATGCGAGTTGGCGCGCCAATCCCAACGACGAGCTACACACTGCGCACCATGGACCAGTTAGCGGCCCGCGTGCAGGCTGCTGTGGAAGATCTCAAGAAGCAGCCTGCTTGAGCTCATTGGCCGTGCGCACACGTTGACCCTCACAAACGACCCCTTATAGACTCAAAGAGTCCCCAGAAAACTTTACTTATGCCTGACATTCACATCAAGCTGCCCGACGGCAGTGACAAACAGTTCCCGATGGGCGTCACCGCGCTCGATGTAGCTAAATCCATCAGTCCCCGATTAGCGGATGCTGCGCTGGCCGCTAAGTCGAATGGCGACTTGATCGACCTCTCGCGTCCGCTCGAGTCCGATACCGAACTGCGCATTCTCACCGAAAAAGATCCCGAATCCCTCGGAGTCTTTCGGCATTCTTCCGCGCATTTGCTGGCGGCCGCGGTGCTGGAGCTTTTTCCGGAAACCAAGCTCGGCCACGGCCCCGCCACCGAAGAAGGTTTTTTCTACGACTTCTACCGTCCGACTCCCTTCACTCCCGACGATCTCCTGAAGATCGAAAAGAAGATGCAGGAACTCGTCGAGCAGAACCTCCCCTACGCGCGCGAATTCCTGCCTCGCACTGAAGGGCTGGAGAAGTTTAAAGCGGAAGGCGACTTCATGAAGTGCCATTTCATCGAGCAGTTCACCAAGCCCGATGAAAAGATATCCATTTATAAGACCGGCAAGTTCACCGACTTCTGCCGCGGCCCGCACATCCCCGCGACCGGGCGAATCAAGGCATTCAAGCTGACGAACCTTTCCGGCGCCTACTGGCTCGGGGACGAAAAGAATCCACAGCTGCAGCGCATCTACGGAACGTCTTTCTACTCCAAGAAAGATCTGGATACCTACCTCCACAATATTGAGGAAGCTAAGAAGCGCGACCACCGCCTTCTCGGCAAGCAGCTGGATTTGTTCTCGATTCAGGAACTTGCCGGACCGGGACTGATCTTCTGGCATCCTAAGGGCGGCATCATTCGCAAAGAGATGGAAGACTGGATGCGCGAGGAATATCTGAAACGCGGATACTCTCTGGTGAATACTCCGCACGTCGCCCGGCGGCAGCTCTGGCAAGTCAGTGGCCATGAAGGCTACTACGCGGACAATATGTTCGACGTCATGGAACTGGACGACGCGGAATATCGCATGAAGCCCATGAACTGCCCGTTCCATATCCTGATCTACAAAGACTCGCTCCGGTCCTACCGCGATCTCCCGGTACGTCTCGGTGAAATGGGCACGGTCTATCGCTACGAACGTTCAGGCGTGATGCACGGCCTCCTTCGCGTACGCGGCTTCACCCAGGACGACGCGCATATTTTCTGCACCCCGGCACAGATTGAAGACGAAATCGCGGGCTGCATCGACTTCGCCGTGGCCACGCTTAACACGTTTGGCTTCGAGAAGTTCGAGGTCGAGCTGTCGACCTGGAATCCGGATGACCGTAAGAACTTTCTCGGCACCGACGAGCAGTGGGGATCGGCCAATCGATCGCTGGAGAATGCTCTCAAGCGGCGAAACATCGCATATAAAACGATTCCCGGCGAAGCCGCGTTTTATGGGCCGAAAATTGACGTCAAGCTGGTCGATGCCATCGGTCGCCTCTGGCAGCTTTCTACGGTGCAATTTGATTTCAACTTGCCGCAGCGTTTCGATCTGGAATACGTCGGCGAGGACGGGCAGCGCCACCGGCCGCTCATGGTGCACCGCGCACTCTATGGGTCGATCGAACGCTTCTTCGGCGTGCTGATCGAGCACTATGCCGGCGCGTTTCCTGTGTGGCTGTCCCCGGTGCAGACGGTAGTGATTCCAATTAGCGAACGTCACATCGAGTATGGCCAGAAAGTCGCGAACGCATTGAAAGCCATTGGCGTGCGAGTGGAAGTGGACGGCCGCAACGAGAAGATGAATTCGAAAATTCGTGAACACGCCATGCAAAAAGTCCCGTTCCTGCTGGTGGTGGGCGACAAGGAAGCCGAGGCGGGAAGGGTCAACGTCCGCACCCGCGGCAAAGAGAAGACGGAAGACGTTGCGCTGAGTGATTTTGTCGCGCAAGTCAAGAAGTTGATCGACGAAAAGAATCCAAGGCTGGAGTAATCAGCTTACGCCGCGATTTGAGATCATGAATGGTTCGTATCGAGTGGACGACCCATATCGCTGCTCCATGTGAGAGATGCTTCGATCTCGCCCGTAGCATCGATGTTCACATGGCTTCCACCGGTCAGACGGGAGAACGAGCGATAGCTGGAGTTACGTCTGGTCTGATCGGCCGAGGCGAATCGGTGACGTGGCGAGGACGACATTTTGGCTTCCGCGTTACCCACACGAGCGTCATAACTGCGTTCGCCTTTCCAAATCATTTTCAAGATTCGATGGTGCGCGGCATGTTCAAGCGATTCTGCCACGACCACTATTTCCACGCCCGCGCCGATTCAACCGTGATGTCGGATGTCATGGAATTTGAAGCACCCTATGGCGTTATTGGCGGGCTTGTCGAGAGGGTGTTGCTCCGCGAGCACATGCGGTCGTTGCTTCAAAAGCGAAACAACTACATTAGGCAAATTGCAGAATCCGGCGAGTGGAGCAAGCATTTGCCGTTAGCCGGAGGCCTTGGCTGAGGCACCTCGATCATCGCCCCCCTCCGCTTTCCGATATCCAAAAAACTCCCGTGCCTTAATCATCTCCGCGATTTCCGGCGGCACCATGGTTTCCCATTCTGAGTCGTTGTCTTTGATCCTCCGCAGCACGTCGCGGGAAAAGATGTGCAAGATGCTTTCGTCGAAGTTGCCGAGCTGCGTGATACGGCCTCGATCTACGAGGTGGCGGAACAAGCTACGAAGATTCGCAGGGATCTTTGCGTTGTCGGCTGTGCTCAGCAACCCCGTCGTGTGATCTCGTAACGGATAGACGTACAGCCGCAGGTCTTTGGTAAAAAGCTTGCCAAAAGCTTCCAGAATTCCGCCTTCGAGTTTTGTGTAGTACTCCTCATTGAAGAGTTCAGCCAGGCTGCCAACTCCCATGGTTATGGCAATAGGCATCGTCGTGTAGCGCGCGAGGTACGCCGCGAGCCGATAGTATTCGAAGTAATCCGAGATCAACACGGTCTTGCCGACGGCTGCCAGCAAATCGGCACGCGCCAGAAAATCACCGAGGTCCACTGTCCCTGCGGAGAGAAGACTCCGCATGGTGATCTCCATCAGCTCGACGACTTGATCGCCTTGGGTTGTCCGCCTTTGGCCCTCAACCAGGCCCTCGGGGTTTGTCTCCAGTTCCGCCGCAATGCGTTCGCGTGCGCACTTGATCATGTCCAGGTTCACCTTGGTGACGGGACGAAAACTTCCGCGCTCCACAAGGATTGACCGTTTGCGCAAGACCTCGGAAGCTTGCAGCACCTCTCCGCCGGGCCCAAACATTGCCGCGCCACAAAGACCCAGTTGCACCAGCTTCAGGCTCATCACGCGGTTGTCCACATGGCGAAACTCGATGCCCGAAAACTCGACCATGTCGATTTCTATGCGCTCGGTGGAGAGGTTATCCAGCAGAGACTCCAGCATGGCCTGCGGCTGATGATGGAGAAAGAACGCGGCATAGAGCAGGTTTACGCCGACAATTCCCAGCGCTTCCTGCTGCAGGCTGTTTTCGTGGTCTAGCATCCGCACATGGAGAACGATTTGGCTATCCTCGTCACGCGGATGCGCCTGATACTTAACGCCCATCCATCCATGGCACTCATTGGTGCCGGCAAAGTTGCGGGCGGAAACGGTATCGGCAAAAGCGAAAAACCCGGTCTGATCGCCGCGGGTTGCACGCAAGCGTTCGATATTCAGGCGATGCTCGTAGTCGAGCATGGCCTGTAAGCGTTCCCGGGAAACGTAGCGTTTGCCGCGACCATAGATGGCATCGCTGACCGCCATGTCGTAGGCCGACATTGATTTGGAAATCGTTCCGGCCGCCCCTCCGACTTGGAAGAACCAGCGCGCAACTTCTTGCCCCGCGCCAATTTCCGCAAACGACCCGCAGCGGGAAGGGTTCAGGTTGATCTTGAGCGCTTTTTGGCTGGTATCCAGGTTCGAAGGGTTTTCGTCCATGAGGTTTTCCGCGTTCGATCAGTGTCGGGACGAAGTGCTTCCCGGGGTGATCGCAAGGGTTATCGGCAACGGTTCATGAGAACTTTACCCAAGCCGCAGCCGGGTAGCGGTGGATTGATGGCACGAACCTGCACCTTTGGGTTGTACGATAGTCGCTTGCGGAACCTTGTCCAGAACGTTGCGGCGCAAGTGAGCCAAAAGCAGCTTCTCAAGCCTGGGGATCGGCTCGGTGCTGCCGTTTCCGGTGGAGCGGACTCGGTAGCCTTGTTGCGCTTGCTGCTGGAACTGCGGAAAGGGTTGGGAATCGTCCTCTCGGTCGTCCACTTCAATCACACATTACGCGCGGGCGAATCGGACGCGGACCAAAGGTTCGTCAGTGAGCTGGCCAGCCGGCATGGCCTGGAATTTCACGTCGCTCGCGGCAACGTGGCTGAGCGCGCTGCGGAGTGCTCGCTTAGCGTTGAAGCGGCGGCCCGAGAGGCACGTTATGAATTCTTCTGGTCGCTGCTCAAGGATGGCCGTCTTAACAAAATTGCTACGGCCCACACCATGAACGACCAGGCGGAAACTGTCCTGCTGCGACTCATCCGCGGCACCGGAACTAGCGGATTGGGCGGTATTCATCCAATTCTTCGAAGCTCCCGACCCGAGAGCCCAGATGCCGCGATCATCCGGCCTCTGTTACAGACCCGTCGGAACGAGATTGAAACTTACTTGACCAATCTCGGCCAGCCTTGGCGGGAGGATTCCAGCAACCAGGATCAGCACCACACGCGGAACCGCCTCCGTCGAAAGCTGATGCCTCTCCTGGAGCAGGAATTCAATCCCGCAATCGCTGAGAGCCTGACCGAATTCTCGGAAATCGCTCGTGCGGAAGAAAGTTGGTGGGAAGACGAACTTTCCAGACATCTGCCGGTACTCTGGGAGGACCTAACGCAGAAGCCGCTCGCTTTGCAGCGCAGGCTGGTTCGGCACAAGGCAGAGGAGCTGGGGCTTCAGCTCGAATTCCGTCAAGTTGAGGAGATTCTCGCGGTTGCGAGAGCAATCGGTGTCTCCCCGGAAGCCTGCAATCTGCCCGGAGGCTGGACCTTCAGCCGATCGCGGGCGGAATTGCGCTTCGTTCCACCATCGCTGCCGCAACAGCACCAGACTGCGGATTTCGGAGAGCTTCTTCTTCAGGTACCGGGCCAAATTACAGCCCAATGGCGCGGACACGAGGCAAACACTGTGTTTGAAGCGCGCAAAATTCTGCTGGCGGACCCTCCGGCAGGATATAATCCCGAGCATTTGTATGCGCCACAAGCGTTGCCCGACCAACTGCTGGTTCGGACCTGGCGGCCGGGAGACCGTTTTCGGCCCGCCCATACAAAAGCCGCGAAAAAATTGAAAGAATTGTTTCAGATCAAGCGGATTGCAGCCGAACTTCGCGCAACCTGGCCGGTCATGGTTGCCGTGAAGGAAGATGCGGAAGAACTGGTCTGGACACGGGGATTTGCCGCACCGGACCACCTTAGGCCACGTCCCGAAGATCGGGAAGCGATCTTGATTATCGAACGACCAGGAAACATCCGAGTTTAGGCCCAAGTTAGGAGCGCTGTAACAGAATGGCGAACGAGACAGGACCCGGGAAAGTACGTCCCGTGATTTCCGCCGAGCAGATTCAAAAGCGGGTGCGCGAAATGGCGCGGCAAATTTCCGACGACTACCAAGGGAAGAGCCTCCATGTCATCGGGGTTCTGGAGAACGGCTTTGTTTTCATGGCGGATCTGATTCGGGCGCTGGAAATGCCTCTGGTTTGCCAATTCATCAAGCCCCAGTACCAACAGAAGCAAGATGGCGATTCCCGCATGTTGGAGATCTTCTTCAGCCACGAACTGGACATGCGCGATCAACACGTCCTGCTGGTGGAAGGTGTTCTACACTCTGGCGTGACGGCTGAGTTCCTGTTGAGCGATTTTCGTGGTCGCGGGGCGTCGTCGGTAAAACTGGCAACCTTGCTCGACCGCCAAAGCGCGCGCCGCGTGGCTTTGCAGCCCGATTATTTCGGCTATTTGGTGGATGAGCACTTTTTTGTCGGCTATGGCATGTCTTCTCCCGAGCAGCATCACCGCAACCTACCCTATTTGGGTGCGTGGCAGGAGTAGGGTCGTCCGTCGGCGTTCAACTGGCGGCAGGCGGGCCCTGTCTGAACTCCCATCGAATCCATGACTTAAGTCATAGATCTGCGCTCGCATATTTCCGGCCCGGAGCGAGTACAATCTCAGAGTGGCCGGAGCATCTTCCCAAGGATCGAATTGGGCTCCCCTGGCATCTAATTAGCTTGATACAGCAACCATAAGGTTTGGGATTCCGCCTTCGGGTGGACAGCTTTTCTTAGGAGTTGTTCGTGAATTCAACAGCCAAAACAATTTTGTTCTGGGTATTGGTCATCGCCTCCGCCGGGGTTCTGTGGACCGTAGTCCAGAACGGCAAGAACGCGCAGCGCGAAAAGGAAGTCAGCTACTCGCAGTTCATGACGGACGCGAACCAAGGCAAAGTGGCCGAGGTGACCGTGAACGGCATGGAAGTGCGCGGCAAGTACACCGATAAGTCCGCCTTCCACACGACCGCGCCGGAAAAAGATCCGACGATGGCGAAGCAGCTTTTGGACAAGGGCGTCAACGTCTCCTACAAGGATTTAGCGGCAGGGAGCTGGTCTACCTGGCTGCCGACGCTAGCCCCGTTCGCGTTGCTGGCGGCGTTTTGGTTCTTCATGATTCGCCAGATGCAGATGGGTGGCAACAAGGCCCTCTCGTTCGGCAAGAGCCGCGCACGCCTGCTCTCCATGCAGCAGAAGAAGATCACGTTCAAAGACGTGGCTGGCGTGGATGAGGCGAAGGAAGAACTCAAGGAAATCATTGAATTTTTGCGCGAGGCGCAGAAATTCCAAAAGCTGGGCGGACGGATCCCCAAGGGCGTGCTGCTGGTCGGTAGCCCGGGAACTGGTAAAACCTTGCTGGCGCGCGCTGTCGCTGGCGAGGCCAATGTGCCGTTCTTCTCCATCTCTGGCTCGGACTTCGTCGAAATGTTTGTCGGCGTCGGCGCCAGTCGCGTTCGTGACTTGTTCGAGCAGGGCAAGAAGAACGCACCCTGCATTATCTTTATCGACGAAATTGATGCGGTCGGTCGTCACCGTGGCGCAGGCCTCGGCGGCGGACACGATGAACGCGAACAGACGCTGAATCAGCTACTGGTTGAGATGGACGGCTTCGAATCGAACGAAGGCGTCATCCTGATGGCAGCGACAAACCGTCCTGACGTGCTCGATCCCGCGCTGCTACGCCCCGGACGTTTTGACCGCCGCGTAGTAGTTAGCCTGCCCGATGTTCGCGGACGCGAAGAAATTCTCGCCGTGCACACGCGCAAGATTCCATTGGCCGATGACGTGAATCTCGGTGTGTTGGCTCGCGGGTGCCCCGGCTTCTCCGGCGCGGATATTGCAAATCTGGTGAACGAAGCGGCCCTCATGGCAGCTCGCCACAATCGCAAGTCGGTGCTGCAGTTCGACTTCGAAGTCGCCAAAGACAAAGTCATGATGGGCGTGGAGCGGAAGTCAATGATCCTCTCCGATGCCGAAAAGCGAAACACGGCGTATCACGAGGCGGGACACGCGCTGGTAGCGGCAAAGCTGCCGCATTCCGACCCAGTCCACAAGGTCACCATTATTCCGCGTGGTATGGCGCTCGGCTTGACCATGCAGTTGCCGCTGGACGATCGTCACAATTACTACAAGGAATATCTGCAGACGCGCATCGCGATCCTGATGGGCGGACGCCTCGCCGAAGAGATCTTTCTGCACCAGATGAGCGCTGGCGCTGGCAACGATCTGGAACGCGCGACCGAACTTGCCCGCAAAATGGTTTGCGAGTGGGGCATGAGTTCGCTTGGGCCGCTGACCTTCGGCAAGAAGGAAGAGCAGATTTTCCTGGGCCGCGAGATTGCACAGCATCGCGACTACAGCGAATCCACCGCCGTGAAGATCGACGACGAAGTCAAGAACCTGATTACGATCGGTTATGAGCAGGCCAAGGCTGTGCTCAACGAAAACACGGAGTCTCTCGAGCGTATCGCACAGGCTTTGATCGAACGCGAAGTGCTGGATGCCGCCGATATCATGCTGATCATCGAAGGCAAGGATCTCCCCACGTGGCCGGCGCCGACGCCGAAAGACGATGGCTTGCAGCAGGTGATCAAACCCGATCCAACGCGCGTGCCTGCCAAGGGCGGAGAACGGCCAGCTACGGCGTAACACTATGATTTGAAATGCTTAAAGGCGGCCTGAGGGCCGCCTTTTTGCTGTGGTGCATGTCGTATATCATGTTTCTGAAATATGACACTAAATAATTTAAATGACATTTCATACACTGCATGCCACAATCTCTTATGGCTGACACAATGATCGAAGCACGCGTCAAGATCAATGAGAACGGACGCGTTGTTATACCGGCTCCGTTTCGCAAAGCCCTGGGGATTCGCGGCGGAGATGAAATTGTGCTGCGTATGGAAGAGAACGAATTGCGTTTGACCACGTTGAGAAATCGGGTGGCCCGTGCGCAGCGGAATATTGGCAGATTTCTCGCGAAGGATGCTCAGTTGTCCGAGGAACTAATTGCGGAGCGCCGCGCTGCGAGCCGGCGTGAGTAGGATTGTTCTTGACGCCTCGGTCATTCTCGCCGTGCTGGGCCAGGAGCCCGGCTCTGAAGTGATCTCAAGGCACCTGGGCAACACGGTTGTCAGCACGGTGAATCTCGCCGAGGTGCATGGCAAGCTCATGAGCCGAGGCGTTCCTGGTGATGCGGCCTGGGAGGGCGCTATCAGCCTGGCGGGCGAAATAATCGACTTCAACAGCGAACAGGCCCAGCTTGCCGGAACTTTGCTACCGCCAACGCATCATCTCGGACTCTCGCTCGGAGATCGCGCATGTCTCGCTCTTGCCATACTCCTTAAAGCCCCGGTCTATACGACAGATCGAGTCTGGAAGAAATTAAAATTGGGAGTCAAGATCCACGTCGTTGGCTGAGTTTCTTCAGGAGGAATCCCTTGGGTAAGGCCGTCGCTGCGCTTTCTGATGTTCACTCACAATTCATTCGCTCGCAAAATGTGTTCTTCGTGGCAACGGCGCCTCTCGACAAGCAAGGGCACATTAATGTTTCGCCCAAGGGCCTGGATTCGTTCCGTATCCTGGGTCCCACAACGGTCGCGTACCTGGACCTGACGGGGAGCGGTGTAGAAACCATCGCCCATCTGCGCGAAAACGGGCGTATTGGAATCATGTTCTGCGCGTTCCAGGGGCCGCCGAACATCCTCAGACTCCATGGCCGGGGGCGTTCGGTCAAACCCGAAGATGCGGAATTTCAGAGTTTGCAAGAACACTTTCCCGTTTTCGCAAGTACGCGCTCCATTGTCGTTGTCGAGATTTCTCGCGTGTCCGACTCGTGCGGGTACGGAGTCCCCCTTTTGCAATTTGAGGGCGAGCGTTCACAACTCCAGGCTTGGGCTTGCAAGAAGGGGCCGGATGGGTTGAAAACCTATCGCCAGGAAAAGAATCATCAAAGTATTGACGGATTGCCTGGTCTCGACTGAGGTTTGTATTTTATTGCGGCAGAATTGGTGCTCCGCTGGCTGCCGCTATGCTGGCGTGGGCGGCTTGCACTCGAGAGACAAGAGATAATCCCTGGTAGAGCCGATATAAAACCCAAATATGGAACGCAGCGCCGAGGTAGTCGCGTATAAGTAACAGGATTAAGCCATCGAGCAAGTAGAGCCCCATCCCCACATAGAAAGCCCACTTCTGGCCCTGTCCCGCAAAGTACCAGAAGAGAAGAAAAATTCCAGCGATAAAGCCGTTGATGACCAAATCGAGCACAACGCCAGTCGTGCCCGCTTGGTGAGAGACCGCATCCACGATGGAAGTTGTTCCCAGCCCGAAGAGGAAGTGCCAATTTCCATCGAAGCTCGAAATCACAGAGTTCAGCATGGAAAGGCCCGCGATCCACAAGAACCAGCTGGCCGCGCTCTTGCCAACCATTTGAAGTTGTTGCCGTTGCACGCTGCTTGGATCGGGATTCATTCCCAGACCGGTGTCCGACATGTTTTTCTCCTCCGAGCTCGATGGCGTCAGATTTTAGTCGGGGCAGAGTATCACGGAGCAGAGTCGCGTCCAAGCTGTTTCTGGAACCGATCACTTGCCGGCGGAAAATCGAAGGCTACGTCACAACCGAAATCAGAGGTTTCCCCTCTGGAAGAACCTCGCCCATCTCTACCGCAGGAACACCGGCGTTCCGCAGCGTTGTTCTGAGGCGTTCCGCATCTTGCTTGGCAACCGAAATCAGCAGGCCGCCTGCCGTCTGCGGATCGAACAGGAGTGTTCTCAATTCCTCGCTCACACCGTCCTCGTAACCGACGACACATTCCGCAAATTCGCGGTTGGCCTTAAGTCCGGCTGGGATGTATCCGGCGCGAATGCACTCTACCGCGCCTTGCAAAAGCGGAAGCGCGTTTGCATGAATCTTCAAACTCACCTTGGAGGCCAGCGCCATCTCTCTCGCGTGGCCTATTAGCCCAAAGCCGGTAACGTCCGTCAGGCTGTGGACCGCGAAATTACCGTCGCCGGTAACGACTTCTGCGGCAACCTTGTTCAACATGGTCATCGAACCAATTGCGGCATCGATCCATGTGGGCAGCGCCGTGCCTCTTTTGATCGCTGTAGAGATCACGCCCGTGCCGAGTGCTTTCGTAAAAAGCAAACGATCTCCGCGTTGGGCGCCGCCGTTCGCGAGCACCTTTTTTGGGTGGACCGTCCCTGTCACCGCGTAACCAAACTTGATCTCTTCATCGCGAATGCTGTGCCCACCTACGACTGTACAGCCCGCCTCGATCATCTTCGAGAGGCCACCCGCCAGGATTCGTTCTAAAATTGCTATGTCTTCTTTCTCCGGAAAGCACACCATGGCGAGCGCTGTCAGCGGGCGGCCGCCCATCGCGTAAACATCACTCAAAGCATTGGTGCCTGCAATCTGGCCGAATGTGTAAGGGTCATCGACGATAGGGGTAAAGAAGTCTACGGTTTGCACCAGAGCCATATCGGGCGCGAGTAGATACACGCCCGCGTCGTCGGCGTGATCGAAGCCAACTAGAACGTTCGGGTCATGTTGCCGGGCTAATTTCCCAAGCACCGTGTCCAGCACCGCCGGACTCAGCTTAGAAGCTCAACCCGC
>Ga0075021_10001120_pt1 | contig 13692 bp, 33 predicted proteins | sample ColStrG_CSR_2012_FD_72749 | JGI IMG/M metagenome (GOLD analysis project Ga0075021, IMG submission 72749) | Freshwater sediment microbial communities in response to fracking from Pennsylvania, USA - Cold Stream Run_MetaG_CSR_2012 | ecosystem: Environmental > Aquatic > Freshwater > Creek >...
AGGATGGCGTGTTCTTCACGCATGTTCCGCCTGCATACCGAGACCAAGAGCGGTACGCGCATGATATGCCCGTGACCCATCCTGTGCCCAAGGAGGCCACCAAGGTCTTCTGTGGTCACGTCCACAACCGCTGGGCCTACACGGAGGCTTGGATCGATGACCGTATCGTGCCGTGCTATAACGTGGGTGTGGACGTTCGCGGCTACGTCCCTCAGACCATGGAGCAGATCCTCGCAGAGCCACATGGAAGGCTGGGTAGGGTATGAAAGAATACACCGACAAGATCGAAGCTGCTAAGCGGATGTACGGCAGCACCAACGGCTGGAATAACGACGCTTTCAAGCTGCTTTGTGATGTCATCAAAGAGATGGCTGACGAGATCGAGCAACTCAAGAGTCGCACCCACTATCACTACTCTGGTGACGAGTAATGCCCTACGGGATTAGACACTTCAAGGAACAGAAGCGACCGAACGAACTGGCTATCTGGAAAGCCAGGGTGGCGGAACTCAACGCCAAAGAGGCCCGCTGCCCTGGCTGTATCAAGGCCAAGAAGGAAGCAGAGAACGCCACTCTGCTTAAGATTTGCGAGTTTCATAGGACCGCAAGACGAAGGATGGTTTTCGGATGAACGACATGACAGCCGACACCGCAAAGAGCGTCAAGGAGATCGAAGAGAGTGGCGGCAACCCCGCCGATTTCTGCTGGCCCTTCAATGGCCTTCGGCCTGACGGCCAATTGTTCTCTCTGGGGCCCGCGCCATTTGTTAGCTGGGCCTCCGCTATGCATCCCGAGTATGTGGATGAAGAGACGGGCATGCCCTTGCTCTACGATTTCGTATTCACTCAGGCAGATGAGGAGATCCTGGGCATCGATGGCTTGGCTGGCACTGTGATGGTGACCATTCTGCCTTCACTAGACAATGTGACGAAATACTGGATCATCGCAGAGAAGGCCGCTGACCGCTATCCCGCCAACCCCAAGATCGCTGAGCGTTTCCGCAAGCTTAGCGATCTCTTCCTGGATTCTGGTCTTTAAACTTGACGCCAAGTCCAAACAGGAGTATCTTAACGCCATGACCGACCCCATCAAGATTGGCGACAAGGTTCGCTCTTACGACTTCGCGGGCAGCAAGCAGTATTACGTCGAGGGTACTGTGGTCGCCATCGGGCCGGTGCCCTTCTGCGGCGCGGACTGCCAGCACTACCACATCGTCGTGGAGAGGGCCAAGTCCGGGGAGAGCATCCTCTACCCTGGCAATCCTGGGTGCATCAAGATGGCCTACCCTGCTCTCAACTACCACAACGTCGAGGTGATCAATGGCTGAGCACACCTACCGCATCACCAACATCCACCGCAACGACCGCCATCCTGGCAACATCTACGCCTGCCTGGTGGACGAGAATGGCGAGATGCACATCTCTGCTACCATCGACTACATCCTGACTGCCGCCAAGGAGCGGGGTCTCAACGTCGAGAACATGCTCAAGGGAGGCAAGAATGGCTAGCATCCGAATCCGCCTCTCCGATAGAGAGGCCGCCAGCATTCGCATCGCCCTCAAGTCCCGCATCCGCCGCCAGCAGGAGCGAATCAAGGACAGCACCGGTTTCGACCGTGTGTTCGAACGCGAGCTTCTCGCCCATCTCACCAAGACCTACCGACGACTGGAGAAGGCCAGTTATGGCTAAGCGCCTCAAGAAGGTCATCATTCCGAAGGAGCCCCAAAAGGGTCCCTTCACACCTCCCACGGCACCGGCCGTTCTTTCGCCCGCTGTCTTCACGGAAGAGCCTGCCAAGCCCCAGGAACCCACGGAGTTCTCCAAGCGGTACCAGGCGGCCAAGGACAAGGCTAGGGCCCGCCAGGAGGCTGGGAAGGCCCTTTACGGACCTCCTAACGTGGCACCATTCAATGCCAGCGACCTTCTCAGCACTACGGTCATCGCAGGCAAGGACATCGCCACCTGGGACAAGGAGATCGAGGCTCACATCGAGGCCACCACCGGCAAGTTCTTCGACCTGAGCAGCTACCCCGATTGGGTCTGCTGGGCTGTCAGCAAGTGGAACCATAATGGCAAGCCGACTCCTTCAACGAAGGTGCTGAACCAAATCACCAAGCTTCGCGAGGATGCCGAGAAGCTCGTGACGTTCGCCAATCTCGATAAGGAGAAGGCGAAGAATCAGGACGCCATTAAGGCAAAGAAGCTGACCAAGGCAGCGGAGGCCAAGAACGAGAAGGCAGCCAAGCTGTTCGAGGAAGCGAATGCTCTTGCAAAGGAGCACAAGAAGCAGTAAGCTGTAATGGGGCCTTAGCTCAGATGGGAGAGCGCCTGCCTTGCACGCAGGAGGTCGTCGGTTCGATCCCGACAGGCTCCACTGGAGACACAATGAAAAACACGCCAATCACCTATGACTCGCTCCTCGCCGTGCTGAAAGCACAGAAGAGTGACATCTTGCAGACAGGCAATTGGCAGGGGCCTATCATCGTGGTCAAGGACAACTCGGACGTCTGGTTCTACTTCGACCAGGATAAGCACCTCATCAACATCCGCGCCTACTAGGAGAGCACATGAACGCCAGGAAGGCCGTCACCCTCTTCGTCATCCTCAACACCCTGTACTTCTCGGCAATCGCTGCCTTGATGTTCTGGGCCGGCACCAAGTTCTACGGCTTCGCCATCTACCAGGGCTGGATCCGGCCATGAACGACACGCACTATCACATCTGGTTCACCTACCACCGCTACGATACCGGCCAGGAGGGCGGGGACTATTCTCGTAAGGCCACCTTCCACACCCTTGAGGAGGCCGCTCACGCCAAGTGGATGATCGAGGCTTATATCCGGGGCAAGCTCTCAAGCGGCAACAAGTCGAAGCTTGAAGAGAAGTACCTGGGTGGCTGGTGCAGCGGCTTCTTCAAGAGCTTCGACGGCATCTACAAGGTTCACAGCAGTTGCGAGAGGATGGATCTATGTACGCCTGGCGCATCCTAGGGAACGAGGATATGTGGCGCATCGTCAAAACCGATCTGGCCACCAAGCTGGCCGACGGCTTCGATGCTCAGAAGCGCATGAAGCTGGACGATGCCATGGCCTACATCGCCAGCGAAATGCACATGGGCGACATCATCATCCTGCCTAACGGCGCAGTGCTCAGCGTTGGCTTTACGCCTGCGCTTTCTGTCTAGGAGACATATGGACTTCCCCGAGAACATCAATCGACTTGCCCAGGTGACCATCCCCGAAGAGATGAACGTCCGAGAGCTTATGGCGGTCGTCCGCTATTGGCGCGAGTACGACTATCGTAAGTCGCTTTCCTTCCAGGCGCATACGGATGACTTGAACAAGAAGAACGACGCTCTCAGCAAGGAGAGCGACGAGCTTCACAAGGCGTTCGACAAGGAGCACACCGAGCACCTTGCCGACGTCAAGGATCTCAAGTTCGAGCTTCACAAGGTGACTGCCGCTTGGGAGGCGGCTCAGCAGTGCCGTTTGTCTTACCTAGCCCAGATCGACAAGCTGGAGAAGGAGCGAGTTGACTGGTATAAGTACCGGGACGCTCTGGTGTCTAAGCTTGTAGAGCAGGAGCGTGAGACCGTGAAGTGGCAGACTAAGGCCAAGGACGCCAATGCGGCTTACCACAACCTCGTGGCTCTCACCACGGCACAGCGGATGGAGCAAGCGTTCGTTAAGCCGGACATGACGGAAGGGCTCAAGAAGGACATCGAGCTAATGCTCATGCTGCTTGGAGAAGCTGGCAGGTACCAGTCGGGCAACTGTAGCTCACCCTGGTGCAACGGGGTCCACGAGGGCAACGCGTGCGAGGGCGACTACCAGGCGTCGCGATGCATCACAGAGTTGTACGACAAGTACATGCCCAACAAGAATAGCGGGATGGTCCACATCGAAGTTGACCCGAACCCCTGGATTAACAATCCTCACACGGCAACCCAATGCCTGGCTTCTCGCAGGATTCCGGGCGGCATCCAGTTCTGCGTCCTTGGCCCCAACCATCCAGGCGACCACAAGACGGCCCGCGACGCCCACTGCGAATACTGCCCCGGAGTGGATAAGCCGCACGGTCCCTAGGCTATACACCATCATGGTAAGTCACACGCGACTACAGATGACCATCGAGCAGGCTGCGGCCTTGCGAGTCATCTTTAAGCTGGAGTTCGTTGGAAAGACTGGCGAGCTTCTCAAGAAGTCCGAAGGCCAGGACCACGCCGCCATCCTGAGCCGCATCGTTCGGAACACGGAAATCTGGAGCAAGATCGACAACGCAGTAGGCGCCTCCATGCTTGAAGCCTATCGACGCCAGGAAACCGACCTGACAATTGGCCAGAACATCGAAGTGCTCTTGCCTCAAGGGATGCTGGAGACCATCCAGGGGATCATCCGGACTGGCGAGTACATGGACACGCTGACCGCTTCTAAAGCAAGCCAGCAGTCGATGATCACCATGGGCAGCATGGTCCACATCGTCGTAATTGAGCGCTGCTTGGAAGATCTCAAGCGAATCCTCATGGTAGTAGAGAAGCCGGACATGGTGTTCTTCCCCATGAAGGCTGCGGAAGGAAAGAACTAATGGTCAAGCACTTTTGTGATGGCTGCAACGAAGAAATCAAGTCTGGAGACATGTCGAAGTTCGAGTTCAAGATCGAGCTTCCGACTCGCAGGCGGGAGTACAGCACTGGTCGAGCCGTCAAGACCCTGTGCCAGGAGTGCCAGACCAAGGTCTACTACGCCGTAGGACAAATCGTGAACCTGGGGATGGTCGCATGACTAGAAAATACGATTGGCGAGTTTTCGTCCACGACCGAGAGCTTTCGGACTTTCTCTCTCTACATCCCGAGGTGGTCTTGGTCAGCGTTAGGTCGCGTGGCCACGATACACCCGCTGGTGCTTACACCGCTCCAGTTAAGGACACGGCCGTCGTAGCTTGGTTCTACGAAGAAGGATACGAGCAATGAGCGGTCACATCGGAGACATGGTGAGCCAGCACTGGAACACACCGAGCCACATTGTGGAGGCGGTCGTAGAGACCTTTGGTGGTCAGATTGATCTCGACCCGTGTGACAACGATTTCTCCATGACCTTCCCTAGGGTTAGCTATAAGCTGCCCGGGAACAACGGCTTGGAGAAGTCCTGGATCATCGCCCCTGATGGCAGTCCTATCCGCAACGTCTTCTGTAATCCTCCATATGGTCGAGACAAGAAGACTGGCACTTCGATTGCCGATTGGGTCGAGAGGGCTGTGTACTACACAACAGCGGTTGGCTCACCCGAGGTCATTCTCTTGATCCCGTCGAGTACAGAGACGGGCTTCTGGCACGAATACATCTGGTACACGGCCGATGCCATCTGCTTCATCAAGGGTCGCCTCGCCTTCCCACTAGAGGGTAGGAAGAAGGCTTCCGCTACCAAGGGCTCCGCTGTTATCTACTACGGAGAGCATGTAGATAATTTCGCAGACGTCTTCGACGCATTCGGACATATCGTGAGGCAAGACGATGACTCGATTTAGACCAGGGTACTTTGGGCGACGCCGGGACGAGAAGATTGCTCATCTCAACGAGAAGTATGGTGTAGGAGGTTGGAATCTCCAGTGGATGATCTACGACGACAATCCGTCTGGCTGGGACTTCCTTGGAGCCTGCAAGTATTTCTACGAGGAGAGCTACTACCAGCACCTCAAGGATCGTCCAGACCTTTTGTCCTGGCTTAGTACGTTTAGCGAGTGTTACGACAATGCCGAGACCAATATCAAGAGTGGCTGCGACTACACCAAGCAGGAAGCTTTCTCGACCCACATCCAGGACATTGCCGTCCGCAACGCCATGCGACGGCTCAATGTGGAGTTCGATCCTCGCTCTGGCCAGCTTCTTCAAATCCGGAGCAAGGACAGCCAAGGATGGAAGATCGGACCGGGCAACGTCCCGTTCTTCAAGCCAGAGCTTATCACCCAGCCGAGCCTATGCCCTAGTTGGGCTAACAAGGGGTCTGTGGAGGATTTCTGGCAGTCCAACAAGTGGGTCGTAGTGAAGTCAGCCCCGATTCCTATTGACTTCATCGTCACAAACCCCTAGACTGCTTGCAAGGAGAAACACTTGGCTCGCACCGAACGCTGCCGTCATCTTCCGAAGGTCCGCCGGAATTACGCTCCCGCCGCTGAGAAGATCGTAGATGGCCACGCCCATCGTCAGCACTACCAGGGACTCATCCTCGCGCGGACCGAGAAGCTTTTCGGGGGCAAGGAGCCTTCTTACAACATCTTCGACCCCAAGCACGGCACCCATCACGCATACGTCAAGGATACCAAGAGGTCTCTCGTCTGGGACCATCGCGCCCAGGCTTTCAAGTGGGATTACCTGACCAGTCTCAAAGAGGTCCCCGGCTCCTGGCGTCACAATTACGAGCGGGAGCGCTGGGATGCCTGCCGTGCCCAAGCTGAGCGCGAGATTACGCTTCCTGTGGGCTCCTTCCACCCTTTCCAGAGCTACGAGGCTGGCAAGCGCAAGAAGGGGTGGCGCGAGAAGGGGAATCGTAGCCTGCGCCGCGCGACCAAGCAGGCCGTCAAGGACTTCGACCCTGACGGAGGTCTGCTGCCCGAGCGGAACGAGCACTACAACAAGCGAGATTTCTACTGAGATGGGTCTGTGGCGGAATTGGTAGACGCGACCGCCTCAAGAGCGGGTGCCCCGGAAGGGGCGTGGGGGTTCGAGTCCCTCCAGACCTATGGCTTAAAGACATCCTTCTGTGGAAAGAGCAAAAAGCCCATGAGCAGCCCTAGAGCGGCCTGGAAGCCTGGCCAGCGATAGACGCGCAGCCAGCCGGTCAAGGCGCTGTAAGGGATGTTCCAGAAGCGATAGTCGAGGAATGCCGTGAAGAGTACGAACAGCCAGAAGCCGATGGCGTAGTACGGCACGCTATATGGCTTCTCCCAGTTGAACCAGAAGTGAGCAGCCAAAGCCGACCACACAAACGGGATTACCGTAAGCTTGTAGCCTTGCTCTCTGGCCTCCATGGAGATGAGGTCTACAGACATGCCCTTGCCCCGGAGGTAGAGCAAAATAAGCTCCCACACGAGCCACACTGGCCAGAAGCCGAAGAAGATCCAGAACGTAAGGTTGTCGAGTCGCATGTACGAAAGATTGGCGCTATATCAATGAAAGGACACACTATGGTCACCGACCTACTGAACGCTGGAGTTGAGTGCATTGCCGAGAATGATCCTCTCTATGGCCAGACCGGGACTGTGCGTGGTCTCTATCTAGAGGGCACGACCATCATGGTCATCGTGGAGTACGACGAGGATAGCCGGCTGATCTGCCATGACATCAAGGATCTAGCGGTCGAGTAATGGCAACCTACGACGACATCTACCCTGACGCTCCAAAGGGCTTCACCTCCAACCGGCATGGCAAGCAGCCGCCTGTGGTCAAGTTCGACTACCAAGAGGCCCAGGACCGTAAGGAAGAGCCCTCCTGCGCGTGTGGGGCTAGAACGTCGTGGGTCAACCCGGCAGGCATGCAGTACGTCTGCTCTGTCGAGTGCAACGCCAAGGTATGGAACGCCCTAGTCGGGTTGTTCGTCGCGCAGCTAATCTCGGGAGATTTCTAATGATCGAAGGACTAGAAGGAAGAGTCGTAGCTTACGAGAGTAATCGGCCGAGCATGGTCTACGAAATTGGTGGTTTGAGGCCGGTGGAGTATATGTTCGGGCCCTGGACCTCCAAGGTAACCCTCGAATTCGAGGGCGAACTTCCAGAGTGGCTAAGAAAAGCTTGCCAAGAGAACATGGGCCGTGTTAGGATTCTTCCATGACCACCTATGACGTCACTATCCTCTACAAGAGCGGCAACAAGCACACCGTCAACGGCCTCAAGAACTTTGTGCTCAAGGGCGATGGCGCTGACTGGGAGACCATTGCCGGCAACAACAAGATCCTCAAGCTGAACGTCGATGCTATCGAGGCCGTCTTCTACCGTCCGACCCCCTTCTACAAGAAGGCGATCCGCTTCATCTTCGGGTGAGCCATGACCGTCAAGGAAATGATCGAAGTCCTCAAGAAGGAAAATCCGGATGCAATCTGCGTGGTTCCATTCAGGGATCACGCCTACCGGATCGTTGGTCGCCCTGGCCACGACACGGCTGTCGAGGGAAATCGTGGACGCTACGATCTTAGCGAGTACACTGGCAACGACGCCGACTACGACGACGTGCCCAAGAAGTCAGCAGTAGTCATCTTTGGAGGATAAATGAGCAACTTCCGCGTTCCTGTCGTTCAGATTGGCAAGATTGGCAAGCATCCGAATGCCGACAGCCTTTCCATCACTACCGTCGAGGGCTGTCCGTGCATCTTCCGCACTGGAGACTTCGAAGAGGGCAGCCTCGCCATCTACATTCCTGTGGATGCTGTCGTCCCCGAGACTGTGCCTGGCACCGAGTTCTTGGGAAAGAAGCGCCGCATTAAGGCTGCCAAGCTGCGCGGCATCTTCTCGATGGGCATCCTGCTTCCCCTCTTCCACACCGGCACTCCCATCATCCCAATGACCCACCAGATCGGAGATGATGTCGCTGGCGCCCTGGGCATCACCAAGTACGAGGAGCCTATCCCGCTGCACATGCAGTCCGAGATGTCTCCCGCGCCCAAGACCCTCCATCATCCTCCGACCTACGACATGGAGAGCTACCGCAAGTACAAGCACCTCCTTGTCCCTGGTGAGCAAATCGTGGTGACCGAGAAGATTCACGGCACCAACAGCCGGTTCGTCTACTTCGATGATGCCATGCACGTCGGTAGCCACCATGGCTGGAAGAAGCTGGACGAGAGCAATCTCTGGTGGCGCATCGCCAAGCAGTACAACCTGGAGAAGGTCTGTAAGGAGCAGCCGGGCATGATTTTGTACGGCGAGACCTACGGCCAGGTCCAGGACTTGAAGTACGGCACAGCCAAGAACGAACTCAAGCTGGCGATCTTCGACATCTTCGATTCCGCCCTGGGCATGTGGCTCGACTACGAGTCTACCGACCCCGTTCCTCCGGTCTACAGCTTCGTGGAGTTCTGCCAGTTCTACGAGCTTCCCATGGTGCCTGTGCTTCACAAGGGGACATACATCCCAGAGGTCGTGGAGCTTATGTGCGACGGACCGTCCGCTGCTTCCACCGTGTCGCAGATTCGCGAGGGCATCGTCATCAAGCCGATTCGCGAGCGCTGGAACCAGGAGACTGGCCGCACCATCTTTAAGTTGGTGGGCGAGAACTACCTGACCCGCAAGGGCGGAACCGAGCTTCACTAATGAACGACCGGGACTACGACGAACAGACCGAGAAGCTGCAAGCTTTCGGCATGACGCTTGCCATCCTAGCAGTGGGCTATCTACTCTTGAGAGGGATTGGTGTCCTGTGATTCCAAGCTGGCTACTGGCTAGAATCGTCGTAGTCATCTGGTGGGTGTCCCTCTGGACCTTCCTGGCCGTCGTTGTAGCTGCCATCTGGGCTTTGGTGCGCCAGTACCAGAAGGATAAGTACATCCAGGCTTGTATGAATTGCGGCGGAACACCCTATACCTGTTCGTGCAACCACTACGATGAGCCATGACCACGATCTTCCATCTCTCGGACTGGCATCAGCGGAACGACGGGTTCGATCAGCAACTCGATTTCGAGATTCGCAGCCAACAGCTAGGCGAGCCGGACCTCATCATCGTGACTGGTGATATGCTGTGGAACTTCGCTCCTGCTCGTAGTCGCCAGGTCGGTAGGGATGCATACGAAGAGCGGCGTCAGTTAGTGCATTACCAGCATTTCATCGACCGCCTTGAAGCTGTCTGGCCTGGGGTGGATATCTTTGCTGTACGGGGGAACCATGACTGGTGTGACTACGAAATCAAGGGGCACGTCAGGGCTTTTGATGCGCTGGAGGGTGGTACTTATCTCTGGAACGGCCTCAAGATCTACGGCTTTAGGGGCATCCCGGAACATTACGGGAACTGGAATGACGAGTACAACAAGAGAGCGCTGGATGCTCTCTGCGACTTGGTACCTGGCGACACGGACATCCTGATTACTCACTGCCCGCCAGAGGGCATCTTGGATGACGTCCATGATTCCTACTGCTTCATCTGCGGCAACCGCTTGAACAAGAACGGTACCTGCATCCAGACTCACATCTACGACCCGGCTCACCCGGCTCCTGTCATCGTTCCAAAGAACATCGGGAGTAGCTCGGTTCGTGCCTTGGTGGAAAAGCTACCGAAGCTCAAGGCGCACTTCTTCGGACACGTCCACGAGTGCGGAGGCCGAGTAGAGACTCGGAATTTTGGGCACACTGTGATTTTCAGTAATGCCAGTTGCACGCTGAACAAGGTCGTGCTATAACTGTCGGACTGCCGATTAAGTTAGAGGGCGAGCCAAGGAATCCGGAGTCCGAAGCTCTTCGTTCCCCAGGAAGGCAAACTACGGCCCTGAGAGGGCTGAATGCGGGTTCGAATCCCGTATCGGGAGCTACATGGGCCACGCTTGGTACAAACCCAGCCTACACCGCTTCTGCTGGGTCATCTGCAAGCACTGCGGGCTCATCAAGCTGAACAACGAAGCTACGGCTATAGCAATACGGAAGCGATGCACTGGACTTGATGACTAAGGAGACCTATGGTTACCCTGAACTGCAAGATCATGCGTGGATGCAGCGGCTCTGGTAAGAGCACCTACGTCAAGAACAATTTTCCGAAGGCTACCGTGCTTTCGACCGACGACTTCTGGCTCGATGCCGAGGGCAAGTACAACTTCGACCCGAAGAAGGCTGGGGAGGCTCACGCCTGGAACCTGCGTCGCTTCGTGGACTTCGTGAAGTATTGGTACGAGGTTCAGGAGGATGAGGTCGATGACTGCAAGACTGACGTGACCGTCGTCGTGGACAACACCAATACCACAGTCGCGGAGCTTGCTCCCTACGCTGCTGTAGCCGGGGCCTTCGGCTTCAACGTCGAGATCATCACCATCGACGTCACGACAGACATCGCTCACCCCCGCAACGTCCACTCGGTGCCACAGCCGGTCGTCCACGGACAGCGCCGCAATCTGGTCGCCAACAACGGGTACATCCCGAAGTGGTGGAAGCACAAGATCGTCACCCAGGAGAGCTAAATGTGGCTGCTCACTTCCAGAGAACAGTTTGAAGACGGCAGTGGGTGGATTGATAACCACATTGCCTATGAACGCCTGGAAGATGGGCTTGATGCAGGCCGGAAATGCCTTGAGAAGCGCTGTAAGGCGTCTGGTGACACAGAAGAGATGACTCAAAGTACCATCCATATGTTCTCCTTTGTGCGTTCCGATGGTGTATACTACTCCATGGGAGTTCTACTTCAACCCCTGACCGTTATGAGCTAGTCATGCTGACCAAGTACCCAAAGACCCCACATCTTCCTTGGAGCCCAGGGCTCAAGAATGATGACACCCTCTTTGAGCACTTGCACGCCCTGCATGGCAAGCAGGTAGTGGTCACGGAGAAGATGGACGGGGAGAACACGACGCTGTACCGGGACGGGATTCATGCCCGCTCCCTGGACAGCCGGCACCACGCCAGCCGAGACTGGATCAAGGCAGCACATGGAGCCATCAAGAACGGCATCCCCGACCGTTGGAGGGTCTGCGGGGAGAATCTGTACGCCCAGCATTCGATTACCTATGAGGAGCTTCCGAGCTACTTCATGGTCTTCAACGTCTGGGATGACACCAATGTCTGCCTGAACTGGGAGCAGACCTGCAATTGGGCAGAGCTTTTGGGCTTCCCCACTGTTCCTGTGCTATACCAGGGCGTGTGGGATCCGCAGGCCATTAAGACTGAATGGATTAGCCGACCTGGGAACACAGAAGGCTATGTAGTAAGAGTAGCGGAGTCGTTCCATTTCCGGGACTTCCGCAAGAACGTTGCAAAGTACGTCCGAGCCAACCACATCCAGACGGATGAGCACTGGATGGCAAAGCCAGTAGTACCAAACGGAATCAAGCAGGGCCCTTAAGGAGGGTACAATGAATACTATCGATGCAGTCATGGATGCGTATATCAACCGCCGTTACGACAACTTCAAGATCGCTTCGATCCAGCGTCAGGTCGAGCGGATCCAGAAGCGTCCGGTTCCGGCCTCGACGGTCAAGCGCGCTCTTCGTCAGCTTCGTGACGAGGGTTTCGTGGGCTACACCTACAACAACAAGACGAACACCTACGTCGTCAGCTTCTAAGTAGGCGTTGACTACGGTACTAGAGCCCCGGCGGGGTTCAGCTTGTTAGTCGTAATCCGTAGCGATTCCGGTCCAATCCGTGCGGACTGAGGCAGCACTGGCGGGTGGGCATAGGCTGTTGAATGCGCTAGCCTAAAAGCCCTTTGCTTTCTGGAACTTGGCTACGGGCGCATGACGCCAAGACTCCTAATGAAGAAAGACCGCTTGCTTTTAAACCCACAAAGGACTAGGATGCCTCTATGAACATTGTGGAGAAGATCAAGAAGCTGCTCGCCCTTGCCGAGTCTTCCAACGCCAACGAGGCTGCGCTGGCTGCATCGCGCGCCCAGGAGTTGATGGTGAAGTACGCCATCGAGGAAGCGGCCCTGGCTCCAGAGCAGCGGACCATCGAGCCCATCGGGACCGAGGTCATTACCACCGACTACAAGCTGATGCCCATCTGGCATGCCCTGCTGGCCTACGTGCTGGCCCCTTCCTTCTTCTGCCGGTCCTTCTATCACAAGGGCGGAAAGTACGCCAAGGCGAGCATCTACATCGTGGGCACTCCGACCGACCGCGCAGCCTGCATCGCCACCTACAACGTCCTCAAGCACGACATCGAGAAGATGGCGGCTATCGAGTGGGCCAAGGTCCCCGCAGAGTTCGCCGTCCATGGCCGCCGCTGGAAGACCGCTTTCTACGACGGCGTGTGTACCACCATTCGCATTCGCCTGGGCGACAGCATCAAGGCCCTGGCAGCCGACAATGCCGGCACGGCCATCGTCCTGGCTAACAAGCAGAAGGCCGTGGACGACTACACCAACGAGAACCACAACCTCACGTCCGGCGGTGCGGCTCGCAAGATCGACGCCTCTGGCTATGTGGCTGGCGTCAAGGCTGGCCACGCCCTGAATCTCAGCAACCGGAATACCAAGCAGTTGGCAGCGTAGGAGGCAGGATGGGCGACGCGATGAGTCATACAGAACCGAGTCGGCTGGCACTGGAGTTGGAACTTGCCAAGCTTCGCGCCCGCGCCTGGAACGCCGAAGCCGTATTACGTGATTTGTGCGGTGGCCACGCCGACGACTGTACCTGCCATGGTTGTTCGCTAGTGTTCTCTAGAAAGGCAAAGACATGAAGGTAATCCAACGAGGAACGCCCTACAAAGCGTTCAGGCACACATGCACTACTTGCGGCGCTCTACTGGACGTAGAAGAGGCCGACATCCAGTGCAGTTACTACGCTGGCGACCAGCGCAACGACTCAGAGACCACCTATCACGCCACTTGTCCTTGCTGCGAGTACCCCTTCGTCGTCAAGCGAGCTAACCTGACGGACTATCTGGCAACTAGGCTGCTCAAGAAGGCGCGAGGCTACTAATGGCAGACTGCTACTACCACGGGTACTCTGGCGGGCCCGGAGGATGTCCATCTTGTGAGCGCGAGAGGCCATACATCTCTAACGCTAGGTGC
>Ga0075021_10001121_pt1 | contig 13679 bp, 6 predicted proteins | sample ColStrG_CSR_2012_FD_72749 | JGI IMG/M metagenome (GOLD analysis project Ga0075021, IMG submission 72749) | Freshwater sediment microbial communities in response to fracking from Pennsylvania, USA - Cold Stream Run_MetaG_CSR_2012 | ecosystem: Environmental > Aquatic > Freshwater > Creek >...
GGCGAACGCCGCGCGCGACAGCCACAACGGCGCCGATCCGACGCCAAACATGGCCAAGGCTGAACTCTTCAAGAATAGTCTGCGGGTGGGCATGACAAATCTCCTAACGTCTCTGAAATTCAGGCGAGCCTAAACTCAAGCCGGCAATCAAGCTGGGCACTTGCGGCGGTCCGGCTTTGGCGTTTTGCGCTAGTTCCGCTTGCAGATCCTTCGCGGCCAGCATCTTTTCTATGGCGCTTTTCGTCTGCTCGCTGGGGTCTTGCTCCAAAATGCTGCGCGCCAAATCCAGCGGATCGCGCGCGCTAATGTTCTGCCAATTCAGCAAATCGATTTTCACACCCGGCACGCGGTTATGCGCCAGCGCCAGCGCAAAATTCATGCGGTCCAGCAGGCTTGCCGAACTCACCCAGTCGGCATTAGCGGCGGAATAGCCGTTTGGTTCCACTTTGCGGTAGAGCGGCTCACCCAGATGTTGAATCTGGTTGTTCAAAAGGAAAGCCGACGTAACATCCGCGCCCGTCGCGCGCACCGCGCTCACCACCATTTCAAACGGCGTCTTGACTTTGGCGCGATAGCTTCCCGGCGACCAGAATTCGCCCGCGTACAACATGGTCTCCATCACCTTGCGCAAATCGCCGCCGGATTTTAGAAACGTCTCCGCCATGCGATTCACCAGCGAGGGCGGCGGGTTATCGGCAACGAAGCGCTGCGCCAGCCGCAATGAAATGAAATGCGCCGTGGCAGGTTGGCGCGCCAGAATCTCCAGAACCTTCAGTCCATCGTTCATGCCGCCGCCCGCTGCAATCACCTGCCCTAAAACGATCTTCTGCTCGTGGTCATGCACTCTATCGTTGTATTCAAAATCGCCGCCTTTGCGCGGATTCGCAATCGTCCAGCCAGTGAAACAGCGCGCCACTTCCACTACATCTTTCTGCGTGTAGCCGCCGTCTACTCCCAGCGTGTGCAACTCTAGAAGCTCGCGGCCATAATTCTCATTCAATCCGCGTTTGGCGCCTTTGCCCGCCGGACGCAATGCCACTTGCTTAGGAGATACCGACTGCCAGTTATCCAGGTAAAACATCATGGCGGGACTCTTCGCCGTTGCCAGCAGCAAATCGTAGAACTTGCCGAAAACATGCGGCCGAATCGCGTCGCGCTCATAGCTGGAGACAAGGTAGCGGTCGGCGCCTTTATCCAGGTAGACATTGAAATGGTTGAACCAGAAATCCACCAGCAATTCCTGCAACTGACGTTCACTGTAGACCGCGCGCAGAATCTTCGCTTCGCACAAATCCGACATCACCACGTTGCGTGGGCTGACGGTCAACATCAACTGTCGGCGCAACGCCACGGGCGCCAAGGTCAAAAGCTGTTGCCGCTCGCGGCGGGTCAACGCCCAAGAGAAGTCGTTCCATTTCTCGCGCGGTAGAGATTCCAGCACCTGGCGCTTGTCCTCCGGCTTGCCGTTCTTTAGGGTGTCGATCTGGTCTGGGTTGAGAATGTCCGTGAGCTTCATTTTGAGATTCAGATCGGCATCGTCCCCTGCATCGCTAGCGCCAACGCCGGGCAGGCTCTTCTTTTGTAGATAGCGATCGGCCAGCCGCACTACAATTGCTCGCAACTCGGGGTCGTCGGGAAGCGCACCGTTGCCACGCGCCACAGCCGCGATCATTTGCGGCGGCGGATAGCGCAGATACTCCTCGCGAATGTTCATGCGCAAGCTTTCAAACGGCGCCAGCTTGGCCTCCAAAACGGCCGATTCCGGAGTCTTCTCAGGGTGCAACTGCGCATCCAGCCATTTGTTGAGCCCGATATTTTGAATATGCGCGAGATCGCCCGGCCCCGGCCCGAAGGTAAGGCGGTCTAAGGCGTGGTGAAATCGCTCTTCCGGGCCCAGGCTCCCGCTAAAGGCTACATATTCCGCACTATTTTGCGTCGCCTTGATCGGCTTGATCTTCTTCGATTTCGCCGAAACCAACGGCAAGCAGGACAACAAGGCCAGCGCACTGAACGCGCGGAACAGAAATTTGGTTGTCACATTGTTTAGGACGGCTGCGTAAGGGGAAAAGTTGACTAGTGTCTGTGGAGCAGGCCCTCGCCGTGCGGCGGCCTCGTAGCCGCTTTTTTCCGCTGAAGGCTAAGGCAACAACACCCGATAACCCTGTGAGTGCGTTTTCAGCAAGGTTTCGCCGCGTTTCTAACCCTACTGGCCATGACCCAGCCGCTTCACGCCGGAAGCCTTGCCTCCATAAAACGCCTTCGCACGGAACACTGGAAAGAAGATCAAGCCGTCAGCGTACGCGGCGTTGTCACATCTCTCTCTGGTTGGAAGAACTCCTTTTTCCTGCAAGATGACACCGGCGGTATCTCCGTTGACCGCTTGGATCAAACCACTGTCCACACGGGTGATGAAGTGCTGGTGGAAGGCAAGATGCGCCCCGGCCTCTTCGCGCCGTTGATCTTGAGCAGCAGCGTTCACATCATCCGCAATGGGGTGCCTTTGCCCCGTCCGCAAACCCCGCCTTATCGGCAAATGCTCAAGGGGCGCTTTGATAGCAGTTGGATTGAAGTGCGCGGCGTCGTTCATTCCGCCAAAATCGAGTCCGTTTGGGACCGTCAGGTCTTGTTGCTTAGCCTGTACCTTCCGGAAGGTTCTATTTCCGTTCATATTCTCGACTATGCCGGAATACCCGTTGCTTCGCTGGTGGATAGTACCGTCAGCGTCCGCGGAGTCTGCGGGAGCAAGTTTAACGGCCACAAACAGATCATCGGGCTGCGCCTGTTTGTGCCGGGCAGCTCTTACCTAAAGACCGAAGAGCCCGCGCCCGACCCCGCGCAGATTGAGAAATCGGAGATTTCGCAGGTCCGGCAATATTCGTCCGCCGAAGGTTCGGTGCATCGCGTGAGAGTGGTCGGGACCTTAACCTACCAGAGTGCCGAACACGGCCTGTACCTAGCGGAAAAGGGCGCCGCCATTCACCTACAGACCAGCCAGCCCGGCGCGTTTCGCCTGGGTGATCGTCTGGAAGCCCTGGGGTTTGCGCACAACTTCGGCTTTTCACCCGGCTTGCAAGACGCGCAAGTGCGGCGGCTCGGAGTGGCTGCGGAAGTGAAGCCCATTCCCGTCGAAGCGGCCAACGTAATCGCGCTTAAAGATGGATTTAGAACCACGCTCTACGATGGCCGGCTTGTGCGCATGACGGCCACCGTTTTGGAGCAAATTCCCAACAGCAAAAATCAAATCTGGCTCCTGCGGCGCGGCGACGTGGTATTCCAGGCGGAGCTCAGCAGCCTGGCCTCATCCGCTCGGGGAAGCTTCGAAGCGCGCAGCACAGTCGATATCGTGGGCGTGTGCGTTACCGAAGTCGATGAGAACGGCTCTCCAACATCCTTTCGCATTCTTCTGCGCTCTCCCAACGATATTGCGGTCGCCGAGTCGCCCTACTCCAAGGGTGCCCTGCTCATTTTGCTGGCTGGCCTCGTGCTCTTCCTCGGCGGTGGCCTCATTCTCTGGCAATTTGAACGGTGGCATGGTCCTGAGCGTTCCGCCGCATCGGGGGCGGTGCGCCGCCAACAACTTCTCGCGCGGTTCCAGGAAAGTGCCACGGTTTTGTCGCTGCTGGTGTTTCCCTTGGTTCTCAGTTTCTCTGTTTTACCGTGGGCGTTCATCCGCCAGGCGGATCTCGCCGGTTCCGTCCCGAATCGGCTGGCGCTAGCCATGGCCGCGCTGGCGGTTTTGTGGAGTCATAGCCAGACTGCCTGGAAAAACAGGTGTTCTCTCTTTTGCTCGCTGCTCATCGCCATCGCTGGATGCAACGCCTTTAGGCACAGCACCACTACCCCCGTCGCCATTGCTTTTTGCTTTTGCCTGCTCGGCCTGGGTCTTCTCGTGTTACCTAACCGCCGCCTAAGCCCCATCGCGCAATTGCTGTTCATCGCCGTAGCGGCGGTTAGCCTGCTCAATATGGTCGCGCTCCTCTACGGCGCTCCACCTTCTTACGGAGTTGCCCGGCATACCGCAATGCCGCCGGCTGTGGCGGTGTGTCTTTGTTGCCTCAGCGCGGCAGCCCTCTTCTCCTCTGCGGATTCCGGATTGATGAAGGCTGTCTCCTCTCAGCGCATTGGTGGACTCGTCGGCAGAAGGCTTCTCCCCGCCGCGCTGTTGATTCCGGTATTTATCGGCTGGGTGCGGCTCCAAGGGCAGTTGTTCGGCTTGTACGATACGCTGTTTGGCCTCGCGCTCTTCGCCGTGGCAAATGTGCTCTCGTTTGGCTGCATCATCTGGGTGAGCTCGGCCGTGCTGAACCGCCTAGATCTTGCCAGATCCCAGGGCGAAGACGCCTTACACGAACATGATCAGCGGCTCGAACTCCTGTTTGAGAAGAGCGGTATTGGCGACTTTACCTGGGACATTCAAAACGATGCCGTTCGCTGTCATCCGATCGTACGCCAGCTCTATGGGGTGACTGATTCTCAAGAAACGGTTAAAGCCGGTTGGTTCCGCAATCGCCAGCATCCCCATGATGCCGCCATGATTGCCCGCGAAGTGCAAGCCGCCATCGCCAACAAGGCCCCGCTCGATATTGAGTTCCGGCTGGTATTGCCGGAAGGAAAGATTCGTTGGATCAGTTGCCGCGGGAACGTGGTCTACGATGAGTCGGGAAGAGCCACGCACATTCATGGCCTGAACATAGATGTCACGGCTAACAAGCGATCGGATGCCGTGGTGCGCGAAAGCCAGGAAGCCGCGCGCGAGGCGGACCTGCGGCTGCAAACCGCGCTCGAGTTCGCCAAAGTTGCCGTTTGGACCTGGACCTCATCCCCGGACCATGTCAGATGGTTCGGGCCCGTGAAGCAAATCTTCGGCAAAGACGCCGCCGATATCTCGACCCTTGCGCAGTTTCGAGAGTTTATGCATCCTGAAGATCTGTCGGAACTCGAAGCAAAGGTGGCCCTCTCGATGAGGACTGTTAGCGACTATCGGGCGCAATTTCGTATTCTCACCCCCGAGGGCATTCGCTGGATCGCCGGCCGGGGAGGCGTGCTGCGCGATGGTTCCGGCCAAGTCTACGGCATGTGCGGCGTCAACTTCGATATCACCGCCACAAAAATCGCCGAACAGCGCCTCTCGGAAAGCGAACGAAGTTTTCGCAATCTGGCCGACGCCATGCCTCAAATCGTCTGGGGGTCTAACGCCAGTGGGGTTACCGAATACTGCAACCGCCAATGGTATGCCTATACCGGCAGTTCCACCGTCCAGGAGATTTCGCAATTTGTGGAACCCGGAGACCTGGAGAAAGCGCGCTTCGAATGGAGCAAAGCCATGGAAACCCAGTCTCCTTTCAGTTGCGAACTCCGGCTGAAACGAGCAAGTGACAACACTTATCGCTGGCATGTCTCCCGTGCCTTGCCCATCCGCGATGAGGACGGCCGCGTCTTGCATTGGTATGGAACCTCCACCGATATCGACGACTACAAAAAGGCCCAGGCCGAGGTTCATCTGAAAATCGATTGAAGCGGGCCGAGCTGCCCGATCAATTGATCTCGTTTGGGCACGAAAGCCTTTCGATGCTACTTTTCGATTTGGCTCGCCCGAGGTTTTCAACCGAGGCGGGCACGTCTCGTCTTTCCTCCGTCAATCCTCCACCCCCTTTGACATACAATGTCCGCATGATGCCCAAACATCGCCCTGATCGACGCCGTTTCTTGAACACCCTTGCTGGTACTCTTGGCCTCGCGTTTTGGGATAACAAAACGCTCGAAGCGTCCATGGCGCACGTAAGCGGCGCTTCCAAGCCTTCCGATCTGAAGATCACAGACTTGCGAATCGCCACTCTCAAAGGCGCGCCCATGACCGATCCCATCATCCGTATTGATACCAACCAGGGCATCTACGGTCTTGGCGAAGTTCGCGATGGCGCCAGCAAGACCTACGCGCTTTTCTTAAAGAGCCGGCTGCTCGGCGAAAATCCCTGTAACGTCGACAAGATTTTCCGTAAGATCAAACAGTTCGGCGGCGAGTCGCGTCAGGGTGGCGGTGTTTGCGGCATCGAAATGGCTCTCTGGGACTTGGCTGGCAAGGCCTACAACGTGCCTGTCTATCAAATGTTGGGTGGCAAATTCCGAGATAAGATCCGCTGCTACGCCGACACTACCGAATCCGACGACCCCAAAATTTACGGCGACCGCCTGAAGAAGCGCAAAGAGCAAGGCTTCACCTGGCTCAAGATGGACCTGGGCATCGACCTGATGAAAAACATACCGGGTACCGTCACTGCTCCGGCCGGCGTGTCTATTGTCGGCAACGCAAATGTCGAGCACATGTTCACCGGCATTGAGTTGACGCCCAAGGGCATAGAGACTATGGCGAATTTCGCGGCCACCGTGCGCGAGTACGTCGGCGATGAGATTCCGCTTTCTTGCGACCACTTCGGCCACATCGGTGTGAACTCGTGCATTCGTCTGGGGCGCGCGCTCGAAAAATACAATATCGCTTGGCTGGAAGATATGGTGCCTTGGTATTACACCGATCTGCTCAAAGAGATCAAGCAGGCCGTCAACATCCCGCTGCTAACGGGCGAAGATATCTACCTAAAGGAAGGCTTCGTCAAGCTCGCGTCGGAGCACGCGGTCGATATTCTTCATCCGGATTTGGCGACATCGGGTGGCATTCTCGAAACGAAGAAAATCGGCGACGCCATTCAAGCCTATGGCGTCCCCATGGCAATGCACTTTGCCGGCTCGCCCGTTTCCTGCATGGCAAACGTTCATTGCGCTGCGGCAACTGAAAATTTCCTGGTGCTCGAAAATCACTCGGTTGACGTGCCTTGGTGGAGCGACCTTGTGGAAGGCGTGGAAAAGCCGATTGTGAATCACGGCTTCGTCTCGGTCCCCGACGGCCCTGGTCTTGGCATTACCCTCAATGATGAAGTGATGAAACAGCACCTGCTCGAACCCGGTTACTTCGAACCCACCCCCGAGTGGGATAAAGAACGTTCGCACGACCGCCTCTGGAGTTTGGGCCGCTCTTCACAAAGCGCATAATGAAACCTCAATACTTCCCGTTGGCTTTACTGTTGGCCGCCTACCCGCTGATCGCCGCGACGCCTTGCCAGAATCTCGCCGCTCTCTCGCTGCCGCAGACAACATTGGCTTTTGCTCATCCTACGCCCGCAGCCACCATGCTCGGTCCAGGCACCCTGCTTGTCAAAACACCGGCGTTTTGCCGGATTGGTGGAACCATCGCGCCGTCCAGTGATTCCGACATTCATTTTGAGGTCTGGCTTCCGGAAGCGGGTTGGAATGGCAAATTTCGCGCCACTGGCAATGGCGGCTTCGCCGGCTCCATCAACTATGCCGAAATGGCCGCTGCTCTGCGCGATGGTTACGCCACAGCCTCAACCGACACCGGTCATCGCGCCGATGGCATCGACGCGAACTGGGCTCTCGGGCACCCCGAAAAGATCGCCGACTTTGGCTATCGCGCCATTCATGAAATGACAATCAAGGCCAAAGCCATCATTCAGTCCTTTTATGGCGAGGCGCCGAAGCACTCCTTCTTCTCGAGTTGCTCGAATGGCGGCCGCCAGGCGTTGATGGAAGCGCAGCGCTTCCCCGAAGACTACGACGGCATCATCGCTGGCGCTCCAGCCTACTATTGGACTCATCTTTTGGTCGCGAATTTCTATGCGGCCGCCAAGCCCATGCTCGACATGCCGGCCAGCTACATTCCGAAAGACAAGATTCCGGCCATAGCCGGCGCAGTGCTCAAAGCGTGCGACGACGCCGATGGCTTGAAAGACGGCATCCTGAACGATCCAACGTCTTGCCATTTTGACCCGGTCACCATCGTCTGCGAAGGAGCGGATACGAACAACTGCCTGACTCCGCCGCAAGCTGACTCTTTGAAGCGCATCTATGCGGGCGCGAGCAGTAGCGACGGCGTTGTTATCTTTCCCGGCTATGAGCCCGGCGGCGAGGACGGCGGCGGCGGCTGGTCCGGATGGATCACTGGATCAAAACCTGGAGAGAGCGCGGGAGTGAAGTTCAGCACCGGCTTTTTGCGCAACATGGTTTTCGACAACGCGTTGTGGCGCAGCAAAGGAACCGAGTTAACCAAAACGCTGAACGCCGCCGACGCGAAGATGGCCGCCACTCTCAACGCCACCGAAGCAAACCTCAAGCCCTTCCAGGCGCGCGGCGGCAAGCTGGTTGTCTACCACGGCTGGAGCGACGCCGGCATTCCGCCGGCGAATGCCATCTCCTATTACGAGAGCGTTACGAAAGCTCTGGGCCAGAACACCGTCGATAGCTTCATGCGGCTATACATGGCGCCCGGCATGCAGCATTGCTTCGGCGGCCCAGGCCCGAACCTCTTCGGGCAGTTTGCCGTTCTGAAGCCGGGCGACGCGCGGCACGATGTCTTCACCGCTTTGGTCGATTGGGTGGAGAAGGGCGCCCCTCCCGCTGAAATTGTGGCAACAAAATACACCAAGGACGATCCCGCACAACCCGTCGAGATGGCCCGCCCTCTTTGTCCTTATCCGTCAGTCGCGAAATACGATGGGGCCGGCGGTGCTAACCACGCGGAAAGCTTTGTCTGCACTGCGGCGCGCTAGAGACTGCCGAAACTGAACCACGCGCGTCGGCAAGCGGTTGTGGGCCGAGAGGCAAAGGGACAGACATAGCGCACGGAATCGATTCCGGTTTCCATTCCCAACCTCTCGTAGGCGCGTGTTGACTGCCATAAGACGGTTGTCCCTGTCAAGCGGAAATTTACTATTTTTCCTTGTTCAAATTGAACCCCGCTTCCATACGCATTCCTTGAGAGCCGCTAGGGCTCGATGCAGAAAGGGTTCCAGATTCAAGGCTGGTGCTGCTAAATTAGCTGTCCCACAGGCTCACCGGAGCCGCGAATCTGGCCCGAAGTGTCCCAGCATGTGATGGGCGCATTGCACCAGCAGCTTTCGCAGATACGAGTTGCCGGCTTTGCTGATGCCCAGTCTTTTTCACATGCTGGTTCTCCTTCTTTGGACCTAATCGAGTGCGTTCCGGTAGCTTATCGCTTTCCGGCCGAGACCAGCCGTCTCATCCCATCTGTCCCCGTTTTGCCCCGTGGACAGTGCGGTCACTCACAGCGCAGCGCTTTAATCGGATCCACCCGCGAAGCTCGCCAAGCGGGTGCGCATGCCGCGAACAAGGCAACCAACGCCATCATTCCCACTGCGGAAGTAAGAACGAGCGGATCTGTCGGGGTAAGGCCCACCAGCCGGCTGCGGATCAATTGCGTTACCCAGAACGAGCCGACCAAGCCAACCGTCAGGCCGATGGCCACCATCACAAACGTCTCCCGCAGGATCATGCCAATCACATTGCGCGAGGCCGCGCCTACAGCAATGCGGATGCCGATTTCGCCGGTGCGCTGCGAAACGCCATAAGCCAGCACGCCATAAATTCCGATGGCGGCGAGAAGCAGCGCCAACCCGCCGAAAATGCCGGTGAGATTCGCCAGCATCCGGTCTTGGCCGACGCGTTGTGAAACGGCTTCTCCTAGCGACCGGACGCGCACCGGCGCATCGCGGTCGATTTGCGCAATGGCTTGGCGGGCGGCGTTCAACAGAGAATTCGCCTCGGCGGCGGTGCGTATCTCAAAACTCATAGCGCCCGGTACGTCCCCGACGGCATTCTGTGCCGCGGCGATGAAAAAGCGCGGAGGAACGGCATCCCGCAAGGCGTGATCGCGCGAGTTTCCGGCCACGCCCACCACCTCAAACGCCACATGCTTATCGCCATAGAGATCGGTCACATGTTTACCGATGGGGTTACGGTTTGCGAAGAAAAGCTTGCGAAAGGAATCGTTGATCACGCAAACCAGCAGGCCCCTGGCCCGGTCGCGCCCATCGATCTCGCGGCCCAGCGAAATCGGAATGCCGATGGTGGAGAAATAACCTGGGCCAACCTGATCCCAGCGTGCCCCGCGATCTTCCTTGCCATGCGACGTGTAGCCCTCCACGGCGATTTGGTCGCCGGATTCCGATCCGCTGAACAGACCATTATGCGAGTAGGTCACGCCCTTCACGCCGGGAACGGCTTGCAGCCTTTCCAAGATACGCCCGTACAGCGACATGCGCTGGTCGTCCTTGTAGCCGGCTCCCGCGCCATCCACGCGCACCACCAACATTTTGTCGCGGGGATAACCCAAGTCGACGTTTTGCAGGTTCATAAGGGATCGCAACAACAGGCCCGCTCCCACCAAAAGAATCAGTGAGAGCGCCACTTGGCCCATCACGAATACCCTACCCACGCGCAGTTTGCCGACGGTGGCGGTAGCGTTGCGCGAGCCCTCACGGAGCGCCGCGTTGATGTCCAGGCGCGCCGCCCGCAAGGCGGGGGCCAAGCCGAAGATCATCGTCGTCAAAATCGCCACCGCGCCGGTGAAGGCCAACACGCGCCAATCCAAGCGCGGATCGATCTCGATGGGATCGGTTAGATTGGATGCCATCCGCACGAGCAAAGGACCGGCGATGGTAGCGATGAGCAGACCGCCGGCCGCGCCGAGGATGGCGAGCAACAGGCTTTCGGTGAACAACTGCGTTACCACGCGCCGCCTATTGGCGCCCAACGCCAGCCGCACCGTGATTTCGCGCTGCCGCGAATTGGCGCGCGCCAGCAGCAGGTTGGTCAAGTTCGCGCAACAGATGAGCAGCGTAATGCCCACCGCTGCGAAGATCACATACAAAGCCTCTGTGAAGCGCTCGCGCAGCTCCGATGCGCCGGTGGACGCTTCGCGCAGCTTTAACTTTTGGTCCATGAATCGTTTCTTACTGTCGGCCGATAAGGATTGATAACTGGATTCGAGGTTGCGTTTGAAAATAGCGTTGGCCTGGGCGCTGGCTTGCGCCAGAGTCAGGCCTGGCTTAAGCCTGCCGAACACGTGCAGCCACATCGCCTTTTCGGTGGGGTCGGGCAGCGGATGAAGCCAGTCGCGGCCCGGTATCAATTGCAGTTGCATGCTGAGCGGCGCCCAAAAATCTGGCTTCTGGCCGACAGTTTCACTCAGGAAGCCGCGCGGCGCAACGCCGATGATGGTCAACGCTGTTTTCGCCAGCACGATGTTCTTGCCGATGGCTTGCGCGCTGCGCGCGAAGCGCCGCTCCCAGAATGAATCGCTGATGACGGCATACGGTGACGCACCAAGCTGGCCGTCCGTGCCCATGTCGAAGAAGCGCCCGGCTTGTGGATTGAGTCCAAAGAAAGTGAAATAGGAACCGGAGACCAGTTTGCTGGAGATCTCTTCGCTGCCGCCGTCGATGTGCGCTATGCCGCGCTGCGGATCGCTTTCCACCGCGCACAGGCCGTTGAACAATGATGCGTCGTGCTTCAAATCTTCGAACTCGGGATAAGAAAGGAGACCGCGCTCACCGGTGTTTGAGCCGATGGAAACACCACTGTCCGCCGGGTCTGTCAGCATCACCAGCTTTTCGGGTTCGCGGACGGGGAGCTTCTTCAAGAGGACACTGTTCAGCAAGCTGAAAATAGCGCTATTCGCGCCAATGCCTAGCGCCAGCGACAAAACGGCCACGATGAGAAAACCGGGTGAGCGGAGTAATTGGCGCGCAGCAAAGTGCAAATCCTGGAGAAACATAGGCGCTTTGTGCAAGGCACTGAAAAGGCCGTTCATCGGCTCCGGCTAAGGCGTTGAATTTACAGCCGGGAGGGATGGCTTAGGAACGTTCAACTGTCCGCTTGCGGGAAAGTACGCTGCCATTGCGCAACTTCTTGCGGAAGGCCAGCAGCGCCGCGGAGCACGCAAACATCAATCCGAATGCGGCCGGCTCAGGCACAACAACCGGCGGGACAACCGGGGGCACTACTGGCGGAACCACCGGAGGCACCACGGGCGGCACGACCGGCGGCGGAACGGGTGTGGCTAATGGTGCGAAGAGCGCGGGCGCAATTCCCCCCAACGGCAGAAATTGCGGCAGAATCACGTCCGAGGGAAGATCCGTCTTGGCTACCGGATACGAATTGCCGCCCGGAGCCGCGCCAGTTTGCGATCCCGGATAATCCTCAATACGCGGATACATATAGTAGTTCTGCGTCAACTGCGGATCCGTGGGCACGTCTCCGTAAGGCGAATCCGGTGCTTCCACAACGTCCATCTCGGGTGGTTTGGGTTCATGGTAAATCAATGCCGGCGGCTTGAAAACCTTCGTCAACCGGTTGGCGCAACGCGTTCGCGCGTAGTTCTTGCCGTCGGTGATCACTACTTCGCCCTTGCAAACTTTGTGCTTCTTCTTTGAGTAGTAGATCTTGTCGCCCTTGCGGTAGGAGACATAGACGTACATGTCTTCCTTTAGCGTCGTGATCTTGGTGTCGCGGCCAAAGTCGGCGAAGTGCTCTTCCACTACCGGGTCGAGCCGGCGCGCTGCGGCCAATTCCTCGGGCGTGTAAACGCCGCCGGGAACAACCGAGTATTTATAGACCTTGCGCGGCAGCGTTGCCGCGAACGCGGCTATATCGCGCCCATGATTTGCCGAGGCGCCCGTAACGACGTACGAACCGGACCCCAGAATCAGGTAAGCGGCGAGAATGCTACCCGAGAGAAAAGCTTTTTTGTAAGCCAAATGTGAAAACTCGTGGGCTTTCGTAGCCCCTTTTGAATCCACTAGTATACACCGTTTTAAGCAGTACGGCCAGATTTTCTCTCATACAAAAAAAACTTGGTGGTAAACCCTATTTAACCCGTACGGCTTACATCGCTTTTCCCAACGAAAACAGGAACTTTCCAGGTAAAGCTCGCGATAGAGCCCTGTGAAGAAAAAACGGTGCCTCGCGGCGGTTTGCGACCTGGTCCTTGGAGTTGCACTATCATTGCCGGCCACCGCGTCCCCGGCCGGCGGCTGGGTGGGCACGTCGACTTCGCACTTCGCCCTCTACACTACGGAGCAGCATGACGGCGGCCAGGAGATTTTGGGACGTTTGGAGACGGCGCGCCGGTTTTTCGCGCACACGGGCTGGACTTCGCAAGATTCAAAACAGCGAGTGGACATCCTAGCCTTCGGCCCCGGCAATGAGTTCGATTCTTATCGGATCAACCCCGGCGCCTATGCGTTCTATCAACGCACTCACGCAGGAGACTTCGTGATTATGCGTTCCCTGGAACCGGAGCGTTACTCGGTTGTGGTGCATGAATACACGCATTTCATCATGGAGCACGCGGGTTTGAAGCTGCCCCTGTGGTTGAACGAAGGGCTGGCCGATCTGTATTCCACCGTACAATCCCGCAAGGCGCAAGTGGTTGTGGGGGCCGTGCCGACCGGGCGCGACACCACCTTGAATACTCGACCTTGGATGGATTGGCCCACGTTAGCGGCTGTGAACCATCATTCCCCGTACTACCGGCAACCCGACAAGATGTTGATCTTTTACGCCCAGAGTTGGGCGCTGACACACATGCTGGCGCTCGATGCGGCTTATACCGAGGGTTTCCACCGTTTCCTGGCGGCGGTTTCGGGCGGCGCTAGCACACAAGACGCCCTGGCGACGGTGTATCACAAAACTTTGGAACAAGTGGGGCAGGAACTGCGGGAATATGCCGGATCGAAGCGTATGGCCGCGCGCCTGGTGGACCTGGATGCCCGGCCCGGCGAACTGGAAGCCACCGAAGTGGGCGACGC
>Ga0075021_10001123_pt1 | contig 13673 bp, 14 predicted proteins | sample ColStrG_CSR_2012_FD_72749 | JGI IMG/M metagenome (GOLD analysis project Ga0075021, IMG submission 72749) | Freshwater sediment microbial communities in response to fracking from Pennsylvania, USA - Cold Stream Run_MetaG_CSR_2012 | ecosystem: Environmental > Aquatic > Freshwater > Creek >...
GAGCTTGAATCCGGCTGGCTTGCCGCCGGACAGCTGTCGCATCCGGTCGATGAATTGCACCAGTTCGATGGGCGTCCCGAAGGCCGAATGGCGCGAAGGCGAAATGCAATCCTTGCCCTGGGGCACGCCGCGAATGCGCGCGATCTCCGCGCTGACCTTGGCGGCCGGCAGCACGCCGCCGTGGCCGGGCTTGGCGCCCTGGCTGAGTTTCAGCTCGACCATCTTCACCTGCTCGAGGCCCGCCGTCTCGGCGAAGCGTTCGGATGAAAACGTGCCGTCCTCGTTGCGGCAGCCGAAATAGCCCGAGCCGACCTCCCAAACGATATCGCCACCACCAGCCTGGTGATAAGGGCTGAGGCCGCCTTCGCCGGTGTCTTGGGCAAAGCCGCCCGCCTTGGCGCCGGCGCTGAGAGCCCGGATCGCGTTGGCGCTGAGCGCCCCGAAGCTCATGGCCGAGATGTTGTAGACGGAGGCCTCATAGGGCCGAGTGCAGCCGGGTCCGCCGATGGAAACGCGGAACCCGCCTCTTGCGACGGGGTGCGGCGCAACCGAATGGCTCAGCCATTCGAAATTGTCGGCGTAGACATCGGATTGAGTGCCGAAGGGCCGCTTGTCGAGCACCATCTTGGCGCGCTGATAGACAATGGCACGGGTATCGCGGCTGAACGGTGCGCCATCGGTCTCGCTCTCGAACAGATACTGCCGCAGCTCGGGACGTATTTCCTCGACCAGGAAGCGCAGGTGGGCGGCGATCGGATAATTGCGCAAGATCGAGTGGCGGGTCTGAGCCAGGTCGCGAATGCCAAGCATCGCGAAGCCCGCGCACAGGGCCAGTGCAGCGATCAGTCCGCCGGTGAAATGCTGTGCCATGACCATTTCGCCGGACAGGAGGCCGGTCATGACCAGCGCCAGGGTCAGCAGGATGTAGCGCGGGGTAAAGGGCAGGCCGAGCAGCTTCATCGGGGTAGTCCTCTGCGACCTCTATCCGCCTCACGGCTCGGCATGGCCGATCAGCCGCCTGACCCCCGGCATCCGGGCCTGGAACCTTACTTCGAGATCCTGAACCGCTTCATGAACGTCTTGCACGGTGCCCGCCGGGCTGGCGTGGCAATGCATGATGACCAGCAGACCCAATGGCGTGTCGCGGGCGCGGACGTCGTGGATGTCGCTCAGGCGCCCATCGCCCGTGGCCAATTCCATCAGTACGGCGGCGATGCGCGCCCGCTCCGCTTCTGGCACATCGGCGCCCGCCACCGCCTGCACCAGCATCGGCTCGATGTGGCTTTCCACCTCGACACCCTCGCCCAACTCGGCAACGATGGCATCCTCCAAGCGGCTGGCGACAGCATGGGCCTCGCCAAGCGCCATCGCCCCGTCGACCTCAAGATCAAGACTGACGGCAAGCTTGTTGGCCAGGCGCTGGACGGTGACATGATGCACCGCCAACCCCTGGCGCGAGGCGACCAGCTGTACCTTGTCGAACGCCGTCTCGTCATCGAGTTCGACCGGCTGCAGCGAAAGGGAAATGTCAGCCTGCGGCAATTCAAGGCGCAAGGCGGCGGTGAGTTCGTCCTTGACCTTGGTGGCCCGGTCGAAGGGCAATGTGCGTGGGACCACCACTTGCGCGTCCACGAACAACGTCGCGCCCGATGGCCGGGCTCGCACACGCTCCAGGCGCAGCACTCCCCGGGTTGCGCGCCCCGCGGCCTCGATCCGCTCCAAGACGCCGGCGGGAGCCGCGTCCATCAGCGTATCGATGGTGCGGCCGCCCAGCCGCCAGCCCGCCAGCCCGATGAAGCCAGCAACCAGCAGCGCGGCCACCGCATCGGCCCAGGACTGGCCGAGAGCCACAAGCGCCAGGCCAAACAGCACGGCGATGGAACTCACCATGTCGGAACTGAAATGCAGCGCATCGGCCTCGAGTGCGGCGCTCGAGGTGCGTTCGGCAACGGCCTGCAATGACCGGGCACGGAAGAAATCGACGGCGATCGAGGCCAGGATCAGCACGAACGCCCACCACGTCACCGCCACCGCCGCCTCGTGCCCGGCGAGCCGCCGGAGGGCTTCGACCACCACGCCGATGGCGGTGACGAACAAGAGGCCAGTCTCTATGAGCGCCGCCACGCTTTCTATCTTGGCGTGGCCGTAGTGGTGACGGCTGTCGGCCGGCCGCTCGGAAATGCGGATGGCGCCGTAGGTGATAGCGGTCGCGCCAAGGTCGAGCAGGCTGTGGGCTGCCTCAGAGAGCAGCCCGAGGCTGCCCGTGGCAAGGCCCGCGGCCAGCTTGGCGACCGTCAACCCGGCGCTGGCGGCGACCGACCAGGCAGCGGCCGAGCGCTTCTCGGCGTTGGTGGTTTCGCCGGGCGGCAAGGGCAAGGTCATGGCATCAACCGCCGCAGGGTCTCCAGGGTCGAATTGTCGATCCGGCCGTCAACCAGGCTCGGCCGCCAGTGACGCTGGAAGGCGCTGACGACCTGTTCGGTGCCAGCGTCGTATTCGCCAGTCTGTGCCAGGCCGTAGCCGAATGCCGCCAGCTTTTGCTGCAAGGCCGCGACCTTGCCGTCCGGCAACGCCGGCTCAAGCACCGCGCCGTCTTCAGGTGTCGCTGGCTCTGCCCAAAGACCAAATCCTTCGCGGGCCAGCCGGCGCCAGTCAAACTGCTCGCCGGGGTCCTGCTTGCGATCAGGCGCGACATCCGAGTGGGCGAGGAGGTGACCGGGCGGAATCGCATGGCGCTTGTAAATGCCATTCAGCAGGCGGAGGAGCGCCCGCATCTGTGGCTCCGGGAAATCGAGATAGCCGTGGACATGGCCAGGGTTGACCAGCTCGATGCCGATCGAGCGCGAATTGATGTCGGTCTCGCCATGCCAGCTCGAAACGCCGGCGTGCCAGGCGCGGAGCTCCTCCGAGACCAGCCGGATCGCGCCACCCTCGCGGTCGATGAGATAGTGGCTGGAGACCTTGGCCGAGGAATCGCAGAGGCGCTCGAGGGCAGCTTCGGCCGACTTCATGCCTGTGTAGTGGATGATGACCATGTCGGGAGTGACACCGCCCCGGCGCGCATTCCAGTTGGGTGACGGGCGCTCGATCAGCCGGAGGCTCATATGACCTCGGCCGCCGGAATTGGATCGGGCCGTCTGCGTCCTTCACGGATCGTGATTATCAGTACGCCGCCCAAAGTCAACGCGCCGCCGACGATCATGCGCCAAGTCAGTGCGTCGCCGAACCACAAGACGCCCGACAGAACCCCGATCACCGGCGCCAGCAGCAAAAACGGAGCCATCTGCGGGATGGGGTAGCGGTTGAGAAGCCAAAAAAAGCCGGTGTGGCCGATCAGCGTTGCGCCGACCACGATCATAAACATGGAGCCCCAGGCCCACCAACTGGCATGTGCAATCGTGGTAACGGGATTGGCCTCGAATGCCAGTGAAGCCGCCAGCATGGGCGGAAATGTTGCCAGCGATACCCAGGCTTGGGTTCCGTAGGCGCCAACGCCACTCACCCTGCGCATGAAAATGGCGGCGATGGCCCAGAACAATGCCGAAACCGCCGTCAATATCAACGCGAGAGAATCCCCCAGCATCCGCGGATCGAAGCCCATCAAGGCGACGCCGCCAAACGACAATATCAGCGCCGTGCCCCGCCAAGGACCGATCCGGTCGCCCAGGAATATCGCCGAAAGCAGCGTCGCGAAGGGCGCACCGAGATTGCTCGCCACAGCCAGCGGCGCGACGTCCCGTGCCAGCCCCAGGCCGATGAAGCCGGTGCCAAACGACAGCGGTCCGATCAACAGGCAGGCGGTGATCAGGTTGCGCATCTGGCCCGGATGCCAGCGCAGAAACGGAAACGCGACCGTGAACAACAACCCAAAGCGCAGCGCCGTCAGGAGCAGCGGGTGGAACTCATCGACCGCCGATTTGCTGGCGATCCAGTTGATCCCCCAGATGGTCTGGATCAGGATCAACAGCCCGAGATGCGCCGGCTCGAAGCGAGGAGCGTTGGTGACGGACGGTGCGGCAAGGCTCATCAGGAGCCGCGCTCCTGCAGGATCTGCTCGTAAGCGGCGTTGATGGCGGCCGCCTTGTCGGTGGCGATCTTGATGAACTCGGTCGGCATTCCGCGGGCGATAGCCTTGTCCGGGTGATTTTCCTGCAGCAATTTGCGATAGCGTGCCTTGGTCGCTTCGAGGGTCGCCGTGCGGGACAGCCCGAGAACCGTGTAGGGATCGGTTTTATCCGCCGGCACGAAACGGGCGCGGGTGGCGCGGAACTCGGCCAGCGAAAAGCCGAAGCGGTCGGCGACCGCGCGCAGGAACTCGTCCTCCTTGGGGTGCAACACCCCGTCCGCGGCGGCAATATGGAACAGTCCCTCGAGCACGTCCTGCAGCAGTTGCCGGTTGTCATGGAACATATCGGCGAGCTGCTCGGCATAGGCTTCGTAGCCGGCGACATCCTGCTTGGCCAAATCGAAGATGCGGGCCACGTTGTGCATCTCGCCGGCCGGAACGCGGAATACCTCCTTGAACGCCTCGACCTCATCGGGCGTCACCACACCGTCGGCCTTGGCCATCTTGGCGCCAAGCGCTATGACACCGACCGTGAAGGCGACCGAAGCGTCTGGAGCCGGTTCGTGGCCGGCGCGCCGGTCGACGCCAAAATGTCCAGCGAACCCGCCCAGCAGAGCGCCAATTGGCCCTCCCAAGGCAAATCCCGCCGCCGCACCCGCCAGTTTTCCCCAAATCGACATGGCGCAACCATACTTAATTTCAGTGGCCGCCGCCACCGCCGCCTTCGGCCGCGCGCAGGGGCCCGCTTGCATTCGGCTCCGGCTATAATATGGATAGCCGCCAAGTAAGTTCATGCAAGAGGCGCAGACCGCTCGGCCCTTGCGGACAGCTCGCTGTCCGCCGCGCGATCTTCGACCCGTGCCAACCCTCAACTCCACGAACGGAAGCGAACAGAACCATGCGCGTTTACTACGACCGCGACGCCGACCTCAACCTGATCAAAGGCAAGAAGGTCGCCATCATCGGCTATGGCAGCCAGGGCCACGCCCACGCGTTGAACCTGAAGGATTCGGGTGTCAAGGACCTGGTTGTGGCGCTGCGCAAGGGTTCGGCAGGCGTGAAGAAGGCCGAGGGCGAGAAGCTGAAGGTAATGGAGGTCAAGGCGGCGGCGAAGTGGGCCGACGTCATGATGATGCTGACGCCCGACGAGCTGCAAGGCGATATCTACCGCACGGACTTGCATGAGAACATGCAACAGGGCGCGGCTCTGTTCTTCGCTCACGGCCTCAACATACATTTCAGCCTGATCGAGCCGCGCAAGGACCTCGATATCCTCATGGTCGCCCCGAAGGGCCCCGGCCACACGGTGCGCTCGGAATACCAAAAAGGCGGCGGTGTGCCCTGCCTGATGGCCATCCACCAGAACGCCTCGGGCAACGGTCACGATTTGTGCCTCTCTTATGCCAGCGGCATCGGTGGCGGCCGGGCCGGCATCATCGAGACCAATTTCCGCGAAGAATGCGAGACCGATCTGTTCGGAGAGCAGGTCGTGCTCTGCGGCGGCCTGGTCGAGTTGATCCGCGCCGGCTACGAGACGCTGGTGGAAGCGGGCTACGCCCCCGAAATGGCCTATTTCGAGTGCCTGCACGAGGTCAAGTTGATCGTCGACCTGATCTACGAGGGCGGCATCGCCAACATGAACTATTCGATCTCCAACACGGCCGAATATGGTGAGTACGTCACCGGCCCCCGGATCGTGACCGAGGCGACCAAGCAGGAGATGAAGAAGGTTCTGGCCGACATTCAATCGGGCCGCTTCGCGCGCGACTGGATGCTGGAGAACAAGGTCAATCAGACGTCGTTCAAGGCGATGCGGGCGGCCTCGGCGGGCCATCCGATCGAGGAAGTCGGCACCAAGCTGCGCGCCATGATGCCGTGGATCGGCAAGAACAAGCTAGTGGACAAGGCGCGAAATTAGGGCCGAATTATCGGGGCGGGTTCGACCGCCCCGAAACTATTGCAACCTGGAGCTGAGCCATGAACGTCAAGGAGGCCATTGCTACTGCGCGCGACCACTTTGTTGAAGCTTTCGCGGACTTTGAAAAGCAAAAGCCCAGTTTGGAGGAAGTCTGGTTCGACGATACTTCTGGGCTCTGGCATGTAACCTTTGGCCTGCAACGCCAAGGCACGAAGAGCTTCATTGACCCGCTCGCAGCTCTCAGCTCCACGACGATCTACAAGGTTGTCGAAATTTCGGACAGGGACGGCAAGCTCGTATCAATAAAGGTTCGGCAGCCTGAGCGAGTTTGAGATGCGTCGTGTGGCCATCGACACCAATATCCTGTTGTTGCTGGTGGTCGGATCGGTGGCACCCGAGTTTGTAGGGCAGCACAAGCGACTGAAGGCATACGATCTCGATGACTATCGGATTGTTATGTCATTCCTGGTTGGTATGGATACAGTCGTCACTACCCCCAACGTCGCGACGGAACTCGTCAATCTTGTGGGCCAAGGTGTCACCGAGCCAATTCGAACAAGACTGTTCGTCTATCTCCGCGATTGGCTACCCGCTCTGCCCGAGCGATATGTGGAGACTGCCCAAGCTGTCACCGTTCCAGAATTCGCGAGGCTTGGCCTAACCGACAGCGTCTGGCTTGCTGCCCTCAGTCCAGACACAGAGCTTCTTACCGACGACATTGATCTCTATCTGGCAGTCTTGCGCAGAGGACTCCAGGTGACAAACTTGAATCACATTCGCGAGAGCGGCGATTTCAGCTGAGATTGTTTTGCCTCCATAGTACGCAGCTCGCACTGCCATCTGATCCGTCCCAGGCGATGGCAAAGCTGCGCGTGATGATCCCTGGATCGGCAAGAACAAGCTGGTGGATAAGGCGCGGAACTAGGGCGAATTGGCACTCTTTGGCAGCGGGCCCGCAATCTGCTAGGATGCCAGCATGAGCGCAGTCGCCAAATCGCCGCCACCCAAAATGACTTCGGCTGAATTCCTGCTTTGGGCCGAGGTCCAGCCGGAAGGGCGCTATGAGCTGCATCATGGTGAGATCGTCACGATGCAGTCCGAACTCGTCCGCCACACGGTGGTCAAGGCGAATGTGTTTCGATGCCTTCAAGACGCCGTCCGTGCCCGCAAGTTACCGTGTTCGGTGTTCACGGACGGGGCAACGGTGGTCATCGATGATACCACCACCTATGGGCCGGACGCGGTCGTGCAGTGCGGCGGCACCGTGGACCTGGACGCCGTCACCGTCACCAATCCCACGATCATCGTCGAGGTATCCTCGCCCTCCTCGGTCAAGTATGACGTCGCGCTCAAGATGCCGGACTATTTCTCGCTGCCGTCGGTGGCCCATGTCTTGCTCGTCGATCCGGTGAAGAAGCGGATCATCAAGCATTCGCGCGGTGAGGCGCCCCAACTGCTGACGGAACTACTGACGGTGAGCGACACCCTGCGGCTCGATCCGCCTGGACTTGAGTTTGCTGTCGCCAATTGTTTCGCCGATACCTGACGCGTGTTGCCGATCATTTTGGCTGGTTCGATTTTGTTGCCAGTTCGTTAGTGCTCCAGTTGGGCCTGGTTGCTGGTTGGGTCACTCGACCTGTACCTGCTCCTCCGCACGCTCCTCACGCTGCTGCTTGATCTCCACACAGCGTACGCACAGTGCCTCCTGGTAGCGCCCGGCTCCCTTCACATATCCCTCAAGCGGCCAGGGCCGGCGCGACAGCGCGGCCAGCTGGCAGGCCTTCATCCGGCGGCAGCGGCTCGCCTTGCATTTGGCTGGCCGCTGGCATGACCGGCCCCCGCAGCGATAGTTGACCGCCAGTTCGTCGATGGGCTCGCCGCGTCTTTTCAGCTCAAGAGCCGCGCAAGTGACACAAGCACGCGGCTTGGGTTGGGAATGAGTTCTTCAACGTGATCCTTTTACATATGATGTCCTTCGACGCGAGCACAGCTTCGCACCCCGTCTGGCCGAGGCCAACGGGCTATGAAATGACGGGGACGCGGGCACCGGACGGCCGCGTTTTGCAGTCTAAAAGTGAGCAGCCTTCCGGCGCCCGCACCGCGGCGATCTTTGACTGGGGCGCGCTCTTCCGGGTGGGGCCCTGGGAACCCGAAGGTCCTTTGCTCCCACCACGTCCAACCGCTTCGGCACCTGTTTCGGTCCCCCTGTTGCCAGGGCCGAGACAAGGGGCACACCCACCGGCGCTCCGAGTGATCCGGGGGCGTCAGACCCCGAACCCTCCCGGCCACCACCGTCCCCTGCCACGCATCCGACGGTCGACACGTCCCGTCGCGGAAGGAGATGAACGGAAGTATAGTTGGATTTAATCTGAATATAAAATCAAATTTATATACAATATAATACGTTTATATTTACGTTACGTCACGAATACTTTCGGAACTCCGCGTCGTGTGCGTCGCGCTTGAGGTTACGATGCGATCAAGGTCGAAATAATCCGTCGACTGCGTTTTTACCGAAATGATTGGCCGCCAGTTCACCCGCTGAACAGCTGCCCCGCCAATCGTGCCCTCGACTGTCGACACGCCAAGGAAATGGGAGCATTCTGGCTGGCGGCTGCAATCGTGACTGCCATCGAATGGAGGGTGCAATGCGTTGGATTGCTCTGTTGTTGGTGACACTGGCATGGCTGTGCGTGCCGTTTTCGACGATCGGCGCGGATGCCGCGATGATGCACAAGGGCCCGATGAGCCACATGAAGGCCCGCTCCGGCCCGGTCAAATGCCAGGCGGACACTCTGTCGGGATCGGTAAGCTGGAGCTGTCAGAGGGGCCAAATGTGCTGCTTTGATTTCTGGGCCCAGAGAAACTACTGCGCGCCCAGCGGCACATTTGCGTGCTGGACCTGACGCATCAATTAGTCTTTGTGCGTTGCCGTTGCCAGCGAGCGCCCCATGTCGAAGATCGGCTTCATCGGCGTCGGCCTCATGGGGCATGGCATGGCGGCGCGGCTCATGCGGGCCGGGCATAACCTGACGGTGATCGCCCACCGCAACCGCGCGCCCATTGACGATCTGGTCGCCAAGGGCGCGCGTGAAGCGGCCTCGCTTGCCGATATTGCCGCCGGCCAGGATGCCATCTTCCTGTGCGTCACCGGTACGCCTCAGGTGGAGAGCATCTTGGCCGCGATCGGCCCCTCGCTGGCCGCGAACCAGATCGTCGTCGATACCGGCACCTCGATCCCGGACTCGACGACGCGGCTGGCGGCGGACCTCGCGGTGCGCGGCATCGGCTGGGCTGACGCGCCCGTGGGTGGCGGCGTTCAGAATGCCGCCAACGGCGAACTCGTCTCGATGGTCGGTGCCACCGCCGCTGATTTCGCCCGGGTGAAGACCTGGCTGGAGGCGACCTCGAAGGCGGTCCACCACATGGGCGGCCCCGGTACCGGACACCGCGCCAAGCTGCTCAACAACATGGTCTCGGTTGGGCAGGCCGCGCTGGTGCTGCAGGCCTATACCATCGCCCGCAAAAGCGGGCTCGACTGGCAGAAACTGTTCGAGATCATGATGGCGGGCATCGCCAGGTCAGGGTCGCTGGAGCGCATCATGGTGCCGGCGCTGCGGGGCGATTTCGACGGATATGTGTTTTCGGCCAGCAACGCCGGCAAGGATCTCGGCTATGCCGCCGACTTCACCGACGCCAGCGGCGAGCCGTCCGGCGTGCCCGCGGCGTTGCGCGACTATTTCCTCGATGCTGCGATGCAGCACGGCGGCGGGACGCTGATCAGCCAATTGCTCAAGGGCGGCTGAGGCGACAATCCGGGGATGTGAAATGCGACTTTAGTTTGACAAGCCGCGCGAGCACAGTGTCGAATGCGCGGGTGTTGCGTCGGGTGCCGGCCAGGTTCCGCAGGCGACACACCGAGGCGACAGGTGCAAGTGCGCTCGATGAAATTAATTTTGGGGGGAGCCCAATGTCAATGCCAACTGATTCGATGAACCAGGACGAAAAAGTCCTGCACGAAATGGGCTACGCGCAGGAATTGCGCCGGCGCATGAGCTTCTTTTCGAACTTTGCCATCTCATTCTCGATCATCTGCATCATCGCTGGCGGCATCACCGCGCTGCAAGTCGGTTTGTCGGCGGCCGGTGGCGCATCGATCGGCATCGGCTGGCCGCTGGGCGGCTTGTTCGCGCTGATCGTGGCGGCCTCGATGGGCCAGATCGCCTCGGCCTATCCGACCGCTGGCGGTCTCTACCACTGGTCTTCAATCCTCGGCGGCCGGCTCTGGGGCTGGATCACCGCCTGGATCAACATGCTTGGGCTGGTGTTTGTTGTGTCCTCGGTGAATGTCGGGGTCTGGTTGTTGTTCGCCAATCTGATCCTGCCGATGTTTGGCGTCGATCCGGCGCCCTATACGGGCGGTGACAACGCCTATTGGTGGCAGCTTGCCGCGGTGATCGTGATCACGCTGACGCAGGCGATCTTCAATCATGTCGGCATCCGCGTGACGACGATGCTGACGGATTTCTCCGGTTATCTGATCTTTGTCGTGGCGATCATCCTGACGATCGCTCTGCTTGTTTATGCGCCGAGCATCCATCTGTCCCGTCTGTGGACCTTCACCAACTACACTGGCGATGCTGGTGGCGGCGTGTGGCCGGGCGGGTCCAGCCTGTTCGTGGCGTTCATGCTCGGCCTGCTGCTGCCGATGTACACGATCACAGGCTTCGATGCCTCGGCCCACACCTCCGAGGAAACCATTTCGGCGCAGAGCTCGGTGCCCAAGGGCATGTTGCACGCGGTCTTCTGGTCCTTGCTGTTTGGCTGGATCATGGTCAGCGCGTTCGTGCTGGCCATGCCGGACCAGGCCGACCCAAAGACCAAAGCCATGGTTGACGGTGTCGCGCTTGGCGCGGCCCAGGGAGGCAATGTCTTCTACTGGCTCATGGGCGCGTCCGCGATGCCCGGCATCGTGAAGGGCTTGCTGTATATCGGCATCGTGATCGCCAACTACATTTGCGCATTATCGGGCCTTACATCGCTGTCACGCATGATCTTCGCATTTGCGCGTGACGGCGGCTTCTCGGTGCCATCGCCCTGGTTGCGGCATGTCAGCTCCTCCTTCCGCACGCCCGTCAACGCCATTTGGGCCGGCGGTGTGCTGACCGTGCTGTCAACGCTGTATGCCAGCGCGTTCGCGACGCTGGCGGCGGGCTGCGCGATCTTCCTGTATCTGTCCTACGCCATGCCCGTCGCGGCTGGCATTTTCGCCGAAGGCAACACCTGGACGAAATATGGGCCGTTCCGGCTCGGCTTTTGGTCGAAACCGTTCGCCGTGCTGACGGTCGTGGGGGCGGTCATCCTGTTCCTGATTGGCGTCCAACCGCCAAACCAGGCGCTGATCGTCTACTCTGTTGGCCTTGTTGTTCTGCTGCTGGTCATCTGGTTCGCGCTTGAGAGCCGGCGCTTCCAGGGGCCACCCATCGGTGACCAGATCGCCAAGCGGCAGGCCGAGATCGCGCGGGAGGAGGCCGCCCTCGCCAAGGGCTGATACGGTCGCGCTTCTCCCCGCTTCGGCGGGGAGAAGGCGGCACGGTGCGCGGCCGGGTGAGTTTGCCGCCGTCTCGCCCACCCCATGGGCATCGTCTCCCCGCAAGCATGGGGCGAGGCGGAAGAATCTCCAACCCTGCGAGTGTATTTCATCATGCAAGGTATGCTCACGCTTCCCGAACTGCGCGCCCTCACCGACGAGGGCCAGATCGACACCGTTCTCGTCTGCTTCACCGACCTGCAGGGCCGGCTGCTCGGCAAGCGCTTCACCGCCCGCTTCTTTGTCGATGGCGCCCACCAGGAAACCCATGCCTGCAACTATCTGCTCGCGGTCGACATCGATATGGAGCCGGTGCCCGGCTACAAGGCCGCCTCCTGGTCCCAGGGCTACGGCGATTTTGCCCTGAAGCCGGACCTGTCGACACTTCGGCGCATCCCCTGGCTGCCAGGGACGGCGCTGTGCCTCTCCGATGTCCTCGACCACCACACCCATGCGGACCTGGCACACAGCCCCCGCGCCATCCTCAAGCGCCAAGTCGAGCGCATGGCGGCGACCGGCATGAAGGCGGTGGCGGCGTCCGAACTCGAATTTTTCCTGTTCGACGAGAGCTACGAGAGCCTCGCCCACAAGCATTGGAGGCACGCCAAGACCGCGGGGCTGTATATCGAGGACTACCACATCCTCCAGACCACGAAGGAGGAGCCCTTCATGCGGGCGATCCGCAACGGGCTGATGGGCGCGGGCATCCCGGTCGAGAATTCCAAGGGCGAATGGGGGCCCGGCCAAGAGGAAATCAACGTCCGCTACGCCGACGTGCTCGACATGGCCGACCGCCACGTCATCATGAAGAACGGCATCAAGGAAATCGCCCATCTCCAGGGCAAGGCCGTCACCTTCATGGCCAAGTGGGACTACGGGCTCGCCGGCAATTCCTCGCACATCCATATGTCGCTCTGGGGCAAGGACGGGGAGCCCAAATTCCTCGACGAGAAGGGCGACCACGGCATGAGCGACCTCATGCGCCAGTTCATGGCCGGGCAGCTCAAATACTCGCGCGACATCACCTATTTTCTCGCCCCCTACATCAACAGCTACAAGCGCTTCATGGTTGGCACCTTCGCCCCCACGCGCGCGATCTGGAGCTTTGACAACCGCACCGCCGGCTTCCGGCTTTGCGGTGCGGGCACCAAGGCGATCCGCTGCGAATGCCGGATCGGCGGGGCCGACCTCAACCCGTATCTGGCGTATGCCGCACTTTTGGCGGCGGGCCTGCGCGGCATCGAGGAGAACCTGATCCTGGAGCCCGTCTTTACCGGCGACGCCTACAGCGCCACCGGCAATGTGCGCGAAATCCCAAAGACCCTGCGCGAGGCCATCGACTGCCTCAAGGGCAGCAAGATGCTGAAGGAAACTTTTGGCGAGGACGTGATCGAGCACTACGTCCACACCGCCGAATGGGAGCAGTTCGAATACGACCGCCGGATTACGGATTGGGAGATCAAGCGCGGGTTTGAGAGGTATTGAAGGCGCGGGCTGTGCGGGGGACGCTATGCGCGATGATCGTTTCGAATGGGACGACGACAAGGCGCGGGCGAACCTGGCCAAGCACAAGATTGCGTTCGAAGGCGCAAAGCAGGTCTTCGACGATCCTGATTGGACTGACGATCCCGACGACACATTGGACTATGGAGAGGAACGATACTTGGCCGTTGGGCTGGTCAATGGGGTTCCAATCGCAGTATTGTACACGTTCAGGGGCGACCGACGCCGCCTCATTTCTGCCCGCAGGGCAACCCGAACAGAAGAGAAAAACTATGCCAGAAGGAAAGGTCTTGGCACCTGAACCAAAGCCGCCTGTCCACGACCAAACAGACTGGGCTGCCCTGGCAGCCATGACTGAAGAGGAGGTGATGGCGGCAGCGTTGTCCGACCCAGATGCTCAGCCCTGGCCGGAAGGCAAGGAGATGCATCGTGCAGCCAAGGCAAAGTGGCTTCGTTTCAAGCTGGTGCTCAGCCAGGAGGACTTCGCGAGCCGCTATCACATTCCGCTTGCGACGCTCAAAGCCTGGGAACGCCACGAGCTTGAGACGGACCCGGTCGCGCTCGCCTATCTGACGGTCATCGAAAAGGACCCCGAG
>Ga0075021_10001124_pt1 | contig 13662 bp, 8 predicted proteins | sample ColStrG_CSR_2012_FD_72749 | JGI IMG/M metagenome (GOLD analysis project Ga0075021, IMG submission 72749) | Freshwater sediment microbial communities in response to fracking from Pennsylvania, USA - Cold Stream Run_MetaG_CSR_2012 | ecosystem: Environmental > Aquatic > Freshwater > Creek >...
GGAATAACGCCCTGCCCTACCCTACCCTTCAACAACCGGCTCAAATCCGTGCGGTGCGAAATCGGGATGGCGATGTGGCCATGCCCATGGCCCAGCCCCTAAATGGCCCCTCGGAGGGCCACTTACGAGCCACTTTCAGGGCCATTGCTGAAACATGCATCGTCCTTCGTTTCAGCCGAAGGGTGGGCCGAATAGCTTGTATGGAAACACAGTGCCGGAATGGCTGCGGGTGACTGCTGTTGCGGTCGCCCAAACAAGAGGACTGAGACTCCGTCAGATATTAACTTATCCAAGCCGGAAAATAGTCTTGACAAAGGGAACCACTTTACTACTGGCGAAATCGGCTGTCGCTAGCTCTTGACAGCTAGTTCACGCGATATCTGTCAGTGGCCATTGCAACACAACTGTCAAAAGGTATATTCGACAGTAGAATCAATGCCTCGAAAGGCTCAGATATGGTTACATCATCGAATCCATTTTCGCCTGGCGGCCCAGTAGTTGATCCTGAAAGCTTTATAGGGGGCCAGCGGCTGCTCGAGTCTATGGTCGGCGAACTTGCCAAGGCACAGGCACAATGTCTAGCATTTATCGCACCGCGCCGGATGGGCACCACCTCGTATCTACGCCAACTACTGAGGCGCAAGAACGACATATCGCGTTTGGCCAATTTGAATTGCGAGCTTATTTACGTCGATTGCACACTCTTCTCTAATGTGACTGCCGGACAGATTTTTGCTTTCTTGGAACAAGCGTTGAATGCCGTGATGGATTCGGCAAACGTATCAGCCCCAATGCTCGGAGTTGATGAAGGACATTTGTTCGACCGAACGGCACATGTATCCTTAAAGAAACGCTTGGGAGAATTGATAGCGATGGAGACACGCGCGATCTTTCTTCTTGATCGCTTCGATGTACTGGCCACTAATTCGAATTGCGATCGGCTGCTTCTAAACAATCTCAGCGCTCTTTCGGACAATTACGGGACTGCTTATGTGATTGCGGCGAGCCAACCACTCGCCGAATTGAAATATTGCGACGCCAGCCTCAAGATTTCACCGTGGTGGCGCAAATTCAATTCAGTTTCACCCGATTTCCTGTCCGAGGATCAATGTCGCGAGTTGTTCATCCGACTGTGCAGACGGGCCAAAGTCGACAGTTTGCTCGATCCTAACTTGCTCAACTTTTTGGTTGCGCTAGCGGGACCCCATCCCATGCTGCTACAGATCGCTGGTTGGCATGCATACTCGATCACCATGACTAGACAGAGTGAAAATACAGATATCACCGAGTTATTTGACGACATCGGGCGATCGTTTCTAGTCGATGCCGAGCCTATGTTTAGCAGCTATTGGGGTGCACTCGATGACACGAGTAAACGTAGCTTGGCTATGTTAGCCCTGGCCAGAAACCGTGGCCACGCTACTCTAAAAGAGTTATTGAATTCAGGCCTTGTAAAGCCAGAAGGTGCAGAAATCAGCTATCTTTCATCCGCCGCACGAAACTTCGTTGGACGCAAGCTAGATGTTGATGGTATCTGTCAATTGCCGCCAATCGTCCTGGACACCAAAAATTTCAAGGCACTTTTGCGTGATCAACCGCTTCCGCTCACGCCAGCTGAGTTTGCACTCTTGCAGCGTTTGATCAATGGTCAAGGAGATTTGGTGCCATTTGCAACGATCTTCGATGATCCTAAGGCAATTTCCGAAAAGTCGACAAGTTCTAGACGCACCAGTCTACGGAAATTCGTTAATCATCTGACAGATAAGCTGGGAACTGATGCAGATTGCATCAAATCAGTCGCTGGTTATGGCTACTGTTTCGTCCCCAAAGAGTACTGAATGTCACGAGACAGATGTTTCAATTGTTCCTCGGCCTGTTCAAGGTAAAGCAGCTTGTCTGTCGCTAGCTGACTTTGTTCTGCGAACTGCAAATTGCTGAGCACGGGAAGAAGGTCGAGAATTTTTGGCCGCGGTTGCATATGAAATTGACGTTGCAATTCTTGCATTTCAGTAATAGCTGGCATAGCCCTGATAGTTGAATCTGCTTCCAGCAAATGTAGATACAACGAGTAGACCTTGTTCGCTTCGACTGTATCAGAGCTATCAAAGGGTGTGATGTGGGTGGAGAGCTGAGCCAACATTCGTAGTCCAGATGTTTGCAGTACTTTATCTTGTCGATTCAAGACGATCTGACCTATGCCCTGTGCAATGTGTTGTAATGAATCCAAATGCTTTGCTGATAGAGCAAGGGGGAGTGCGCGCAGTGTTTCACTAGCCTGTGTGTCAGTAAGTGAGGCAACAGCCAAGGCGTAGAGCTCAATGAGAGGGCCCTCGAGAGACGTCTCGGACGCATTTTGCCAATCTATGACCATCGTTTCAGCCCGACCGGCAGGGGAAAGTCGGTGGGCTTCTTGGGCCAGTATCCGTTGCATCTCGTCGTGGCGCAGCTTTGCTGCGTGAATGGCACTAGTCGTTTGTATGACCAGATTGAAGAGTAACTCGATGTCATCGTCAGAGTAACCCTGCTCAGAATAGCGTGGCCCCAGTGCAAGGACCCCCAACAAGCGTTGCCCATCTGCCGGAGGGGTGACAAGAGGAACTGCAATTGGGAAAACCTTATTATCCGGTCGAAAATAACGCCGCCCTGTCACTAGGTCAGAGACCATTTCTGCTGACCACTGGGCGTGCAAAGTCTCATCAATCGCGTTTGACTGACTTCGTACCTGAGGTAGCACGAACTGATACATGGGCTCATGGGCTAGGTGTGCGCCGTTGTAGCTGAACATAGCCCCGTGAATCGCATGAAACAGCAACGTCGCCTGTTGTACCAAGTTTTGGTAGAGTATTTCCACATCGTTGATCGCTTGCATGTCACGATTGATGGCGGACAAGCTTTGATACGCATCCACACGCTCTCGGAAGAACAGTCGATCCAAAATGCGCCGCATCGTGCGGTATACAACCAAAAATACGAGTGTGGTCAATACGGCTGCAATCGTTGCAATTGACCCGGTGATTGCGGGGTAAGTTTGAGTTAGCACAAGTGGAATTACGACGACAAACTCAATGAACAAGGCGAACAATATCCCATTCATGACCAGATATGTCATTCGGCGGCCGAGACTTGCCTCCATTTTCCAATTGCGATTTCGTGCAATCGCGATCACATAGCCGATTGGTACAACAGACAGGACGAGAAAAGAGGCTAAACGGAGGGCAAATCTAAAATAGAAGGACAAGCTCTTGAATTCATCCACTCCGATGAAAAGCAATGACGGTGTGGTGCTTACGAACTCAAACAGGCCACGCCCGACGACTACAGTCAGTATCAAGCCATATGCAAAATAGAGCCAACGCATTTCAGAGCGCTGATCGGCCGTCGCTTTATGAAAGCGCTGGGCCGAGGCGTATAGGCCAAAACCAAATATGAATAGCGATAATGCCAGCGACGCCACCGGCGTCTCATTCCATTTATCGCCATAGATCATGTTGAAGGGCACATCCGGTCTGAATAGCCAAATACACACAAGGATCGCAAATGGCCCATCGAGCAAGACTGTCCACCTTGGGAAAGCCCGCCCATTTGGAAAACGGCAAAAGGTCACGGTGACGAGCAATGTGCTCAAAGCCTGTAGGCCATCAATCCCCCACTGCCAGACAGGGTGTGCGTAATACAACGTGTTTCCGATCTCACTGGTCGTTAAACCAAGACCGAGAAAGGTGAGTGCGACCAGATAAGTCATCAATTGATCAGGCTTTCCTGCGCGAGTCGTGGCAGCCATGAGCATGAAAATCAACGCGACCAAAATTTCGATGGCAACCGTTAGGGCAGCATTGAGTTGCGGTGGAAATCCCGAGTTTTGTATCCCCTCAACGTTGACACCTTTGCATTGCAATGACTTGCTATCTCCTTGTGATCGCGCACAAAAGACATATTGGTTATAGCGAGGTTCGATGCTCAATACAACAACCAGCAACACAAAGGCAATACATGACCACCAAAACACACGCGTAATAAGCAGCAGCCAGCCGCGCATGCGTGGCGTATCGTTCGAATCACGAAACAAGACTGTCTGACGCATGTCTGTGTCCATCGCACTTGATGATTTATGCAAGAAATCTATCTTTGATCCAGATTGGCAGCGCCCCAATGCGCCAACTAAAACCTTCACCGCGCAACGATTCTGTGTGCAGCCACAAAATATCGCTTTGGTGCAATTGATAAAGCACCTCGCGCACTTGTGTCTCTGTCACACTGCCATACCGCTTGTTCATGTAGTCAGTCACTTGCGCGGGTGTGTTCGTGATCATGGGCTGATAGAGGTAGCTGAGCGCCAGCAGTGCATGTTGCTGCATTTGGCTGAAGTCACGCCACAAAGCAATAAGTTGCTGACCGGCGCGATCGAAAACTTCGGGGATGACCTTTTCAATGTGTTCGGCTAGCACATACGTCCGCTGCTCCCGCCTCGCATGCTGAATGACGCTCGAACAAAGCACCTGGAGATAGAACGGATAGCTCGAAAAAAGTTGCTCGATTCGGCGCAGCGCGAGACCATCGTAGATCAGAGTATCTGCAACTGGTTGCGTGATTAACCGACGGGCCGCAATTGAATCAAGCAGACCGATGCGACGATGGATACATACGTTGAATAGCTTGTACCAGTAATCTGGGCTTAGGGCTTCAGGACGTTTGACCCCGACGAAAACAAAGGCCAACCTCGGATATTGCATCATGAGATAACGCACATACGAAAATACGTCTGGCTCTAACCTTTTGTCTGTCACTCGATCTTCTAGAAGCTCGAATTCATCCAAGGCTATCAACAAATGACGCTCACCTAAAGCTTCAAACACAGGTGCCAAAAGCTTTTGCTCAAAGGTCACTTTTGGTTGTGCAATGAATGACTCAGGTTCGGGGGAAGCGACGCCAGTTTGTTCACAAATTTGTTCGCAAATCTGATCGCTCAACCAATTCAAAAAGTTACCCATGCCCCAACCTATGTCAAGATCGTGTAAGTCGGCGTTGACACAAGCGTATCGGCTTCCCATGATATTCGGCAGATGACTGATCAACGAACTTTTGCCCACCCGCCGTAGCCCCGTCAGCACTAAGTGATTATTCCGATTCCCACGCGGAACGGCGTTGCGGATAAAGTCAAACTCTTGCTCTCGTCCCACAAAAACCGGGCTGTTGGCATCCAACCTCCCGCCCGTGATATAGGGATCTTCAATCCAACTGTAGTGAGAGGGAGCGCGTAACAGGTGGATCGCCAACACCCCATTGCTTTGAAAGTGCCCCTTGGTTAAGTCCTCAAACTTGAGGGTCCAATCGAGCCCGATGCTTTCTACCTGCTCGGCTATCGATAGTGGAAAGACAAAGTTGAACTCAGCATAGCTACTGGGTGGAATGGGCAGTGGATTTTCAATACCCTTAGCAAGTTGCCCATCGTGTGCCATTGCAACATCTAACCGCACTTTGTAAGCCGGGCCAAGTCCACTGTTGATGACTCGCACAATTACGGTGATCTGATAGGCGACGATGATACGGTCAGTCACCAGCTCTACTTTTAGGGAGGCCTTGCCTTGCAAGCGACTTACTTCCTTGCCGATGAGTTCGCGCAGATGCGTTACGGTTTGATCCAACAGTATTTGTTCCAGCACACCGAAGTGCTGGTTGAGATTGCGGCGTGCAGTATCGGTCGCCGGGTCGCCTCTATCTAATGGGTTGCTCTCCACGTGCAGTAATTGTGCGTTCAAGCGGGAAATAGGCAAGGTAGGGAACCAATTGGTAACGACTTAGTAACTAAGTGGCAACTGACATATCACCAACGGCGCACAGCTTTGCGACTAGCTATGGGATGTTTATCACGTTAGTCTTTGCTCAACGAGATTCAGTCATAGTTGTGATTACCAGCTCCAGCTGCCGGGTTGGGGCTGGCGATTGCATTAATTGGAGGGCGATATGACTCGCAAACGTGTTGCAGCAAATGAAGGCCGACCTACAAGTCCAGTTAGCAAACTTCGACTCATAGCTTTCTTGACAGCGCTTTTGATAGTTTTGCGCGCTGTCGTTGCCATCCCATATCCCGCATGGGCACTCAGTCACTCCGATCAACAACAAGGTGATGTAGTGGTTGGCGACAGCAAGGATGGGTGCGCCCGCGACAACCCAGTCACGTTGCAAGGCCGCTCTGGCACCGTCACTGTCTTAGCCGACCAATCGCTGCGGGTCGAGTTGCCGGCCGATGTCAATGAACTGCGCTGGTATTGTGGCGGGTCGCGCGAACGAGTGGCAAACGATACGGCCTTCAATGTCTTACACATCACACGTGCGTCCAATGGGGCCATTAGCTGGACCTTTTATCAGGGCAAACCCACCCAACCGGGGGGCACAACACCCCCCCAACTGGCCCGTGTCGGCGATTCACGCGATGGTTGTGATGGCATGAATGATGTGACGGTCACGGGCAAGGGTGGCGCGCAACATCACATCGCGGCCAACACGACCGCGTTGTTTGAACTCGATGGGTATGTCACGTCGTTTCGGTGGTTGTGCGGTGGCAGTTCTGAACGTGTCGCTGTGGCGAATGACATTGAGTTCAATTGGGTCCAAGTCGAACGTGCTGGCAACGGCGCCATCCAATGGGTCTTCTATCGCAGCGGCCCAGGCCCGAGTCAAATCGTCAATAACCCGACCAACGGCGATTACATCCACAACGCCACAGGCGTGATGAAGGTGGGCGTCTTGCTGCCCGAGGGCACACGCGAGGTCAGTTTGGCGCGGCCGCTATCGCTAAAGACGATGCTTGACATGACCTGGGTCGCCGCGCGCAAAGAGCTCATCCCAATGATCAGCGCACAAATCGCCAGTGACCCGGACGTCAGCAAGTTCTACTCGCTACAACTGAGCGAAACAGACCCAACAGAACTGCGTATCCGCCGCGGAACATCTGGCATTGACCTGAAGTATGTTGTGCATGGGAACACGACCAAAGTAACGGTGCGGGCTCCTGCACCGGCCCCGGACGTCACCGTGAACGTGACGTTCGACCTCGAATTTGCTGTCGGGCTGGGCGGGTCTGGCAACCTCGAGTCCCCGCTCAAGGTCACGCGCATTGCCGGTGCCGTGCGCCGGGCTGATGTGGACGGGGATGGACCCTATTCAAACTTCGCCACGTCTGTCGTGCCCGCTCTCGTCCGTCGTGGGCAGCAAAAAGTCTCCTCCATCTATCAGGACTTTAGCAGCCAGGCGAACAACTGGTTGGCGAATGCATTCGCGGTAAGCGGCATCGGCACGGCGATTCCGGCGAATTTTGTCAATATCCAAACGACGGTCAGCCCGAATGGCACGATTGCCGTGTGTTTCAAGTCCACGTCGCAAGGTCGGTGCACCTTCGCCCCGACCGCAGGAGGGCCGCCGCCGCGCGTGGCACTCGACTCGACCGGCGGCGGCTGCGGTGAGAACATGATCTGGGTCTGGGATGCTGAGAAAGGGCGCTACATCAGCATCGGCAAAGGGCAAGCCAATATCGTCGTTGAGGTTGAGAGTCGGCGGTTTAGCTGGTACTGCGGCGGTGATCATGTGCCGAACTATAGTCACGACGAATGGGAAACGGGTCCGCGCGGGACACAGGCCGTGGCCATAGCGCGCGATTCGGGCCGCGGCATCAGGTGGCAATTTTTGGATTGGCGGCCAACTTATCCTCCAGACACCGCCCAAGACGTCGGTTCTACCCAATCGTCCGTGGTTGGTGGAAATTCAGTGGGTTCATCGCACGCGGGTGTCAGTGCCTCATCATCCTCGAATTGCGGTGGGGCGAACTACGGGTTGAGCCAACAAATCGCTCAGCAATTGGGTTGCACTTCGACCGGTTATGTGCCTAGCCGGGCAGTGGTCACGCAGGGATTCGAACGGGGTTTCATGATCATCTTCACGGACGATCACAACGGCTGGGGAGAGATTTTGCCTGTCTACGCGTTTGCAGACGATGGCAGGGTATGGCGCGTAAAGCGCGCATGGGGACAGCCAAGTGACGTGGCAGCCAATGGCAACTCGGCCAGCCAATATTCGTGCGACCGACCAAATGCAGATATTCGTCCGGAGCAATCGGGCATCCCTTGGCGAGGATTTGGGAAAGTTTGGTGTGAGGTTTCCGACATCCGCCAAGCACTCGGACGAGTCCGACCCGGAGCAGCCGAGATTCCAGAGGCGGCGTCTTTCGAGCAATTCCAGACGGGTAGGGCTCTGGCTTTCGGCGGTCATACGTACGTTGCCTTCTTCTCTGACGCGGCCAAAGTCGCATCGACAGACAATGATCTCTTGGGCCGGTGGTTAAAGTTCAACTAGAGCAGCCACCACTGCGCGCGACAGTTTGCCGCAGTTAACCTCGGCAAACCAATGACATCGAACCGAATTCTGTTGGACGATTTGTCGTTAAAGCCTCTGTCGGAAAAACGAGCAAAGGCTTATCAGTCCATGTTGCGAGTGGTAAATATGAGTTTCAACTATCGAACATTTACCGGTCAGCATCGACAACACCGTCTCGACCAGCATGCGGGTGTTCCACGTGCCGCGCGGACATGCCTTCATGCTAAAAGCACTTTCAGTGTTGGTTGGGTCATCGGTCTTGCTGTGCCAGGCGCTGTCGACCAGCACGATGGTCTTGTCTGCCAGCTTGGTGATCATGGGACGGAACGTGCTGTCATGCGCACTGGTCAGATTGCAGTCCCACGCCACGAACCGTCCCAAGTGATCCAGCACGAAGGCGAACTTGGCATCCACGATCCAACACAAGTTCGAGGTGCCTTTGTTGCTCAACTGCTTGTCGCTGCGACCTTCTCGACGCGGATGCAGCAACTCGATCCCATAGGTGTCGGCCACACTCAGCAAGCCTGGCTCAGCCAAGAAGCGCTCGGCCCAGTCGCGATGTGTCGTCAAGGCACGAAACAGCCGCGTGCGTTCAGGCAACCACGGGAACCAATGGCCGAAGTTCCGCTTCAGCCAACGATAAAACGCCCGCTCGCCGACGCCCTTCCAAGCGAACAGCAGGCCAATCGTGACCAGTTCACCGGGATACAGGTGGCCTTGGCTGTGCTTGGGCACATCCAACATGGCATCGTCCACGCGCCAGAACAACATGATGATAAAGGCTTCGTCGGTCATCGGTTGATTCCTCCGTTTCAGTTTGGCAACCAAAACGAGGGAATAACGCCCTGCCCTACCCTACCCTTCAACAACCGGCTCAAATCCGTGCGGTGGAAATCGGGCTGGGCGATGTGGCCATGCCCAGCCCCTAAGTGGCCCTTTTAGGGGCTATCGCTTCTTCATCTTGCTTCAACTCTGCCTGATTTGAGGCTCTTTTCACCGTCGGAATTTCCGGGTCCACTATAGTATGAGGAGTGTAAAGTGATTCAAAAAAAACTGCTTTTAGCCAAGGTCCTTATCCTCTCGCTGACCACGATTTCCACGGGCCTTTTGGGAGTTTCCGCTTGGCGGACACAAGCGGATTTGCCACCATCTGATGCGCCACCATCCATTCCAACGGACACGCTCAGGGAGGCCTGCGGTCAATACGATTTGAGCATCTTGAGCACGACCGTAGATGGAAGCGGCAACACCTGGGTGCATCCAAAGTGGTCAGAAAACTTGAAATCCGAATACATCCCTGAATATGGCACAAGGATATATTGGAGTTGCGGAGGATCCGACGATCATTCTGACTGCGGGATTGGCACCAACGCTGTACAGGTGGAAAGAGAGGCGTTGCCGCCGGATTCAAATCGGCGTTTCTACATATATTGTTTGACGCTGCCTGTCCAACCCGCGTATTGGTGCGGGCAAAACTCAGGGGACTGCACGATCAGCGTTGCGCATCGCGATCCCAACAATCCTAAGCGGACCTGGTACACGATTCTCAAGCCCGTTGTCAACCGTCCTGACCCCTATACCTACGATCAAGGTGCCGGTGCCATCCTTTTCCATGCCGGCGATAACATCTACATTTCGGCTTCTGGATGTGTCAATATTGACACCGGTGCCAGTTTTTACGGCGACACATGGAAGCGGTATGTCAATCCCAGCGGAGCGGATGCCGATCCACCGTCCAACAATGTACAAGGCACGATCCATATTGACGGTCTGGGGATGAATGGTCTTGAGCTTATTCGTAACTGGATTGACAAACCTCTGACGATTACACAGGACTCTGTGCTCCAATTGGGATATCGTGACGACAACTACGCCGATAACAGCTATCGAAACAGGGGCACTGATAGCGGTCCGAATGGTCAGTGCGGCGGAATTAACTACCCGGATTATGGTGGCCCAGCCTTCGTTGAGATCATTGTGACACCACTGCCAGAGCCGCCAACACCTGTTCCTACTCCCACTCCTTCAACCTTTGATCTTGTCCCAGGAGCATACGATTCCAATCGCCTGCCACTTAATCCAAAATGGGGATGGCAGGTATTAGGTCAAGGAACAACGAATCCACTGGACAGCTGCGCCGGACTGCACTATGAAACGCCTGATGGCGATAACGTGAAGCTCGGCGCGCCACCTTGTTCAACGCAAACCGTGACTACTGACAGAAGCCATGAGGGTTTTTGGGGATCTATTCCCTTTATCGGCAAGCTCTGTGTACCGGATGATCCCAAAGACACTAGCCGCGTCTATGGGCATGTTAACTGGCGCACTGCGACATATACGGGAACTGTTGAATGGTCTGGTTTGTCGGGCGATAGTGGCGGATTTGAGGCATTTTACAATGACGGCGATTACAACTTTGAATTCACTCCAAGCAATGGCGGCGGTGTGACTTCTTTCAATCCCAACACCATTGAACTCGAATTCGATTCTGGAGAGACTGTCAATTCATTTGATTCCCTTTGGTGGAGAAAATTCCACGATGCTGTGATCGCTGATAGCCAAGAAGCAGTTGATCGGCGCATTCCCAACACGCATACACATGCCAAACAGCTAGTTGATAGTCATGAAGCAATTGTGGTTGGCCTCGTAGGTCTAGATGCGGTCCATGGTGCTAAAAGCGAGATTCATCCGATCTTCGCCATAGCAATTCGAATGAACGCGCCTAAAGAGGTCAAGAGCGACAATGACGGATGGGCCATCTTCGTGCGCAACTGGGGCAATGAGGGGATGTGCAGCCATGAACAGCACTATCTTGATATAGCGACATTGACACTGGCACTCCCTCCACCAGGCTCGGCACAGCACGCCGATATCATTCATGAGACAACGAGCTTCTTCACCAATAATAATGGAGTGAGTCTGAATCTTGATACAGACATCAAGCCTGATGGCATTCACGCAAGCTTTAGCCTTCCGCAATCTGAAGCTAGGCCTATCACTTATGGTGAGCTGCATATCAAGTGGATGCCAGCACTGGCTCAACGAGGCGCTTCAAGTTCTCAACCCACTTCGGTTGTGTCGCGGGGACGAGCTGAAAAACTGGGGGGCAAAGAGGATGGAGGTGATCCAGAAGACCGTCTTGATCATATCTATTCGCAGCTGAGTCCGTCGCAACGGGACGTTTTTACCTCCACCATCCCAGTGGCAAGCCTGGCCCAAAGTGTTACGCTGACGGTTCCGGTGCATTTGGGCCCGGCTCCGTCACAGCCGGACACATCGCCCCAGGAACGGGCCGTTCCTGATCCGAATAACACTGAAACGACACGAGTGAACAACATAACGCGTGGACTTTGCTTTGCATTCAATGGCAAGATTCCCTTCAGCAACACAATCTGCAATGGCTTCAGCGTCGCCAATTTGCCAATGATGTATGACCGATTTAAGCCAATGCCAAACTTGGTTGTCCAGATAGCGTCCATCGAGCCAGCAAAATCAAGCTACCAAGCCGGCGAGCCGGTGACAGTCACCCTTGTCATCACGAACACCGGCACTAACGTCACGACGCCCTTTTGGACCGATCTAATAATCAACCCCGCAAGTGTTCCCAGCACCCCGCAAATCTGGAACGACAATTGCTCATTCCCGCGTGAGTATTGCTTTGGCGTTGCATGGCACATCACGCAAACGTTGCGCGTTGGTGAGAGCATCACTGTGACTACAGCCGCTGATGGCTTTGCCAAGGCTTACAGCAATTGGCCTGGGTGGTTCGCAAACGGCACTTCCAAACTCTACGCCTTCGTGGACAGTTGGAGCCCGGGCAGCACAAATGGTGAGGTGATCGAGAGTAACGAAGGAGATAACATGGCTGAACGTGACATCAGTGTCGTTGGGACCAATCCACCTGCGCCGACGCCGAGTTCGGAGACGGCTTTGAAACATCCACAACGCAATCAAGTGAGCAACAGGTGACACTCCTCCACTTTACCAATATTTAGCGCAACAATAGATTCCTACTCCGAGTATTTTGGAAGGGTGCCCAATGAAAACGCGATTCTTGCAATTCGTCACAATCAGCTTAATCGTTACATCGCTCTGCACATTTCTACAGCTCGACCGAACGAATGCTGCCCGCGCTCAATCTAACACGATTGAGTTGACGCCAACGCCTGCCCGTCCCACCTTGACACCTATTCCATCCAATTCCCTTCATCAAGGCCTATGGAAGATATGGGGGGTTGCTTTCGAGGATGTCAATCAAAATGGAAAGCGTGACGCAGGCGAACCTTTATTGTCCAACGTTTTGTTCAAGGTGACGGATGGTGGAAGTTGGTACGTATGTGGTCAGGTCGGTGACGATAGTTCATTTGGTGTGATGGTGAATCCGGGAATCTACTACGTCATCCCCATTGGGCACCCTGGGTATAGGGTCACGACGCCACGTATCAAAGTGGATATCCCTGCGACGCAGGCTGACAGCCACAGCGATATTGGTTTTGTCAAAGACATGGCGGCGGAAAATGAACCCTGTGACCAATATCACCCTGCGCGGCCCTAGCACCTGAATCGCTGTCGGGGGGCATAGGTTGGCCGGCCAACCTATGCCCCCCGACAGATTCTTGGCAGCGACGTCTATGCACCATGACATCGAAGCTTTCCGTCTACGTCGACGGGTCGATCCAGCGCTAAGGGCCCGCGCAAAAATAACTTGTGCAATCTCCAATGTCAGATCCCCGAAATACCGATACAAGGCGTATTCGACGTGCTGAACTTAATATTGCGCGGGCCCTAATAGTTGGCAATTCTCCACTTCGGCCACGACTTGACATAGGTGCAAGTTGCCAGCAGATTGGGCGGATAAATGATGGATATGTCTTCGTCCCGATCTTCGGTCTAGCCAGTTTTGTCGGCGGCGTCGCCGGTCTGCTGTATTTCGAATGGTTTGAGCACCATCAACGCCATCAATGTAAGTGGCACATACAGTTGCAACTGGTCAGGCAGGCGGCCATCGCCGAAACGCTAGCCCGACCCAAGCCAACAAAGACTGTCAAGCCGCATCGCCTGTATACCCCGCCCAAGCCTGCCACTCCCTGCGACTATCCACACTGCCGGTTGATGAAAAGCCAGACAGAAGCAGCGGCAGCATTATCGATATCGAGAGCGACTGCTACGCCTATTCCCGATTCTTCATCAGACTCAGCGTCGGCCACTTGCAAAGACAATGCCATTGATACTGATCTGCCCGCCTTGCAACGTGGGTTATTGCCGGCTTAGCCGGCTTACCTATGACCATTCATC
>Ga0075021_10001125_pt1 | contig 13653 bp, 14 predicted proteins | sample ColStrG_CSR_2012_FD_72749 | JGI IMG/M metagenome (GOLD analysis project Ga0075021, IMG submission 72749) | Freshwater sediment microbial communities in response to fracking from Pennsylvania, USA - Cold Stream Run_MetaG_CSR_2012 | ecosystem: Environmental > Aquatic > Freshwater > Creek >...
CCAACGCATTGTCCAGTGAGAAACTTGATTCACGCTCTTTTGATGAATTGTTGAAGCTGCAGAATCCTTTCAAGAAGACACCCTGTACATTCGATTTGACCGGGATTCGTTTTATTTCTCCAGCGGCGCTGGTCCAATTGGCTGCTGCTTGCTGTGCACTCAAGAAGAAGAAACACGAGCCGGTAATCGTTATCGATGATTCTTCTGTGGGTACTTACCTGGCCCGGGCTGGTTTCATAAAGATTCTTGAGCCGATAGCAAGGATAGAACCCTCATATTTCCTGGATTTCGATTTTGATCACCTGAGAGGTTCAAATGAACAGATTATAGAGTTGACGAAAATAGAATCGGGCGCAGAACTTCATGGCCTGCTGCCGCAGATCATCAATACGTTATGCCATCGTCTTCAATTCAGAACGCATGATGCTTACGACGTTGCTGTGGCGCTATCCGAAATATGTCAAAACACCTTTGATCATAATAAGGGCGCGTGCGGTCTCCTCGCCATGCAAGTCTATGGGCAGGGGACGAAGCGGTTCCTTGAAATTGGTGTGGCTGATTATGGTGATGGTCTAGCGAAAACATTACGCCGAAATTCAAAGCACGCAAAAATCTCATCCGATTTGGAAGCAATTGAGCTTGCTACAAAGCTCGGGACATCACAATACGACGATCCTACTCGCGGAACAGGGCTTTATCATCTTCTTGAAATCGCGTATAAGCATGAAGGCAGCGTACAGATCCGGTCAGGTGAAGGTAACGTGCGGTATCGTATGGACAAGAAGGCGGCATGGGCTATTTCCGTAACCCACATGCCAGGTGTGCAAATTGCCATAACATTAAATGCAAAAAAAAGGGCTTGACAAATCCAAGTCAACCTGATACAGTGTACGAAATGGAGAAGAGCTTTAATCTATCCAAATCGGGCAAGCATCTGTGGACCCGTGAACTTGCGGCGAAGATTCGAGTAGAGCTCAATCGGCTGCTTGACAGCTCAAGGTCAGGTGAAGTCGTAGTTATTGATGCTAAGGATGTGGAGGTCTTTGATTACTCATTTGCAAATGAGCTGTTTGGAAAGGCGCTAAGAAGTCTTCAATCTGAATATACAGATAGGTTTCTTGCTGTAGAGCACCTGACCGAATATACACGGGAGAATCTTTCGAAGGCACTTGAAAGCTTAAACTTGATGATGGTCGAGAGACGGGGAAGTAAATTGAATCTCTTGGGTAAAGTGCATCCTTCTGACGAAGAGACCTATTTGGAGATCGTGCAGGCTAAGAAGCCCGTCTCTGCAGTCGAGTTAAAGGATGCTTTGGATTTGAATATTAATGCAACGAACGAAAGACTAACGAAACTGACAAACTTGTCTGTTATCAGGAGAACCCAAGGAGTATCTGAGTCAGGTAGAAAACAGTTTCTTTACACGGCAGTCAAGTAAACCCTTTTTTTTGAGGTTTACATACATCACGTCCACTGTATGTGGAGAATGGAGGAAGTGCAATGAAAGAGAAGGAAACGGAGAAGGAAAGGCTTCAAGTCGTGGTGCACTATGTTGCAGCAGGGGAGCCGTTCAAGGATCATGTTGATCCCAATGAAACGGTCGGACAGCTCAAGATACGCGTGCTGGCCGCTTTCGGTTTAACGGAGGGGCAGAACCCCGAGGGGAACATGGCGACGTATACCCTGTATCATGACAAAACGCCGCTTGAAAACATGAGCCTGACGCTGGGCAGCCTAGCAGGGGACAAAAAAGTCTTGCAGCTCAAGCTTAGCCAGCAAATAACACAGGGGTATCGATCTTGAGCGATACGTTGTCCGAACTTAATTTCAAGGATGATCTGGACGAGGTCCTGTTAACCTCTGATGCCCAACGATGGAAATTGGAAAAAACAGGACCCCTTGAAATATTAGTATCGCTATCTCCGATAAATAAGGCGGAGGAGGTATTTCAGGCTCGACTACTTTGGAGCGCCTACCCTGGTCAACCTCCATCTTTGAAGTTCCGCGACCCGGCTACAGGGCGACTCGATGTCAAGAGTGCGTGGCCCCTTGTAGGAGGATTCCGCCCTGATAGTTTGGATGCCTGTGTGAGCTGGTGTGTGGAAGGTTTTGGTCTTCATCCGGAGTGGAGGACTGATCCGCGATTTATGTGGAAATCTGATGGCAACGTTATGCTTAAGGTTCTTCGCACGCTTCAAGACAAAATGGATAATACCTTCCAGGGGAGGTTTAAAGGATGATGTATTTCGATGCCGTGGAAACTTGGTCGATACCGAAATCGGCTTTTGATGATTCCCTCCGTGAAATGGCACTCGATGGTGTCAACGGAAAGGAAGGCATTGTTCTTTGGCTTGGAAGACGTAACAACCGGCAGGCCCAGGTCACTCACCTTGTGGCTCTCAGGGGAGCAGAGGTTATTAAAGAGCCTGCTTTGTTGCGAATCGAATCTTCACTGCTCAATGACATAACTGAACATACAATGAGACTAGGTGTTGCATTGCTTGGACAGATTCATTCCCATGGGCATTTTCACGGGACGAATCTGTCTACTACGGATCGCCGGTATGGTCTGGCCGTTCCGCATTACTTGTCAATAGTAGCGCCCGATTACGCGCAGCGGCCAGATACTAAAATCGGCGAATGTGGTGTCTTCGTCTTCGAGAAAGGAACAGGATACATAAAACTATCCCCCGCAGATGTATCGCGTCGGATTCACATCATTGACGCAGGATCGTTGCCTATGATCTTCGTGGGGGACGGCTTATGAGCGAAGAAATCATCTTCAGCCGTCCCAATGCGACTGCGGCCCGACTTGGAGATCTTGCCCCAGACCGCCATATCTTCATCAACAAAAAAATTCTCCTTACAGGCGAAACTGCAATACTGATGACAGCGAATGGCCGCGTGTGCCTTATTAGCAGCTTTCTGCTACTTCACCGGATAAACAAAGGTGTTGAAGTTTACTTGCCTGCTGATGTGCCTGCAGATTTACGGATTGAATGCGAGCAACTGGTAAATAGGTTTTCCCGGAATTCATCGATTACTCTCTTAACTAAGCAGCCAGCTTATTCCTCTTACGACGCAATATTATCGGTAGGTTCAACTGCAATCGTCTCTCCAAACTATACTGTAATTAATTCTAATGGTTGGCTTGCTCGTGTCTCTTCCGACGGCACGGCTATTTCTGCTGATATAGATCAGTGTAATCCCATCGCTGCCCTCGCTGCATCATGCCTGGGCGTAACAGAAGTCTTTAAGCGATTAATAGGGCTCAAAGAAAGCCGTGGAAAATTGCTCGGCTCACTTACCTTCTCTCTCTATTCCTACAAAGTAGGCGATCTCGATCCGGGTCCGTCTTTACCTCCGATTATTGAAGCAGATTTACTTCTAACAGGTGTGGGCGCTATTGGCAACGGCATCGTTTTTTTGCTGAAACACCTGCCAATGACCGGTAGCGTGAGAGTTGTCGATTATCAAAAATATGGTCCGGAAAATATAGGAACTTGTCTGCTCATTGGTGAGCCAGACTTAGAAAAAGACAAAGCACTTTTTGCCGAAGCCTATCTCGGTAGCCGGTTTGCAAAAGGCTATGCCGAGGATATTCAGACATTCAGCCAACGCTTAGGAACAGAAATACCATATCCCAAGATTGTCCTCAATGGACTCGATGATATAGATGCCCGCCATTATGTACAGGATCTGTGGCCCGATATGATTATTGACGGTGCTATAGGCGATTTTGCAGCTCAGGTAAGTCGTCATCCGTGGTCCGAGAATACGGCATGCTTGAAGTGTCTCTTTCAAAAGCAAACAGGGGAAGCATCTGAAATTATAGGTAGTCGAGCCACGGGGCTCCGTCCTGAGCGTGCCCGCAATGAAGATGACGTTGTTACTGATCAGGATATTCTAATTGCCCCGGAAGACAGGAAGGCTTGGCTTAAAGAACGAAAAGGACGGAAGATTTGTTCTGTTATCCAGGAAGGCGTTGTTCAGCATATATCGAATGATGCTTTGAGGAAGGATTTTGAACCTTCCGTACCCTTTGTAGCCTGTCTAAGCGCAAGCATGGTAGTTGCTGAGCTGATCAAATATATTCACGGTTGGGATTCTTCTGTCGAGTGTCGATACCAGCTTGATATCTTGACTGGACCTGAGCGCGGTGATTTCTTCCCCCAGGACCGGCGAAAGGATTGCGTCTGTGTAACGAGACAGCGGAACATAGAAATCGTTCGAAATCGGCGAGGTTAGAACAATAATCTGACATGGAAAGGTCAGGCTGCCTGATAGACATGTTTCATTGCGTATTAATCACCGCAATTGCATGCCAATAGGCAACACATTCTGTTTCCGAACGAAAGGAGGGCCTGGCTATGAGAAAAAATCAGCACGTCGTCCCACACGAGGATGGATGGGCTGTTCGTGGCGAGGGTAACAGCAAAGTCACAGCAACGACGCCAACAAAACAGCAAGCGGTCGATCTTGGTCGCGGGATAGCGCAGAACCAACAGAGCGAGCTTGTCATTCACGGCAGGGATGGCAAAATTCAGGACAAGGACAGCTTCGGCAACGATCCGTGCCCACCAAAAGACATGAAGCACTGAGCGAACGGCTCAATGAGGGCGCGTAATTTCACGCCCTCTTTTTTTTCACTTGCCCTTGTCGAGGAATACATCTCTTTTCTGGACATTTCTGACTGCCTGTAGTAAAGTACTGGATTATTATGGGATTAATAGCGGTTGGGGAGGGGCATGGCTGATTTAGAAACAATTCAGAAAAAGATCCTCTCATTCCGGAACGAGCGTGATTGGCAGCAATTCCACGATCCCAAGAACCTCGCCGAAGCCCTCTCCATTAAAGCGGGGGAGCTGCTTGAAAACTTCCTCTGGGGCCCCGCCGACCAATTCTGCGCGAACTCGAGTCTCAAGGCGCATAATTTCGCTGCCTATGTCACCGAGAGCACTTGCCCATGAGCCTGATCAAGTCAAAAGAACGCGTTGCTGACCATGGGGAGGTGTTCACCCCGTCCTGGATGGTCGAGGCTATGCTCGACCTCGTAAAGGGAGAGACCGAGCGTATTGACGCTCGTTTCTTGGAGCCGGCATGCGGGAGCGGGAACTTTCTCGTCCGGATTCTGCAGCGCAAGCTCGCCGCTGTCGAACTCAAGTACGGGAAATCCGACTTTGAAAAACGACACTACGCCCTTCTTGCTCTGATGTGCACCTACGGGATTGAGCTCCTGCCGGATAACATCGCTGAGTGCCGCGCGAACATGCTGGAAATCCTTGCCGACTACCTGAAACTCAACGAGTCGGATGACCTCTATCAAGCCGCCTTCTATGTGCTGTCACAGAACCTCGTCCACGGTGACGCGCTCAAGATGCGGGCCAGCGATGGCCAACCGATCACGTTTGCGGAATGGGGCTACCTCGGGAAGGGGAAGTTCCAGCGACGCGACTTCCGTTTGGACATACTGACGGGGGCGTCAGCATATAGCAGGGAGGGCGACCTCTTTGCCAACCTGGGTAAACACGAGATCTTCACGCCGACCAAGACATACCCGCCGATGACGGTGAGCGAACTTGCCTACGCTGCTAATGGCGATGCGCCGAAGGAGGCCATATGACCGGCCAGGCTCTCTTTGCGCTTCGCGGCCGCAACCCGGATGTGCTGACCTGCATTGCGAACCTTTCGAACGATGAGGTGTTCACCCCGCCCGAGTTCGCCAATAGAATGCTGGATACCCTTGCCGAGGCGTGGGCAGCCGACAATAACGGCGCGAACATCTGGTCGGATAGTTCGGTGAAATTCCTCGACCCGTGCACGAAGTCCGGCGTGTTCCTCCGTGAGATCACCAGCCGCCTCAACAAGGGCCTGTCAGACGAAATTCCGAACCTTGAGGACCGCGTCAATCACATCCTGACCAAGCAGGTTTTCGGCATCGGAATCACGTATCTCACGAGCCTACTTGCACGCCGGAGTATTTACTGCTCCAAGCACGCGAAAGGCAAACACTCTGTCGCAAAGTCTTTCGCCACCGACGCTGGTAATGTCTGGTTCAAGCGTACTGAGCACACTTGGATTGATGACAGGTGCAAGTATTGCGGCGCAAATAGTAAGACATTCGATCGCGGCGAAGGCCTCGAAACCCACGCCTACGCGTTCATCCACAATGACAGTATCAAGACTTGGGCAGCCAAGTTGTTTGGAGGTAATATGCAGTTCGATGTAATCATCGGGAACCCGCCGTATCAGATGACTGGTGGAGGCGGGGGGACGAACGATTCGGCGATATACCATCTGTTCGTTCAACAAGCCATGCGATTGGAGCCGAGGTTCTTGAGCATGGTTATTCCATCAAGGTGGATGGCTGGTGGCCGCGGGCTAGGCGAGTTCCGCGCCGAGTTTCTCGGAGACCGACGAGTACGCACCCTTGTAGACTATGAGAACGCTAAGGATGTGTTCCCATCTGTAGGGATTGGTGGGGGAATTTGCTACTTCCTCTGGGACCGCGAAAACCCGGGTCTGTGTGAGTGCGTCTATCACCGAAATGGCGCGATTATCGGTCCCCACCAACGTGCCCTGGACGAGTTCGATGTCTTCGTGCGAGACAAACGGGCAGTAGACATTCTGCACAAGGTACTGGCGGCTGGCGAGCGGCCATTCGAAGAGCTTGTCAGTGGCGACACCCCGTTCGGTTTAGCAACGAACTTTTTGGACTACGCGCGGGACGTAGTGCCGAAGGATGGACAGGTCCGTCTCTATGCCAACGTCGGTACAACGAGAGTCCGCGGAGCCATGGCCCGCAAGAAGATCTCTAAAAACACGCACTTGATTGACGTATGGAAATTGTTCCTACCAGTAGCTGGTTCCGGCCGAGAGCGAGAAAGAAGCGGTGTGGACTTGGTGCTAGGCCCGCCGATAGTTGGTGAGAAGGGGTCCGTTTGCACTCAGACCTACCTTGTTGCAGGACCGTTGAGTTCAAAAGTCGAGGCGCAGAGTGTTGAGACGTATCTGCGAACGCGATTAGCGCGGTTCCTTATATCACTTCGTAAGCCAGCTCAACACGTCTTCAGCAGCATGTACCGCTGGGTTCCCGTACAGTCATGGAATCGGACCTGGACCGATGCCGACCTTTATAAGAAGTACGGCATCACGAAGGGCGAGATCGCGTTCATCGAAAGCATGATTCGACCTATGGGCGAGGGCGATGAGTAAACTTATCGAGGAGATACTAGCACCGAAGCCAGAGGCTCGACCGCGCATCTATGCTTACTCCATTAATGACAAGGCGCACAAGGGCCTCCTCAAGGTGGGGCAGACCACGCGCGATGTGAAGCAGCGTGTCGCAGAGCAGGTCAAGACTGCCGCCATTAAGAACTACAAGATCGAGTTGGACGAATGCGCCGAATGTGATGATGGCACGATCTTCACGGATCACCACGTGCGCGTCGCACTTGTGAAGAAGGGCTTTGCCAACACCGAACTGGAATGGATGCAGTGCTCGGTCGCCGATGTGCGGACCGTGATTATCGAACTCCGTACCGGCCAGGTGTTCACCGGCACTCATCACGAGACGTTCCCGATGCGGCGGGAACAAACCGCTGCCGTGAACAAGACGCACGCCTACTTCCACTCGATCTGGAATGAGGATATGAACGCGGTTCCGCGCTTTCTCTGGAACGCGAAGATGCGTTTTGGCAAGACGTTCACCGCCTATCAGCTCGCCAAGAAGCTTGGGGCCAGGCGGGTGCTCGTGGTGACTTTCAAGCCCGCCGTGGAGGATGCATGGCAGACAGACCTCGAGTGTCACGTAGACTTCGATGGGTGGCAGTACCTCTCCCGCAACTCCGACAAAGACCCCACCAAGATTGACCGCAAGAAGCCGGTTATCTATTTCGGCTCTTTCCAGGACCTCCTTGGCCGCGATGAGGTAGGAAACATAAAGCCCAAGAACGAATGGCTCCACAAGGTGAAGTGGGACCTCGTGGTCTTCGACGAGTACCACTTCGGCGCGTGGCGGGAAACCGCGAAAGAGCTCTTTGAGGGTGAGGACGATGTTGTCGCCGTGAGAGAGACCAGGATCGAGTATGCAACCGGCCTCGCAGAGATGAACGAAGACCTTACCGTGCTCTCGGATAAGGAAGCTGAGTTCCTGCCAATCACGACCAAGGCCTATCTCTACCTCTCCGGCACGCCGTTTAAGGCGCTGGCCACGGGCGAGTTTATCGAGGAGCAGATCTTCAACTGGACGTACACCGACGAGCAACGCGCCAAGGAGGGATTCGCCGCCAAGAACCCCGGCAAGTGGAACCCCTACGGCGCGCTGCCGCAGATGCGCCTGCTGACCTATCAGATGCCGGACGAGTTACTGACGATTGCGAGCGGCGGGGAGTTCGATGAGTTCGATCTCAATGAGTTCTTCGCTGCCTCCGGCATTGGCAAGGGCGTGCAGTTCAAGCACAAGAGCGATGTGCAGAAGTGGCTGGACATCATCCGAGGCTCGTACGCGCCGCAAGTGGTCGAGAACCTCAAGACCGGCACTCGACCGCCGTTTCCGTACTCGGACGTCCGCCTGCTGCCGTACCTCCAGCACTCGTTCTGGTTCTTGCCTAACGTCGCGGCCTGCCACGCGATGGCGAACCTGTTGATCGAGAAGCACAACACGTTCTGGCGCGACTACAAGGTTGTAGTCGCCGCCGGTGCGTCGGCAGGCATCGGGCTGGATGCCTTGCCGCCCGTGCGCACGGCCATCGGGAGCGGGTTCGAGACAAAGACGATCACGCTCTCGTGCGGCAAGCTCACCACCGGTGTGACCGTGCCGCAGTGGTCGTCCATCTTGATGCTTCGCAATCTCACGTCGCCCGAGACCTACTTTCAGGCCGCGTTCCGGGTGCAGTCGCCGTGGTCTATAAAGAACCCCAATGGTGACAACCCAAACGAAGAAGAGATCCTCAAACCTGTCTGTTTCGTGTTCGACTTCGCGCCCACCCGCGCGTTGCGGCAGCTTTCTGAGTACGGGATCGGCCTCTCGCCAAACGAGCGGAATCCGGAGAACGCCGTTAAGGAGCTTGTGTCGTTCCTGCCCGTGCTGGCTTATGACGGCGCCAACATGACACAGATTGACGCGGGCGGAATTCTCGACATCGCAATGGCGGGCACGTCGGCCACGCTCCTGGCTCGCAAGTGGGAGTCCGCGCTACTGGTGAATGTGGACAACGACACGCTACGCCGCATCCTGGATAATCCCGAGGCAATGGCCGCCGTGGAGCGCATCGAGGGTTGGCGCGCGCTCGGCGATAACATCATCGAGACGATTATCAATAAGAGCGAGAAGGTCAAGGCGCTCAAGAACAAAGCCAAGAAAGGCGACCTGACAGCGAAGCAGAAGAAGCAACTGACCGACGAGGAGAAAGAGTACAAGTCCAAGCGCAAACTCGTCCAGGAGAAGCTGATCAAGTTCGCCACACGCATACCCGCGTTCATGTACCTGACCGACTTCCGCGAGAACACGCTACAGGATGTAATTACCAAGCTCGAACCGGACTTGTTTCTCGCTGTCACCGGCCTGATGGTAAAGGATTTCCACCTGCTCGTGCGGCTGAAGGTGTTCAACACCGAGCAGATGAACCAAGCCGTCTTCGCCTTCCGCCGCTACGAGGACGCCTCGCTCCGCTATACTGGCATCGAGAGCCACGAGGGTCTCACCCACTACGGGCTTTACGACACCGTGGTAGCGAGGGATTGAACGGGCGGCAGCCGCGCGTTGGATGCACGGGGGGAGAGGCGATAGGGTTACCCATTTAAAGGATACTGTCAAGGGCTAAACCGTTACTGCGAAGCTACCGCGGTTTCTTTTTTAGGTTATATTCTAATGGTTGAGATTAGGCCAATCTGGGACATAGACGGTGCGGTAAACACCGGGACTGAGAAAGAGGTCACTCTCCTTCTTGCATTAGAAAAATATGCTGAGAATGCGTCAGCTTTGTTTTTTGATCTTGCAAAAACATATATCGATGAAGAAGAGGTCTTGAACTTAAGTTCTCTTCGTCAAAGTTGTAAAAATGACTTGATTGCCGGATGTGAACTTGCACGTTCAGGTTACTTTAAGCAGGCTTACTCACTTTGGCGCTCATGGTTCGAGCAATCTCTGTTTACTTTGTACTTTCTTGAAGCACCAATACATAGAACAGCTTGGAAGGTTTCTGAGGAGGTATCGTTAGATGATTCTCCTAAATATAGGCTGATGCTTCACCAGCTTCTTAACGATTCTGGGGAACGTCATCCTTTTACTCTCGTTTATGATGAGCGATATTTGCGTCTTATGGAATCTCTTGGCGTCAACTCAGTGCAAATACCTAAAGATAAACGGCCTATTCGGGCTGCTATAGCGGTGTTAACGGCACTTAGTCAAGGGGTCCATGGAACCTACCAGCCAGCATCTGCAACCTCTTATAAAGAGGCGTGTGAGCTTTTAAATAAGCATTGCCTCCCTGTACTTGAAAAAGCAGTGGATACAGTGACCATTTTTTGGCTACTACTGCTTACGACCGCCATCAGTCTTCCACAAAATATTCTCGTATCCTTGAGAAAAGGCGATTTGAATGAAGATCAGGCAAGGACGACGGAACTTGATGCTGCAGAAAAACTTATATTATTATCACCATATTTCAAACGAGTGTTTGGGAGCATAACGTAATGGCTAATTTTTCATTGCAACTCCAAGCAGATAACCTGCCCGAAACCATTATTGAAAGTGTTTTTGTGGAAGGTCCGTGGGCGCCAATCTTGGCGCGTATGCTTACAGGAGAGAATATTCTTGTCGAAGGCTGTCGCGGTGTAGGAAAGACAATGCTAATGCGTACGGCAGCTAAGCGATTGCAAAATAGTTATCGAGAAGGTTCAAAGATGCTGGGGGTACACACTACTTTTAAGCGTTATTTGGCGACACTTCCACCTCCGGCAGCTCAAAACACAGATAGCCCTGATCTTGGAAATTTTCGAGCATGGATTAACGCTAAAATACTCGGTGCAGTTCAAGATGTTGTGCGCGATATTAAGGGTGATGCTTTTTTAGCGCAGTTAGACTTGCTTGGCAGTACTAATTGGCAAAAAGTCATTAGCATTCTGGAGTCAACATATAGAGGTGGAACCGATACACATGCCCTCCTTTCTGACTTAGGACTTTCTTCACATGTAATTGTTTCGCTGCAGGGTTACACATTCACCTCCGATCAGCTTAGAATAGTTAGTAAACAACTTAATCTTGAGCTACTTGTTCTTTTCCTAGATGACGCTGCGCACGCCTTAGATACTAGAGCGCAAGGGGCATTTTTTACAGCTATTAAGTCTTTATATGATCCTGGCCTCGCATTTAAGATTTCAGTATATCCAGCAGTTACTCGGTACGGGATAGATTTTAGCTATGGTCATGATGCAGTCGTCGTGCCGATTGGTGAAATTCCAAAGAGGGATCATTTAGATGCCTTTATTGATCTCATATCCAAAAGACGTCAAGTAGCAGATGAAGAAGGGAAACGCTATTTCGATGCCATCCTAAGCAACAAGGATTGGGCGGAGTTATTAGTTTTTTGTTCTAATGCTAACCCACGTGGACTATTAAAGCTTATGGCACAGATACAAACTCAATTGGCTGGCAGAGATGTCATTTCCTTGCGCTTTGAAGACATTCGCCTGGCGATCAATGTCGTCATGGACAAACACCTAGAAAACATGGTTCCAGGTGTAATTAAAGATCTTGATGCGAGGCTTCTAAAAGCATCAGAGTATTTGCTTGATGAATTACGTCAAAAAATTGCTGATAAGCCCGGTCCGTATGCGTCTGGAAAACCAAGGGGCTATTTGGCAGTTACCAACTCAATGCAGGTTCCCTATTTATGTCAGGCTGCTCTCAAGCTACTGGTGGCAGCCAACGTGATTGTTCCCGAAGGCCCTGCGAGATTAAGCAAGCGTGAAACAGGAACTCTGTATTTACTACATCCAGGATTTATGTTCCGCGATAATGTCATCGGTGGGTCTGAAAAAGGAACTCTCTCTGCAAATGATTGGTTGCAATATTTTTCTGGTCTTTCCAGCAGAGTACATGCAGAAATAACGAAAAGTGCTGAAATGTGGAGTGAACTCGTTGCAGAAGCAAATGCTGAGCCTTGCGGTAAGTGCCAAAATGGGCATCCAATGTTTGATCCTCGCCAAAACTGCGAAGTGTGTGGATCGCCCGGCATTGGCATGTCTCCTGTCAATTTGCTCTTAGATAAAGATATAGCCGTGCTGGAACTTTCTAACGCGCTTAAAGATAGATTAAAGTTAGCTGGCTTCTCTACTGTTCGCCAGTTGTTTGAAGCATCAGATGCTCAAATTGATGCTGTGGAATATGTTGGTGAAATGAGGACGCAGCTAATTCGTAATGCTGTGAGTGCAGCTGTTGATGAATTTGTGGCAGGGTGAGATAGTGTCGTTTTGATGATTCCTTGAATTAGAGGGTGCAATATTCTGATAGCGGGTATTGGGGGCCTTCCTTTGTCCTTGTTATAGCATCCTGAACGCTTATTTATACCGCTTCTTCTTCTCCATCACCACTCCGACAATCTTATACTCGATGTCTTTATTCAGGACGATGTCCGGGTACTTTGGGTTCAGCGGGTGGAGAATCCTTGTATCCGCGAATCTCTTGTACTGTTTGAAGGTCGCCTCTTCCTCATCGTTCTTCGCAACAACATAGTCGCCGTTCCCGGCCTTGGCAGTGGGGCTGACAATGATGATATCGCCATCGTTGAACTCGGGCTCCATGGAATCGCCCTTCGCCCGGAAGGCAAAGTTGTGGGTTCCTTTTAGATCACTCTCGATCAACTCTTCCGCGTCGTCGGAAAGGGATGATTCTCCGGCCTCTCCCCACTTGCCGGTGAGCACATAGGAGGCTGTTGGACCTGCCAACCGAAAAAAGCAACGCTACCATAATGTTCATTCGTCAGCCTCTTTTTTGAGCTGTGTCAAAGATCGCAATGCTCGCGCGGTCAGCCTTGCGAACCTCTGTGTACGACGGAAACCGCATCGCGTATATACTGTGGAAAGAAAGATGAACTTGGCTAAACGAGTTATGTGCGAAGTTCTCAATAGGTCGAGCGTCGTTGTAAAAACCATCACCCAGTCTTGTGCATGAGTGTAGATGCGTTACCATATTCTCTTGACAAATGCTTAATTCGATAGGTCTCTTATTTCCTTTACAATTTTAGCAATCCATTTACGTCTTAGGAAAATTAAAAAGAGCAAGGCTAAAAGGATTCCTTGACAAAGGATATCTCCTAGAAAAAATTTTACAGGTTGTGACAAATTTGAGGCCCGAATCACAAGCCAAAGAATTAAAACTGATACAGCTGAGATAATATACCACCATATATTTTTATTCCATTTATCATCCACGTGCTTTTGCTTAGCATCCTTATTACGTAAATCCTCTGCAGTATTATCTACCATCTTCATAAAAATATTTTTATCCATAGTACGTTCTGTCGCCTCCTTATTTTGGGAAGGGGATGATTTTTTCTGCATCCAAGCTTGTAAATCCGTAACCTCTTTGCTCTTATTGTCATCTTCTGGCATTTTAGCACCTCATGCCGCAATTCTGGCAAATTTGAGAAT
>Ga0075021_10001126_pt1 | contig 13649 bp, 10 predicted proteins | sample ColStrG_CSR_2012_FD_72749 | JGI IMG/M metagenome (GOLD analysis project Ga0075021, IMG submission 72749) | Freshwater sediment microbial communities in response to fracking from Pennsylvania, USA - Cold Stream Run_MetaG_CSR_2012 | ecosystem: Environmental > Aquatic > Freshwater > Creek >...
ACGCCGATGACCTTGATGACGGCCAGGTAGTTCTGCGGCTCGCCCAGCATGCACACGTTCCTTCTGTCGGCCCGGGCACCACCGCCCGGCTGGGACACTTCCCAGAGATCTGGATTCGGGGAATCGAACACCGGTGGGCCCACAGGGGGCCCGAACCGTCATTGTGACTGGTGTTGTGCCGTTCCCGGCGGATATCCGGCCTGATTTCCCGGGGAAATCCCACCGCCGACTCGGCGTCGACCAGCGCGGCCTCGACCTGGAGTTCCTCACCCTCGACTGGAGGTTGAGGGTTATGTAAAGCTGTACCTTCGGTCAAGACTCTACCCCTGGCGCCGGACGCGGTCAACCCGCCACCGGGTTGGTGGGGACGCTCACGTCGACGTAGTGCACCGGCTGGTCCCCCATCGCCCCCAGCACCGCCACCGCCGCGGCGACCTTCGCCCGGAGCTGTGTGGCGTCGCCGAGGCGCACCTCGGCGCCGTTGGCGAGCTGCATCGTGAGGTTGCCGTCGGCGCCCGTCACCGATCGGGTCCCCCCGGCGGCCAGCGGCGGGAGCACCCCCGCGGCACGAGCCGGGCCGTCGGGCACCACGGTGCCGCCCGGGGCGGGCACCGCGGTGAGGCCGAGCAGCTGCGGCAACCCGGGTGGCGGTGCGTCGACCACTTCGAGCACCCGCCCGTCGCCGTCGACGAGGACCTTGCCCGTGGAGCCCTCGGCCCACGCCGCGGGCGTGCGTTCCGTCACGGTGATGTGCACGGTGGCGGGCCACTCCTTCGTGACCTTCGCACTCTGCACGTAGGGCACCGCCCGGAGCCCCTTCACGGCATCGTCGGTACTCAGCCAGACGAGCGCGTCGCCCTTGGCCACCCCGGCCGCCCGCTCGAGCTGCGCGGCCTGAGTGTGATGCGCCCCACGCACGGCCACCGTGTCCACGGCGAGGAACGGCGAGATGCTCGCGCCATAGGCCAGCAGCGCCACCGCCGCGACGACAGCCAGACCGATGAGCGACCGAGCGGGCCAGTGCCGCACGACCTTCGCCTCCATCGGCGTGTCCGCGTCGTCGGTCGCCGATGCCGATCGGGTTGCGCCGGTCGACCGCGGCGGAGGCGGCGGCGCGTCCCGGGTGCCGCGCGTGCCCGTGCTCACGCTTCGAACCCGATCATGCGCAGCTCCGGCCGGAGCTCGACCCCACTGTCCTCCCGCACCCGGCGCTGCACCTCGAGCACCAGCGCGCGCACGTCGGCCGCGGTCGCGCCGGCGTCGGCCTGGATGAAGTTGGCGTGCTTGTCGGAGACCACTGCCCCGCCCACCCGGAAACCCTTGAGTCCGGCGGCGTCGATGAGCCGACCGGCAGAGTCGCCGTCGGGGTTGGCGAACACCGAGCCGGCGTTGGCGCCGCCCGGCTGGTGCTCCCGTCGCCACCTCACGATCTCGGCGACCCGTGCCTCGCAGGCCGCGACGTCGTCGGCCTCGCTGCGGAACACCGCCCCGACCACCACTTCGGTGGGACCGAGATCGGAGTGGCGGTAGCCGAGGCCGAGGGCCTCGGGGTCGCGTTCGACGACCTCGCCACTGCCGCCGAGGTCGGCCACCCGTGCGTGCACCAGCACCTCGGTGGTCTCGCGCCCGTGGCCGCCCGCGTTCATGCGCACCGCACCCCCGACGCTCCCGGGGATGCCCACGTAGAACTCGAGGCCGGTGCGCCCGGCCGCCGCGGCGCGGCGGGCCAGCACGGGCAGGGGTACCGCCCCGCCCGCGGCCACCCATCCGTCCGGGCCGTCCCCAGGGGTGCCGTCGGGAGCGATGGTCAGCTCCTCGAAGGCCCCTTCGAGCACCACGCCGAGACCGGCGAACCCGGCGTCGGCGATCAGCAGGTTGGAGCCGCGGCCCACGAACAACAGCGGCGGACGGTGCTGCGTGACGACCGCGGCGAGCGCGGGGAGGTCACCCTCGGAATGCACCCGCACGAGCACGGCCACCGGACCACCGAGCTTGTACGTGGTCAACCCGGCCAGCGGGACGTGGCGGGTGACCGCGCCGGGCAGTCGGGCATCGAGCTCGGCGAAGAGGTCGTCGAGCTGGACGGTCATCGTGCCGTCTCGACCCGACCGGCAACCGGCGTCACGTTCGGGCCGCCAGCCACTCGTCGGGTGCGGTGGTCAGGTCGCCGGCACCGAGGGTGAGCACGACGTCGCCGGCCCGCGCGAGCGCGGGAACGTGGCGCACGAGATCGGCACGGTGCGGCAGGTACACCACGTGTTGCTCGGGGTGCGCGTCGAGCACCGCCTGCAGCACCAGCCGGCCCGTGATGCCGGGGCGCGGCTGCTCCCCCGCCGCGTACACGTCGGTGATCACGAGGGTGTCGGCGCCGACGAACGAGTCGGCGAAGTCGCGCCACAAGGCCTCGGTACGCGTGTAGCGGTGCGGTTGGAACACCGCGACGACGTGGTCCCAACCGCCTTCCCGTGCGGCATGGATCATCGCGTCGACGTCGCTCGGCAGGTGCGCATAGTCGTCGACGTAGGTGATGCCGTCGCGCTCGCCCCGGAACTGGAAGCGACGGGCGACGCCCCCGAACCCGCCCAGCGCGCGCTGCACGTCGGCGAACGCGACGCCGAGCTCGAGCGCGAGCGCGGCGGCGCCCGTCGCGTTGCACGCGTTGTGCCGGCCGGGCACCGGCAGCTCGACCGCGCCGAGCGACTCACCGCGCACGACCACGTCGAACCGGCTGCCGCCGCGCGCGCCGACGTACTCGCTGATGCGGTAGTCGGCGTCGTCGGCGTAGCCGTAGGTGACGAGCGGGCCGCTGCCCTCGGCCGTCGCGACGTCGTCGCGTGCCGCGAGCGCGGCGGAGATCTCGTCGTCGGCGCACACCACCCGGACCCCTGGCGCCTGGGCGAGGAAGGTCGCGAATGCCTCGACCAGCGCGTTGAAATCTCCGTAGTGGTCGAGGTGGTCGGGCAACACGCTGGTGACGATCACGTCGTGCGGCGCGAGCTCCAGGAAGGTCCCGTCGCTCTCGTCGGCCTCCACCACGAGGCGGTCGCCGTCGTCCTCCCACAGTGCGTTGGTGCCGACTTCGTTGAGGTCGCCGCCGATCACGAAGCTCGGCTTGCGCCCCGCGGCGCGCAGGATCAGGGCCAGCATCGACGAGGTGGTCGTCTTGCCGTGGCTGCCCGCCACCGCGACGGTGGTGCGGGCGGCCACGATGGCGCGCAGCGCGTCGGCCCGGCGCAGCACGGGGATCCCGCGCGCGTCGGCGGCCTGCACCTCCACGTTGGTGCGTGGGATCGCAGTGGAGATGACCACGGCATCGACGTCGTCGGGCACGTTCATCGCGTCGTGGCCCACGGTCGTGGTGACACCCAGCGCGGCGAGGCGGTCGTACGCGGCCGAGCCGCGCAGGTCGGAACCACTCACGCGGTGGCCCATCCGCGCGAGCACGGTGGCGATCGCGCTCATACCGGCGCCGCCGATGCCGACGATGTGCACCCCGCGCGGCGTCGACAGGTCGAGCTCGTCGACGGGTCTGCTCATCGGCCACCCTCCTCGCGCGAGGGCCGCGCGCGCCGCGCCGGCCGCGCGGTCGCCTCGACCAGGTCGGCGAACCGAGCGGTGGCGTCGGGTCGCCCGAGGGCGCGGGCCGCATCGCCCATCGCAGCGCGCCGGGCGGCGTCGGCCAGGAGCGGGGTGAGCACGGCGTCGAGGCTGGCGCCGTCGAGCGCGTCGTCTCGGATCATCACCGCGGCGTCGGCGGCCACGAGGGCCTCGGCGTTGCGGGTCTGGTGGTCGCCAGGTGCACCCGGCAGCGGCACCAGCACCGACGGGATCCCGACCGCGGTGAGCTCGGCGGTCATCCCGCCGGAACGTGACACCATCACCGCGGCCTGTGTGTACAACGTGTCCATGTGCTCCTCGAAGCGCACCAGCCGGTAGGCGAGCCGGTCACCGGGGGCCCGCAGACGGGCGAGCCGGTCGGCACTCTCTTCGTAGTCGCGGGCACCGCTGACATGGTGGATCGTGACGTCGTCGCGGTCGCGCCACCGGTCGTAGAGGTCGAGCGCCGCCCGGTTCAGCGAGCGGGCGCCCAGGCTGCCCCCGACCACCGCCACCAGAGGCGGATCGACCGGATTGCGGATCACCGCGGCGATGGCCGGCCGGATCGGGTTGCCGGTGACGACGGCGCCGGGCAGCTCGGTGCCGGGCAGGGTCACCGCCGGCACCGCACCGAGACGCACCGCGATGCGGTTGGCCAGACCCGGATGGGCATCGGCCTCGTGCACGACCACGGGGATGCGCAGGACCCGGGCGGCGATCACCGCAGGGAGCGACGCGTAGCCGCCGACCCCCACGACCACGGCCGGGTGGTGGCGGCGCACGATGCCGAAGGCCTGCACGACTGCGAGCGCGGTGTCCCACAGCGTGCGGGCGTTCTGCAGCAGGCTGCGCGGGTCGACCTTGCGCAGGAGCCCCCGCCCCGGCAACAGGTCGATGGAGAACCCGGCGGCGGGCACCGCGGAGGCCTCGATACCGCGCCGCGCCCCGACGAAGTGAATCGCGTCGGGCGCGTACCCGCGGGCGACGAGTTCCTCCGCCAGCGCGAGCGCCGGGAAGACGTGACCGCCGGTGCCGCCCCCGGCGACGAGGACGTCGGTGCCGGTCACCGCGCGCGCGACGGCGTGCGCCCGCGGCTGGCGACGTTCACCAGGATCCCCGAGGCGAGCATGGTGGTGACGAGAGCCGAACCACCGAACGACACGAACGGCAGCGGGATGCCGGTCACGGGCAGCACGCCCACGACGGCGCCGATGTTGATGACGGCCTGCGCGACCACCCACATCGTGGTGCCCGCGGCCAGCAGCGTGCCGAACCGATCGGGGGCCTGCAATGCCGCCCGCGTCCCGAGGATGCCGAACACGACGAACAGGGCCATCACCACGAACGCACCGATGAGGCCGAGCTCCTCGCCGATGATCGCGAAGATGAAGTCGGTGTGCGCGTTGGGCAGGAAGTTCCACTTCGCGCGGCTCGCACCGAGGCCGACACCGGTCAGCCCGCCGCTACCGAGCGCGATGAGCGACTGCGCGATCTGGTAGCCGGAGTTGCTCGAGTCGGCGAACGGGTGCAGGAAGGTGAGCATGCGTTCGCGGCGGTACGGCTCCAGCCACGCGAGTGCGGTGACCAGCGCCACGCCGGTCCCGCCGACCACGAAGAGATGCTTGGCCCGCACGCCACCGGCGACGAGCACCGCGATCACGAGGAAGGCCATGACCAGGGTGGTGCCGAGGTCGGGCTCCTTCATCACCAGCGCCGCGAACAAGATGAGCATCAGCACGACCGGACGCAGCACGCGTCGCCAGTCGTACAGCTCCTTGCCGCGCCGGCTCACGATGTCGGCGGTGTACACGAGCAGGGCGAGTTTGGCGATCTCGCTCGGCTGGATGCGGAACATGCCGTAGCCCATCCAGCGCCGCGCACCCGACACGTAGATCCCCACGCCGGGGAGCAACACGGCCACGAGCAGGATCAAGCTCACGATCAACAACGGGCGCACCAGTCGCTGCCAATTGTGGTAGTCGAAGCGGATCGCGAAGACGAAGGCGCCGAGGCCCACGGCCGTCCACAGCAGCTGACGCAGGAAGAAGAACCACGGCGAGCCGTAGTCGGTGAGCGACGACACCGACGACGCCGAGAGCACCATCACCGCGCCGATCACGTTGAGCACGGCGACGACGGCGACAAGCAGGATCGCGGTCGACGAGCGCGTCGTCGCGCGGGTCGCACCACTGGTCGATGAGGTGCGGGCGCGCTTCGCCGCGTGGTGCCGGCGCTTCGCCGAGGGTGCGAATGCGGTCATGCTCGCGACCCCGTCATGTCGGCACCTCCGTGAGCGCGACTACCTCGCGGGCGAAGTCGTCGCCCCGAGCCCCGTAATTCTCGTACCAGTCGAACGATGCGCAGGCGGGAGAGAGCAACACCGTGTCACCGGGCTGCGCGGCCCGCTCGGCGGCGGCCACCGCCTCGCGCATCGAGCCCGCGCGCACCACTGGCGCCGCCCCCTCGAACGCGGCGACCACCTCGTCGGAGGCGTCGCCGATCGCCACGACCGTGCGCAACCGCGGCGCGAACTCGCGGAGCGCACCGAGGTCGAGGGCCTTGTTCCGACCGCCGGCGATCAGCACCACGGAGTCGAAGCCCCGCAATGCGCCCGCGGTGGCGTGGGGATTGGTGGCCTTGGAATCGTCGTAGAAGCGCACGCCGCCGCGCTCGCGCACGAGTTGCACACGATGCGGCAGGCCGCCGAACGCGGCGATCGCCGACGCCACGCCGTCGGTCGTCGCGCCGGCCGCGAGGGCTGCGACCGCAGCGGCGAGCGCGTTGCCGCGGTCGTGGGGGGCGTTCGACGCGGGAGCCGCGGCGAGGGGACCGTCGGGGCCGACGAGCATCTCGCCGAGCACGCCGTAGCCGCCTTCCGGCGGCGCCGCCGCCGAGTACCGCGCGACCTGCCCCGGCGCGCCCGCACCGATGCGGTCGGCGACGGGGTCGTCGGCATTCACCACCGCGAGGGCGTGCCCGCTCTGGTGCTCGAAGATGCGCGCCTTCGCCGCGGCGTAGGCCTCGACGCTGCCGTGCCAGTCGAGGTGGTCCTCGGCGACGTTCAGCAGCACGGCGACGTCGGGCGCGAACACCGACGTCGTGAAGGCGAGTTGGAACGACGACACCTCGGCGACCACCACGTCGACGTCGTCGCCCACCGCCTCGATGAGGGGCCGGCCGATGTTCCCGGCGGCAACGCTGCGCTGCCCGGACTCGCGCAACACGAGGTCGACGAGCGTGGTGACCGTGGTCTTGCCGTTGGTGCCGGTGATGGCGACGAGCTTCGGCGCGTCAGCCCGGGCCCGCAGCCGCGCCGCCGCGAGATCGATCTCGGAACGCACCGGGATGCCGGCGGCGTCGGCCGCCGCGATCGCCGGATGGTCCGGGTGCACGCCCGGGCTGGGCACCACCAGGTCGCAACTGCGCCCGAGGGTCGCGGCGCTCTCCGCCGTCGGCCGCTCCACCACCTCGGCGCCGAGGGCGCGAACTGCGTGGGCGCGCCCGGCGAACGCCGCGCCCGGCGTGTCCTCCAGCACGGTCACCTCGTGACCCGCGGCGCGCGTGTACTCCACGACGGACAGACCAGTTGCCGCGAGGCCGACCACCAGCACGTCCATCAGCCGCGCGCCCCGGGGAAGGCGCGGATGAAGTCGGAGTAGAAGAAGCCGAGGCCCAGGGCCACGAGCAGGCCGGCGAACAGCCAGAAGCGCACGATCACGGTGAACTCGGGCCAGCCCCCCACTTCGAAGTGGTGGTGGATGGGCGCCATCCGCAGCACGCGTCGGTGGAACACGCGGTACGAGATCACCTGCGCGATCACGCTCATCGTCTCGAACACGTAGAGACCGCCGAGGATCGGCAGCAGGAGGATCGTCTGGGTGAGCAGCGCGAGGCCCGCCATCGCCGCGCCGAGCGCGAGCGAGCCGACGTCGCCCATGAACACCTGAGCGGGCGCGGCGTTCCACCACAGGAAGCCGAGGCACGCGCCCATGAGCGCGGCGGCCACCACGGCGAGGTCGAGCGAACCTGCCGCCAACGTGCCGTAGATGTGCGGGTGGCGGAACTGCCAGAAGGCGATGATCACGAACGCGCCGAACACCATGGCCGCAGACCCGGCCGCGAGCCCGTCCATGCCGTCGGTGAGGTTCACCGCGTTCGAGAATCCGTACACGAAGAACACCGCGACCGCGAACCACACGACACCGGCCATGTGGAGATCGACCGAACGGGTGAACGACAGATCGGTGGAGACGTTCACCCAGTTGAGCGCGAGGAGCGCGAAGCCCGATGCCACGATCAACTGACCGCCGGTCTTGCCCCGCTTGCGTAGACCGAGGTTGCGACCCCGGCGCACGCCGAGGTAGTCGTCGACGAAGCCGACGATCGCCATGCCCACGATCAACGCGATCAGCGCCACGCCGTCGCGGGCGAACCGGATCTGTTCGGTGCGCACGTGGGCGACCATGTACCCGATCACCGCGCTGCCGACGATCGCGATGCCACCCATCGTGGGCGTGCCCGCCTTCTGCACGTGCGGGTGCGCGAACGGACCGTCGTCGCGGATCTGCTGACCGATGCCGCGCTTGCGCAGGATGCGAATGATGAGCGGCGTGCCGAAGATGCTCAGGAAGAACGCCACGGCCATGCCGACGAGCAGCGCGATCACGAGACCACCTGCCCGTCGATCTGGCCGTCGATCTGGCCGCCGATCTGGCCGTCGGCAGATGGCGTGGCGATGAGCTCCCGGGCGACGGCCTCGAGGCCGACCGCGCGACTGCCCTTCACCAGCACGACGTCGCGGTCGCGCACCATCGGCACGACCAACGCAGCTGCGGCGGCGGCGTCGGCAGCTATGTGGACCTCGACACCACCGCTCGCGCGTGCAGCGGCCGCGGTGGGTGCGGCTTCGTCGCCCACGACGACGAGGACGTCGATCCCCCGCTCCGCCACCAGGCGACCGAGCGCCGCGTGCTCCTCCTCGCTGTGGTCGCCGAGTTCGAGCATCTCGCCGAGCACCGCGATGCGCCGACCCGTGGCGTTCACCTGCGCGAGCGCACCGACCGCCGCCGTGGTGGACGACGGGTTCGCGTTGTAACTGTCGTCGATCACCAGCGCACCCGAGGGCCCACGCGAGACCTCCATGCGCCACGGTGCGGGTTCGACCGCACCCAGGCTCTCGGTCAGGTCGAGGAACGGCACGCCATTGGCGAGGCCGACCGTCGCGGCGAGCGCCGCGTTGGTGACCTGGTGCGCGCCGCGCACGGCGAGGCGCACCGGCCCGCTCCCCCAGGGCGTCTCGAGCAGGAACGTGGGCCGCAGCTCATCGTCGAGCTCGATGGCGTGGGCCCGCACGTCGGCGCCCTCGTTGGCGCTCACCGTGACCACCCGGGCCGAGGTACGCGCCACCAGGCCGGGCGTGAAGGGGTCGTCGGCATCGAGCACGGCGAGGCCCTGCGCGTCGAGCGCCTCGAGCAGCTCACCCTTGGTCCGGGCCACACCCTCGGGACCGCCGAGCAGGCCCGCGTGGGCCATGCCGATGCGCGTGATGACACCCACCGTGGGCCGCGCGATCACGCACAGCTCCGCGATGTTGCCGGGGAAGCGGGCGCCCATCTCGAGCACCACCGCCTCGGTGCCGTCGGGCGCGTGCAGCAAGGTGAGGGGCAGGCCGGCCTCGTTGTTGAACGATCCGGGGCTGGCGTGCACGGCGAAGCGGGGCGCGAGCGCGGCCGCGGTGAGGTCCTTGGTACCGGTCTTGCCGACCGACCCGGTGATCCCGACGACCGGGCCACCCGCCATCGTGGCGCGTGCGGCCGCCGCGAGCTGCTGGAGTGCATGCAGCGGGTCGGGCACCCGCACCAGGGCCTGGCCCGCGCCCGGCGACACCGCGGTCACCTCACGACCCACCAGCGCGACGGTGGCGCCGCGCGACAACGCGTCGTGCACGAAGTCGTGCCCGTCGCGCGCGGCGACCAGCGCCACGAAGCAGGCGCCCGGCGTGAGCACGCGCGAGTCGATGGCGAACGACGTGCAGCGCGCGTCGGGGTCGCCGGCGACGACGGAGCCACCGGTGGCGGCCGCGATCTCGCGTGCGCTCACACCCATCCGAGCGCTCCGAGTTCCTCGCGTACGACGATGCGGTCGTCGAACGGCAGCGTGACGCCACCCGCGGTCTGGCCCGACTCGTGACCCTTGCCGGCGACGAGCACGACGTCGCCCGGCTGCGCGGCGCGGAGGGCGGTGGCGATCGCGGCTCGCCGGTCGAGTTCCAACGTGGCCGACGCGCCGGTCTGCTCGACGCCGGCGAGCGCCGCGACGGCGATCACCTTCGGGTCTTCCGAACGGGGGTTGTCCGAGGTCACGATCACGACGTCGGCGCCGCGGCCTGCGGCCTCGCCCATGAGCGGGCGCTTCGCCACGTCGCGGTCACCGCCGCAGCCGAACACCACGAGGACGCGGCCCTCGGCGATGTCGTGCGCCGCGGCCAGCGCGAGGGCCAGCGCGCCCGGCGTGTGGGCGTAGTCCACCAGCACGGTGAACGACTGGCCCGCGTCGACCCGCTCCATGCGCCCCGGCACCGTGATCGGTGCACCCAGACCGGCGACCACTGCCGCGAACTCGAAGCCGGCCGCCAGCGCGGTTGCCGCCGCGGCCAGGGCGTTGGCGACGTTGAACTCGCCGACGAGCGGCGACGCGACCGGTGCACTCACGCCAGTGCGCGTGTCGTGCAACACGAACGTGTTGCCGCACGCGTCGAGCACGATGTCGGTGGCGCGTACGTCGGCCGCATCACCGGAGCCGTACGTGAGCACGACCGGCGCGTCGTCGGCTCGCGCGTGCAGGCGGGCGACGAGCGCGCGGCCGTGCTCGTCGTCGAGGTTGATCGCCGCCGTGGGCGCGAAGCGCGTGTCGAACAGCGCGGCCTTCGCGTCGAAGTAGGCGTCGAGCGTGCCGTGATAGTCGAGGTGCTCGTGCGTGAGGTTGGTGAAGCACACCGCGGCGAAGCGGGTGCCGTCGATACGGTGCTGATCGATCGCGTGCGACGACACCTCCATCGCAACGACGCCCGCGCCGGCGTCGCGCACGTGTGCGAGCAGCGCCTGGAGGTCGTCGGCCTCCGGCGTGGTGTGCGCAACCACGTCGTTCGCACGCGCGCCGCCCGCCATGATGACGGCGTCGTCGCCGATGCGGGCGCCGACGGTACCGATCACCGCGGCGCGCTCCCCCGCCGCCGCCGCGATCGCCTCGAGCAGGTACGTCGTCGTGGTCTTGCCGTTGGTGCCGGTGACGCCGAGGCAGCGCATCGCGGTGGAGGGCTCGCCGTGCAGGCGCGCGGCCAGCGGGCCGAGCGCGACGCGCACACTGGGTACGCATGCCTCCGCGATCCCGGACATGGTGGCCAGGCCCAGCGGGCGTTCGGTGAGCAGTGCGACTGCACCCGCGGCGACCGCACCCGCGGCGAAGTCGTGGCCGTCGGCGTGTTCGCCGGGGATGCAGGCGAAACACGACCCGGAGGTGACCCGGCGACTGTCGTGGGTGATGTCGGCGACCTCGACCGACGGATCCCCACTGAGCTCCGCCCCGGCGAGGCCCTCGACGAGCTGCTGCCAATTCACGCGCGCCCGTCCTCTCAAGAAGTCGCTCGGCTCGTTCTCGGGAACGGCGTCAGGGTACCGGTTCGGGTGCACGGTTCCGGGGCACACCAGCGTCGCGTTCACCATCGATCGGCCCGATCACCCCGACGTCGGCACGCGCTCGTAGGTCAGCGCGAACTGCATGACCTGCTTGAACACGGGGGCGGCGGTGTCGGCGCCGAAGATGCTGCCGGTCGGCGCGTCCATCACCACGATCGACGCGAGCCGCGGGTTGTCCGCCGGCGCAAACCCCGCGAACGACGCCATGTACTCACCGGTGTTGTACGGCGCCTTCGCCGCGGTGCCGGTCTTGCCCGCGACCGGGTACCCCGGGATCGCGGCCTTCGTGCCGGTACCGACGTTCACGACCTGCTTCAGCATCCCGGTGACCTGCTGCGCCGTGGTGGCCGAGATCACCTGGCGGGGCGCGGCGAGCGCCTCGTCGTGACGGTTGCCCTGCGCGTCGACGGTGGCTGCCACGATGCGCGGCTGGCGGGCGATGCCACCGTTCGCCACCGTTGCATACACGTCGAGCATCTGCAACGCGGTGACGCCGATGCTGTAGCCGATCGGGATCGACGCCATCGACGTGTCGTTGTACTGGTTCAACGGCAGGATGAGTCCCGCCGACTCGCCGGGCAGGTTGATGCCCGTCGTGTGCCCGAAGCCGAACGCCTGCAGGTAGTGGTCGAAGCGCTGCGACCCGAGCATCTTCGCGATGCGGATCGTGCCGACGTTCGACGAGTAGGCGAGGATGTCGGTGACCGACATCGTCGACGAGTGGGCCTCGGCGTCGTTGTAGGTCGCGTCGCCCACCGTGTACGACTGCCCGATGTCGTTGAAGACGGTGTCGGGCGCGACCACACCTTCCTGGATCGCGCCGGCCATCGTGATGACCTTGTTCGTCGAACCGGGTTCGTAGACAGTCGCGACCGGGCGGTTGCTCTCCGTCGACGCGGCCGTGCGCACCGGCTGCGTGTCGGTGGCGCCGTCGACGCTCGCCATCGCGAGGACGTCGCCGGTCTGCACGTCCATCACGATCGCGATGCCGCCCTTGGCTCCCGCCGCGCTCACACCCTGGAGGAGCGCCTGCTCCGTGTTCCACTGCAGCGACTGGTCGATGGTGAGCACGAGGTCCTGGCCGCGCTCCGCGGCCTTCACCTGGCGCTGACCACCGGGGATGTCGTTGCCCTGTGGGTCGCGTTCGACCTGCGCCTGGCCGTTGGCCCCGGTCATCGACTTGTCGAACTGGTACTCGATGCCCGCGAGCCCGGTGTTGTCGGTGCCGACGATGCCGACCAGCGGCGCGGCGAGCGAACCCGACGGGTAGAAGCGCTTCGACTCCGAGGTGAACGAGATACCCGGCAGATGCAGCGCCTTGACCTGCTTCGCCGTGGCGTCGTCGACCTTGCGCGCCACGTAGGCGAAGCGGCTGCCGGCCACCGACAGCCGGGCCTGCAGCTGCAGTTCGTCAGCGTGCACGATCGGCGCGAGCTTCGCTGCGTACCCGATCGGATCCTTGATCACCTTGGGGTCGGCAACGATCGTCGTCTGCGGCACCGACACCGCGAGCACCTTGCCGGTGCGGTCGAAGATGCTGCCGCGCTCTGCGGGGAGCGCCACCGTACGCACCCGCTGGCCCAGGCCGAGGCTCGAGAGGTGCTGCGTGTCGCGTGTCTGCAGTTGGAACAGCCGGAACCCGATCCCCGCGAAGGCGAGCACCATCACGAGCAGCAGACCCAGCAGCCGCATGCGGACGGGCGGCGCGTCCTTCCCGCCCCCGGCGCCGACGCGGCGGGGCGCGGTCTGCGGTGCCCGGGCTGCGCTCCGGTTGTGCGGTGCGCGCGCAGACGTGCCCGCAGCCGTCGTGCCCGCGCGCGTCGAGCCCGCACGCGCGTGCGTGCGGGCGGCGTGCGGATGAGCGGGTCGACGTGCCGGTGCGGCACGCGACCCGCGAGGGTCACGGCTGCTGGTTGCCAAGTTCGGCCTTCACCTTCCCGTACTCGTCGATGGTGGTCGACGGCTCACCGGCCGAGGCCGACGGGAGGGGTGCGCCGGGCACCGGGAGGTAGGTGGCAGGCTCCGCCGGAGGCACGAGACCGAGGCCCTGCGCCTTCGTGATGATCTGCTGCGGCGACGAGGCGTTCGCCTCCATCAGCCGGTTCTGCTCGTACGCGCGCTGTTCCTCGGCGATCTGCACGTTGAGGCGGTCGAGTTGCATCTGGCGCTGGGCCAACATCACGTGGAACACCACCGCGAGCACGAGCACCGCGATGGTGGCGAACACGAGCACCGCACCCAGACGGCCGAGGTGCGAGGCGTGCCGCTCCCCCGCACGCGTCCGCTCGACGCGCGGCTCAACGCCCTGCTGGACTCGAGTCCGCTCGCGGGAAGCCGGGCTGGCCTTCGCACGCGGGG